>LKMJ01003594.1_pt1 | contig 14460 bp, 15 predicted proteins | sample 643391 | NCBI WGS metagenome assembly LKMJ01 (sample SAMN04112250, study PRJNA286221) | soda lake metagenome | biome: soda lake; feature: Kulunda Steppe; material: water; isolation source: sample PL-Br10 brine of Picturesque Lake | place: Russia: Kulunda steppe | collected 2010-07
GTGTGTCATTGCCTGTGGGCAGGTATGTAAAGGAGCCGGCATATACTGGGGAACCTTGCAGATTCGCCAGGTCTTGCAGGCTTTTGTGATTAGGTATGGTGCTTGGCGCAAGGGTATACAAATGCAAACACGGATGAGGTGCGCGGCAGTCAAGCACCAGAGGGAAGAGCGTATCCATGGCAGTCAAATCTGGAACTGCACTGTATGGGCAGAAGTAGATACCAAGAAGGTGGGGGTCTTTATACACAATATCTGTATAGCGTATGCAGGCCTCTCTTATCAGTGGCTCTTGTAAGAAATCTTTGATGACACTTGACAGCCGTACAGAAGGGTCTGTGGATATGAGCTTGACATATTGGCCATCCATGTGCGCGTACATGAGGTTCTGGAGAAGAAGCAATACCCATATTAGGGTGCCAGAGTGTAGGGTGTTTTATGTATCCTGAAAGGCATCCAGAAGCCCATTGAAAGAGTACGTCAAAGAGCATGTTAGGTCTGTTTATGTTCTCTTGGATGAGGCGTGAAGAAGGTGGTGGGAGTGGGACACGCAGGATGCACCTGACAGCGTGCCATACGTACAGAGCTTTTGCGATTGAGGGCTTGATTGTCAGGAAATGGGAGTCTTCAAGTGCGAACCCCAGAAGTGCAGGATTGGTGGGTGCACTATTCCAGCGTGTTTGCTTCTCAATCTCTGAGTCGCGATGTTGTAGGATTGGGACTGTGAACTCACCAAGGGCAGGTGCCCCAGGGTTTTGTACATGTGCCACGGCATGAGGTGCCGGGTTCAGCTCGTGCTGGTCACTCATGTGCTGCTCCATTGTCTGCGGAGGGACAGTACAGTCCGACTTGTCTGAGGACTGTGCAGGCCGGAAATATGGGCCTGAGCGCCAGAAATTGGGGCGCAGCGCCAGAAATTGGGGCGCGGGTTAGCTGCCAAGCACTCTTTCAATTGAGCATCAATGGACAGGAAGAAGAAAAGCTTGGGCTAAAGTAAGGGCGAATTACATACTTGGCACAGAATTGGTACACTGTAGGGGTAGGTCACCTGCTTGGGTCCGCAAGGAGATGGAGTTCATCCACATCCAGTGCCCCCAGTGCATCCATTGATGAGTCTTCCATCATGACTGAAATATATTGAAGTGCACACATTTGCAGTTAGGATAACTAACTATAACAAAGGCAAGTCGAAAATCTATGATACACGACTTACTTGTAATGATTTGATTTGCTTTCTCGATTGTACAAACAAGGGCCCCTGAACAAAAATGGTCAAGGTTCATAGTCAATCACTGACGCATGGCAGATTTGCAGAACAGCAACACAGAAAAAGTGATGACAAGGGCATCAATATTATTCTGGCTGCACTAACGAGGGCATTTTCATTTTCTATTCTGGCTGCCAGACAATAACGCAAAAAAAGAGTGGCACTACCTGCGTCATCTTGAATCAAGGGCCCAGGTGAGTTTACGCCCCTGAAGAATGTCTTTACCTTCTTCCTGATTGTCAGCGCGCCCAAAACCTTCTCCAAAGCAGCAACCTGTACTCACAAACGGCCCAAATATGGTACGTAGCTGGCAAAAGAGCTGTTTAAATTGGAGGGATGCACATCTGGCTGCATGGAATACACTTTGAAAGACAATGCTGCTATGCTACTCTGGAATGGTATAGATTCTAAAATGAGATGCACTCTCTTAGATGTAGTTTGGTCATGTTGCAACTTTGAGGCGTGATGAGATCAGAAAATTTTGCTCCCAACTTAAGATTCCCAAGGCACACAAAGTCCTTGCTATGTGTGTGCTTTGCAGGTGTGAGATTCAAGTCCATTCTGAAGGAATGCTGTTATGACACGAAGACACCATACATTGGAAAAAGAAGCAAGCAGCAAAGCCTGCACACACACCCGCTCTCGCAGAGAACCAGTCGGGTAGCAAGTTAGGAAAGGTTTCCCTGTTTGAATCAAGCGGCGTAAGGCAAGGATCTCATATACAATGGTTTTCCCAGCATTGTGACAGGTATGTACCAGTCAGAGTTAGTCAAGTGCTAGACCCAGTATCCATGCATCAAGCTGAGCAAAAGCATAGGAACTTAATGCGCAGCACCAGATGTTGGCAGCTAAGGAATCCGCAGCCACACCGTTGCACATTCAATGAATTCTTGTGCATGCATTAAGCATGCAGGTGCAGCTGTGCACACACGGCACTCATAATGTGAGTAGCCAAGGGAATAGAACCCATGCTCTAAGCTGTTTCTGCATGTTAAAATGTGTTTACATACTGTGCATACAATCAATTGCAGCAGCTGCAGTTTAAAACTCTAGCAATCCAAGAAAGGCACAACACTGTGAGGAAGGCAGTGCTCAATGCCAGGCGCCATTTGCACCAGTAGCATGGTAATGAGCCTAACCCAACAAACTGGCCGTTTCTTTGCATGGTAGGACTCAGGCACCATGCGTGCTATGCTGCTGTACCCATCCTTTTTCCATGTCTGAAGGATGGACTGGATCTACCCCAAACAATACGTAGTACACAGCATTGATATAAGATACATGCTGAGCTGGGGCCACCTTCAAAAACGCATGCTATGCCTTACTTAAGCAAATGTAAAGGTGACACCAAGGCTTGTGTGTGGGAGGTTACTCAAGATATATCACCCATCATGCTAGGACATTGTCATTCGCTTCAACATGCCCAAGGGCTTGCTAGCTCGTAAGCTTGCACCTGGTAGGAGCAGAGTACACAAAGTTCTTGGCACTGGAGCCAGCTGCCTGCAACGCCTCTGCCTGCACATGTGTCAATAAAGTACTTGCTCTCAATGGTGTCTGGCTGACGCTGCTTGCAACTAACTTATAAGCTCTAGAGGCAGCGCAGCACAGATTGGCCGTGCACGCATGCAGGGCACCACCACTGCCCTCATACTCCACAGCAGTCATGTGGAAGAATAACGCATCCATGCACTAAAATGACAGCACGCGACCTTTTGACAGGGCAGTCGTTCCTGGCAATTTGGAGATTGGTCTTGCCTGCCAGGTCCACAGAAGCCTTGTGCTCCCATCATCATTCTGATAGCCAAGTTCGTCTCGGTAGACTTTAACCATTTCCTTAGGCAGGTAGCACACAAGACGCTGTAAAGGTGAACCAGAATGGGAGCAAGGAGATGACAAGGCTCAGCGGTAACCTTCTCATTGCTCTCTGTGCACATAAGTGCTATGAGGCATACTCAAAACAGCGTTGCAATGGAGTGCCTCATAGGTGCACCCATCCGTAAGCTCGCGTGCATACCAGAGCATCTTGTACTTCACTGCTGGTAACCCACGGTGGTGACTGCTGCTGCTGCTGCTGCTGCTGCTGCTGCGCCTGCCTTGCCTGGTCTCCCTCTCCCTTCCAGCTCAAAGCCTCTGCCTCTTGGTAAGATGCCTGTGCCTCTTGGTAAAATGCGTCTCTGTCCTTGGGAGGGTCTGGTAAGGATGGAAGGCCAGGAGAGTAGAATGGAGTGGAGGGGGGTGATGAGGTGGGAGGGGGCCCTGGCTCGCACAGCATAGTGTCTGGAGGTGAAGGTGCGTTTAGAGAGACTGTGGGGTTTGCACGGGGTGGGTTGGCAAAGCGCTCCTCGTTGTTGAGCAAAGAACAAGGAGGGGCAGCTGGGCTTGCTGATTGCTCAAATGCAGGGGTGACATGCGCAAAGAAAGGCGTGGAAGAGTGAAGCCTGAAGGGGTGAGCTCAAGGTTCCATCAGGGAACAGAGGCATGTGCAGGTGCTGCTGGCTGCCTTGGCCTTGAGTATTAAGATGCTCCTGTTGATTTGCCTGCTGCTGCAGCTGGTGTTGCTGATGGACATCATAGTCACATACCAGCTGCTGGAGTTGTTGCCGGCGCCTTTTGTTGGGGGACTGCATACATGTAAGGGGCCGATCCACCTGTGCCTGTGCACTTATCTTCTGTTGCTGGTCTTCAATCAAGTGCAAATTTAATTGCTGCTGCTGCTGCTGCTGCTCCTGCTGCTGCACGTTCTGATACCTTGGCACCATCTCCTCTTTGTACAAGTCTGCTGCAGTCCTGAAGAGGCCACTTGCAAAAAAGCTGGCACCGATCGTGTTTGAAGGGGATAAGATGGGGGGTGGCGTGGGCACCCCTTGTTGCAGTTGCACTGGCCTGACCTGCATCTGCGGGGCAGCGCTGAGTGGAAGTGCACAAAAATAGGGATGCTGCAGGGGAAGAGGCGAGGCATGACGCGGTTCCCTTCTGGCCATCAAGAGGGGCGAGACATGCCCATGGGCAGGGGGCCCAACTGCCGCTTGAACTCCTGGGTAGGTGCTGCTAGAGCTGCCTGAAATAGACATTGTGGGGATGGACCGTTTCCAGCTGTGGGTTGTGCAAGATCACGCCATGCTGTGCTGCGCTTTCCATGATCATGGACGTCATGATATGCTTCACTTGATACCTACCTTGGTGTTTCTGGTGCTGATCATGCTCCTGCATGAAATACTGGCCAATTCCTCCCTCGTTTGTTTTACCCATGTGGATGCGAGGAGCTCGTATGCACTGTGTTTTTTTGTTTTGAATTGATAAAAGCTCATTTAAAACACAAAGACATTCATGTCGATGCGTAAAAATTGCAAAATAGATGCTAACAAAAACCTTTCATCGAAACAGTATATTGCAGCAGGCGGACCAACGACCGCAGAGTATGATTTAGTTCCTGCCGTTCTTTTAAGTGATTTATGCTAACTAATGCGTAAAACCTGCATCTTGGGCAACTTTAGTAAATGCCACATCTGGAAGCTGCAAAATTGCGCAACAGAGTACGCTGCGCCGATTTAACAAGTTAAAACCTAACTTGCAATTGTGTAACCCATGTAAAAATGATGGTCCTTGCTGGCGTAGTCTATTTTTTGTTCCAGGACACTCCCAGGCCTCCAGTATTAAGAGTTGAACATGGCGCTTGCGATCAGTATTAAGAGTTGAACACGGCAAGTGCTGCCAGAAAAGATAGACAGGGGCAGGGTGCTCTAGCACTGTCAGACCCCATGGAACTTGCAGACAGCAATCTGCAGCGTTCAAGGCGCAGCTGCGATGCAAGCCAGAATGTCCTACACACCGGGGTGCACCTGCTTATAGTATACACGCACCCCAAGAAATCATTCACTCTCATCTCACACATGCCTGCTTACAAAGCAAATGCATCTTTGCAACAACCCTGCCTCTCCTGATTCCTTCTCTCAAACCCCCACTGTCCACAGGCGCAAATGATTACTTGCTCTCTTTGTCTTCTGTCGAGCTGGAGACTCCCAGGTCTTTGAGAGCTGCAAAGATAAAAAGTGTTAACAGAGGTGAAATGTGACCCGTGGTGCGCATTAAGAGGACAAGCAACCACACACTCGCAAACCCCCTTAGTATGCATGTTACATGCATTCAGACACGCCCACAGGCGTACACACATTTTCACACAAAACACACGCAACACACACACAAACACACACACAGAACATGCCTAGCCCAATGCACTACGGCAACCAGCCTTGTTCAAAGCCCTCACACCTGCAGCTGCTGAGAAGTACTTGACAGTGTCGGTCAGGATATCTTTTTCTATCTGCAAAAAAAGGAGCATGCATAGCAGCTTCGTCACCAACTCGCGTGGCCTCAACTTCCAAGCAGCCCTTTCAAGCACTGCACAGCAGCGATGTACCACAGGCATATTGAATAACTCGGCTCAGATGTGTGCATGAGCATGTGCTGAATCTGCAGGCTTTTGTCTTACCTGCAGGCGCTTGATGGTGCTTGGTTCTTCCAGCAGGTTCTGCTGCAGCACCTTGACATCGCTGAAGAAGCTGGCCACAAAGAATGAGAGCGGCTGCATATGGAAGGATGTAAGGCACACACCGTCGGCTGCTTTCAAAGAAATCTATATGCAGCAAAGCGCGAGCTAACACCTGGCGGCCTAGGGCACCTATCTCCCATCACAGGCACAAGAGCCCCCTCACAAGATGCGCACAAAATGACCACGTTGCTGAAGCCAAATAGCGCAAGCACCAGGAGCCCAAGCGCAATGGTAAGGTAGTAGAAGGAAAAAGCACGAGCAGCTGCCTGCTCAGCTGATACTCAGTAAAATGTACCTTAGGGGACAGCTCTGCAAGGCCCTCTGGCTCAAGCTGGTCCTCACTGGCGCGAATGTTCTTCATCTGCAGCATGTGAGCCAGAGGCCACAGAGTCACACAGTAGCTATGGTGGTACACAACCACAGCCACGGTGTCCCAGTGTTGCGGTGCTCTGGCTTCACCACTGAAATACCACGCTGCAATGCCATGCAGCATTCCAATGCTGCCAAACAGTGTCATGGCTGCAGCGTTGCAGCTAGCCAAGTGTGTTGTGCATACCATGAGTCTCTTTAACCAGGGCCCCTGCAGTGAGCACTTGGCAAGCAGCGAATTTGTGCACGAACACTGTCTTCAGAGCCCAGCAACATCAAATCAATTCAGATCTTGCAACAACCATGGAGAGGCTACACGCTTGGGCACGGCACTATCTGCAAGCAGCCTGTCAGCTTGCTGCCCATTCCTGGCATCATCGTTTTTCCACTTCACTTGAATGCCTTCTGAAACAGCAACTTCTCTGCGACTAACACCTTGACGTTGAGCCTGATGGTTGCTCGCATCAGATCAGCCACCTCCTTGGCAAGTGCCTTGGCATCCTCTGACTCAGCCACAGCGTCGTCCTCCTTCTCATCCATGAACTCCACCTCACCTGCCCATGTTGTATCCATGCACTAGGTTCAGCCATTGGCCGTTTGTGTGCAAGTTTGGATGCTGGACTGCCAGGCTGCGAGACATGCTTTACAAGATAACAGACATGACTGAAGCCTAGTGTGCTTTGTGTGCTGTCGAGCTGCAGCATGGATAATGGACCAGTATTTCTTGTGTTAAACGAGGCAGGAGCATCTGCTCTTAGCGTCCTCTTTGGGTCTGGGTATCGCACACATTTCAGATGCATCACATTGTGACAACAAAGCTCAGCGGCATCTGATCACCCACATAAGAGCACGGGCTTCTCTTTGGTGACTTTTTTGATCTCAAATCTCTCCTTTCCCAAGCTTGTCACAAAAATACGTCCATCCTGGAAAGCAAAGTGAAAGAGATACATGGGCATCCTTGCATGCTAGGGCAGGTCAAGGCATGCTTTCTTGCTGCAAGTGTTGTTGGCAGCCCACGCAGTATCATGGGCAGCATGGCACTGAAGTCAAGGTGCTGGGGTTTAGAAAGTTATGGACAGCGCGCATGTACGACTGGCTTAAGCACATGAGCCCACCTGCATGTGAGCGAAGTCTTTTATCTCGAGAAGCGTGCCGGTTGAGGCAAGACGGCCGTCCTTATCCATGAAGCACATGCCAAACTTTTTAGTCCCACAAATAGCTGAATCTTTCTGGACGAGTCCCTCCTCCTGCAAAGCCCAACGGAGAAATATGATCTCTACTGCATTTCACTCACTGCCAGGAGAGCAGCAGTGGGGCCTGAACTTGGTCCTTTACTAGCTCGCGTCTGAGATGGCCGCTCTTAGCTGAGAAAAAGGTGCACGATTAACAACATTCACGATACAAAGACCCGAACCATCAACATTGCTGTTCCCAGAATTCACCAGCTCTCACCACACCAGGCTCTCCTGCTAGCAAGGTGTTGAACAGCACTCGGTAACGGGCCTCAAAGATGACGAGCGGAACCTGAGTGAGTTTGAAAGACAAGGCTAAGGTGAGATTGTTTGAGGTGGAATGAATCCGGCGTTGCAGACCGCATGTACATCAAATCCTGATCACTGGGCTCTTCTTTTGCGGGTGTCCCAAACATCAGTCATAACGCCCGTGTCAGAACACCTTGGCTGAGGGTGGAGGACACGTGGCCACATGCTCGCTCCTTTATCACTCGCAGAGACTCACCGTGGAGGAAGGCAGGGCCACCAGTGACAATGGAAATATGGGCAGGTTCTGTGAGGCTCCGCAAGTGACTCCGTTAGGATGGAAAAAAGCCCTCCTATGGTATAGAGGTCTCTGCTTGCAGTGGCCAGCTGCAAGTGCCTGCTGGATCCTGTGGCCTGCTGCTGCTCCTGCTGTACTTTTGCTTGTCAGCATTGTCTAGTGCTGCTGCTCTGGTAATCTTCGTCGGTTGCCTGTGCAAAATACGAGGACTATCTATCAAATAACCAAGCAAATCAAATATGTTGTAAATCACTTATAGTATTACACTTGTGTGTATTAGAAAGGCTTTCCCGCACTCTCAAGCTAGCACAAAAAAATCAACGTGTTTAAATTGGGCGAATTCGCATTAGAAATTTTTTCCCTCTTTAAAAGCCTTTTCGGAGAACTTTTTCCCTTTGATCATTCGCATTAGGCCGGAAAATACCGTTATAATATCAATTAATATCGATTCTTTTATGTAAGGGTTAACACCTCATCTTCCGATCAGATTTTGCGGGTGAATTGGATACGGAGGATCTTAACAAGGATGACAATGGTACATTAATACTAGTTGATAAATCACGCGCCAAATAAACTGGAAATACAACACGGTTATACGTTTTTGAATCGCCAAATACACTGGAAACACAACATGGTTTTACGTTTTTTTAATTGTCGCAGAGAGATGAACATTTTTGATCAGCCATTCATCAATAGCGACACATGAGATTATGCATGCATATGCGCCACACATGAGAGTATGCATGCATATGCGTAATCCTGTGCGCACAGGAGTGCCAACTCTCTTGATCTTAAGCCTCCCTCCGCAGGGAGGGGCTTTGGGCATCTCGGGATAGGCCTATAGGGGCCCCTCAGCTGCAGCCTTGGGACTCACTTGTGATCTAGATCTATGCCCAAGCATGGATGACCGTCAGAGCCATCCATGCTGGCTCCATACTAACTTAAAAGGACTATTTGCACGTGCACATGCAGCTGGATGGGAGATCTCAGTTAATTTCTTGCAAGAGAGTGCACCACATGGCCCCCTGATCATAAAACTAGGTGGCCCCTTAAAACTGGATGCGTGCGTGAGGGATGCGCTTGGGCGCATCTTGGTGCTGTACAAGGCCAATGGCAATGCTCGGCGTCTCAGCCATGAGCAGCAGTCTGAGGAGCTGCGCATCATGAAGGAGCTGGTATGTGCAGTGTGTGCCAAGGATTGACCAAGCAGGGCCTGATGGCCACATGCCTGAGGACTTGGGCACCTTCCAGGTTGGAGATCGTGGTGCAGTTTTATGCCTGCTCGATTCCAAATCGTCCACCAGGTGCTAGCAGGAACTTTTCTACAAGTGCCATACATTCTTATAAGAATTTCTTGTAATTACAAGATGCTGCATACATACCAAATGCCATACATTCTTGTAATTACAAGATGCTGCATTATATGTGGCATTGCTCTACCTTCAATCTTACTATATTTGATACATACACCTTGCATTGTGCTTATGCATGTAATGCATTACAAATGGTGTAAAGGTGTGAATGCTAGCTACCTCAGCGCAGTCCAAGTTCCACAACAGCAGCCGTGCTAGTGCGGATATCTTTGCATCTGTCCCCAGCTAGCGCCGACTTTGATAGAAACTGGGGTAGGCACTCTAAGCCGCCAAGCTCCTTCCATCACACCCTTTAACAATGCAGCAACAGCTGAAAGGCAATCGCTTCGCACTTCGTACACCAGCTCGTCATGCACCTGCATCAGTTGTGGGGATCGGCAGTCCACGGGGCCTGTTAGTTAGTTTAAATTCAGGGCCGACCAAGTACAGCCAACTCATGCATTACTAGTTTGACCTTGCGCAGGTGAGAGAAGTGGAGTTTGGACCTCATTTTGCACTTCTGGAGCAGACATTCATAGGGATGGGTAAATGGGGTCTGATCAAAATGCCAAAGAGGCTCTATAAAGGCTAAAATAGACTCAACTTTGAGTCTATTTTAGCCTCTATACCCTCGATGAGGGTCTGCCAAACCCTATTTACCCATCCCTAGTCACATTAAGCATGCATTGCACGTCATGTGAGACGCCCCTGAAATGAAGGTACCCCGGTGACAGAAGCGGTGCATGTGACCCTCTGTCTCTCCACCCTCCACATAATGTCTGCCCACAAGAGTACCCTTTCACAGAGCCAAAGCCTACCATGAGCACCAGCTTGGCAGCACCTGCCCACTCTGGAGACTCGAGGATTGCGTGAAGGCGCACCATGGCATGCTTGATCTGCACGCGCAGGTAAAGGAGACCCTTTGAAAGAATTTGCCAAAGCTGCAGTGTTTGACCAGCCAATGATCAAATAAGTAAGCCCGAAGATGACATACTGAGGCTTTATGGCAGTCATGCCCTACAGGGCGGTCTTCGCAAGTCATATGGTAGTTGCGAATGCAAAGCCAGGCCTGGAGGCCTGTTAAAGTTGAGCGCCACGTTTGGAGTCCAGCACCAAGCAGGGCTTTGAAGCAAATTCAGGAATGCCCCACAAACCAGGTCGGCGCCAGAGCCTTGCGTGAGGGTTGAAAGAGCGCTCCGCGTGGCCGCATTCTGGGCATCCTGTCCAAGGAGGAGGTTTGGTGAGCGTGCGTCATGACCTGGGGCTGTAGCTTCAGACAGTTGTGAAAAGACATTTAGCAACAGTTGTGTAAAGCATATCTCCTGCCTGCTTCCAGGGGCGCAAGTGCTGCGCTGCGCGCAATCAATGGCGCCAAAGTCTGCCTGGTACAGATGCCTCGGGTGTGATGCTTTCTAAACAGTGCCTTACGGTGCCTAGTCAATCATGCCTGGTATCAGGCGCGCCTCCAGGGCCGCTGCGTCAGCTACAATCAATGCATGATGCCCGTCAAAGCTGTGTGGAAGCTGGACACCGCACGGAGTGAAGCGTGGCGAAGCAGAGTGAAGCGTGGCAAAGCACAGAGTTGGCGACCATTGTGTGCAGTTCTCTCTTACATGGCTGCCCGTCTCTCTGAACACGCGCCTCCGTCCGGCAAGGGTGGTCACCATCCCTGTCCTCTGGAACTCTTCCTTCCAAATCCTGTTGCACGGGAGCAATTGATTGAGGGCTCAGGGGTTCCAGGGGTGTAAAACTGACCTCAGAACAGTTTTGAGCGTGGCTGCTGGACACGTGCTCAAGTTGTGGGGCTTAGGCTGTGCCCAGCATCACCCGCACGGGGCAGCACTGGGAAGAGGTCCATGGGGCTGCACACGCCAGCCAACTGTGTCCATGGCGGCGCGTGCTGTCTACTTCATTGGTTAGTTAGTACTCACGTCTTTGTCCACTGGATGGCGCCTGCGAGGCCCGGCACAGAACGCAGAAAGGACTCCTTCCAAACAGACACCTGCTCCAGGTCCTTCTCCATGCCCAGCTCGTTGGCTGTGAGCAGGTGTGCAGACGTGCAAGCACACTTGAGCAAGCAAGCATAAGTTCAGGCAAAGCGGGGGAGCTGGCAGCAAAGCTTCTGACCGAGGCTGCACTGCGGCAATGATGCCGGCGTGACACTGCTGGAAACCCTCAGGCATCGAGTGATGGTGGGCGCTGCCTGGGCGAACAGATGATGGGCCAGACACTCACCAAGCCGCTGCAGGCCCATGCCGTACAAGATCCTGTGGGCGCAAACGAGGAGCACCAGCAGGTAGGGTTAAAGACGCAGGGGTGGGACCTGGGGCGCTGTGCAACATGCCATGGGTGACCATGTGCAGGGACACCATATGGTCACCCGTGGACCTTTATCGCTCATATGGTCACTTATGGCACACAGGTGTGCGCTTCCTCAGCCTTTTCTTCAACATGCTTGGACACATCCATATGCGTAGACTCGAGCATGCTGGAGTGGGACCTGGCACCCAGACACGCCAAGCAACGCGCACAAGCATTTCCCAGCTGCTCCAGCAGTCGAGTGCACCGAGCACAGAAGGCATGTCCGGCCCTAGCAGCGGCCCCGCTCACCCGTACGTCAGCCGTTTTGCTTGCTCCCTCTGCTCTTTGGTGACCTGCATTCAGAGGCAGCGCCCCGGCTTTGACCATGGCGCTTGAGCGGGAAGCATGTGGGACTGCTCCCTGGATCTGATGCTGCGGAGCAGCCACAGCACAGTGACACACTGCACAGGGACACATCGCACAGCGGCCACCCCGCTTAACCTGATGGCCTGGACCTGCCCTACTCGGGGCTGCAGCTCAGCCAGAAGGACACCATCAGCAGTGCGGTGCGTGCACCTCCGCCGCGGCGGCGACTGCAAGGGAGGCACACCGCCTTCTTGCGCCCGTGGCGCAGCGCGTAGCTCACCTGCTCAAGGCTGCAGCTCAGCCAGAAGGACACCATCAGATGGAAAGGGTCCACATCCAGCCTCTGGCAGGTGGCGCACAGCTCCGGCTCCGCACTCAGATGGGCCATGATCCGCAGCTCGAGCTGGAGGTGATCAGCAGCAGGGTGATACTGCGGATCAGGCGGCTGGTGCCTTTGAAGCGTGTGCTTCCTCAGATTGTTTGCTGGGTGCGCCGGCGGTCATCCTCCGCAGGCAGGCCTTGTGTGGGCACTTAGCAAGTGGTTCAGGTGGCAGCTTGCCTGGCTAATGCCCTTGGCGCTACAGGCCCTGCTGGCATGCTTGGGTTGGGATGCTAAAGCAGAGCAGAAATGCTGGCACAGAGTGAGCACATTGCTACCAGGCAGGGGTGAAACGGGGGGAGGCGGGCAGCAGCAAGCACCTACCAGCTTGTAGTCAACGCCCTGCAGCAGCAAGCACCTACCTGCTTGAAGTCGACGCAGCAGCAAGCACCTACCTGCTTGTAGTCAACGCTCAGCAGCACATGGTCGATGGGGGCAATGAAGGCTGCGCGGACGTTGAGGCTGGCTGTTCGCAAATTCCTGCGCGCAGACTCCGGTTCAGGCTCGGCCGGAGAGGCATCCCCACCCACTGCTGTGCTGCAGGGAGCTTCGAGGCTGTAGTCAAATGTGCGAGGCACGACCTGTTAGAGCAGACAGGGGCAGCATTCGGGTTTGGATGGTCAGGCCAAACAGCTTGCACACACAGATCTTGTGAGTACCTGAGGCTCAGACAACAAGTTGGTCTCTGAGACAGACGCAGACACAGAGACACACACACACATATATCACAAGTCCGAGACGAGCCTGACTTTGGTGCCTGCACATTGACGAGGGTGCATGCACTTGACTTCGTGTCGCACGCTTGAACCTGCACGTGCGCATGCTGTTTAACTAGTGAGGGTGCATGCACTTGACTTTGTGTCGCACGCGTGAACCTGCACGTGCGCATGCTGTTTCACTAGTGAGGGTGCATGCACTTGACTTCGTGTCGCACGCGTGAACCTCTGCACGTGCGCATGCTGTTTCACTAGTGAGGTGATGGATCTGCTATGGATGCGCAGGCATGAGGACTGGCATTGACCAGTCTGGCACACCATTCGAGCACCAGCACCTGCGTGTAGCACCTCTGATGCATGCTCTGCAACCTGGCCCAACCCCCAAAAAACACGCCAAGAATTGGACCCACATGCAGACTTGGCTCTGTCATCGCAAGGCGGCCGGTGTCTGTGCCTGTCTGCAAGAAGCAACCGTGCATGCGCACCCGGCAGCTTCCACCGCTGCCTGGCCCTGAAAAGGCAGAAGGGGTGCATCACGGTGGCTAGCGCAAAAGAGATGGGCCCGCAGGACTGTGCAAGCATCAGCCCACATGCAAGGGCCGTATAAGCATCAGCCCGCGTGCAAGGGCCATGCAAGCATCAGCCCGCATGCGTTGTGAGCAGAGGCTTATGAGCAAACAGCAAGGTGGTAGCGTCCGAGAAGGATGGCGCTCAGCACGGCGGTGAGCCATCAAAGGCTGGACACTGTGGCATGTCTGTGAGAACTGGTTTGCAATGCGCATACGCAGCTGTCAGGAGCGGCAGCGCAGGCCACTGACCTGGGTATGCAGAGGTAAATTGCCGCGCTTGGGCATCAACATGGCATATCCCATCAATGAGGCCCTGCAGGTGCAGACAAAAGTGTGAGCAGGGAGGAAAAGGGCAAGGCCCTGCATTTGCATTGATGCTGCATAGGCACAGTGGGTGGGAGGGGTGATGCCCACGCAAGCCAGCTGGTGAACGGTGGCTCATGACCAGAGGCCCACAGGCGCACCTGCAGGAGCCCCAGGTGCTTCTCCAGCGACCTGTACTCCAAAATCAGGGGCACCACAGCGTGTGACTGCCGCATGTCCAGGAGCTCGGCGCGCCTGCAGCGGTACATGCCTGTCTTCGTTTTTTTGGAGCAGCTGGGCAGCTTCAGAGCCAGGTCCTGGTACAGCAGCTTGGACACATCCTGTGGTGACGACAAGCTGACGCACCTGCCGGCCAGCTGCGAGCGGGGACGGGAAGGGTGTGTGCAGTCGCCCAACAGGCTCACACTTTCATGCTTGTGATCATGCCCGACTCCGGCAGTTCTCTGCCCACGAAGATGAGCACGAAGAAGAAGAAGAAGAAGAAGAAGAAGAAGA
>LKMJ01003595.1_pt1 | contig 14457 bp, 23 predicted proteins | sample 643391 | NCBI WGS metagenome assembly LKMJ01 (sample SAMN04112250, study PRJNA286221) | soda lake metagenome | biome: soda lake; feature: Kulunda Steppe; material: water; isolation source: sample PL-Br10 brine of Picturesque Lake | place: Russia: Kulunda steppe | collected 2010-07
CACAAACACACACACACATACACACATGCACACACGCACACACACACACACGGACACACACACACTCATTCTCTCACACACACACACTCACGCGCACACACACATATTCTCACATATGCATACCTACACACAAACGCACACACATTTTCACACACACACGCGCGTGCACGCAGACACCCATACAAATTTGCTGAAGCACAAGCACGAGCACACTCACGCGCATGTCCCAGGGCATGTGCTCGAGTCTGTGCGCATGTGTGCACAGATGCTGCAAGAAAGTGCTGGAGGCACCTGCCAGACAAGCGAGCGTGCTGTGCTAACATTTGCTGCTGGATTGAGCACTCAGGCGTGGAATAGCTGCGCTTGCTCCTACAGGCTCAAGACGCTGGGCCTCAGCCGCACGCGGTTGTTCAACACCAGCCAGGCAGGCAGTGTCAATTGCCTCGCTTTAGATGCTGCAGAGCAGCGCTACCTTTTGTCAGGCGCCGCAGATTCCTCGGTGGCCATTTTTGACACGCATGTAAGTGGGGAGGGGTGCGTTAAGAGGACGCGTGCATCTGCCTCATGGCGGCGTGCATCTCGTATGGTTCCTGTTGTTAAATTGCAATGGCAGCCCACATTTGCTGCCCTCTCAGCAAAAGAGGGATACACAGCCATACAGGCAGAGTGCTGGAAGCTCAGTACCCTCGCTGCGGCACCGCCTATTTCGCACCAGCAACGCATGGCTGGAGCCGCGCATGCTAGGGGGGCGGCCTGCTAGTGCCGCAGCCTTGCGTGGGATTCCGCCAGGTCCGAGCCTTGGTCAGCTATTGGAGGCTGCCTCGTTCTGTCTGTGCAGCTGCACAGGTGGACTGCTCGCCTTTGCTGTCCTTTTTGTAGGCATGCTCATCTTTGGCTGATGTGTGCAGTCGCAGGTATGCAGCGCTCACCTTCAACGTCATCATCCATGCTGGCATGCGTTTCCACATGGCTTGCCTTGATCTCCCTCGTGCACAGCTGCCTCTGCGCACTACCAGCCCCTGCTGCTACCATTGTCAGCCACGCATGTTCACAGCCTACCCTAGTCGTCATGCGCCACAGCTGCGCCGGAGCCCATCCCGCTGCCGCCCCATCGCTAGTGCCCTGGGTATGCGTGCTTGCGCAGGGTCTGGGACATACCCCCAATGGCCTGCCTTTGGACCCCTTGTGCACTGCGGGGCGTGCAACCCCTGGCGGCCACCAATACATGGTAGGCGCTGTGTGCATGTCTGAGCAGTGCACGACGGTAACGAGGGCATGCTGGTCTCGTGGCATGGCGCTGTCAATCTGATGAAAAAGGACTGTCACTCTGATGCAAAAGGACTGCACGCCAGCAGGCGTGCACCATCGTGCGGGGCAGCTGCTCGGCACTCCAGACTTGGCGGTCCGCACCATTGCGCACTATGTGTAATATGCGGGGCAGCTGCTCGGCTCTCCAGACTTGATTGATGCCGGGAGTTCTTTGCTGCCTGTGTACTCTTCCTTTTCTTTTCTCTCCAGACCTGGTGGGGTGCAGGTGTATGCGAGCAGCGCATGGCTGGAGGCAGCGGTGGGGACTTCACGTTGGAAGCCACATATACTAACCACCTATACTACCGCGGACTAGTGAGAACATCTTGTCGTTTCAATTGTACAGATACCCATAAAGGCTACCCCCCACCACCACCATTGAGCATGATGCGTAATACACGGTTGTGGCGCTGGTAAACGCCCCAGCTAGGTTTGCAGCTTGCTGCTCTTCCTCCTGTGGCAGGGGCAATGTAGGCTGCATGCAGCTAGATGCACTTTCCCCTGTGGCGGTGGCTGCTAAGGCTGCATGCAGCTTGCTGTTCTTTCTCTTGAGGCGGTAGCTGCGCAGGCTGTATGCAGCTTGCTGTTTTCCCTCCTGTGGCGCTTGCTGTTCCCTCTCCTGTGGCGGTGGCAGCGCGGGCTGCATGCAGCTGCGGGCAGGCTTGCGTGCTCTTCAAGTTACAACTTAAGGGTTAACCGCCAGCCAGGTCGTTAGGCGTGCTCTTCTCCATGATCCACTGCTGCAGGTGGGGCAGGGCCGCTTTGTGCCTGCTAGGCGCGGCTAGGCGCATCACAGATATGTCCCCCTGACCATTCATTCACATGCAAATGGGCGGGTTCCTCACAGGCACGTCCCTTTCATGGCTCTGCAGGTGAGCAGTGTGGCTTGGTACCCCCTGGACACGGGCATGTTCATCACGGGCGCGTACGACCAAGAGGTCAAATGCTGGGACGCCAACATGTAGGTGGTGGTCACGCTCTGGGGGGTCAAAAGGGTCTGATGACCAGGGCCCTGAGGCCAGCAGGTGGCCGAGTGCTGGGACGCCAACATGTAGGTGGTGGTGCTGGTCACGCTCTGGGGAGTCAAAAGGGTGTGATGAACAGGGCCCTGTGGCCAGCAGGTAGCCAAGTACTGGGATGCCTAGAAGATGTGCAATGCGAGAAGGGGGGGGGGTCTTATTCCACCGTCTTCAGCAGCAGGGATATCCCAAAGGCTGTGCAGGTCACCGCTCGGTGGTGGTGGTGATAGTGGTGGTGGTGGTGGTGCTGCTGCTGCTGCAGAGCAACGGCGGAGCTGTACATGTCACCATAAGCTCTGGACCTCCTTTGCCAGACACCTGTGGCTACGCATGATTGTGTGCTTTTGCCAGACACCAAGTTGCCAATTCTGCATAAGCTGACGCGCAATTGACACCCACTCTTGGAAGTATCAAACAGCTAGGCGGCTTGGCTTGGGGGAGCCAACCAACCCAACCAATCAGTGGTAGGCGTCAGCTAGCTGCGTGCGCCGCCCGCATGCTTTTATGTGAGTCCAATGTCTCAGGAGGCCTAGAAAGGGGCGTCTTGAAGCTAAGAAGGGAAAGTCCATGCCACCACCTCTAACTGTGGTACCACCGCCCACAAAGATGAGCACTCAGCTCCTACGCATTGAAAAGTGCATGTCTTTTGAAGTGCCTGAACATGGAATGCACTCTTGTGCACGGTACACCGCTTTTCCAGCAGGGATGGCGCGCGCGCATGTTTGTGTCCGTGTGCGGCTGTGGTGTGATCGTGTGGTGGTGGCTCGCAGGACGTAGGTGGTGTGCAGCTTCAGCCCGCCTGCCACAGTGCGACCATATGGCCCTTTGACCCTGTGACTATGGCTTACAGGATGGATGTGGTGTGCAGCTTCGGCCTTCCTGCCACAGTGCAACCATGTGGCCCTTTGATCCTATGACTATGGCTTGCAGGATGGAGGTGGTGTGCTGCTTCGGCCTGCCTGCCAAAGTTGCGGCCGTGGCCATGTCCCACATAGCCACCACCCACTGCCTCATTGCCACTGGCTGCCACGACCCCTTGCTGCGCTTGTGTGACCCCTCCACTGGCGCATGCACCCACACGCTCGTGGGCCACAAGTGGGTGCGCCTGTGATCGCATCCTATGCTTGAGATTTTGGATCAGCTCGTGGGCCGCACGCAAGTGTGCCTGTGTGCGCTGAGATTTACATCCCCCACAGTTCTGGACTTTCGGGCATCCCTGATAGTCCAATAGGTATCTGGTCATGGTTCTAATTACTTTGGGCATTGTGTGTGTTGTTTAAAAGCTGTGTGTGCGCGCACGGGTGCGTATGTACCTGCAAGCCAAGGCAGACCCTGTTACACTGTGCTTGGTGACTTCCAGCAGCAGGCGCAAGAGATCCCTGCAGGCAGGCTGGAATGCTTTGTATTGCTGGGGCTGATGCTTGTCATCAAACCCTGCAGCCTGCAGCCCCACTTGCGACCTGCAAAGCCCTGCCTGCATCTACAGCAGTCCTACTCTCGCGAGGCGCTCGTGTCTAAGGCGGCGCTGCACTGTGAATGTAATTTCACCAGTGTATGCCTGCCTACAACTGCGACGCTGCAGGGATCCGATCTGGTCTGTGGCCTGGTCGTACAGGTCGGAGTACGAGCTGGTGTCTGGCGATGCGCGGGGCCAGGTGCGGGATCGGACCATGTTTCCCCACACTTAGCGCACACGCATCGGAGGAGCCAATGAATGTACATGAGTGTATATGTGCGTAAATGTGCGTGTGTGTATGTGTGCATACGTATGTGTGTATATGTGTGTCGAAGCGTGTCTGTAGGGGGCCTCATGCCCGTGCCCTGAAAGCCTGCGTGTCCTGCCTTCTCAGCCCAAACCCTATTCCGATCTGACCTTATCTGAGTTGGACTGATTCCAGATCAAAAGCCCACCAAACAGTGCCAAAGGCCCCGTGGCCTACCTCCACCCCACTCCCCCTGCCCCCTGCGCTTCACGTACAGGTGCGTGTATGGGACATCCGGCGCTTTGGCTCGCTCCGTGTCCTTGATCATTACGCCACCACCCCCCAGCGCACCCTGCGCCAGCAGCAGCGCCAGCAGCAGCGGGCAGAGGTAGCGCATTTGAGACCAGACTTCGAGTCGGACGCTAGCGCCCCCCGCCACGGCCCAACCCTCCCCACACCTGTAACACCAGGCAAACGCCTAGCACTTGCGCAGCTGCCGCTCACGCCCGCCCTTGCGCCCCTTGCGCCCAGCAGCGGCTGTGTTGGTGCAAGCAGACTGCCACCCAAGCCGTGCACTGTGGCAGGGGCGCACGCGTCGGCGGCGGGCTTGCCCGCACCTGGCACATTGTCTGGGGAGACTCTGGCAGCAGCCCCAGGTGCGGGGCTGTTCTAGGGCTGCAGGAGGTGGGGTCTCTGTATGTGCTGGGTGTGGCACTGCTGGTCCACAAGAGCCCACAGCTGGCACTTTTGAAATGTTCGGCGGCTGCACGCATGGCATGCCGCCGCCCCAGCCTCCGTTAGCTTGCATGGCACGATGCAACACCATACTTTCTCAGCTTGACAGGCAGGTGACATAAGCCTCGAGCCTTCCCGCCCATGCCTGCCGTGCGCTCGAGGCTCTGGTCACCTGTCCGCCTGCCAAAAGCAAGCAGAGGCTTGGGAGACACCAACCTGGCTTGTCAGGTGAAGTTGTGTGTGCACACCCGCCAGCTGGCAGTATGGGTTGACAACACACTCGCAAGGCTGCCAGGCTACCCATGGCCCAACGGCAGAAATGACCCCATTTCTGTGGCACGTGGTCACTTTGGCCAATTTCAAAGTGAAGGACAGAAGTGAAGCAGTGTACAGTAGATGTATGCTCATCGGCTAAACAGGCCGTTGCCTCCTGCTGTCAGCTAAATGTGTGTATGTGTGTGTGTGTGTGTGTGTGTGTGCAGGTATGTCGACCAGCTCAGGCACGGGGATGCCCTGCAACTTCCCTTTGGGTCTGGGATTGTAGTGAGGATGCCCATGCCCGGTGCACAACGCGCTGGGGTTCATGGGGTTGCATGTGAAAACAGGCCATGTGTGGGTTCACATAGGAAGGACATTTGAGCGTTTTGATGCCAGGCCCTGGGTGTGCAGGTGTTCATCCATCCAGACGCAAAAGTCTGAGCACCGAGGAGGCAGTGGATGCAGCATGGGCCTGCCTTGAAGCACAGGGCTTTGGAGGTGCGGAAGCTGCGGAGCGGGGCGATAAATGAAGCAGAGGGTGTTTTTGACTGCACACACAGTGCAATTGGAGTAAAGGATGATTATTAAATGCACACGCAGCATGTCTAGATGGAAGGGGGGAGGCGGGGATAGCGGAGGCGCCTAAGACCTCACGCATCCCCAACACTCTCTGCACTCAGCCCCCTCCCTGTATTCTGCACGCTTGTGCGCTCTGTGCATGCTGCTTTTTGGGCGCGCAGCGCTCCAATCTTCTCTTTCCCTCTCCTTTTTCCCCTGCCCCTCATGCGTGCAGCCTCTAGAAGCAGGAAGGCAGGCAGCAAGCGTCCCAGCATAGAGCTCCGGCCATCCGCCAACCCAAGCAAGCGCGCCAGCATTGAGCTTTGGCCACCTGCACACCCCAGCGGCAAGCGCACCAGCGCCGAGGTTCTCCCTCCCTGCGCCCCCTTTGTCGCCCCAAGCGCCAAGCGCGCCAGCATTGAGCTGTGGCCACCGTCAGACCCCAGCACTATGCGCAGCAGCACCGACCATCCTTCTCCCCCTTCCCCTGTGGCCTGGCGCAGTACCAGCCAGGACCTGCAGGGCATAAACTTGCATATTGCACCCGCTGGACCTGCAGCAAAGCCCCCTGTGTGGCGTGCCCGCAGCCGCAGCTTTGAGGGAAGCGCGCCTGGGCAACCATCGCTGCGTGGTTCCGGGGGTAGCTGGGCTGGCACACATACTGACAACAGTGGCAGCAGCCATGACAGTGGAGGCAAAACATTTTGGGTGGGGGAGGCTGCGGCGGCAGAGACAAGAACAGCTCTGGAAGCTGGCGTGCAAGGGGGCGTGCGAGGGGGTGTGCAAGGCTTGGTGTGCATGGGTGGTGAGGGCGGGGGCAGCTTAGGGGCTCGCGTTCGGGGCAGAGGGAGACAAGCGGGGCAGGGGGAGGTTGGCTGCGGTAGAGGTGGTGCCTGGCGTGGGTGCGCAGAGCAGGGTCATGAGCAGGCGCGCTGTGTGGGAAAGCATGACAGACGAGAAGGGGTCCGGGACGCGGCCACTCCTGCCTCAGGAAGAGGGGCTCCTTCTCAACAACAGGTGTCATGCGAGGGAGAGGTCGCGGGTGGCCCTGCATCTGCGTCTGTGTCTGCATCTGCTGGCGGCGGCCCTTGTGCCTCTGGCGGAGACGGCAGCAGCACGTGTTCATTAGGGCGTGGTGCGACAGGCATGCCCGCGCATTTGCGGATCGCAGGCTGGGATGTGGGTGGGGAGCGCTCAAGTGAGGGCAGCGCACAGCAGCAGCAGCAGCAGTTGCAGCAGCAGCAGCAGCAGCAGCAGCGGCTGCAGCGGGAGCAGCAGGGGCGGCAGCAGCAGCAGCGGGAGCAGCAGCAGCAGCGGGAGCAGCAGGGGCGGCAGCGGCAGCAAGAGCAGCAGGAGCGGCAGCAGCAGCAGCGCTACTGGGCACTGATGGGAAGCAGCACCGCTCAGTCTGTGGGTACCCTGGCACCCGCACCCTTGCAGGTGGGGTCCCTCATTCCAGGGTGCACGCTCCCAGGAAATCCCTCATTCCAGGGCTCACACTTCCAGGAAGTATTCTTCATGTGTGTGTGTGTGTTGTGGGGGTGTGTGTGCATGTTTGGATGTCGGCGTGTGCATGCGTGCACCTGTAGTGTATGGATTTGGCAATCTACAGACTAGTGCAGATCTACAGACTGAACTCAGGGCTCATGTTTGGCAGAACTCCGCCATGTGGACCGCAATTTGCGGAACTTGTCAGCGCTTCCTTGTGTTGTGTTAGGTGTGTCGTCGCAGAAGATGAAGGAGGATGGGTGGAGGGGGGGGCGCCACTGCTCACAACACGCACACCACCTGCGTTGCAGGCAAGCCAGAGAGGTGCTGCCAGCCGCGGGCTGATAGGTGGGCATGCTCCCACCGCACGCAGCTTGCTTGTGCAGGAGGGCCAGGAGCTGGAGGGGCGTGGTGGGGTGAGGGAGGAGGTGGTACGCTCTCACCAGGTGCGCTGTGCGCTCTCACCAGGTGCGCTCTCACCAGGTGCGCTGTGCGCTCTCACCAGGTGCGCTGTGCGCTCTCACCAGGTGCGCTCTCACCAGGTGCGCTGTGCGCTCTCACCAGGTGTGCTGTGCGCTCTCACCAGGTGCGCTGTGCGCTCTCACCAGGTGCGCTCTCACCAGGTGCGCTGTGCGCTCTCACCAGGTGCGCTGTGCGCTCTCACCAGGTGCGCTGTGCGCTCTCACCAGGTGCGCTCTCACCAGGTGCGCTGTGCGCTCTCACCAGGTGCGCAGGCAAGTGTGATGGTAGTGGTGGTGGCGGTGGTGGTGGTGGAGGTGGCAGCGCGGCGGTGGTGGTGGTGGTGCTGGTGCTGGTGCTGGTGCTGGTGCTGGTGCTGGTGCTGTTGATGATGGTGGTGGAGGTGGTGGGTGGTGGTGGTGGCACACTCTCACTAGATGTGCAGGCAAGCATGGTGACCAGGCGCACAGGTTGAGGCGGCGGCACAAAAGTACTAGATGTGCAGGCAAGCATGGTGACCAGGTGCACAGGTTGAGGTGGCGGCACAAAAGTACAAGTTGTGCAGGCAAACATGGTGACCAGGTGCACAGGTTGAGGTGGAGGCACAAAAGTACTGGGGCTGCTTGCCGCGCTGCTGCACCTGTGGGTTTGAATGCACCTGGCATGACTTCCAGGTTCAGCCCTGCTCAAGAGGTTGGTCTTGCTAGAGGCATTCTGCATTGAAACGCACTCAGTTTGGGGTGCGTCTGTGCATGGCGGGTGGGCTGTTTAGTGATATGCTGGGGATGGGCTGCTCCCATCTGTATAATTATCATTTTGCACCATAAGTGTGTGTGAGCACACACACGGTGGCCCCCAACCTTTTGTTGATTTGTTTTGTGAGCATGCGAGCTGCACATTAGTTTACGCCGTGGCGCGCCAACCGTGCGGGTCGGGTTGGGATTATGTGGTGCGTGCTGCACTTGCATGCTGGACTGAGGGATGGGGGTATAGCTCTGTCCATGAGGCTGCACAGAGGCGAACCTGGTGTGGCATGAGGTCTGGGGCAACGGACGAGTGCGAGGAGTGCTGCCGTGTGGGCACACGCGTGCGATGTGAGGCAGCAAGTGTGGCAGAGTGGGCCAAGCGATGATGTGAAGTGGCATGGCAGCATGGCTGGCAAAAGGGAGCGAGGGGGTCAGCTCAAGGCTGCTGGATTGGATGGGTTGTTGGCTGTATTTGGGTTGCGGATCATCGTTGGCCTGCTGCACCAGACCGTTGTGTCAGCTGCTTCCAGCTGTACAGCCTCAAACATATCCTTGTGCACCTTAGAGTGTAAGCAGCAGGGCCCGTGATCTTGTGGGGTGTTGTCCGGGGTGTGCTGAGATCGATGGTTTGAGAGGCGCAGCTGCGTGCCTGGGACGTGGAGGCCTTGCAAGTCGTGTAGTTCAAAACTTGAGTGTGTAGCAGGCGGGCAGGGCGCCGGAGTGGGACAAGGATGCCCTGCATGTTGGCTGAGGGCGCAGGATGGGTAGCTGGAGCTCAAGAGATCTGAGCATCGTGCCATCAGAGCTCATGTTGTCATAGCTCATGCCATCAAAGCATCATGCCATCAGAACCTATGCCATCAAAGCATTGTGCTGCGGCCCCGCGCGCTACCCCATCCAGCCCAGCAGGGCATTGTAGGCACACAGAGCTGGCACCAGATTGATAAGGGCCACAAGCGAGTTGGGTGAAGAGGGTTGAGCACTGGGCCAGAGAGGCTGTGGAGAGGGTCAAATAGGTCCTTATAGGTCCAGCAGACCCTTGCTTGCAAAATACTCGACACCCACATTATCTGGACGGAGGGTTGCTAGTTGGCATGCACCACCAGCTATGCATACTGTACGCCCCTACAAAGGTGATTCCTTACAGCTGCCCTGCAGAGCAGTGACAGGCGTGCAACAAATTCAAGGTTGAATGAAGGCTAAAAAACTGCCATCCTCCAGTGTTTGCAACACCTGATCCCAACACGTTCCTTTCTGCTGCATCCACAGGGTGCCCTCACATGCTTGCAACACCTAATTCCAACATGTCTCTTTTTGCTGGATTCAAGGGGTGCCGCCGCATGATTGCAACACCTGATTCCAGCACGTTTCTCTCTGCTGCGTCCACAGGGTGCCATCACCTCTGTCATCCCCACCCCTGACGGGCTGCATTGGTTGACAAGTAAGTCGGAGGGCGTGCCTTTTCAGGCGTTAGCTGGCTTGTTTTTGCTGCTGCTGGATAAGCTGCTGGCCTGAGTGCCTGTGGCACCCCTCTCTCTAAACTTGGGGGGGGCACACGTCTTTCCCTTGGTCTGACCTTGTCAGGGACAAGATGGAGCGCACACTGAAAACCTGAGGGTGAGGGTGTTGCCTCCACACTGTAGCCCGTCACAGCTGACAGCACACGGGAGAGGATTTGGTTCTTCATAGCCAGGCTTGAGCGCCTGCGCTGACATGCCCTCGAACAGAGTCATGCGCGTACGACAATTGTACAGCAGCTACCAGCCATTGGACAGTCTTGCGCGTACAACAAGTGTACAGCAGCTGCCAGCCGCCTCTTGCACACGTCCTAGGTGTTTCCATAACACACTTTGCTGCTCTCTGCCTGCTTATGCCCCAAGACTGCATGCTCGCAGACCACACATATGCACGCAACCAGGGGAAAAGCTCCAGGAGGGCTGCAGCTTGCTCGCACAGGCGTTAGCTCTTTGTTTTCAAGTGTCTTGCTTTATGTCTACAGGATTGTCTGTGAACTGTATCCATGGTTATCTTTAAGCTTATCTGCATGGATATCTTTGAACCACATCCATCATGGCGTGTGACCAGGTGGGACAGACGGCCGGCTGAGGCTGTGGGATGCTCTGGACTGGCACCACTGGCTGGTGGCCTACCCAGAGATGCCCCACAAGGCCTCGCGCGGCCGTCAGTGTGCTGTGACTGCTGACGGGACAGCCGTGTTCTACCCAAGCGGTGACTCAATCCAGGTGCGTGCACCGGCAAGGACTGGCTTCAAGCCGTGAGGTTTGAGAGAGCAGGCGCGCAGGGGGGGCCGATGTTCTGCGCAAGGCTGTTGGAGCAAAGGAGCGGTCACAAAGATAGCTTGTGCCTCATAGGGCCAGCAATTGGACCAAGCAGCAGCTAGACATCAGTGGGTGCGCGCACACTTGCATGTGCGCACGCCAGATGCAAACACACGCATGCACACAACATACCACCGCAGCATGAACGTGCATCCCCTCTTCTTGCTCGTCACTCAATGCGCGCAGGTGTGTGAAGTCTCTACTGGACGTGTGCTAAACCAGCTGCAGAATGGACACCTGAGCAACGTTTGTTCACTTGCCTGGAACCCAGATCTTGATGAGCTTTATTCGGGAGGGAGTGACGGGCAGATAATGACATGGGCGCCAGACTTGCAGGAAAGCTTGCATGGCATATGATTGCCACGGGTGCCAGGACCGTAACAAGCTTCCAGGGCGCGGGCACCGGGTCTGCAGCACAGCCTGCGACCTGCGTTCGGCGGTGCACTTGGCATGTGCGAAGAGGGTCTCATGACTGAGGCACAGCTTGATTTGGAGAGGGCCTGGCTGCCTCTCTTTCCCATGTTCTTTCTCCAAGGAGCTTCAGTGACCATGATTGTCTTGTGTTGAGCAATTTCTACGTTCAATAACGGTCTGCATGCAAATGGATCAACCTTCGCTGGTCAAAGGCCACATGAATCTTAACAAGAAAGTATGTAAACATGTCTCCAAGAATAGATTATGATAGGTGCTTCAGACTGATAGGATTGAGGCTCATCGCCAGCTGGCTGCAGCATTGTCAAACAATGCGCCTTTCCATGGAATGAATGAGTATTTTCTGATTGCTGAGCTCTAGACTCTGCTTAAGTAGAGAGCCCAGGCACTTGAATTAAGGCATTACACCTTGAACCGATGATTCAGAACCTTTGATAAGTGAAATTAAAAGAACGCCCTTACAGTCTCACGAGTCAACTGCGATCCCGTCAAGATAGCTGCATTCACTGTCGCTGCCCGTCCCATGAGACGATGAAAATCCAGTAAAAACTATCTTAGTTTTATAAGTATGTGCTTGTGATAAGCACACAACCTTGTTGAAGGAAAGCATCAATGCTGTTTCCTTCGTCCTCAGAAGCATTACCATCCTCAGATACAGAAGAGGATGAGGATATGTCTAAAAAGGAGAAAAGGAGTGAGGGTACTGGCCATGGCGTTGAACGCCAATGTCCAGTGCTTGAATCGGTGTCCTCTGAACAAAATGAAGAAGCCAGCAGCAGTACTACTAGCAGCAGCAGTGGCAGTTCCTGTAAAGCAGAAGGAGCTGTCACAGAAGTGCAGCACCGGGTTGCAAAGCGCTTTCAGGAGCTGCGACAGGAGTCCGCCCAGCAGCAAGGGGCAGAGGCACCCAGCCTTATGGCTGAGAATCAGGTTGAATACTGACCGGGGTCTCCTCCTGACGTGTCAGCGCCTCGTTGCTCTTGTGATCCTTCAAAGCTGTTGCCCGTTCAGTTTCCTGCTCAATTGGCTGGGCCATGATGCCTGTACTGCGCAAGCAAGATCAATAGCCTCTTGTAGAACGGCCTTACACAAAACCCACTTTCACGTGCCCATCACATGATGACAGATGGGTTGATGGATATCCATACCCAGAGATTGATGGGCAAGCATATTCAGCTGTGGCAAGTGCTCATGCCATGTATAACATGAACTAGTACGAATTCCTTGTACATCTATTTGCAGAGGGGCAAACATACGCAAGCACGCTCACTAACACGCACAAAATCATGCACATTTGCACACAGGCCAAGATACAGGCATGGCTTGAGCACAAGAAGGAGCAGGAGCAATTAAGCTGGGACCACGCGCTGCCACCCTTGCCTAAGGTCTCCCAAGCTCTGCTGCATAGTGTGGAAGGGGGCCAGAGCTCTGAAATCCTAGAGCCGGAGCTAAACAGTAAACCAGGTGAGAGGAAAGTGAAACAGGAGTGGGAGGGGAAAGTAGACTAAGAGAGCCGAGGGGAACTGTTAATCAGAAGAGGCAGGGGAGAGGAGGCAAGTGTGGCATGGGGGAGAAAACAAAAAAAGTGAACATGGGAGGGGCCCAAGGGAACAAGTTCAGGAAGCAGGGGAAGTGCGTTAAGCCAGGCCGGGGGGGTGGGGAAGGCAAGCCGGACGCATGCAGCCAGAGGCAGAAAGTGGTGCGTGGGCAAGGGCGCAAAATTGGGGCTCTGGGAGGCACATGGACCAGGACACAATAAACCTGGGCTTGAGAGCAGGCTGGCCAGCCAGGTATGTGGGGGCAGCCGGGTATTTGGGGGCAGCCAGGTATGTGGGGGCAGCCGGGTGCAGAGATCCAGGGTCGGGTGCAGAGATCCAGGGCCTCTGCCGTCCTTGCCCTGTTCACGTGACGCCGCAGGGTGTAGCGTTTGTTTGGGACGTCACGAGAGTGGAATTCCTCCTTAAAAGCAGTTGGGCCATCCGCTGGTGCCAGGTCCGGATGGGGGGGCGCAATGTTTGAACTGGGGGCGCAGGTGGAGCCAAGCTTCACCTCAAACCAAACACAGAGCCCTGGATGCCAAAGTGGGCCAGGCGCCCCTTGCAGCTGGCAAAGCCCAGGGTACCAGCCTGGCAGTGGCTTGGTACCTGACAGTTCCCTGGTGCAGCGCCCTGTCCTCGCAGAGGGGGCCATAAGGCCTGGCCTGGACAAGCACCGTGCACCGCTGCCAAGCACTGCGCGCAATTACCAGGCACCCTTGAACAGCAGGGGCGCCATTACCAGGCACCCTTGAACAGCAGGGGCAAGGCACCCTTGAACAGCAGGGGCGCCATTACCAGGCACCCTTGAACAGCAGGGGCAAGGGGCAGCTGCGGGTCAGCCCCAGCACAGCGCCAGCGGACACCAACTTGGTGCCCTGTGGGACAGTACATAGGCCCGATTGCAGACGGTTGGTAGTCGTGCGGGAGCTCACACACACACACACACACGCACGCACACACACACACACACAGGCACGCACGTGCTCCATTGACCTGGGCGAGGCCTGGGCAGAAGCGCGATGTTCGCGCTTGCATTTGGGATTTTGGATCCACATGGGTGTGTGGAAGGATTGATCACACACCCCACGAGCAGCCTGGCTCTGCACAAGGAAAGAGGCACGTGCTTCTGCAAGGGCAGGGGTACACCGCAGGGTTCCCCCTACCTTATAGAAGGCGGGGGGAGGCATGCGCTTGCAGGACCTTGACAAGCCTGCAGTAGTCACCGAATGGCAGCTGTCCCGGCATCAAGTTCAACGATGCGCAGGAGGGCTGCATGCTTCTACGCACCAAGTGCGCTTGCCACTGCCTCCAAACCCCCCACCAGGTCGCCAGGCAAACGCCTCGCCAGTCTCCGCTGCAGCAAGGGACGCTGGGGGCGCTTCTGCCGCTGCGGCGGCCGCGGCGGCGCGCAGGGCGCTGAGGTTTGTGCCTAAGCGCCACAACAGCCGCAGCGCAGGTGCAGGGGAGCGTGCGTACAAGGCGTGCACGGCTGTGGGGATGCTGCCAGCCTTCAAGCCGGTGCGTGTGCATGCCTGTGTGCCTGCACGTGTTTGTCTGTGTGCACAGCTGTCTGCACACACGTGCACTTGCAGTGCCGTTCCATATGTTGCTTGACAGACGGCTTCGTCGGAGCAGCTGCTGGAGCATGAGGCATGCGCCCTTGCTGTGATGCACGAGAGGCCTGTGCCCCATGCGCTTGCATTGGTGATGCATGTGCACCCCATGCACCTTTTGTTGCGATGCACCCCAGGCACCTTTTGTTGCGATGCACCCCAGGCACCTTTTGTTGCGATGCACCCCATGCACCTTTTGTTGCGATGCACCCCAGGCACCTTTTGTTGCGATGCACCCCAGGCACCTTTTGTTGCGATGCA
>LKMJ01003596.1_pt1 | contig 14456 bp, 22 predicted proteins | sample 643391 | NCBI WGS metagenome assembly LKMJ01 (sample SAMN04112250, study PRJNA286221) | soda lake metagenome | biome: soda lake; feature: Kulunda Steppe; material: water; isolation source: sample PL-Br10 brine of Picturesque Lake | place: Russia: Kulunda steppe | collected 2010-07
AAAGAACTCGATGCGATGGACGACGAAATCAAGGCGTTTGCGCTGTACGCCGACCGACTGCTTCAACGCGTTCGGACACAGCATGACCCCGAAGAACGGTTCAAGTTGTTCCATGCGATGATGCAACTGCTGATTCGGTTCGCACCTGACCCGGACGACTTCGATGGTCAGTCGGCACAGGAACGCATGGATGACAGCCACGGCCACAATCCAAACGGCATCGAACCGCCTATTCCAGACAGCCCACCGTCCTCATCCGGGGAGGCCGAAGTGGAACTACCACCACAGGCCAAAGAAGAACTCCGTCGGATGATTGACCAGATGATGGATGAGAACGATTTCCCACAGCCTGAACTTCCAGAGATGGATAACGACGAGTCAGCAGCGGACGAGAGTCCCACTGATACGTCTCAACAGACGGGTGATGAGGATGCCTCTGCTGAGTCAGCAGAAACAGCCGGTGCGAACGGTTCGCAGAGCGGCGAATCTAACGAATCTGAAAACGCCGAGTCAGTCGGTAACGACGATTCCGTTACTGGCGGTGAGTCTCAACCGGAGTCAGGCGTTGTCCGAGATGTGCAGTCAGTATTAGAGAAGTACCGCGGTCGCAAGCTTACGGTGGTGAACTGAAATGCCCAAACTGGTAGACCAAGAAACCGGTGAGACTGTCATGGACGAACTTCGAGTCGGTGAGTTACAGCAACTCGAAGACGATGGTTTGCTTGACGAGTACGACGTTGATATCGACTGGGACCTTCCCGAAGAAGAGTTCGACGTTGACGAGCCAATCGACGCACCAACCGCTGACGAATCACAGAAGCCGGACGAACTGGTCAAGACGGATATCCCGATGAACCCAGACGAGGTAGACCACCGTCTCGGTGAAGACGAAGACGAGAACAACAACTCACCCGGTACGCCTGACCGCGAGTCGTATCACTACGACGACGTTGATATAGACGAGATGGATGAAGTGGCGAACCGCGATGAAACTGAAATCGAACATAACTACGATATTGATATCGAGGTCATCGAGAAAGTCGATACCCGTGACCGCGCTCGATGGGCGCGACTCGTTCGGTCGCTTGCAGAGTACGGCGATGACATTGAACGTCGCAAACGTGAACGCGATGAACGCATTGCTGAACACCAGAACAACGCCCCAGCCAGTCGTCTGAGCGATGAACTACGACGACAAGCCGAGCGCACCAACGTCATCAAAGACCTCAAAGAAGGCTTCCGTAAACTGGTCTCTCGGCCAGTGCCACGCCCAGCGACTCATGGTCCACAGATGGACCAGATGAACGTTGTTCGTCGTGCAGCCGGTGATATGACAATCGAGGACTTATTCGAGGAGCGTGTCGAAGTGGAGACCGGCGAACGGTGTATCGGACTGTGTACTGATATCAGTGGCTCAATGCGAAGCGATATTGATGACCTCAAAATTGCTGGCGGTGCAATCGCTGAAGCCACCAAGATTATCGGCGACAAGTTCGTCTGGGAAGCGTTCACTGACAGATTCCGTCGCAGTCACTCACCCAGTCACGAACGGTTGGACCTTCGTATTGTAACCGGCCCAAACGAGCAGTTCGACTGGAAACACCTCGATTCGTTCGACCACGCCAATAACACGGCGACTCCATCAGGTATCCGTGACACTCGGATGTTGATGGAACAAACGAACGCTCGTCAGTACGTCATGATTGTCATTACGGACGGGATGGCGAACGTCACCGAGAGCGGTGAAATCGGTGGAACAGGCGAACCGGTCGAACAGGCTCGCCAAGCAGTCGAGGAGTGTCGTGCAGACGGAATAGACGTGATTGGTCTCGGGATTGGTAGCATGTCCGACGAACAGATGGAGACGACGTTTGGCGGTGGCAACTACCAGTTGACCAACATCGAGGAGTTGGCTGAAACCATCCTCGGAATCTACAAAGACCAGATGAACGTCCAACGGTCTGAGTGGCGATAATCGCCACTCTCCCGCGTAATGTGAGTAGTCTTCGATGCCGTCCAGCCCTGTCGGGCTATTGGTACGCCCGGTATCAGAGAACAGGATACTGCTGTGCCTGTACTGCTGTGGACAACTGGACACGAAAGTCACAGTCAAGACTGCTCACACGCGAACGGGCGTCATCCAACGGATGGCGCGACCACAGGAGGACTAATGACTGACAACCCAACTGTACATCCAAAGACAGTGTACGTTGTACGCTCTGCAAAGACCGTATGGCTCACTGTTGCGAAACACAACGCTGAAGCAGAACAGAACGTCCGCGCTGAGTACAGCGATGTACCGGATGAATTAGAGAGCATCGGACCGATTCAGAACGCGTTTGATGAGTTCGCTGAACACAATACGGTGTTGTTGACTGCACTCACCGACGACGCTGAACACGACCCAACGATATTTTCCTAACAATGTACGAACGACACGTATTTGCTGGCCTATCCGATACACCGCCAGTAGAACTACCGAGTGGTTACCGACGACTGTTGAAGAAACACGGTGTGGATGTGTCCGAACCAACATCTTTCATCAGCGTGCTTGATACACTCCGCGAGGAGTACAACATCGAGTGGCGTGACCTGTTTCACTCAAACGAGGCACAGAATAACAAAACGAAGGTTGACCACTACAAAGCACTGGTCAATCCGGCATGGGAGGGGTTACCGAGTTCCGACCTCCCTGAAGACCGTAAGGACGCAGTGTGGCATATCCCAACCAAGCGATACACCCGCGTTCCGCATCACGACGTGTGGCACCCACTGGCGAAGGCAATCGCCAAACGCGGTGACCACACCGATGTGTTCGGCGAGGTACGGACACGCCGACAGGGTGGCGAGGTTCACATGGACCTCTTTTTCAAGAACGCCGATTTGCCAAGTGCTGCTGACGGTGAGCAGATAATCGGTGGCATCAGCACTGGCCATGACTACTTCGGCAACACCCGACTGTACGTAGACTTTATTGCGTACCACGACACAGGTGACGGCGTTGGACAGATTGTCCGATATTTGTTCGACCCACGTCGTCGCAAACACACCGGGAAAGCAGACGAGGAAGTCGTCAACTGGTTCCAAGTCGGTATTGAACGACTGGACAAACTCGGCAGCCGCCTCTACAACGTGGTTGGCGAGGCGATGAACTACGAGTTCGACATGAGCGAGTTCGCTTGCTCGCCCACTGGATTCTACGAACATCTCGGGTTACCGAACCGCGGGCAGTCAGCACTGGCTGACCCAGCCGGTGACCGCGTTAACCGAACAACGGTCAACAGCTACACAGCGTGGCACATGTTCAAAGCGGGGATGTGGGCAATCGAACACCACTACGACTCCCGCGATACCAGTGCGTACAAGAAGCACATCAACACGGTCAACACGTTGTTGTTCAACCCCGCACTGGCCGAACAACGCGTTCTCAAGTCCATCGAGGAGACGCTGGTGAACCGCCCAGATGACGAACACGAGATTTGGGAGTTCATTGATGACGAGGATGACCGCGAGGATGCACTGACTGCGATTCGAACCCGTGCAAAGAGTATCAGTGACGGCGTTGACGAGTTCCAGACAACCCGTGACCGGATTCGAACACTGCTCAAAGACGAGGGCACAATCGAGGCCGAGGACCCGAACGACATCGAGTTCAAGTCTACCCAGTCAGATGATGAGCAGTCGAAACAACGGCTTGCAGGTGAACAGTAATGCAAGTCGCTAACGAAACGGATGAGCCGATTACAATCCAACCCGGTGAGGCGGTTGTCGGTTCAACCAACGTCCACACGTTTGAGGACGTTCCGTATCGCTTGACAATCAACTCTGTCAGAGAACGCGGTGCTATCGACAACCTTGAAACACCGGTCGATAAGGCACTGACCTCGATGTTACACGGAGCGGATGATGTTCAACAAACGGATTGAAATCGCCAACCGCTATTTTTCGATTTGTATTGCCCGCACACCACTACAGAACGGCGGTGTTCGATACTCCCAACGCGTGGAGTACCAACGGAGCGAAACACAATGAGCAAACTACCCGACACAGGAGATGTGTACGAACGAGAGGTTGCATCGAACGGTACTGTTCAAGTGCCCGAAAAACACGAAGGCACGCAAGTGTGCGTTTTCGAAACGAACACCGGAGCAGTGGTTGACTACATCACTGTTGAGTCTAACGGCATGGTCAGCACTGACTGTGCTGAAGGACTGCCGGTCACCGTCGTGGTCCCGACTACAGACGAACTACCCGACGAGGAGTCTCTATGACTCAAGACCGATACGAAGAGACATCTTCGAACTTCGAGTTCGAGGCAGGTGACACTGTACTGATTCGCGTTCGTGAACACGGTCGCAGTGGCGACATCATGGGAAAGTTTGTAGCAGACGTACTCGGCTTTCGCCAACGTCCGTCAGTAGTCACTTACCGTGCGGTATTCGACCCACCGTGGGCAACGACCACACCGCTTGAACTCGGCCTTGCTGATGCAGAGTACGAAGTTGTTGTCTCTACAGAGGATGTAAACTTCTAATGTACAGACCAACTGAACCCGGCGAGTCAGTGGAAACACCGTTTGGCCCCGGCGTTTGGACCGGTGAAACGTCTGAGGATGGTGAGTCATTCGAAATTCAGTACGATGGCGAATCAGAGAAGGATACCACACTGTCGTTTCACTACGAAGACCTACGCGACTCGGACCGCATTGAGCGCGTCCCGCTGGACCCGGACGAAGGTCCGACAGCATGGCTTGAAATTGAGGAGACCGACACCGCTGAGAAAGCGAAGGTGTTCTTGATTTCCGGCATTGACCCGTGGGACCCACACAAACGAATAATCCTGAACCGCAGTGAAGCTCTGAAAGCAGCGTGGTTTATCAAAGACCGACTGAGTGAACCACACAACCCGTAACCAATGACGGCCACGACGCGTTCGATATTCAAGTCGTGGATGTGGAAGACGATGACGTGCTGCTGTTGTAACGATAGCATCCACATTCACCACGAAGCGAGCGTTCTTAATCCATGAATACGTACACTAATTACTGACACAGGAGACAATGACAGACTATACTAACACAGTAGACGAACTGGTCGAACAGCTTTCCGAACACGATATCGAAGTGGACGAAGACGACATCCACGAGCGGTTGAGTGTTCTGTGCGGTGAATACTCGATTCCGGTTTCAGAGGCCCATCGGAGTATCATCAGCAGCTACGCTGAAAAGACGGGCAAGGACATCGGCCCGAACAGCGGCGGACCAACAGAAATGGACATCGGCGATGTGACCACTGACACAAACTGGGTTACCGTCGAAGGTACCGTCACCACTCTGTGGGACAACACCCACGAGACAATCAAACAAGGCGGTCGTATCGGCGACGAGACCGGTACAATCAACTTTACCAACTGGGAGAGTGCGGAGGCCCCACTGCTTGAGGAAGACAAGGCGTACCGCCTCGATAACGTTGGCACTGATGAGTACCAAGGCCAGTACCAACTCAACTTCACTGAGTACACTGAAGTAACTGAACTCGACCAAGATATCGAAGCCAAGCAGAACACCGAGACGTTCGTTGGCGCATTGGTGGACATTAAATCGGGGTCAGGACTCATCAAACGCTGTCCCGAAGACGGCTGTTCACGCGTTGTACAGAACGGTCGGTGTGCTGAACACGGTGATGTTGACGGCGAGTTCGACCTTCGCATCAAAGCGGTGTTCGATGACGGAACACAGTGTCAAGATGTGTTGTTCAACCGCGAATCAACCGAAGCAATCACGGGTACGACGCTGGAGGCAGCGATGGAAACAGCCCAGAAGATGCTCGATACAACGGTTATCGCTGACGAGTTTGCTGACCAGCTTGCCGGTCGCTACTTCGAGGTCGAAGGCCCGAAGCTCGGTCGCTATCTGCTCGCCAATGAGTTCGAGGAGCTATCCGGTCCTGATGCTGAATTAGTATCCGAACTACAAGCACGGGTGCGGGCACTGTAAGGAGACTCACAATGAGCCAATCACAAACTACTGACAGCGACAACCAGCAGATGTATCGCCAAGTTGCCCGTCGCGTTTTCGCGTCGGAGTACAACGACTCAACACACGTGTTCAAAGAGAGTGACGAGGAACGCGCACCGAACTTCGCGCTCACTCCGACTGGCTACAAAATGAACCGTGCGTTCTTTGTCGGAACTATCACCGAAACAAAGGACGTTGGCAACGACGGCGAATACTGGCAAGCCCGCGTTGTAGACCCAACCGGCGTCTTCTTTGTGTACGCTGGTCAGTACCAGCCGAAAGCTGCACAGTTCATTCGTAGCTGTGAGCCACCAGCGTACATTGCGGTGCTTGGTAAACCAAACACCTACGAGACCGATGACGGTAACGTCAACATTTCTGTCCGCCCAGAACGCATCACGACTGTTTCTGGTGATGTTCGAGACCGCTGGCTAACCGAAACTGCGGAGCGCACAATGGACCGCATTGTCGCGTTCCGTGATGGACAGTCCCCGCTGTTCGACAAAGCAGTCGAACAGTACGAACCGGACATGAGCGAGTATGTGGCTGACGTAGCTGACGTACTCGATTCGCTCGAAATCAGTGATGAGTAACACCGTTTCCGTCTCACTAACGGATGACGAAGCCTCGCTGCTCACTACGTTACTGCGTGAGGACGAGCAGACAGAACTGGCTTCCGACGTGCTTGATGAATCGGACAACATGGTGCGCGTTGACTGGGAGGATGCCAAGCATCTGATGGCGTTGCTCATGCGACACATGGGTGTCGCAATGTCCACCGCTCACAGTTCCGGTCGTGCAGGGAACATCAAATCACAGAACAAACTTGTTCAGTCAATGAACAACAAGATTCTCAACGCCTTCTCGGTGTTACACAGGTAGATGTCCACTGACCCTGATGCGGCAATCAACACGACTGACCGCCCTATCGTTCAACCAGCCGAAGCAGACGGCTACGTTGAGATAGTGTGGCCCGACCGCTCGGAGACGACTGTACTATCGGAGTCAGTTGCGATGTCGATGTTCACTGATTGCATGCGCATCATCACCGAGACACCGATAGAAGACATTCCAGAGAGATGAGCAAGCAACGTGATGCTGCACTAACGGAGATGATTCCCGACCGACTGATGGGAACACGAGTATCGTCAACGGAAGACCTCTACGAGATAACACAGACGATACTCGGTAACAGTGCAGGACTTGGTAAAAGCGGTATCCGATACATTGCGTTTGAGAACAGTGGTGATATTATCGTCTACGAAACGCTGAACGCACCAGTACCCGACTTGGTTGTTTCAGTTCCGCTTCCGTATTTGCACGTTGCGGATACGACAACCACTGAGTTAGAAAGCGCACTTCAGTTGCTTGTACCATCATCCATCAAACTAACCGTAGAGGTCGCCCCACCACCAAAACTATGACAGATAACAACACCGACGACGAACACGGGCCACATGGCCCAGACTGTGCGTGTCACATTGACACCGAAGAAATACGAACCGAAGCGATTGAAGCGATTGAATCGGCTGACTGCTTTGCGTTTGTTGCCGCCTCACTCGATGAGAACGGCGAACCGGACGTAACAACAGGCCGGGCTTCTGGAGACATATCGTTTCCAACGCTCCTTGGTCTGCAACAGATAATCGACTTTGAACTGAGTCGATTGAGTAGCGATTCACCGTTGAGTATGTCTGATGTACTCGCGGGGAGCGAGGAGACGGCTGTTATCCCCGTATCAGCGGAGGAAGCCGAAGAAACCGGTCTACTTGAGTTGATTGAGCAGCTAACGGGTGAATCAATCTCATCCGACACCGCTTCCGTTGAGGAAGCGTTGGAAGACTTCGATGGCGTCGATATCGACATTGAGTGAACATGGAGTTTACTGAATCTACGATACTCGATGCAAACGGCACAACGTACCGAGTTGGCTGGGACGAACACGGCTGGTTCACAATCCAGCACGTAAAACTGCATCACGTCGATGACGCAATCGACGCCAAGGATGCCGAGACGATTGAACACGAGGGTGAAGAATACTGCTACGATTCCGTAGGCAAGTATCCGAACACCTCGTTCCCACCCGAAGTGGCCCGACAACTCGTTGGGCTTATTGAGGAGAAGTGACAATGGCAGGTGACTGTCCCGGTAAGACGAGAATCGAGAATGTGGACGTGTTTATCCACGAACCAAACGACAACGACGGTACAACGACCGTCCATATCGACGTAGAGCATCCGTTGCTTGCAGAGATATTGGATGGTGGTTCCACCTACTGCGGCGGCAAAGGTGGCGGCGCGTTCATCGGTCTCAAAACTGAGCAGGGTGAACGTGCCGAGGAGATAGCCGCGAACCTTCGGCTCCAACGTGGTGAGTACCGAACGGATGCAGATGCAGATACAGATACAACCGCGTAACACAGGAATCCAACAATGACGACAATTTCCAAAGAACTACTGACAGCGAAAGGAACGATGGACGCACTAATCGGTCTCGAACAAGCCAGCACCTCGTTGACCGTGAGCGAGGTGTCTGAGTTGATGAACGCCTCGGATGGCACTGCACGGACCCGTCTCGACGCTCTCAGCGACCGTGGACTGGTTACAGAAGACGCCGAGCTTGTCGAAGGCCGTCCGGTCAGAGTACACGAACTCACGCCAACGGGCAGTGAACTGTCACAGACTCTTCAGTCTGTCATTACTGAGTACGCGCCCAAATCCGCTGAGGACGAGTTGGGCGAACCAACCGGTGCTGATTCAGATGCCACCGTAGATGTGCCCACTGACACTGATGAACGCGTGGAAGCCGAACCAGAAGCAGAGTAAGCACAATGGCTTCCGCTGATTCGGTTACGTTTGAGGTTGCGAGAGTTGATAGGACAATTGAAGAATCAGACGATGAACCGCCGTATCCGGTCATTCATGTGTTTGGCAACGACAACGGGGGTAACTGGTGTCATGCACGGGTAATCGGATTTGAACCATACTACTACGCACCGTACGCTGAACGAACACAGGTTGACCCGGATAATCACGGTCACATCAAACGTATTGAGGAAACTGATGTAGACGGTGAGCCGTTCGAGTCAGTCCGAGGTGAACAACTCTGCCGTGTCGTAACGTACGTCCCCGGTGATGTTTCCGAAAGCACTGACGAGTTTTCGACAACGTGGGAATCAGACGTGCTGTTCAGTCAGCGGTTTCTGTCGGACCTCGATATCGGTAGCGGCATCACTGTTCCAACGCTTGACGAACCAGTCGATGTCAGCGAGGTAGAGCCAGTTGAAGTCAACTACGACTGGCGGATTCACTACATGGATATTGAGGTCGATGACCGCTCTGGATTCCCTGAAGACGGAACGGAACCGATTATTTGTATCACAGCCTACGACTCGTTTCTCAACGAGTACATCGTATGGTTGTGGGGCGAAGGCGAGGAAGACGCCGCCTCGTATCAGGACGAGAGTGACCTTCACGATGCCAGTGTGGACGTTCGCTGGTTCGATAGCGAGGAAGCGATGTTGCTCAACTACTGTTCGTTTCTCCGTGGGAGTCGTCCAACAGTCATCACTGGCTGGAACATTGACGACTTCGACGCACCGTACTTCTTTGACCGCTGTGATGTACTCAACGAGCAGTTGGAGCGTCAGCCACCAGAGGACAGGCCCGTACCGGAAGTGCCGGTTGAGTCAATCAGCCCACTTCGGAACGTCGGTCACTCCGATTGGTTTGGACCTCGCATCAAAGGCATGGCAATTTACGACCTGCTGTATGCGTTCAAGCGTCAGCAGTTCACCGAACTCGATAGCTACCGCCTCGATGCGGTTGCCGAGGAGTTCGTTGGTGCAAATAAGGAGACGTATGTCGGCACCATCGGTTCGTTATGGGAAGATGACCCAGCAAAGCTGATTGATTACAACCTTCGGGACGTTGAGTTGCTGGTAGAAATCGACCGTCAAGAAGAGGTGATTGCGTTTGGCAAGGAGGTCAAGAACGAAGCCTCCTGCCAGTTGGCAGACGCACCAACAGAAAGCACTGTTGCCGACCGGTATCTGCTTCGTGAGTATCACGGAGAGGTTGTCTTTCCACGACAGAACTCTCAAGAAGAAACTGACGAGGAGTATGCCGGTGGCGCGGTGTTCGACCCAATCAAAGGGATTCTCAACAACGTCGGTGCGCTGGACCTGAAGTCGTTGTATCCGATGTCGATGCTGACAATCAACGCCAGTCCAGAAACCAAAGTCAATCCCACTGAGTACGACGGTGAGATGCTACAGAGTCCGAATGGCATCTACTTCCGAACGGACAAAGACGGCATTACCAAGCGCATGATTGAGAACCTGCTGACTCGTCGTGAAGCGAAGAAAGACGAGCGGGATGAGTACGAACCCGGCAGTAAGAAGTACGAGGTTCTTGACCGCCAACAGACAGCCGTGAAGGTGATTATGAACGCACTCTACGGCGTGATGGCGTGGTCCCGTTTCCGGTTGTACGACCAAGACGTGGCCAGTGCGACAACGGCAACTGGCCGGGAGGTCATCGGCCACACCGCAGAGGTATGCGAACAGATGGGCTATCCGGTAGCCTACGGTGACACTGACAGCGTGCTACTCAATCTCGATGATTCGTTATCTGAGGACGAGTGTATTGAGTTGTGTCACGACATCGAATCTCGTATCAACGAGAGTTATGATGCGTTCGCTCAACACAAACTCAACGCGTCGGAACACCACTTCCAAATCGAGTTCGAGAAGTTCTACAAAACGTACTTCCAAGCAGGCTCGAAGAAACGTTATGCCGGTCATATCACGTGGAAGGAAGGCAAGGACACTGACGACGTGGATATCACCGGCTTCGACTACAAACGCTCTGATGTGTCCAAGGAAGCAAAGCGTGTCCAGTACGAGGTGCTGGACCGCATTGTCCGAGGAGAGTCTACCGAGGAAGTCAGGCAGTACGTCAAAGCCCAACTCGATGCGTTCGACAGACGCGAAGTGGAGTTGGAAGCACTCGGTGTACCCGAAGGTATCGGGAGCGATATGAACGACTACAAAGCCGATACGCATCCGGTGCGTGCGGCGAAGTACGGTAACCTTTTGTTGGGTACGTCGTTCGCCTCCGGCTCGAAGCCGAAACGATACTATCTCAACAACGTTCATCCGTCGTTCTACAACCGTGTTGAATCAGAGTACGGACTGGACGCTGACCGCGACCGGATGTACGCCGAGTTCATGCGCGACCCGTGGGTGATAGCCGCCGACCGTGGTGAGGAACTGCCCGGCGAACTCATGTTCGATTGGGAGCGGATGAAAACAAAGAACTACGAACAAATCCTCAACGGCATTATGGAAGCACTCGAAGTACCGTGGGATGAGGTTCAATCTACCTCCCGTCAAGCAGGATTGGGAGCGTTTGCGTAGATGCAGAAACTTGATGGTGAGGTCAGTCACTGTCCACTCTGCGGAACTGAGCTAACCAGCCGATATGCTGGTACACCATCAGGCGCACAGTTGATGGTTTGTCCCGACCACGGTCGTCTTCTCGTTACAGTTACGTCGATGGGTTTCGACTCTTAACACAATGAGTTGGAAGAACGTTGTCGATGACTGCCCGCTGTGCGAGATGGAAAACAAAACCCACCGGTACTACGAAGACGACTGGGTTGTAATCGCTGACGCGCTTGGCACTGGCAGACCGTTTGTCGTTCTGAAGTACCACACAGACGACGTTGCACAGCACACCTACGCGATGGTATCACAGAAAGTCCGCGAGGTGTTTGGCGACCACGAACTGGCCGTACGAATGGGTAAGATACCAGACCACTGGCACGCCCATATTATCGACCCCGGTACTGACCCAACAGAGTTACGAGATGAGTGAACCCACATTAGATACATCAGGACAATACTTGCTACAGGCCGACCCCGGAATGGGAGTCGTTGTACGCTCGGAGTCCGATAGAACCCAACGCGAAGTTGCACAGGCAGATGAAAACGGCATCGTGCGGAACATTCGAGGACAGGCATACGACAATAGCTCTCACAGCATTGTTACTGAATTGACTGAGAACGTGTTTGATAGCACGTCTTCGCAGCAGAAAGGCCCAGAGTGGAACGACGTGCAGCCACCTGCTCCCTCAACGGTGTCGCACGAACAGGACCCGCTTCGTGGTCTCCGCCAAGCGTATGCAGATACGTTTGAGGAAGGCCAGTACGAAGATACCGACCGCTGTTTGTCGTTTCTCATGTCGGAGTGGGTTAACTACACCTACGCCAAACGAGCCGCGTGGTTGATTGGCGATTACAGCCACTACTTTTCAGCCCAGAACGCCGTCAACGCACTCCAAATGCTTGGCGAGGCGTATCCACTCAACGGCTATGCGTTTGGCCGCGAACGGAGCGTTGTGTTGTACATCGAGACAGCGAACCCATTAGCAACGATTGCTACGTTCGATAAGGTGTGTCAACCACAGGAAGCATGGGAACTTGACCCGGACAAGTCGCATCACAGATTCGGCTCGGATGACGAGACACTGAAACACGGGATGTGTCGCCATGATGACCACCCACTGGAATCGAACCAAGACTACGTTGGTCGGCGAGACGAACGGTTGTCCTACGTTCGATTGTGGTGGGATAGCTAACAACTAATGAGCGAATCAGAATCAGACCCGACGACCGATAGCATCGCAATTGAAGAAATCGAATCGCACGTTGCTGTACCACCACAGCAGCTTCAACAACTCCTCGATGGTCGCGTTGACTCAATCAGAGTCCCAGACGTGGGTACACAGGGCAACACCACACCACTGAGTGAAGTGGAGTTGGACCGCGAGTTCAATCTGATTGGCGTTGTCTGCAACGTTGGCGACATCAACGAGTTCAGTCGAAAGGATGGCGGACAGGGACAGGTACGAAACATCCGTATCCAAGACCGCACTGGCAGTTTACGACTGGCGTTGTGGGGTGAAGAAGCTGACAAGCGACTCAACGTTGGTGATACGATTCACGTCACGAACGTCGAGATTCAAGACGGCTTCAAGGACACGTTTGAAGGCAGTGTCGGATACGACTCGTTTCTCAAAGTCGTTCGAGAACCGGACGACCCGCTTCAGTGGATAACGATTTCACTGGACAACTCTGGACCAGATACTGAGTAGCTGATAGCAGTCACAGATGGGATTAGCGATTAACAACCAACAGAGACTTCCATGTTCGATAACACTGACGACGAAACCGCCTCCGATGACACCGTAGTCATTCGGATTGAGGTAGACCAACCAGCAACGCCTGAAGCTATTTGCGAGGAGCTTCAGCAGATGCTTGACCGCCTCGCACCACTAACCGATGAGGCTCACACCCTCAACAGGGAAGATTACCTATGAGCAAAACACAACCAACCGACGAGTACCGACTGACAGAAACCGAACCGGTGGCGATTATCGCCGACTCTCACGACCGAACCGACTTGGTGATTAGACAAATCAACGACCTGCTCGATAGAGAAATTGAGCTACTGATTCACCTCGGCGATGTCTGTACCCCGGAGACAATGGAACTGTTTGCAGAGAGCTTCGAGGTCCACGCAGTGTTCGGCAACGGTGCAGTGAACCGAAACGCTATCGAACACATCGTCAACAGCAACGGCGGTGTCCATCACGGCGAGCAAGACCGCCTACGCATAGCCGACAAACTGTTTCACATCCATCACGGAATTGACCACGGCAAGTCCTACGGTATTGCCCGTGGACACACTGGCGTTGATTACGTTCTACACGGCCACTGGCATAACGCTGAACACAATACCTACGATAACGGCGCGGTTCTGAACCCCGGCAGCGAGGGCGTCTGGCTCTACGAAACGTACGCCGACTCGTTCGACTACGAGGAGTTTGAGTTTGACAAACCACGCGACCACGAGGAGTAACAATGACCCGACAATCCGATTCGATGAGCGTTGACGAAGTACAGCCCGGTGATTACCGAGATATCGACAGCTATCTGCGCGAACTGCGTGAGGCAGGCTACGACGCCGAGTACGAGAACCTGTGGGACGGTACAAGCGGGTTCTTCGCGGAACTCTCGGTCAACGGCACTGTTCACGCCTACTTCGACGGCAGAGGCTCCGGCCATCTGGTAAAGGACGTTGAGACACCCCTGAAATACATCCAATGACGCGCCAATTCAACATCGACCCAAGACTGCTGTGCAAACAGCATCTTCTCGGCGAGCACAGTGAGATGCACGAAGGCGTCGGTCTCATTACCTGTGACCACGCCAAAGACAACCCGAACTGGCTTGAAGCCGTAATGGGCGGTCAAGCCCGTGCAGGCAATATTGATACCAGTTGGTTCGAACCACGTCACGAGGTGTTGGTATCCGAAATGCAGAACAGAGGGTACAATCACGAGAGTCCGTTGGAGTACGACGACAGTCTCGAAC
>LKMJ01003597.1_pt1 | contig 14454 bp, 9 predicted proteins | sample 643391 | NCBI WGS metagenome assembly LKMJ01 (sample SAMN04112250, study PRJNA286221) | soda lake metagenome | biome: soda lake; feature: Kulunda Steppe; material: water; isolation source: sample PL-Br10 brine of Picturesque Lake | place: Russia: Kulunda steppe | collected 2010-07
GGCGCAGGGTTAACGAACATGGTGTGGGCAACAGATGCAGTGGTTATTGAGATTTTCGGAGAAATACAACCAGGACTGTACTATGATTTGGCGGCGGTGTGCGGGCACTCGTACGCGTACGGTATGTTCAGCCGGAATGATGATAACCAGATTGTTGCTGATCCTAAAGTCATTGCTGAAATGGTCGAAAACGTTCTTCGTAGTGACGGTCGTGTCTGTACCTTTGGTCCTGGTAACGGAAGTCACCGTAGCGATAGTGTGGAATGGCTGCACACGGACAGTAGCAATTCAGTGGACTCCAGTGATGTCTGTGTACCGCCGCTCGCAGTGGATCTTTACGACGTGATTTGTCGTAGTCCGTATGGTGATGCGTTGTTCTTTAGTGGTGATGAACAGTTACAGATCCGCGTTTCCGATAGTGAGTTGCGTAGGCATGTTGTTCCGCGGGTCACTGAAATGATGAACGGGGATGGTGAAGTGGTAGTTTCAACTGACGGTGTGTTACCGGGGAGTGAGTTAGTAGGGGAAGGTAATATTGATGAGTCACAGCACGTCATGTTTGAACACCCGGTAACTGGGTCGAATCCGATCCCGGAAGCGGTTAGTGAGATTGTTGGGTGTGAACAGACGCTTTCACGCGTCCCTGTCCGTGTTCTACAAGACGTGTCATTGCACGGATCACAGGCAGCCGTGACGACTGCTCGTGGGAAGTACGTATTGGATGATGCACTGTGTGATGTTGCCGTGTTAGGTGAGAAAGCCGGTCGCGCGCTTGTCGAATGTATTTCGAACCCTGGGTCATTCGGAGTGGATAGGCAACAAAGATACGATGTCGCAGTGTCTCTTGTTGGTGTTCGGGGAGACTGCCCAGAGCGATGGTTCACGTACCAGCTTCCAAAACTCCGCGCGTTCGATGCGTACGTTGCCGAAACCGGTGTTACGCCGACGATTCTCGTTCCGGACGGGTTACCGGGCTGGGCGTGGCGGTCATTAGAGTTACTTGGATACGCTGATCACGCTGAACTGTGGGATGGTGGTGTGGCGGTTGTTGATGAATTCATTCTCACGCACGGTGCCCATCCAGTCCGTGGGGGAAGTACGGTGCAGGCAGAGCCACTTGAGTGGCTTCGTGAGAAGTTCAAAACCGTCGCACCAGTTGTCGGTGGGAGTTCACGAGATCAGTACAGTGGTGCTGTGGATAGTGCCGAGAGGTTCAGTTCGTACGTGTATTTGTATCATGGGGATGGGGCTGGAGTTCGTGTGAAGAATGTTGAACGGTTATTGAACGCGTTGCCTGATGGATTTGAAGCGTATGATCTTGCTGCGTTGTCATTGGATGAGATTATTGCAGTGTTCCGTAACTCTGATGTGGTTGTTGGGGCGCATGGACCGTGGCTTGTCGGGGTGTTATGGTGTGATGCGCCGGTTGTGTTCGTTGAGATACTTACGCGGGATTCGACGGCGATTCCGTATCAAATTGCGTGCGTGACTGGAACTCCGTATGGTGGTGTGGCGTACCCTGCAGATGGGTCTGGGGTGTGGGTGCATGTCGGTGTAGATGAGGTTTCAGAAATTGTTTCACAGGAGATCGGTGTCGGTGATAGTGGTGGGTCTGGGAGTGGTGGTGGGTGTGGGTGGGTTCCCCGGGTGCGGCAGTTGATTTGTAAATCACTGCGTGAGTAGGGGTATGTGAAGTTCCGACGGTAAATTTATGTGAATTCATTGTTTCTACTGGCAAGCGTCTACGTGGTGAGAATAACACAGATATTTATGAGTGAGTGACTAACGGTGTGGTAGATAAGTATGGAACGTAATACTGTCCGGTCAGTACTAATCGTAAGCGTAGTCTTGGTCGTTGCTATGGGAATGATGGCAGCGCCACTTGCAGGAGTCCTAGGCAGTAGCGGGGTTGTTGCTGCAGATGAGGGCCCTGAAGAAGAAGACGGCCCAGATGAAGGTGAAGGTGAAGTGTTCGACGGGCCTGACATAACCAAGATATTCACACATGCGCATTACGACGGGACTGGTGAAATTCAGATCGGGTTCGACTACCAGTTCGAGTCCGAAGAAGAATTTGAACGGTACGTAGAAGTCGCAAATGACCCTGAAGTCGAAGAAGAAGTAGCTGCCTCGTTTGAGGAAGATATGCGCGACGTTGCTGAGGAAACACCTGGGTTTGACGCCGATGACATCACCGGGTCTGAAGCAGCCCTTGCGTATGACCAAGAACAGCAACTCGGTCACCTTGACATCTGGGTTGAGTGGGATGGAATGGTTGAGGTTGATGTTGAGAACAGGCAGTTAGTGGTCACCGAGCCGTACGCCAGTGGGTTTGGCCCTCACTCTGACGCCGTGCAGAACGCTGGGTTGCCAGATGACGCAGCAGAGTACGTCGGTGTTGAACCCCAACCCGTTAAAGAAGTTGTTGTCCAGGTTCCTGAACTTGGTCATGATTACTTCGCTTCGACGACCCCTGAACCGGACGAAGAAGCTGAGATGGGGAACGCGATCGGGTTCTACACAACGGATAGCCTGCCATCTGACTTCGAAGTCAGGATTGATGTGAATGACCAGGTTGATCTCGGCGAAGATGCACCAGCCCCTGATGAGAGTCTCGAAGATACTGCTGGTGATGATTCGTCCGATAGCTTCCTCGCAGGAGCAACTGGAACGTACCTCGCCTGGAGTGCAGTGTTCCTTGCACTTGGCGGTATAATCGCTGGGTCAGTTTACTTCGTGAAGCGTCGTTCACAGGGAAGTGACGGGACTGACGCTGGAGATCCTGGACCCGGAAACGAGTAACACTACCCGTGTCCGTTTATGCTGGTGCGTGGTATGTAGCGGAGACCAGTTTGGAAATACCTTAGGTATTTATCAGGGCGCGTAAAAATGAGTTACAAGAGTATACATGAACCGTGTAACAGTCGTGATAGTGGTTGCGTTGGTACTCTGCAGCGCAGTTGGCGTCGCGGTCGGCCCAGTTACAGTCGCTGCTGATGATGACGACCAAGTTGTTGAACAGGATGATGAAAATGATGATAGCGATGACCCGCCGCCGGGACTCGGTAGCGTTGAACTTATCGCTGCGGCAGAAAGCACGTCGTTAGACGATTTGCGTGAAACAGGAGCTGTTTCCGGATCCACAGTATACATCGATGTGGATGAAACGGGTGATGCTGAAGTGATTATGCAGGTAGCCTTCTTCCTTGAGGAACCTGATGAAGCGGATGAATTCAATTCGATTGAAGGTGATGAAGAAGCATTAGAAGACTGGGAATTAAGCTACGTGTCGCGGATGACTGAAACTGCTGAAGCGACTGACCATCATAACACTGCTGACATCCGTGACTCTGAAATATCGACCGATCGTGTTAATTGGGACGGTGTGGATGGTGAGCACGGGGTTGTGACGGTTTCGTTCACGTGGGATAATTTTGCACAGGAACACGATGATGACGGACTCGTTGTAACGGAACCGTTTGCATCACAGTATGATGCACCGGAATCGTTAGTGTTGGTCGGTCCTGATGGTTGGGAAAGTGTTTCTGCAACCCCAAGCCCGTATGCTGAGTATGAGAATGTTATGACATGGCCAGATGCTGGCGAGCTCGATGGGTTTGACGTGTGGATCGCTGAGAACCCTGACGAGGTTTCACCAGATGATGAAGATGATGATGGTGACGGGTTCGGCATCGGTATGCCGCCGTTGTGGGTTCTTATCGGCGCGTCACTGATCGGTGGGATTGTCATTGGCGGGTTAGTTGTCTGGAAAGTTGTGAGTCACGTTCAAAACAATAGCGACGTACAGAATTGAGCTACCCACCCGTTCAGGGTGGCATTCAGCGTGAACTCACGCTCTGGCCGATACGTCAGCAGGTGACTAATCGAAGAATGTCCGCCGGGGATTGACCCCGAGGCACTTCACGATGTGTACTCTTCAACAGGGATTGACTGAGTTACGTGTGTTTCACCCCATGCGTCGGTAATGTTGAATTCACCGTTCGTTGCGTGCAGTTCGGTTTCGACGCGGAGTAAGATCGCCGGGTACGTGAGTACGTCTGTACATGCTTCTGCATCTTCGCCGTCTGCTTCGCTTTCTGCTACCGCGTCACCGGTGATCATGTAGTCGCTGTTATCCTCTTGTAATTCGATGTTGGAGACAGAAAGAGTACTGTAACACCCGTTCGATCCGACTGATTCAAGATAGAAGACGGAATCCGTTTCGAAATCGGTTTCATCAATGAACGTTTCAACATCGTCGTGACTACCAGTCAGGCCTCGGGCGTCGGATTCACGAGTAATGTGCACTGCAACACCATCTCCTGCGGCTGAATCTATTTCAGCGTCCATGTCGATTGTTCGGTGGGCAGCTTCAACCGGTACGGTTTCGATGTTCGTGATTGCGTCTTCCGGGTTGGTGTCGTCCAAGTCGACATCGTCGGCCTCGCTGTCGCGTGTGGATGCGGTGTAGACGACTTCGTCAGTGGGTGCGTTGAATCGTGTTTCTTCGTCAATCGTGAGGCTCACCCATGCGCGTTCAAGGTCGTAGTCGTCTGGTTTTTCGATTATGGCTGCAGATGAGTGAGAAACGTGGTCGGTTGTTTGGACGTGCGGTGTTTCGTAGTACCCGTGTAGATGTACTTCTTCACAGTTCGGTTCGGCGTAGGTCCATTCATGGGTAAGCGACGAGGATCCAAACCCGGAGAAGATGACGAGTACTGCTTCTGTATCGAAGTCAATATCTGCGATTCGTGTTTCAGATTCGTTTGTTGCAGCTGAGACCGTAGTTTCGAGTTCATCCCGGTCGGTGTATAATGCAGCGTAAATGAAATCTTCATCCATTGCTACGTCGTCTGTTTCGAACGGGATTTCTTCAAGCGTGATGTTGACCTGATCGACGAGTTGCTCCGGATTGTCAGGCATCCCTTCACCGAGGTAGTGTTCATCCCACTCGTCTTCTTCGTTTCCATTTTCGGGGTGTTCTGGGCGTGTGGGCTCGTGTGGTGGGGTATCTGTAGTTGGAAGGTCGATTGCGTCGCAGTCGGTTGGACTATCGTCATCATCGTCAGATCCGCCGGTACAGCCTGCGAGTACCGCGGTTGTTGCTGCGGTGACGGTAACGATGAATTGTCTACGTGAACTGGTCATTTACTGAGTGTAACACGCCCTGACTAAAAGGCTTTGAGTTTATGCAAGATACATGTTACCGGTTAATACGTGTGAAACGTAACGAATAGTTCAGAAGCTTTCTTCGATGAGTTCCGGGTTATGCACGGGCGCTGCGTTGCCGTAGGATGTCTCGTGGGGTCAGGTCCGTAATATCGACTGTAATCCCGATAAGGCTTTCAACCTCATCAGTTTCGTCATCGTAGATACCGCGTCCGGTTTCGAATACGTGCCGTGTACCGCCATCTGGCCGGGTTAAGCGATACGTTGTTGTGTATGGTTCGTTGTGGGTGAGTGCGGGCTGGATGTCGTTCCAGACATCTTGCTGGTCATCTGGGTGGATTAAATCGACGCCGAAACTAACTGCTCCGTGGAGAAACGTTTCTCTGTCGATCCCGGTGATTTCTTTACATCCGGGTGAGATGTATTCGATGGGCCATTCTGGCTGGTTTTTGCACTTGTACGCGTATCCTGGGATGTCGTCGGTGAGAATTTCGTCGATGTTGGCCGTCCGAATGGTTGGTGTTGCAGGGTTGATTTGTGTGTTAAAGGGGTCTTTCCCGTGGTGGTAGACGTGCCCGTCGACGAGGATTGCACCTTCGTTTGTCACTGTTACTTCGTGACCGGGGACTTCGAACGTTAGTGTGGTTGATCCCGTGTCGCTGGTAACTACTTGGTCTATAATGTCGGGGTTGATATAATCGTTGAGTTTGAAGTCGATTTCAACAGGGTCAATTCCCTTATGATCAGCGATTGCTGTGATTACGTCGACGGAGATTTCTTGTTGCATGGGTTGTAACCTGGGGGGAGAGTGGCGTTTCCGTAGCCAGTACGGTAACGTTCTTCTGTCTAATCACACACCATGCACTATTAAAAAGGTTACCTTTTTCCGGTTATGTTGTTTACGAATATCGTTTTTTTGAATGGATGATGGATTTTGCTGTCACCATACATCACCCACAAAACAGCAGGAATGGTGAAGCGCCTCGGGGGCTTCATTCGGGGAGTCAAGACTCGTGGCATTCCCCTCGAACCGCTGGTAAAGAGTGGTGAGGAATCAACAACTCCTAAGTAACGCACTCACGTAACAAAGAATACCTCATGGGATCACCGATTACGGTCGCGGTATACCCGTCTTCTGCAGCGCAGCACATGTCTGCTCAACAGATCACTGACTCGATTACGTACATTTCCCCGGATGTCACCATTATTCCCGACCAGCGAGCAGAAGCTGCGTTCTACCAGGCAGCCATAGACACGCCGCTCATCCCGATTGAAGATCAACGAACGGTTTGGATCTCACCCGGACCAGGCCCACAACTTGCATACATCCCCTCACCGGACGCGTTCGCAGAGCTCAAGCACCGCGAAGAAACTGGTGAGATTGACACGGAAACAGAAACATTCGTTTTCTCACCCGTGCTTTCGATCGATATTGACCTCATCCACCTCGAAACAACGCTCAACGGGAAAGACACGTACATCTCTCACCTACAGGAAGCAGAACTCACCGGGTCATACACCCACCTGACGCCGTACGCACCACCAGGATACGACAGTGACTGGGGTGACATTCGGGTTTGTGGAACGTACCCAGGGGCGGATGAGACCGGAGTCAAACCATCAAATGAAATTGCGGAACTCGGCCTTCATCCAGACGGAACAATCGATGCAGACACCACCAGTTCCAGCGCGTTCGGGCTACAAGCACTCACACAAGTCGGTGGGAAAACAGCTGATACGCTTCGAAATGCTGGCTACCACTCGGTAAGTGACGTTGCGACGGCAACGATCGACGAGTTAACCGGTCTTGACGGGTTCGGGAAATCTCGCAGCCAAACCGTGCTGTACAGCGCTCGTGCACTCACAAACGGAACGATATACCGGTGGTCAAGTCTCTCAGTTCCCAACACAGACCCAGTATTCATCGACATCGAAACTGACGGGCTCACTCCAACCATGATCTGGCTTATCGGCGTGCTTGATTCCCGAACCGGACAGTACATGTCGTTCATGGAAACAGACCCTGATAATCCTGGTCGAGCCGTTGATGGATTTATGATGTGGTTCGCTGCGAACGCACGCAACCGGCCTGTCATCGCGTATAACGGTGAACGGTTTGACTTCCCAAATCTCCATGACCACATCAACCAGTACTGCCCGGAGTACAGTGATGCGTGGCGAAATGCATGGACGTTCGATCCGTACTGGTGGGCGATTCAGCGGAATAACGCGATCTTCCCCGGACGGACAAACACGTTAGAAGACGTATCTGAATCACTTGGTTGGGAGACTGATGATACTGGACTCACGGGCGCGATTGTTGCGAAGCGATTTCAGCAATGGATGGCAAATCCATGCAGTGAGACTGAACTTGATTGGGATGCGCATAAAGCGTATTGTGAGGATGACGTTCGCGCATTGCAATTCGTGTACGATACACTAAGAAACGCACCGCGAATTGATGGGATTCAAGATCAAACGCACACGGTAACAAGCGAACACAACACAACTGCACAAGGAACACTGCAAGACTTCTAACATGACCCGAAATAACCACACTCAACAACAATCATACCAAGTTTACGGTGGTGGCCGGTAATGGTGTCGTACTATGCTGATACATTACAGAACAATTTATCACCGGGTGGACTGAAGGAGACGTACCCGGATTACTCTGACCAGTTACTCTACAGTGAAACCGTTCCGGAAACGACCGGTGAATACGTCCCTGCTGGCGATGTCCTTCCGGACTCGTTGGCAACGGCATTAGATAATGAGTTGTACTCACACCAAGCTGACGCGCTCGCTGCGCTGCAGAATGATGAAAACGTGACTGTTGCTACGTCAACCTCATCAGGGAAGACGTGGATCTACACGTTATACTACGCGTTGTTGAAGCAGGAAAACCCGGATGCGAGAGCATTGTTTTTGTACCCGACGAAAGCGTTGAGTGCTGACCAAGAAAAGGCTGTGAACGACTTACTCAGCGAGGTCGGTGTTGATGCCAGCGCGGAGACGTATGATGGTGACACGAAACCGAATCGGAAGCCGGTGATTCGTGATCGGAAAGACATTATCATCTCGAACTTTTCCGGGATCAATGCGTACCTACCGAGTCACGTGAAATGGAGTGAGTTCTTCCAGAACGTTGAGTTGCTTGTTATTGATGAATCGCACACGTACACTGGGGTTCACGGCATGCACGTCTGTTGGGTGCTTCGGCGACTGCAGCGTGTCCTTGCTCACTACGGTGCGGATCCGCAGATTGTATGCTCGACCGCAACGATCGGGAATCCGAAAGAGCACTCAGAAGCATTGACTGGTGCTGAGTTCACCGTGGTTGATAACGATGGGAGTCCCCATGGGCGGCGTGAGATTGCGTTCTGGCAGCCACCGTTAGATGATGATGAGCACGCTGACGTGATTGATGAGTTAGCAGCGAATGAGGCGCGGACGAGTGCTGGGAGTGAGGCTGCACGTGTGACTGCACACCTGGCTCTTGGCGGTGTGCAGACGCTATCGTTCCTACGGTCACGGCAAGGTGTTGAGGTTGCAGCGTTGCAATCGAAAGACGCAGCTGGTGATCACCCATCGAGTGAGTTCGCGTCAATTCGTCCGTACCATGCAGGGTTGAGTAAGCGGAAGCGTCGTGCGGTTGAGAATCAGTTGAAAGGCGGTGAGGTGGATGCAGTGTTTACAACGAATGCATTGGAGCTCGGGATTGACATTGGAAGTGTTGATTCAACGGTTCTTGCCGGGTACCCAGGGACACGTCAGTCATTCTGGCAGCAAATCGGTCGCGCTGGCCGTGGCGTGTCTGATGCGTTGTCTGTCTATGTCCCACGGAACGCAGCAATGGATCAGTACATCGTGGATAATCCAGAGTACTTACTGGCGGATGAGAACATCGAGGATGCGGTCGTTGACCTGTCAAATAACGCAGTGTACGCACGGCATGTGTTGTGCGCTGCGGATGAGATACCGTTGACCGATGATGATGTTCGGTGGTTTGGGCCGCGTGACCGGTTAGAGCGAGCGGTTAGCGTGTGGCGTGATGCTGGGAAGATGTCTGGTGATCTTGAGCGTGGGGTGCAGTATAGCGGGCCACCACGTCCGCAGTCTACGATTTCGATGTATGCGACGACTGACGTGCAGTATGATGTTCGGTGCACGAACGACGACATTGAGATTGAGCCGTTGCAGAAAGAGCGAGCGTACCGTGATTTCCATCCTGGAGCGTTAGTCGTTCATGATGGTGTTGAGTACGAAGTGACGGATATTGTTGAGAACCGGAATCGGCCATATGTTGAGGTTGAGAGGACCTCGACGAATGAGTACACGGTTACCTCGCATGAAAAGTCGGTTCGTGATGTCGTGTCTGAACGGTCGATTGATCTTGGCGACGGGTTTTCAATTCACGCGGGGACAGCGACAGTTGAGATTGAGTACACAGAATACCGACGCGTGTCCATTAGCGATGGGTCTACGAGCCGGCCGTTTTCGATTGATTTGGATCCGATAACACTTCGGACGCAGGTGATGTGGGTTGAGATGCCGGGTGATATGCAGCGACGTGTGGTTGACCGGTTGGATGAGGAGACGTTTATTGAGCCGTCTGGGCAGGCAGAGTTAGCTGGCGTGACTGATGAGCAATGGACGTTTGCTGGCGGGCTGCATGGTGCTGAGCATGGAATGATTAAGATGTCCCCGCTTGAACTCCGGTTAGATAATTCTGATATGGGTGGGCTCAGCACACCATGGCATAACGAACGGGGGTGCCCGGTGTGGTTTATTCACGATGCGGTTGAGGGCGGTGTCGGGTTCGCTCACAGCGTGTACGAGCATTTTGAAGGTGTGGGTGAGAAGACCCGGAATCGCGTTGAGAACTGTGATTGTGGTCGTGACGTTGGGTGCCCGTCGTGCTTGATGTCCTCACAGTGCGGGAATAATAATGAACCGTTGCACACTGCAGCGACTGTTGAAGTGCTGTCCAGTGTCCTTGGCCGGGTGTGAGGCAACTCGTTTGGTGCGCTGGCTGTCGTGGTCAGTTCACGGCGTCCGGGCGGTGTGTTCGGTGAGGAATTCGGTGAATACGGACTGCATGTATTTTAAATCGGTTTCGTCAAGGGCTTGGTGACACCCGATAACGAACGAGTTTTCCATAATGTAATCGGCGTTCTCTGCGGTGTCGTGGACACGGCAGTCGATGTCTTGGAAGCCAGGGTGTTTGAGAATGTTTCCTGTCCAGAGCGATCGTGTTTGGATGTTATTGTACTCTAAATGTTTTACTAACTCAACTCGTGTGAACGGTGCGTTTTCTGTGATGGTCAATGGGTATGAGTGCCATGCTGTGTCTACATCATCGCGTTCGACAGGTAAGATGAACCAGTCATCGTATTGTCTGAAGAACGTTGTGAGTGTTTCGAAGTTTTGTTTTCGAGCGTCTATGAAGTCATCTAGTCGGTTGAGTTGTTCGAGGCCGAATGCGGCGCTGGCTTCGAGCGGTAAGAAGTTGTATCCAGCGTGATCGAAGAGGAATTTCGAATCGTACGTGATCTCCCCGCGTTGTTCCGTGAGGCGTTCATCGATTGTGATGTCTTCATTGGCTGCTGATTTGCGTCCCCAGCCGCGAAGTTTCTTCGCGCGAGTCATTTGGTGATGGTCGTTGAAGCAGACCATTCCACCGCCGCCGAATGCGGTGATGATGTGTGAACCGTAGAAGCTTGTTACGGACACGTCTGTGTACTCGCCGGTGGGGGTTCCTTGGATTGTGGCTCCGATGGTGTCTGCTGAGTCTTCGATCACGTACAGGTCGTTTGTTTCTGCGAGGTCAGCGAGCGCTGGCCAGTTCGGGATGTTCCCGATTAGCGATGGGATGAGAATCGCTTCAGTTTTCTCTGTGATAGCATCTTTTACGTTATCTACGGTGACTTGGTAACTTCCAATGTCCACATCAACGAACACTGGCAGTACGTCGTTTTTCACGAGCGGTGTCACGGTTGTGGAGAATGTTGTGAGTGGCGTGATTACTTCGGCGTCTCGGGATAGTTCCAGTGATTCAATAGCGAGTAGTAACGCTGACGATCCTGAGTTCGTCATGACACCGTGCGGTTTCCCGAACAAGGACGCGACTTCGCTTTCAAACGCGGTAGTGTACTCGCCACCGACGAGTTGTGTCGGGTTTTCCAGGACGTTGTTCACAGCTTCTTTTTCAGCCTCACCGTAGACCGCTTCTGCATAGAACACCCGGGGGTCGTCTCCTGTATTTGAGTCTGGAGTTGATGTATCTGGATCGGAGTCCGGGTTCATATTACACTGAATGAAACCCGTGGTTAAAAGAGACACGCGAATCACGTATTGAAACTCAATTCATAGGTGAAACGGTGCTGTGCGGAGTTGTGCAGTAGTTTTCATGATGTTAATACCTATACCGCGTTAACATATGGTACGATGCCAACGAATCTACGTGTCGGGATTTGTCAACTGAATCCTGTCGTAGGCGATATAGAAGGGAACACGGCAGCGATCGCGCAAGCATACAACACTGCTGTTGATGACGGGGCTGACCTCGTCGTTACTCCTGAACTTTCGATTGTTGGGTACCCACCGAAAGACCTTCTTCACCGTTCGACGCTTCTGAACGCCCAGCAGAAGTCACTCGCCTATCTTGCTGAACAAACAACTGATGGACCGCCGCTCATAGTCGGGGCAGCCCTTCGAATGACCGGGAAAACAGGTGCACCGCTCCGTAACACAGCTGTGGTGTTGCGTGATGGCGAACAGCCAGCAACGTACCATAAACGATTGCTACCGACGTACGATGTGTTTGATGAGGCTCGCTATTTCAAACCAGGTGATGAGGCTGTAATTGAAGATGTAAATGGCGTTGCTGTTGGGTTGACTGTTGGGGAAGATGCACGGCATGACGTGACTGTAACTGGACAGCGACGGTATGGATGTAACCCGTTCGCGGAAACCGCTGCGGCTGGTGCAGACGTGATTTTAGCGTTGTCAGCAGATGTGTTCAATTTGGGGAAGCCACGGCACCGTGAAGAACGATTTTTAGAGCATGCTGCGAGTACTGGGTGTGCAGTGTTGTTTGCGAATCAGGTCGGCGGGAACGATGAGCTCGTGTTTGATGGTCACTCGTTCGTTGCTGGGAATGGGCAAGTTGTGGATCGTTTAACGGGATTTGAAAGTGAAGTGCGTGTCGTTGAGGTTCCAGTTGCACAAACGATACACCCGAACGTTGACTCCTATAGTGCAACGCCTGTAAGTGAAGCGCGAGATGCGATTGTGCTGGGTGTGGGTGATTATTTCGAGAAGACCGGGTTTGATGAAGTAGTTGTTGGGCTTTCTGGTGGGATTGATTCATCCGTTACAGCCGCGATTGCTGTTGATGCGTTGGGACGGGAGAACGTGTACGGAGTTTCGCTTCCAGGACGTGTGACCGCTGATGAGTCTGTTGATAATGCTGAAACTGTAGCCGCGAATCTCGGCATCGAGTTCGATGTGATACCCATTGGAACGATCGTGGATGAGATGGTCGGTGTGTTGGGGGATTACTCTGCCCCGGTTGATGGCGTGCCGTTAGAGAACGTACAGGCACGTGTTCGCGGAGATATGCTGATGGGGATCGCTAATCAGCGGGATGCGTTGGTGTTGGCTGGGAATAATAAAAGCGAACGTGCGGTTGGGTACTGTACGTTGTATGGAGATACAGTCGGTGCGATTGCACCGTTGGGTGATTGCTACAAAGAGTTGGTATACCAGTTAGCTGCGCATTTCAATCAGTCACCGCCGGAGATGAGCGCCGCGGCGTCAAGTCGTGGAACTGGACGCGTGATACCGGCAAGTGTTATTGAGAAAGCGCCGTCAGCAGAGTTACGGCCATCGCAAACAGATACCGATACGTTACCTGCGTATGAGGAGCTTGACCCGATTCTGGAGAGTTACATTGATGCGGCAGGGAAAGGCTCGAAACACCGTGGTGATGTTCCGTTAGATTCACCCGTTGCGTTGGAAACCATGCAGCGTGTTGCGTTGAATGAGTTTAAACGAATGCAGTCTCCCCCGTCGGTACGGGTGACATCGAAAGCATTTGGGCGGGGATGGCGGTACCCTGTTGCTGCTGAGTACCGCCACGTTGTGGATAAGAATTACACAACCGATTACCATACCTGGTGAGATACGTTTCGCGGACGAAGTGATTCGTGAGTAGAAATCCATGTATCCTTTATGCTGAGTGTTGAACAGTGATGTATGGCGTATCAACCTAACCGTGTTCGAATTGCTGATGAGCATTACGACCTGTTAGCGTCACACGGTGACCGTACGGCTGTGATCGCTACGATCAACCACGATGCTGAATCAATTGTGGGTGTCATGACATTTTATGATGCCGGGTTCACGGTTGCTGTTGAGTCGTGTTACCCGAACGCCACTCTTGATCGGTACGACCGGTACCATGAGATGCTGAACTTCCATGGCGATACCCCGGATGTGATCGCGGAGTTTATGCGTGAGTTGGTCCGTGATCAAGAACAGTCTGATGACCCGACGATGTTCTCATGGGAATTGGTTGTTGGTACTGAGAGTGTTGTGGAGAGCGAGGAACTGCAGGATGTGCTTGCCACTGTTGTTGAGCCTGACCGGTTGGCTGTTCCGTTTGAGGTTCCCGATGATGGGACCGTCGTTGAAATTGAGTGCTCGTATGAACAGCATGAGATTATTAGTGAGGCAAATGACCGGTACGGGTATGCTGCGGTCGATATTCACCGGTTCCGAGGGGCTACGTACATTGTCGGGTTGACGAGTGAGCGACAGCGAACGATCGCTGACGGGTGTCATAAGTTACAACGAGAGTACAGTGAGATGAGTTTGCATGATTCGGCAAGAAGTGCTGAACGGGCGGAGTCGTTAGTTCACCGTGCGGATGAGGTAATGATAAGCGAGGATGGGGCGGTTGAAGGCGAGTCTTCAGTTGCTTGATCGAGTGCGGCGCACCGAATGATTATTGAGATAATCATTATTCAAATAATCATCTGTGCTGCAGTGTGGAAATCGTGATTTCCGAAGTCGTGATTTCTTTCCAGGAGCGCCGTGATCTCAGATCGAGAGTGGCGCTGAGTCCCGGTCAATCTCCCAGTCCTGATGCGTTACTGATTCAAACCGGGTAACAAACTGTTCGATACTGTCACTGGTGGTGTTCGCTTTCACGTCAATTGTGATTCGGTCTGCTTGTACTCGCACTTCAAACTGTGATCCTTCTTCTTCGTCGTATAC
>LKMJ01003598.1_pt1 | contig 14453 bp, 10 predicted proteins | sample 643391 | NCBI WGS metagenome assembly LKMJ01 (sample SAMN04112250, study PRJNA286221) | soda lake metagenome | biome: soda lake; feature: Kulunda Steppe; material: water; isolation source: sample PL-Br10 brine of Picturesque Lake | place: Russia: Kulunda steppe | collected 2010-07
TATCCCCCATAACCCTGATGAGCTGTCCGAAAAGCAGCTAAAAGATGAAGGTTGGGATGTTATCAAAGAATACTTTTTGAAAGATATGTACAAATCACTGGATAATTATTCAAAGCAGCCGAATGAGAAAGTATCTAATAACCTGAGCGAAATTATTGAGGCAACGGTAATGGGGAAATCCCAGATTATTTTTCTCTCAAAAGGAGAGAAGAAATGGGGAATGTATGATGAAGAAAACCATACCGTTCACTACACCAAATCAGAAAACGACAGTGTGGAGCTTCTCAACTGGTTGTCAATTACCGGATTTAAAAGAGGAAGTAAAGTATATATGCTTCCCAAAGAAGAGATGCCTATTCGGTCTACGGTAGCAGCCGAATTCAGGTTCTAATTCATATAAATCTCACAAGCAATTTTTTAAAGCACTGTTCAAAGTCTGAACAGTGCTTTTATTTTATCCAGGCTGGTTTCGTTTTTTCACTTAGTCTATCGGAATGAGTTCTCAACATAAAACTAACTTTTTAAAATGGGCTCTTCAACGTAAAGGATACAGGTGGGCCGGGTTCCGAAAGCCTCAAAATCAGGTTCTGAAAAGAGTTCAGCAGCGTATCCACGAGCTGGGCTTATCCGGCGGATTTACTGAGTACAAAGATTACCTGGAGTCGAACCCAGAAGAGTGGGAAGTTTTTGATGCATTGTGTGATGTAACTATCAGTAGGTTTTTTCGAGACCGTGAGATTTGGGATTATTTAAAACTTGATGTTTTACCAACTTTGATAAATCGGGCAACAACGGAAAAAATACGTGTTTGGTCGGCCGGATGCTGTAACGGCGAAGAGGCCTGCAGCATTGCAATGCTTTTTGATATGGTTTGCTCAGAGGCCGGACTTGAATCTTTAGATATTCTGGCTACCGACCGAAATGAAGACGTACTCAAACGGGCAAAAGCGGGCAAATATCCACCTGGCTCACTGAGAGAAATGAAGAGGAATGAAATTGAGAAGTACTTTCAGGAAGATTTTGCCGGAGAAGAATACCGTGTCATCGTCCGGTTAAAAAAACTGATTACGTTCGAAAAAAGAGATATTCGAACCTCGTTGCCTGATGGTGAGTTTAATATGATTTTTTGCCGGAATTTTGCCTTTACCTACTTCTCTAAAAAATACCAGCATAATTTTCTTGAAAGGGTTTCATCTATCATCAGCAAAGATGGTTTTTTGGTTCTTGGTAAAAGAGAAACACTTCCGAATAATCATCTTTTTGAAAGGATTCATCAAAATTTCCCCGTCTACAAAAAAATTCCCTCCGAAAAATGATGTTCAGCATAAAAACCACATCAGAAAGACACAATTGCAGCATAAAATTTGTAAACACTCATCATTAGCATTGATTTCTACTAACAGAATCGGCAATTATTCATTACTATAAGCAGTGTAAAAAGCTCAAAAATTATCAACCAAACACGTTGTTGTATGAAGAAACAGTACTTTTTGTTACTCTCGATACTTTTATTTCCGCTAACTCTGCTTTCACAGCCGACATTGGATTATTATTTACCGGCTGATGTAACCTACAATTCGGATATTCCAACCCCCGCTGAAGTGGTTGGCCATGAAGTGGGCGAGTGGCATATAACACACGATAAACTGGTTCAGTATATGTATGCAGTTGCTGAATCATCAGACAGAGTGACCATTCACGAGTATGCCCGGACTTATGAAAACAGGCCACTACTTTTACTCGCAATCACCACGCCTGAAAATCATGCAAATATCGATCAGATTAAAGAACATCATCACCGTTTAACAGATCCGGATCAGTCCGGCGATCTTGACCCGGAAACTATGCCTGTAATTGTGAATCTTGGGTATAGTGTTCACGGAAATGAAGCCAGCGGTTCAAACGCATCCATGCTTTCTGCTTATTATTATACTGCTGCACAAGGCCCGGAAATAGATGAACTTCTCGAAAATGCAGTTATTCTGATTGACCCCTCCCTGAACCCCGACGGGCTGAACCGTTTTGCCAGCTGGGTGAATATGCACAAGAGTAAGACAACGGTTACAGATCCGGCAAGTCGGGAGTTTAATGAAGTTTGGCCAAATGGACGAACCAATCACTACTGGTTTGATCTGAACCGGGACTGGATGCCGGTTGTACACCCTGAAAGCCGGGGACGAATTCAGATGTATCATGAATGGAGGCCAAATGTGCTTACCGATCATCACGAAATGGGAACCAATGCTACCTACTTTTTTCAGCCCGGGGTACCATCAAGGACTCATCCGCTCACTCCACAGATAAACCAGGACTTGACGGCCGCTATCGGTGAATATCATGCCGATATTCTGGACGAAGAACAGCGTTTGTATTATACAAAAGAGCGTTTTGACGATTTTTATTACGGAAAAGGATCAACGTATCCGGACGTATTTGGGACAATTGGTATTTTATTTGAACAGGCGAGCGCGCGCGGTCATGCCCAGGAAAGTATTCACGGAGTTGTAGAATTTCCATTTGCGGTGAAAAATCAGTTTCTCACATCATTGTCTACAGTAAATGCGTCGCTCGATTTAAGAGCAGATTTACATGACTACCGAAGAAGCTTTTATCGGGATGTAATGGAAGAAGCATCAAACCTGAACACAAGAGCTATTGTGGTAGGAGATGCTCACGACAGAGGGAAAAATTATCACCTGGCAGATTTGCTGAGTTTCCATAATATAGAAATGTATGAACTGGCCACAGACCTTCAGGCAGACGGACAAGATTTTAAAGAAGGACGTGCGCTTGTGATTCCCACTAATCAAACAGAATATAAATTTATTGAGTCTTTGTTCGAAGAAAGAACAGAGTTTACGGACAGCCTTTTCTATGATGTGTCTACATGGACGATGCACTCTGCTTTTAACATGGATTTTGCAGAACTGAGCTCAAATCAGTTTAGCAGTGATCTGATGGGCAATCGCATTACGGCACCTGATATGCCTGAGGGCAGTGTAATTGGCGGCCAGAGTGAATATGCGTATGTATTTGAATGGGATGAGTATTATGCCCCCCGAACATTGTACAGGCTCCAGGATCTTGGATTAAAGACCAAAGTTGCCACGCATTTTTTTGAGGTAATGACCGATGAGGGCCCTAAGGAGTTCACCTATGGGGCAATACTTGTTCCTGTTGGGATACAGGATCTATCGTCCGGTGAGATTTACGATGCGATTCGGGCATCGGCTCAAACGGATGGAGTAGACATCTATAATGTTGAAAGAGGCCTCGCGCTGTCCGGTGTTGACCTGGGAAGCCCGAGCATGATCAGTCTTGATAAGCCAAGCGTAGCCATACTTGCCGGTCGCGGCATCAGTAATCTTGAGGTTGGAGAGATCTGGCATCAGCTGGATCAGCGATATGAAATTCCGCTCACCATAATCGATAAGCAGAGAGTTAATTCTGTTGATTTGAGCCGATACAATACGCTTATTATGACAAATGGCTGGTACGGTGATCTAAGCGGACAAGCGGAGTCATCTATCAAAGACTGGGTAAGAGATGGCGGAACATTGATTCTGCAGCGCTCAGCTATAGAATGGGCAAGGTCTGAAGAACTGATTGATGTTAAGAACAAGGAGGCCGAAGAAATTGAACAGCCCGAAAACCTTCCTTATGCCGATATGCAAAATCTTCGCGGAGCACAGGTGGTGGGAGGTTCGATATTTAATGGAGTGCTGGATATCACTCATCCGCTTGGATATGGATACCGTTCTGAAAGCATCAATATTTTCAGAAATAGCACAAGGTTTCTGGAGAAAAGCGAAAACCCTTTCGCTACACCGCTCTATGTTCACGAAGATAATCCACTTGCAAGCGGTTATATTTCTGATGAGAATTTAGATGAAATCGGTAATACAGCCTCTATTATCGTGAGTAGTAACGGAAGCGGAAGGATCATCAGTTTTGTTGATAATCCGAATTTTCGTGCATTCTGGTATGGTAATAATAAACTGTTTGCGAACGCTCTCTTTTTTGGAGACACCATTCATTCTGCTTCAACAAATTAAAAAAATAGATCTGCTCAAGGATTTATTGAAGCTTCCCGGTTTGTACTGGGAAGCTTTTTTTTTGGTCTAAAAGTGAAGGTAAAGTATTATTAATGATTCAGTATCCGGATGATTGGCGGTTTGATATTATCACTAAAAAGTGTGTATATTTATACACACTAATTATGTGCTAATCAACGAATATATTTTGCCTGACAAAAGTTTAACTGCATCGGTACTTTGGGATCGCTTTGGAATAGGCGTTTCCGGGATCTGTGCTATTCACTGCCTTATTTTTCCGGTTTTGATATCGGTACTTCCATTATTTTCAGCTGTATCATTTTTGCATGAATGGGCGCACCCGGTTTTTATAATCACTTTAATACCGATTGTATATTTTGCAGCGAGAAGAAGTCATTTCGACAAAAAAATTACTACCCTGTTAGTCACTGGATTTATTCTGGTCGTTGCTGGCTGGTTGCTTGGCCATTTTTGGATGGGTCTTGTTGTCGAAACCACGCTGACTGTAATGGGAAGTTTTCTTTTGATAATCGGGCATTGGAAAAATTACAGTCACCACCGGGTTTGTAAAACAAAATCTCATAAGCATCATCCTATTGCTGAAGAACAACAAGAAAGTTTGAGACAATTATGAAGCGATTAAATTTTACTTTGGACGATCAAACCGTAAATCTGTTACAGGATCTTGCAGAGAAATATTATAAGGGAAACAAATCGCAAACGGTTCGTGCAGCCCTTGAAAGTTTAGCGGCTCATCAGGGACACGACGGATGGGTCATTACCGGCTATACACCGCTACGCATCAATCACGATGTAAACTGCCATACCTGCGGTACGGATTACGAAGAGGGAAATATACTATTCAAACCTGTATTTGAAAGAGGGAACAGCCCCAAAGCGATAGAGCACATTCCCAGCGAGGAATGGGTAGAATGTTCTGTTTGTGTGGAAGGTCAATAATATCATTTCTTCGGGTTAAAGTTATGTATCTCAGCCGCTGGGTAACAGACTGCAAACCTAAAACGGGTTACAAACTTCACAGATGGAGTAAAAGTTATATTTATAATCTTTAGTCTTGTCTAAATATTTAGTAATTTAGTCATGACTAAACTTTATAGCTTAAATATCTGATGAAGACTAAAATTTATTTACCGGTCATTGTACTATTGATTATTGGTTCTATATCAAAATCAGCAGATGGATGGACAACAGAAACAGATCTAAAAGGAATTATAACAGATTCTGTTACGGAAGAGCCGATTTTCGGTACTACCATATATATTGAAGAACTGGATCGTGGAGTTGTCGCTGATTCAACAGGGAAATTTGTGATCAGTGAACTAAAAGAAGGTTTATATACGCTTACAATTCAGTCACTTGGTTATCAAACTCTTTCAATGGAAATACGCCATCCCGAGGATGGATATCTGGAAATAGAACTAACACCGGATATTATATATTCAGAGGATGTAATCGTCACCAGTTCACCACTCGGAAGAAATATACACTACCAGCCGGCGCAGTCGATCAATGCTGAAAAACTGCAGCGAAATGCTGCTCCAAGCCTGGGTGAAATTCTGGACGGAAATCCGGGCGTAACGACCCGCTCATTTGGGTCGGCCCCGGCGCGCCCGGTAATCCGTGGATTTGACGGCGACCGCGTTCTGGTGATGCAGAACGGGGAGCGCATGGGTGATCTTTCGGGAACGGCTGTTGATCATGCCGTTGGAATCGATCCGCTGTCGATGGACCGTGTGGAGGTAATACGCGGTCCGGCCAGCCTGATGTATGGTTCAGGAGCCATCGGGGGAGTGGTGAATATGTTCAGCAACGATATGCCAAGAGAATGGGAAGCGGGAACACGGGCTAATATCGCCTCTCACGTATCTACTGTGAACCGGATGGGCGCGGGGCTGATCAATGCCCGCCATGGTGGCGAAAGGTTTGCCGCAACAGGCAGGATGATCTACCGCAACGGGGGAGACCTACAAACCCCTGAAGGACGCCTGCCAGATACTGCAATCGATAATCTCAGCTTCGGAGCCGGAGTCGGTTACCGCACGGGGGATTTTGAGACCGGCCTGTCGATGACAGGAATGAACTACACGTACGGACTGCCCGAGGCGATCGACGATATAGATGAGTCGATAGAGATCCGGATGAATCGGTTCAACATACAGAGTATTTCAACAATGAAGATGGATGGATTTTTTGATCATGCGGAGTTGCGGGTTCACTACTCCGACTATGGCCATGACGAAATTGAGATTGAACGGCTGGATTCCCACCTGGTTCAGGAAGAAGTTGAAATCTCTTTCGACCAGCAGACCCTGAGCAGTTCGCTTGTGCTGCGCCATCGTCCGCTCGGAGCTATGGAGGGAGCCCTCGGCATAAGTTTCAACAGGTCTCAAATCGAAGTTGGCGGAGCCGATGCGCTTACTCCCAACGCTTCCGGCTATTTCCTGGCCGGTTACCTCTATGAAGAGATCACCCTCAGCAGGCCGTTCACGCTTAAAACCGGCCTGCGGATGGAGTGGAAAGAGACCTTCGTAAAGCCAAATGAACTGTTTCCGGACGAAAGTGAATTCCGGGACAGGAGCGACCTTGTATTTTCGGGTGCGCTCGGGCTGAACTATACACCCAATCCAAACTGGACGGCCGGCGTGCAGGTAGCCAGGGCGTACCGCACACCCACCATCGAGGAGCTCTACTCATTTGCCCCGCACTCCGCGGCCGGTTCGTTTGATGTGGGCGATCCAACCCTGCAGAATGAATTCAGTATCGGTACGGATCTTTTCATTCAGCGCCGCGGTGAACGGTTCCGCGGAGAACTCTCCCTGTTTGCCAACATTATGGATAATTTCGTGGATTTTTCACCTACAGGAGAGGTTCATGAGCCATCCGGTCTGCCGGTGTTTGAGTACCGCTCTAAGGATGCGATCCTTTACGGATTTGAGCTCAGTACCGAACTTTCATTGACCGACAACATCAGTGCGTCGGTCGGTTTTGATTACGTAAGGGGACACGAGCGAACGGGCGTACAAAACAACCTCACCTTCATCCCGCCGTTTCGGACCCATCTGCAGATGATGTACGACAACGGCAGATGGTGGGCCGGCCCGAGAGTGAGAATCGTAAACAGGCAGGAAAGAACCGCCCTGAACGAAGATCCAACCGCCGGCTACCTGCTCATCGGGGGAGATGCCGGGTATCGGCTGGGCCATGGGTTTACCATGAGCCTGCGCCTCGATAACCTGCTCAACGAGCGCTACCGTGATCACCTGAGCCGGGTTGAAAACCGGGATGCTCCTATGCCGGGACGGAATCTGAATGCGATGCTGCGTTGGGAGTTTTGATATCAGGATAGAGACAATCAAGTATTTTATGCAGCCTTTTTAATGCAGTACGCCTGTTTGGAGCCTAATATTTTAGTAGCTACAATTATTTAAAAATAGGTACTATAAATAAACGAAAAACAGATCTGATAAGTTAATACTATGTACAGAGTCGTGTTTCAGTTACCTGCTGCTTTGCAGAATTTCTGATTCAAAATTATCTGTTTGCTTATGTATCATTTCAACAACATCATAGCTGTTTTTGTTGGGGCACTTTTGTTGATCTCTTGTGATCTCTCAAATGGAACCGGTGATTTGGAACCGGTGCAGGATTATGAATGGCCCCGGGAGAATTATAATACGATTTGGGGTAGTAGTACAGATCATATTCTCGTAGGTGGATCTAACGGCACAGTACTGGCATTCAGCGGCTCCGACTGGCACAAGATGGATTTCCCTACTGACGATCTGATAAACGCCATCTGGGGTAATTCGGAAGATAATGTTGTGGCCGTGGGTGAACGTGGACTGGTAGCCCATTACAATGGAGATGAATGGATCCAAAAAGATCTGAATATAAAAACCCGCCTTTATGATGTTTGGATGAGTAGCGATGGGATGGCCTTCGCCGCCGGAGCGGGTGGTATGTTGATGATATACGATGGCTCGGAGTGGACTATAGCTGAAAGCCCGGTAGAAGAAGATATCCGCGGAATCTTTGGATTTGCTCCTGATAACGTAGTGGCAGTAACCCGGGAAGGGTCAATATTACGGTATAACGGAAGCGACTGGGAGCTGGAAGAGAGCGGATTGCCGGCACTTTTTAATGTTTGGGGATTGTCTGAAGATGCAATTTACGCTGTAGGATCAGGAGGTGTGATTTTTGATTTCGACGGCAGTGAGTGGAGCGTTATGCACGAACCGTTTGGGAAGGGAATGTATGGAATATGGGGAACTTCAACTGAAAATCTGTTCGCTGTGGGTCTCGATGGCACGGTATTGGAACACAGGTCCAATGTATGGCGGCCTATTGCTAGTAATGCGACACAGAATCTGTCTGACATCTGGGGGATTCGGGATCAGATTGTTATTGCCGGCGACTTTGGTACGATAATTTTTCGTTAACCTCCTCTTCACTTTCACCGGTCAGTAAGTTGAATGCCATTAAGCAGGTTTTTAAATTTATATTGATTCATGAATTGTTCAACTGGAAAAAACCAATACTCCACAAAGTACCTGGCGGAAACATCCCTGATAGATATTCACATCCATCGTAATTTTCTTCCGGATCAGGGTCCGCAAAACGTGTATGAGTGTGAGTTTTGCGGAGAGTGGCATCTGACAAGCAAATCACCCCAGCGAAATGAGCGACTGCAGGAGATGATCGACTCCGGAGAGATGCGGCGGATGCAGCAGGCGAGGCGGTGGGAATTTTGATTAACCTAAGTTTTAAATATAGTTGATTTTGCTGCGTTGAAGAACGCTCATGTCGTTTCGAAGGTTACATCAACTATGAATAACTTATCCGAAAATTTTTGAAAATCGATCGATCTTCTTTTCGTCAGTACATGAAAATTCTGGCGTATGTCAAGCCTTATAAAACGAAGCTGATTATTGCACTAATCGCTTCCATCCTGGCCACATTGGTATGGCTCGCTGTTCCGCTTGGCCTGCGCGAACTTCTCGATGCTGTATTTGATGATGGCGATATGGCTCTACTTAACCGGGTTACACTGGTACTCATCGGACTCTTTATTACACAGGCACTTCTTGGATTTTGGGGAAGCTACTCGCTCGACTGGATTGGCGAAAAAATTGTGGCTGATCTGCGAAAAAATCTTTACGAACACCTGAACCGGCTAAGTCTTAAATTTTATTCGAATCAACGGCTTGGGGAAATTACATCACGCCTGACTAACGACGTCGCTGCTATTCGTGATGCTGTTACCGGAACACTTTCTGAAGGTCTCACCCAAAGTATTAATCTTGTTGGTTCTGTTGTTTTAATGGTGTACCTGAACTGGCGATTAAGCCTGATTATTTTCATCACCGTACCGGTCATTACATTGGCAGTCCGGTATTTTGGTCAGTTGATAAGAAAACTATCCCGCGAAGTTCAGGATCGTCTGGCCGATACTACTGCCATAGCCGAAGAAGCCCTGGGAGCGATAGAATCCGTAAAATCATTTGGGCGGGAACCGTATGAAATCGGTCGCTATAATGTTGGAGTAGACTCTCTTTTTGATACAGCCCGAAAAAGGGTTCTTTTCAGCAATTTGTTTTGGTCATCTGTGGGCGTCGTATTTATGAGTACGATGATTGTCATATTTTGGTTCGGCGGAACAGAGGTTCTTGCCGGTAGGCTCACTGCCGGAGATTTAGTGGCGTTTATATTTTTTGCATTCAACATTGGACGATCTATGGGCGGAATGTCAAGAGTTTATACCATTTTCAGCAGTGCAGTTGGTGCGTCAGAGCGTATTTTTGGATTGCTTGAAGAGAAACCCGGAGTTGAAGATCACCCCGATGCGGTAGAGTTAAGTGAAGTTGAGGGTGCCGTTTCATTTAAAGATGTATCCTTTCATTACGAGGAAGGTCAACAAGTACTGCGTGATATCAACTTTTCTTGCAGTCCGGGAGATATTGTAGCGTTGGTGGGACCCAGCGGAGCGGGAAAAACAACACTACTCAAACTCATCCCACGATTTTATGATGTTCAGAAGGGAACCATTCGGTTTGATGGGGTGGATATCTCGAGTGTCACTCAGCAATCGTTACGAAATCAGATTGCGGTAGTACCGCAGGACATTCAGCTTTTTGGAAGTACCATTCGCGAAAATATTCGGTATGGTCGGTTGGATGCAACGGATCAGGAAGTGGAAGAAGCGGCGAGATTTGCCCAGGCACACGATTTCATCATGGAGCACCCGGATGGATACGACGCGCTGGTTGGAGAACGGGGAATTAAATTGAGTGGTGGACAGCGCCAGCGGGTCGCTATTGCGCGGGCCATTTTAAAAGAACCGAATATATTACTGCTAGATGAGGCCACATCATCACTCGATTCCGAATCGGAGGCGGCCGTACAGATGGCGTTAAATCATCTGATGAAAAGCTGTACCACGTTTGTAATCGCCCACCGGTTATCGACCATTCAAAATGCAACTACCATTCTGGTAATGGACAAAGGACGTAAATCTGAACAGGGAACACATCAGGAATTGATGGAGCAAAACGGGCTTTACAGGCGCTTGTATGATATTCAGTTTAAAAACGAGGTGGTTACCGGTAATGGAATATGAAAACGATAGGTTTAAGCAATCCCCCGCCTGAACCTCTCCCTCAATTCCACAATATAGATTGCAAGCTCATCGCGTACCTCTTTGGCACGAGCGTAGTAATCGAGATAGATTTCGCGGTCAAGTAGCTGCTTTTCACCGATCTCGTAAAGGGCATCCAGTGCCCGGTTGGCAGCATTGAGTCCCCGCTTACAGTTGGCGATGTTGCCGCCTAAACTTTCCATTTCAAACCCAAACCCGAAACCGCCTGCTATTTTGGCTGCGGGTATTGTGACGTTGCGTGAAAAAGCTCTGACGGATTTGTCATTACTATCTGCAAAACGTCTGTTGACCATCTTTTTGGCATCAACCGCAAAATCGTATGCTTTTTGATAGAGAGGTAAATTCTCAAAACTATCAAAATCGGTGGGCTCATATCCGGTCAGCCGTTTCCACTCTTCGCCTTCTTCATATTCATCAATGATAAAATCACCCATCCACTCGTCACGTTCATCATTGTCTTCGTCGAGCAGGTGAGTCCATCCCATCTCCTCAGCTATAATCCTATCGCGATCGGGGTGATCCATGTATTTATCGAGAAGCTTTGAATATTTGTCTGTCCGTTTATCTGCTTCCCGGAAAAACGCCTCCCATCGATCTTCATCCCAGATTTCCGGTTCGTTTTCGTCTTCATCCCCAAAATTTCTGTTGCGATCACTCATAATAATCGATTAATCTTTGGCAGGTTCTACAAGTATAAACGAAGCCGTTTCAGTGGGCAGCAAATATTGCTCCTCACCGATTTGTACTCTCGTTCCTTTTGCATCATTCTCCAGAATTTTGATTTTTGTTTTCAGAACAAGGCCGAGTCGTGTCAGCATGTTCAGAAAATCACTGTCCTGGCTTATCACTCTTGAAATTACGCCAACTTCTCCGGGGCTACATTCTGTAATCGGCAGTTGATCAACTGATTTGGGAAGCTCTAAATCTACACTTGGTATTGGATCGCCGTGTGGATCGTGTGTGGGGTGGCCAAGTTGCTCAGCAATTCGTTCTTCAAAACGTTCACTGATGATATGTTCCAGCCGTTCAGCTTCATCATGAACTTCGTGCCATTCATAGCCCAAAACTTCAGCAAGATAGAGCTCAATCAGCCTGTGATGCCGAACAATTTCGAGTGCAACTTTCTCTCCGGCATCTGTCAAATTCACTCCGTAATAAGGCTCATGTGTAACGAGCTGAAGCTTTGCCAGCTTTTTGAGCATATTGGTTACAGAAGCGGGCTTTACATTCAGGTGGGAAGACAAATCGTTTGTGGATACAGATTCCTCATGTCGGGAGAGGAGAAAAATATGCTTTAAGTAATCTTCCTGAGATTCACTCAGTTTTGGTTTAGACATTTAAAATAGGGTTGATGATTAGTGAGTCAACGTAATAGATTATGCCATTAGTAATAACGACCGATGACAGAATTGGCATATACGTTCAATTTGCCTCTGTTTTGTTCAAAATATTAAATTTTCAGTAGCCTGAATAATCAGTTTATATTGTTCGGTATATTGAAGAACGCAACAATAAGATAACAACTATGATGAAATTAATATGATGCTTCTGCTTCTCGTAATTCTTGGGATAGCAGCAGGAATTATTGCCGGTTTTTTTGGAGTGGGAGGAGGCATACTTTTTTCACCAATTCTTTTCTTTTTATTTACGGCGGTAGATTTACCGTCGCCGGTTACATGGACGGTTGCAACAGCTTTGTTCTGCACATTTGTTGCTGCCATCAGCAGTAGTATACAGCAGAGACAAAACCGGAATATATACTGGAAGGAGGGGGTAATTATTGGAATACTCGGGGCAATTGGTATTTATGTCGGGAAACGTATAGTACTTTCTTCGTTTTATACTGAGACTGTATTTGTCTCCTTTTTTGTGGTTTTGTTACTCTTTGTGGCTTATATGTTCTATCAGCGAAGTCGCAGTAAATTGGAAGTGGGCGAGAGCACGAAAGAACTAAGGATGATTAAAAGAGTAAACACCGGATTTTTTGGAGGCCTGGTAGCTGCTATGGCCGGTGTGGGCGGCGGAGTGGTTATGGTTCCAACAATGAACCTTCTGTATAAACTTCCAATTGCAAAAGCTGTTAGTATATCTTCTTTGGCTATTGTTATTATTTCCCTGTCCGGATGGGTACAGTATGCATTATTTGTAGAGCCGGTGCAGGGAATGACATCATATACCGTGGGATATGTAGATTTTGGAACCAGCCTGCCGTTGGTTGGGGGTGCTTTTGCAGGGGGGATTGCAGGTGTAAAAATCAACAAAATAGTAAAGGGAGAAAATGTTCAGAAGGGATTTTCTGTCCTTGTTATTGTCATTGCCATTGCACTAATCCTGAGTTTATTCTGAGAACCCAACAGGTAAATTGCTCATGCAATTAATCTTTGCCCAACACACTGTTTACAATAGCTACTGCTTCTTCCTGGATTTTTTTAAGGTGATCTTTCCCTTTAAAACTTTCCGTGTAAATTTTGTAGATGTCTTCAGTTCCTGAAGGACGGGCAGCAAACCAGCCATTTTCAGTTTCTACTTTTAGGCCTCCGATTGGAGCATCATTTCCAGGAGCGCGAGTTAATTTTTTCAATATCGGTTCACCGGCAAGCTGATCTGCTTTAACCTGATCGGGTGAAAGGTCAGCCAGAATTTTCTTCTCTTCGATAGAAGCCGGGGCATCAAGACGTTCATAAACCGGGCTGCCAAATTTTTCTTCCAGAGTTTTATAATGCTCATCAGGGCTTTTCCCGGTTTTTGCGGTAATCTCAGCAGAGAGCAGGTTCAGAATTATTCCGTCTTTGTCGGTTGACCAAACTGTACCGTCTTTTCTTAAAAAAGAGGCTCCGGCGCTTTCTTCTCCCCCGAACCCGTATGAGCCATCCTGAAGGCCATCAACAAACCATTTAAAACCAACGGGCACTTCAGCCAGTTTCCTGCCTATGGATTTGGCCACGCGGTCAATCATACTGCTTGATACAAGGGTTTTGCCTATGGCGGCATCTTTGCTCCAACCGGGACGGTTCTGAAAAAGATATTCAATGGCCACAGATAAATAATGGTTCGGGTTCATGAGTCCTGTTTTGGTCACAATGCCGTGTCGGTCAAAATCGGTGTCGTTACCGAAAGCAATATCATACTTGTCTTTTAGCTCAATCAGGCTGGCCATGGCGTACGGCGAAGAGCAGTCCATCCGGATTTTACCATCCTTATCAACCGTCATAAACTCAAAGGTGTGATCTACATAAGGGTTAACAACCTCAAGGTTCAATCCATACATATCAGCAATTGGTTCCCAATAGGCAACGCCGGCTCCGCCCATAGGGTCTGCGCCAATTTTAAGCCCTGATTCCTTAATAACATCCATATCCAGAATAGTATTCAAATCGCTGATATACGGGTGAATAAAATCGAATGCTTCAGTAGTCTCTTTTCGAAGGGCCTTTTCAAAGGGAACTCGTTTCACCTCTTTTAAACCATTCTTCAAATATTGATTGGCCTGATTCTGGATCTCTTTTGTTATTTCTGTACTTGCAGGGCCGCCATTGGTGGAGTTGTACTTAAAACCGCCATCGGATGGGGGATTGTGCGATGGCGTTATAACCACGCCATCGGCTGTTGATCGATTTCCGCTCTTGTTCCATGTAAGAATTGCATGTGAAACAGCCGGTGTGGGAGTATATCCAAACCCATCCTGGTAGCGAACTTCAATATCATTAGCAGCAAAAACTTCA
>LKMJ01003599.1_pt1 | contig 14453 bp, 14 predicted proteins | sample 643391 | NCBI WGS metagenome assembly LKMJ01 (sample SAMN04112250, study PRJNA286221) | soda lake metagenome | biome: soda lake; feature: Kulunda Steppe; material: water; isolation source: sample PL-Br10 brine of Picturesque Lake | place: Russia: Kulunda steppe | collected 2010-07
ACTGGACACTTAACCCATTCCATATGATGGGTGTAGCTGGTGTTTTAGGTGCAGCCTTATTATGTGCTATTCACGGTGCAACTGTAGAAAACACTTTATTCGAAGATGGTGATGGTGCTAACACTTTAACGTGCATTTAACCCAACTCAAGCTGAAGAAACTTATTTAATAGTAACTGACACATGTCTATGTCCGCTCACTTTCTGGCATTGCTGTGCAAATGTGCATTTTCACTTAGTATGCTACCTGGTTGCTCTTGCAAGTTTGTTGCTCTTGTCGTGTTTCATCACAATACTGGAAATTCACACTGGGAAATTCAACTGCCTACATAGTTTCTGATCACCCCACCAGACTTTGTTGCACCAGCTGTGAAGCTCTGCCTGTAATGCATGCCAACCGGGTTACCCGTGTTAGTGTGATTTTTTCTTTCATTATTCATGGATTTAGGCTGGCCTCGCCTTATTTCAGGCTGGCAATGACAAGCAAGCCCAGCAATCAACTATGCAACCCAACCCAGCAGTCAAACCTTCTGGCTGACAGGCTGCCCCCTTGGATATTTCAGCTTTGGGTCTATTTATGTGAACGAACGACATATGCTTGTTGACCAGACTCCGACCTGCCCGTGAAGCGTTTAATAAGTAAGTGCAAAGTGAATGCATAGCTAACTCAATTATGCAACAAATGAGCGCATCAAAAGCTCTGGGTCACCATTTTCCAACCTTTCTGAGGAAGACAACCAAACAAAACAGCTGGAAGACAAATTAAATGCCCACTCAAACGCATGATAATGCATACACTGGTTGATCAAACGGCTTACCAATTGCTAATTGCAGTGTACATCAGTATCATACAGGTCACCCATCCGCCATGGTGGGCTGCTCCTGCTGCCATACAGACACTAGTTGCAGCTCTGCTCAAATGCCCAGCGTGCCCAAGCAGCCACCCTTAAGTCATTCAGGAATTCCCACACTCTATATGAGAACTAGAACTCATCCAGCTGCAGACGCTCATGGGCTGATCAGCATCAAGTAGGCGGCAATGAGCAAGGGTAAGGTCAGGGCGGCCAGCAGATACTCCCAGAACAGCAGGGCTGCCATATCGTCAGCGCGGTTGTCGTACACGGTGGCTATGGCATGCATCATGATGGCGGTGGGCGTGGATGCAGCTACCAGCATAACTGCACGTGACAATTTGTGGGATGGATACACAGAGCTTCATCAAGGACATATTTCATGAGGACAAGCATACATACACACTTCAACAACAGGCAGCAAGTCAAAGTGGAGGCGGGCCGTACTACCTACATTCAATTCGCTGCAGTACAATAGATCCAGATGGAATCATAGAACATAATAAAGCCTTCACTCATCAGTTAGGGCTCTGTTTGTAAGGGCGCACACCCACCCATGATTGCCATGGGCGGTAGGCTGGCACCAATCCCAAGTGCACGCGCACCCACAACCAGCGCCGTGCTCACAAGCGGCAGCACCAGCAGCCTGCTCAGGGTGGCGCCCACAAGGCAGCGCCAGGGCATGGTGGTCATGCCGGGGCCTGCAGGCACACACCAATGGGGGAGGGGGCAAGAGGAAGGGAAAGGGTGGGAGACAGGCAAGTGCCGCGTGGGGTGGGCAAGAGAACCGTGGAGTGGGCTAGGTGGATATACCCGGGCTGTGATGCTTGAAAACATGCACGCAAGGGGGAGGGGCCAACAGGAGGGGATGACAGACAGGCAAGGAGGGGGATAGAAGGGGCCGGCACAGCATGCCAGGGCCTGCAGGAATGTGCCCAAGGAAAGGTCGGCGGAAAGGCCTATGGTCAGGTGGTCTTGCAATGTGAGTGCCTGGGAGACGGGAGGCAAGGCGCTGGCTCGAGCAGGGGGGAGGGATCAGAGTGGAGGATAGGCAGATTGTTGGGCGGTCATGGGGGACAAGGCTTGGGGCTGAGGTGGAACAGGGATGTGATGAGCAGGGACAGGCAGCTGAGGGCAAGAGGCTGAGGTGCAGGGGTGGGCTAGGCGAGACACTGAAGTGCAGGGATGCTGCTGCAATGAAAGGCAGCAGTGGCCAATGCGTGGGATTTGAGCACAAAAAATAACCACCGCGGAGAAGGCAATTAGAAGCAACAAGAGAAAGCACTGAGTGCTTGCACATGTGCACAAGCGCACAAAGCCAACTCCAAGCACCTCCTTTCCCACCTCCCACCACCTTTGCAACCACACCTTTAGCCAGGTTGCCTCCCAGCACCAGCATCAGCGCAGGCACTGTGCAGTCGCCAAGCATAAAGCCAATGTCGCCAAGCAAGTACAGAGGCCCGCCTCGCACAAACACGGCAGCCTGTCCGTGAGGGGTCAAGACAGTGAAGTAGCGGCCTCTTCATGGTGACTCACAAAAAGCCTTTCTTGAAAAAGGCATAGCAGCCGTGGACAGAGGAAGGCATACTATCACACTATCTTCTTGAACCGCATATTTTGACCCAAGTGCATGTTCAGGTCCAGACGCAGCCGCACCTTAAGTGCTAGGAAGTAAAGAGGTTGGGGGGAAGCAGAAGCAATGGGGGCCACAGCATTTCGAGCACATTCATAACCCGCCAGCTTAGAAAATCACTCTTTTGGAGGTCACAGCTGCATCTACTAGCTCGTTGCAGCAAAGAGCCATGCTTCGGCAATCGCCAACCTTTCGGCATATTGGTGTCCATCAAGCGTGCCTGTGAGGCCCTAAATCCAGGTAGCATGCAGCTGCCCCAGCGTGCGCATCAAACCTCCTCAACACTTGTGCAAGTGCACCTGCTGTAGCTTGGCAGAGGCCAACAACACATATTGCCAATGGCAATTTGCCATCAAAGCACTATGCACATACATTATGAGCTGGCAGCCGGCACCACCACGCTTACCCTTGCAGCAGCTCAACCAATGCAGCCAGCATCCTTTACGTACCACATGACAACCAGCCATACACTGGTGTAGCCAACCAGCAAAGCGTGCGCACCTGCAGCGGCTTGATGGATGCCACCAGCATGCCCACAAAGCAAGCTATGGTGGGCGGCGTAAGCACGCCCGCAGCCACCGCTGCGCACATCCGCCAAAGCGCGGACTTGGACAGCAGCGCACGCAGCACGTGCAACCTGTCAGGGGGTGAGGCACGTGGAAAGGGGTGTCAAGGCAGGACAGACGCTGAGAAGCAGCAGCACGCTCGTTCAAACAGCATCTTGAGCAGTGCCTACTTCACAGCATCACAGCATGCAAAACCTGTAAAGGCGGGTGGGCCCACATCAAGGCATGTGAGCACAGCCTGGGCATGGCTCCACAAGGAACGCCGCACTAACCCCAACCCAACTGACAGCCTCAATAGGCTACCCTGTCCACACAGCCCCTACCCGGCTGCAAATGCCCCGCAAACAGGCACTGACCACACTGTGCTCTGTCATGCCACACGGACAGGCACTGACCACACCATGCTGTCATGTCACACAGTGAGTACCCAACAGCTGGAGCACTCCGCAGGCCCCATCAAACCATCAAACTGCCAGAGTCACACACTGTTTGAATATTGCGCAAACCACGTCAGAACGCTGCCAGGCCCCACAAGGCCAGAAAAATGCACAGGCCCCACCTGGCTGCCAGGCCACCATGCTGACCCTGGTGCTTGCCCTCCTGCTGCTGCTGCTGCTGCTGCTGCTGCTGCTGCTGCTGCTGCTGCTGCTGTGGTTGTTGCTGTGGCAGTGGCGCAAGCAAGGGCTGCTGCTGTGCATGAGCAGCTGGCACTTCATCGTCTGAGGAGGGGGCTTCTACATCTGTCCCATGAGGCAGTTGCTGCTGCTGCTGCTGCTGCTGCAGGGGGGCAGAGCAGGAGGGTGGCATCGGGGCAGAGAGTGGACGGGGCTGGGTGGGAGGCCATGGGGCAGTGGAGGGCGGCAGGAGGGGTGCAGGGGTGGCTGCAGACTGGGAGGTCATGGGCAGGGGCACTGGACTGGGCGTCAAGGGTTGGGCGGGGGGTCTGCAGCGGGAGTGCGTGTGCTTTGAGCTTGTGGCCTGTGGCTGGGGTGCACCTTGGGGCAGAGAGGGGGCAGGGTGTGGCAAGGAGGGAACGGGCGATACGGTGGACGAGGGGGCGGGTGGTGCAGGTAGGGGCGGCGCAGAGGTGCGAGGGGGTGGCGGGGCAATCCCATGGGGTGAGGGTGGCACGGCGGACACAGGCAAGTCAGCAGCACCGCCAGCAGGGGCGCTCTGCTGCTGCTGCTGCCGATGATGAATGATTTGCCCCTGCGCACATGGGGTCTGCGGTTGAGGGGGCTGGGGTTGAGGGGGCTGGGGTTGCAGTGGCTGTGCTGGCTCGCCGCCCTTGCGACTCCAGTAGCCCGGCAGGGGCGCAGGCGCATGAGGCGGTGGCGGGGGTGCGCGCGGGGGCGGCACACGCTGCGCATGGGCTGAGGGGGCTGCCTCCCAACCTTGCATGCCTCCCAACCTCTCATCTCCATTGCCTTGCTGCTGCCCATCCACCTCCTCCTCACTCGCACTGCCCCTGCTCCAGTACCCGCCTCCCCGTCTAGCATTCCCACCAGGGGGGGGCATCACTATCCTTGAGCTTTTGCTGCTACGACTCCTGTTGCTACTGCCACTGCCACTACCACTGCTGCTGCTGCTGCTGCTGCTGCTGGCGGTGGCTGCGTGCGGTGCTACAGGGCTGACGCCGCTGCTACTCCTACTGCTGCTGCTGCTACTGCCACCAGCGCCACTGCTGTGGCCTCGATCCGCGCCAGCACGCCCAATCTGCAGCACCTCCCTGTCCACCCCACCCTGTGCACTGACAGGAGCAGCACCAGCAGGTGGCGCCTCCCGCCTGCTCCAGATCGGCCCGCTGCCAGCATACGGAACCCTGCCCTCAAACCCCTTCACTGGCGGTAGCCTAAGCGGCAGCGGCTCCTCGCCCCTGCCTGCCTCATCCCCCGCCCTGTTACCCTCTGCAGAGCTGCCTCTGCCTTGGTGCATGCGGGGGTCGGTGTTCCTGCCCTCAGCAGCAGGTCTGCCGCCCGCTGCTTGGGCGCTGCCATTACTGCGTCCTGCCGTCCAGAAGGGCCCGCTGCCTGGCGCGTAAGGCGCCCCGGGGGCTCTGATCAGCTGCGGCTGCTGCTGCTGTCCAGCATCACTCGCATCCTGTGGGAGCACCTGCATCTCCACGTCCCCGCTTCTTGTACCTGCAATCATGCCTGCTTGCTGTGGCACGGCCGCTTCAACCCTTGAGGGAGTGTACGGCTGCTGCTGCGGCAGCTGTGGTGCACTAGCTGTTTGCATGCTTCTCAACACATGTCCCTTTCCTCCCCCCTCTAGCAAGTTGAATTCACCATTGCCCCCTTGCCCCTGCTGGAGCTGAGGCAGTGGCGGTGACGAGAACACCGCTTCCAAAATTGGCTCGGGTTTGCTTTTCTTCAGCAGGGCATTGGCAAGGGGGAACTGGATGAAGGCGGCGGTGACGTTGGACAGGATGACAAATTGGAGGCCTGCTTCGGCTGCGACAAGAATGAGGGTGGAGGCACGTGTATGGGTGCGTGAGTGCATGCATATGTAAAGACTTGTTTTTGGATGAGGGCTGAAAGCACCCTACTGAGATATCTGCAACGTGCTGCTGCTACTGCGGCAGCGGATTCGGGACTCTTAGGCAAGCATAGCTGCCAGCCTGTCCACAACACAGCTGTTGTCTTTGCTTTGAGCCCATTCGAGCTGTGCGATTTGAAGACAGGCGGTCAATAGGTATAAAATATACCCTAGCTTCCACATATTTGTTGCTAGATATGCGCAAGATGCAGCAGCACCTGAAATTGTTGTAGCCCTGCAATAAAACAGCGGCTGCAAGACTTCAACAAATCAGAGCCTATCAGCATCAACGATTTGCGCAGCAAACGAGCACCATTCTAGACATGCACAACCAGAGCAGAAGAGAACACACGTACGCACACACTCGCACAAACAGCACATGCATACCCACCCGTTCCCAGCAAAAATGGAAGCCCAGGGTCACTGCCCAGCGATGAAATGAGAACCAAAGGCAGGTTTCCCACATTGCCTGTGGATATATCAGATTGCAATGGAGGCAAATTTGTAGGCAGGAATGGCGCCACAGAGGAGAACATTGATGGGCGTGGTCAATGGGGTGAGCCGCAACTCACGCCACAGCCACAGTGGTAGCCTAGGGGGACATGAGTGTTTGGATGCTAGGAAGCAAGTCACTTCCAAGAAGGCTAAGCTGTAACGGCTGAGTGCACAGAGTAGCTTTGCACATTTGCATATTGTTGATATAGGGTTGGGTACCTAGCCCTCAGGCCCGCTTGTCAACGCGGCCTTGCACTCCCGGCATCCCCACCAGGCGTTGCCAGGCAGAAGCTTTCTTGAGGACTTACGTCTGTGCGCAGCGTGCACATTGGCAAGTTGCTGGCAGAGGCAACGCCACACTGTGCACACGCATCATCGCGTGAAAGGCCCACAAATGCATGAGTGCGAGCACACGCACCAACAGCAGTGGCGACCAGCAGGTGGTTTTCTAAGTCCTTGGGCGGCTTCACGAGCTTGACCAGGGCCAGGCCCAGTGCCAGGCCCACCAGGTGGATCACCACCATGTGCGCTTGCAGGGGCCTGCAAGCACATGTTTTGTACTATTGCTTCTGCAGGCAATCAGGCCGTTTATGTTGCAGCTGAATTTATGTGAAGGCATGTCATTGGAGCATAAGGCAATGATGGTTGGGCAGCGCAGTTTGCGGGGACTCCGCCAATGGTCGCGGCTTGCCGAACAGGGCACTTGGGCAGATCGCAGGGGCCTGCAAGCACGCATATGGCGTGCTGTGCGAGCCATGCATGACGCACACATACGCAGACACAGCCACACGTGCACCGAGGTGTGCGCACCACAGCTGCATGGCCTCCCTCAGGCCCACACCACTGCCCAGCTTGCTGAAGAATAGGGCGGGCGTGAAGACGGTCAGCACGAGGGTGGAGATGACACGGCGGCCCTCCGGCGCCAGCAGACCCTGCAGGTGTGTATGTGTTGTATGTGTGTGCGTGTGTGTGTGTGTGTGTGTGTGTGTGCATGCATGCATGGATGCATGTGTGTGTGTCTATCTATGTGTTGTGTGTGCGTGAATGTACGCGGTGTGCGTGTGTGTGCGTGTGCGTACATGCCTGCGTGCCTGCCTGCATGCGTGTATGTGCGTGTGCGTGTGTATTGTGTGCGCGCGTGTGCTATTTGCGTGTGCGCGTGCGTGTGTGTGCATGATGGCTGGCATCCGTGTATTGCTGGGAATGCACACAGCTGCTCCAGACATTTGACTTTTGTTGAATCGCCATTAATTTTTTGCCAGAACATTTACTTAAGATGAAATGTGTACCAAAACACTGGGACCGAGTGTCTGGAATCAAGGACCCAAGCCTAACCATGGATCGACTGTTGCAGGATCAGCTCATCCAAACCCCATTGGCCAAAAAGCAGCCACCTCGAGAACCTGATCTCTACCTTGTGGGTTAGTAGTGCGCCAATTGAGCAGAGCATGAATACTTTGAGGACAGGCACAACGGCTGCGAGGAACAGAGCGGTCAGGCTGGGCTGCACCATCGTGCTCACGCCTGCCGTTGAGGCTTGCACTGCGGCAGGTGCACCCAAGGCAGCTGTAGCAAAGCTGATGATAAAGAGCGCTGAGATCTTTAACTGGTGCATCCAGGAGGTAGTGGGGCTATGCTGGGTGGCCGCTGCCGGTGCTGATGGCCTGTTGGCGGAGCTGTGTGCGGTTGTGGTGGGAGGTTTCTCACGACGCAAGTAGCAGTGCCTGGCTTGAAAAATATGGAAACAGGATAAAGCCTTGAGCTTGACACGGGGGCCTGCGGATGCCCCTGTAGACCTAGCTGCTGGCCAGGTAGGGAAGGGATGCTTCCTGCTGAGATCGATGCTGGTTTGTCGCATCGTGGTTGTTTATCCAAAGCTCATACTTTTAAAAACTGAACAGCATACTTATCGTCGCAATCCTTAATTGCGTAATCCTTGCACCCAAATGTCCTGTATTCCTGAAAGTAAAAGCGTAATTTCGTATTGATTTTTGCCCCGAGTCTGGCTGGAAGACTTCGACACTAACTCCTGCAGCACCCATCACATATAACTCTTTCTTTTGGGCTCTGGCTGCATCCAAGCCATGGCTGACATGCAGCAGGTGTTGGCCCAGGCTGTGGGTAACCTGGGGAGCAGGCTGGAAGCACAGGTTAGTGCACACGCTCGGCAACATGCAACCTAAAGTGTGTCAACACCTGCTAAAAACAACGTCTTCCACTGCTGCTCGCTAAGCAGTTCATGAACTGGCATATGTAATCCCTGCGCTCTTGCTTGCAGCTTGATGCCGAAATTAAGCGTCTAGACGACCCCAGTGAAGCGGACATTGCAGCCATCAGGAAGAAGAGGTTAGAGGATATGAAGAAGCGGCAGGTGTGGTTAAGAAGGCTGAGTGGATGGCTCTTGAGCACGAGTAGGCTTGCATTGAAGCTCACACAGGACCTATGTCTGTCCCCTCCCAGGCTAAGAGCAAGGAGTGGCTCGCGCGTGGGCATGGAGAATACGCTGAAATTTTCTCGGAAGCTGAATTTTTCAAGACTATGAAGGTGAGTGGGTGAGTTGAGGTAGGAAGAAGACCGTCGGACAGAGAGCTGTCGGTACGCGGACTTCCAGGCATGCACGGGGCTGACGAGCTCTCAGAGGAAGGTTTGGGATTATGCTCACCTGCATGCTATGTCACCTGCTACTTCAGGGGGAGGAGCGCATGATCTGCCACTTCTACAGGGACAACTGGCCTTGCAAGGTGAGGTTACTTTTCCAACGAAGGGCAGACCTGCCATGTTGGTCAAGCGTTTACGTTATCAGTGATACAGGTACCGGCAAGGTATTGCTAGGGTGTTGCTAGAGGCCATATCCTTCTGTCCAGGCGTCCTGCTGAGGACACGAGATGACTTGCAAGGATGAGCTTGCCCCTCAGCTCCATGGACTCTGCAGTGCGTAACACCTTTTCAAACTTCTAGCAGCATGACATGGCAAAGGGTGTGCATGTTTACCCCGCTTCCACTTGATTACTCGCTGAGTGCGCATGTTGCTTGTCCATCCATGTTTGGGGGTAGGACAAAACAATGCACGGATGGGTACTGTCAATGGAGGAGGTGCCACTGGGCATTAAAACGCCCAGAACAGATTGGAAAGTACATCACTACAGCCCCTGGCCTGTCTTGCTTGCAAAATTGTCAAATGTGCCCAGCTCAATTGAAGGGAAATACTCCTGTACTCCTGCTGAAGCCCCAGCTCTGTTTTGCTCATGTTTTTATTTCTACTCTGCTCTCACGGATCTTTCATCTGTCTTTGATATCTTCGGTGACATCCAGAGCGCTACGCACAAGCACTGATTGTTTGCAAATGAGCGAGGTCAGTTGTGGATGATTCAAGCTAACAAGGCCCAGTCCCGATCCCCGTCTGCCACCACAGGGAGGCTGGAGATATTGGTGGACAATCCATGTAAACGCTGCTTGGTGCTGCCTCTGCACCCGCAGGTTATGGATAAGCACTTGAGTGAGCTGTCAAAGAGACATTTGGAAACGAAAGTGGTCAAGGTGGGGAGAAGCCTTGTCAAATGGCCTTGCGCGATTCAGCAGCGAAGTAGCTGGGTCACTGCAGGTACATGCATACGGAGTGGTTTTCTTCCTCCAGGGCCACTAATCCCCAAAGCCCTTGGCTATCTTTTGATGCCATGAAGTCCCTTGGCTGATGATCCTGCAACCTCACTTTGACCAGGCCATCCCTCTTCTTGCTAAGCGGGTTTGACGTCATGTAGGCGCAGTGCTCTCATAGAGCTTGCGGCAGCACCACTCCAACCACCTGCAATACTTGTTGTGTGTGCAATACTGCAGATTAACGCGGAAAAGAGCCCCTACTTGACCGACAAGCTGAAGATTTGGATGCTGCCCACTTTGGCGCTGATCAAGAACGAGAAGGTGGATGACTACGTTGTGGGGTTCTCGGTAAGTTGCGCGTACTTGGCTGGGCGGGATTGTGTTATACTGGCATTGAGGGGGACAAATACACGAGCTACATAGACAGGTGTCAGGAATGGATCCCCAACAGCTAAAGAGAAAACAATTGTTGGGGCTGTGCCAGCTGCTTCTGCATCTGCAGGAGATAGTAGCCCAAAGGAAGCAGCGCACAGCAGGAACCGGAGTGTTTAGTGGTGCGCTGGCTGCTCGCTTGCAACTACAGGAGCTTGGCAACACCGACGACTTTGACATTAGCGTGCTGGAGCAGCGGCTGGCCAAATCGGACATCATTGATTATGAGTGGCCGGCTCAGCGACCTAAGGCGTACGAGCCCACCAAGGCCATCCGCAAGGGTGGTGCAGGCTTCCAGAAGACGGAGAGTGACGAGGACTCTGACTTGGATTGAGTTGCAACACTCAATGCTGAAGAACTAGCCTCCAGCCATGTGTTTTTGCTATGCGCTTCGCAGCAATGCAGGCTGTGATGCAGTTGAGCCAGGCGGCTTGAAACAATGTGTGAGTGTAGGCTGCTCCTGCTGCGTGGTTGTAGTGCAGGCAGCCTAGAGCAAACCACCTGTTGTGTAGGTGTTTTGGTGCGTTACGGGGCGCAGGCGCCTGCTTTCCCAGATCTGGTGGCTGTGGGCCTGCAAATGAAGAAGGGTGCCCTGGTGCTCACAGCCGATTGCTGGGGCGGAGGGGACGCTCCTTCAACCTGCAATTACGCACACACCTCATGTCCCCTCTAGTGCAAGCCACTGGCCTGCTGCTTGGGCATGCATGCATGCGACCTGGCCTTCAACGCTGCATCGGGGGTATGTAGGCTGCTACAAACAGGGAGCAGGGCGAGGGGTGTGATAATGGACCCTGCGTTGGATGCTGGCATCTGCCCGCCTTGCCGCTGCCAGCATGTGCTGACCATGCACACCTGAAGAAAGAACTTGCTGGGCGCTTTCAACCCCAACAGGCTACTGCTCTGCCTGCATCTAAGCAAGGCAAAGCACCTTTGGACAGTGGAGCAGGGAGGGATGTTGCTGGGGAGATGACAGTGTGCATTGCGATGCCTGTGAGCACCTGAGTGGCCTGCCTGCCTGCCTGCCAGCCTGCTTGCTTGCTAGGCAGTATGTGCTCCTGGCCTGCTTGCCGATCAGTGCCTCTTGTCCAACTGCCAGTGCGCTGGCTAAGCAGCAGCTGTGCCACCTCTGCCTGCCACGCAACTATACATTGCCTGTGGTTATGGGTGCTTGGCTGGAAAGGTCTCCTCCATTATCACTCTGTTGAGGCGATAAAGGAGATTAGTGCTCACTTTCAAAGATGCGTTCAGTGCACGCCTTATGATATTTTCACGATCTGGTTTGTTCATCGTCCCCCATGCCGGCAACTCATCACATGACCTCGGTGTGATATTTTACTTGCATGGGTAAGGAAATTTGGGGAGGGGGCCATGCCCCTGTCTGCATATTGCTGACGTGGCCAAAGCTAGGTGCATCGGCTGTATTTGCATGGCACAATGCTGTGTACCATACCATGCTATTGGAGATCTAATGCTGTGCTTTCAGCAGTGTGCATTGTACATTTTACATGATCATGCTGTTCTTATCAATGACAACATTTAATTTGAACTCAAAAATGGGTGTCACTGGTGTGACAGTTGTCCATGTTATACCTGCATCTTGGTTTAATCTTGTGTGCTCTCCCTGTTTCAGGCAGTTTTAAGAGCAATTTGGCTTTCTGTGACACAGGTTATAGGAGAAAGTGATGGATAGACGCAGGCAGCGTGTCAGTGAAGACAAGAAGACGCCAGAGTAGAAAGATAAGGGTTGCATGGCTGTGCCTGCCTTAATTTGGGTTCCTTGGCTGGTGCCTTTTCATACAACCAGGGTCAGTCCTGAGGTTTGCATTGGTAGCAAGGAAAGGCTTAAGCAACAGCCTGGACGTTATGCTGATTGGTTTGTGGCGGGTCATCGCCAGGAAAAACTAATGTCACATTAGTAGTGTCATGTCAGAGATGAAGTGGTAATGTTTGTTGTGCCGCTGGGAAAGGAAATGAAATACAGTCCAATTGGACAAGGCATGCAGAGTCTGTATTGTAGCCCAAAACAGTCTACAAAGACATGTTGGCTGTCACGCTAGATTTGGGCAGTGCCAGATTTGTGCTGCAATGTGACCGTCACTAGGTTAGGTTAGGTTAGGTTTCAAGGCTGTATCCGCCGAACGTGGGCAGCTTAGCCGGTTTTGGCCTCCAGTGAGGTTCGAACCCCGAACCCACAGGCGGGTGGATAAACGACTTTCCATCTCAGGTGCCCCGCCGCCTGCTTGAGTATCCGGAGCCATGTAGAAAATGTGACAGTCACAAGGTGACCCGGAGTTTAGTTGAGTCAGATGGTAAAGGTTTACAAGGTTTACACAGATGGTAAAGCATTCAATCCTGTCGTCAATTCAGCTAGAGTGGTACCAGGCCTTTGGTGTCTGCTTAGCTACCCAAGTTTCTAAGCCAGGTCAGGTTACATAGCTGCACCTGCTGAGCGAGGGCAGCTTACTTATTAAACTTGTAAGCAATTCTGAAAAGTCGGGACTCAGGCAGTCGTTCACCAGGGAGTTTAACTTACAACTTTATAAGTTTGAGTTTGACCTTCAGCCAGGTAGTTTGACTGCTCAGGCTGCTGGTGAACACCAGCCATAAAAAAACATCCATAAGCTCTGAAATAAAACGATAGGAATCATCTCTTAGGTGTAGGGGGTGTTATTTACATTCCTCACACTTTGGTTCCTCTTAAGAGTCTCGGCCTTGATTCACAACTTGTTTGAAAGAGTCAAGAAACTTGCTCTCAAACTCCATGCTCATTCTGTGCACTATGCTCATAAGCTTGTTCAGACCAGACGTTCAAGAGAAGTTTTCTTGAGCGTTCTCCCCACCTTCAAACCAATCAGGAGAGGTCTGCTAGCTTGTCTGCCCGCAACCCTCCTGATCCTCACTGACCCCCCCTTTTCTTTTCTGGTGAGGGGGCTTTTCTTCCCAAGTGGCTTTTTTTCCTTAATCGATGTGAGGAGCTTTTTGCTGCTTGCGTAGTTTTTCTTTCTTCTTTCTTTCTTTCATTAGTTTGTTTCTGGAAAAAATTTAAGACCACAATTCACCAGGGAGTAGACCCTTCTAGCCCTTGCTTGCCTTTTGGTGTTTTTGGATGCAGACCTCGGGCTGTTTGGCTTCAGCTAAGCTGCCCTTGTTCGGGAGGTACAGCTTTGTAACCTTATCTAACCTAACCTTCTAGTTGCCCTTGGGGGGCAACAGGCGCATCAGCGCCATCCAGTCCACCCCATCCCAGTTCGGTGTTAGTGCGTTTGACAGTACCTGCATGCACTGCATGCAGGCAGCACTAACCTTGCCTGTCCACAGGCTGACCAGAGAGAAAACGTGAGGGAAAGGATAAGGGTATCAGAGACCTCAGGGCCCATAGTCTCATCGCAGGCGACCTGTTTTCTGCTTGGTGTACTATCACCCCATCCGCAGCCAGTCCACACATTACATTTGCCCAAATGTTGCTCTTGCTGAATTGACGACAGGATTTAATAATACACCAACTGACTCAACTGACCTTTGTAATTTGTTATGGCCAAGCCACCGATGGCAATAGGAAAAGAAAAGGATTTGAGAAAGTTTCACTGCTAAAGTTTCCTTTTCTTTGCAACACCGCAACACCACAACAATTGACGTCATATCACTGTCATGGAGCAACAGTAAATATTTTGCGCTCCACTGTCACACCAAATTTTAGCTACATTATTGGTGGCCATTATTGGCGTGTGGCAACAGCACATACTTTGCGCTCCACATGTGGAGCGTACCGTGTACACCAAAGTGCACGGGGCACGCTGTGCATTGGGTGCCAGCAATGCCAGCAACTTCATTATTATGATGACAAAGCTTTGCCAAGATAGGTATAGACATGCGCATGTCAAGTTAACTAAGCAAAGTCTATGCCATATACTTAAACTTGTAAACTTGTAAACTTATGCCAAACACATAACTGGCAGTTCGCATCAAGGTCCGCTTATCATTACTTGTTCGGCAGGTACCACTTTGTAACCTTACCTAACTTATCAAAGAAAGAAAGAAAGAAAGAAAAGAAAAACTACGCAAGCAGCAAAAAAAAGCTCCTCACATCAATTAAGGAAAAAAAGCCACTTGGGAAGAAAAGCCTCTTCACCAGAAAAGAAGAAAGAAAGAAGGGGGGTCAGTGAGGATGAGGAGGGTTGCAAGCAGACAAGCTAGCAGACCTCTCCTGATTGGTTTAAGGTGGGGAGAATGCTCAAGAGAACGTCTGGTCTGAACAAGCTTATGAGCATAGTGCACAGAATGAGCATGGAGTTTGAGAGCAAGTTTCTTGACTCTTTGTGAATCAAGGCCGAGACTCTTCAGA
>LKMJ01003600.1_pt1 | contig 14453 bp, 13 predicted proteins | sample 643391 | NCBI WGS metagenome assembly LKMJ01 (sample SAMN04112250, study PRJNA286221) | soda lake metagenome | biome: soda lake; feature: Kulunda Steppe; material: water; isolation source: sample PL-Br10 brine of Picturesque Lake | place: Russia: Kulunda steppe | collected 2010-07
CGATTTAACGAGCACAAACATGCCCTATATATCCAACGTATACTTCCGTTCACAGGCAGAACAATTGACCCAAAACGCATTGATGAACGGATTGAGCAGTTGGACGACTGACAAACCACTCGTTTTTGACTGGAGACGGACAGGGCTTAGTCTCTCGGACCGAACAGCTACGTATGGAACTACCGGACGTCCGCTCGTGTTATGAGGAACTCACAACACAGCCACGCTTTGATTCGGCAGGCCTCACCCCGTTCGCACCAGTCTTGCCGGTGAACGAAGACGCGTTTGTGACGACAACTGAAGGACAGACACCTGCTATCGAATGTCCGTCGCTCTCGGAAACACTGCCAGTCGGCACGGTTCTCTGTAAGGATGAAGGGCAGAATCCAACCGGTGGAATACAGGATAGAGAGATGGCCGTTGGCGTGAGTGTCGCAGTCGCTAACGGGGCGGAAAAAGTCTGGTTACCCACAACTGGTAACGGTGGCCAATCGGCTGCTGCCTATGCTGCTCGTGCTGGCATCGAGTCAGAGGTGTTTGTTCCCTCAAGAACGACCTTCGGAAATAAGGCCATGATAAACGTCCACGGCGGCGACATGAACGTGGTCGGTGGTCGCTACGCCGATGCGCTAGCGGCATTTGAGGAGGCACAGACAGATGCTGCCGGAAAGAATTCCCATTCGCTGGCACCTTTTGAGACGCCTCACCGCCAGGAAGGGATAAAAACGGTTGCATACGAGCTTGTTGCCCAATGTGATGTCGTTCCGGACTCGATTGTGTATCCAACCGGCCATGGCCTCGGCATCGTCGGTCTCGCTCAAGGCTTTCGAGAACTCGTCGATGCTGACATCCTCGAATCGATGCCACGGCTGTACGCTGCCCAGCCTGAAGGCTGTGCCCCGATTGTAGAGGCCTTCGAGGAGGGAATCGTTCCCCACGGTGTTGTCGAGTATCCTGACACTATCTGTGGGACGCTTGAAATCCCTGACCCTGCAGGTGGGGAGGAAGTGCTCGCTGCACTGGCCGAAACAGATGGTGGTGTTGTTTCCCCGACAGATGAACAACTGCTCGAAGCCGCAACTAGCCTTGCAGCAAACGGTATCCCAGTCAGTGCAACCGGTGGCGTCGCTGCAGCAGGTATTTCACTTCTCGCCGAAGCAGGTGAGTTTACCGAAACTGAAAGCGTTTGTTTCGTCAACCCTACCGCTGGGAATCGAGAAGCGGATATCCTACGAAGCCACCTGATGCGGAAGGGAATATAAAGGTTTATTCCCCGGATTGGCTACCATTTGAACAATGAGCGCAGACTCAGACCGTATCGACACCTCCAGTTTCAGTACGTTCTTTCGGCGATGGTATCATATCCCCATCCTTGCTCTGTTGGTCCTCTATATGTTCTGGAGTCGCTTCCAGAACTATGCGACCTTCCAGCGTGATGGCGAGGGATTCACTTTCCAGGGAGTCGACTCGTGGTATCACTGGCGGACAACCGAGTGGACCGTCGAAAATTATCCGTGGCTGATTGGGTACGAACCGTTTACTGGCTTTCCTGATGGGCGGTTCGTGGGTCAGTTCGGGACTATCTTTGACTGGCTTGTCGCAACCGTTGCGATGGTTATCGGAGCCGGCAGTCCCGGTGAACAGGATATCCTTCTGGCTGCGTTAATCACTGTTCCGGCGCTTGCCGCTCTCGTGGCTATCCCAACATACTATATCGGAACCCGACTTGGCGGTAAAATCGGTGGCCTGGCAGGTGTTGCGTTTCTTGCTTTGACAACCGGTGAGTTCTTCCGTCGGACGACTGCTGGCCAATTCCAGCATCACGTCGCCGAAGTCCTGCTGATGACGGCCGCGGTCCTCGCGATGATGATAGCCCTGCGGGTTGCAGAGCAGGAACGACCCATCTGGGAACTTGCGGTCCAGCGAAACTGGCAAGAGTTCCGACGCCCTGCCATCTACAGCGCCGTTGCCGGTCTCGCCCTGTTGCTGTACATCTGGGCATGGCCACCTGGTGTGGTGTTGATCGGTATCTTCGGTGTCTACTTCGTTGTCCAGCTCTCTGTTGATTATGTCCGTGGGCGGTCGCCAGACCACGTCGCTTTCGTCGGTATCGTCAGCATGGCTGTGTTCACGCTGGGAGCACTGACGCGCATTCAGGAGTCCGGATTCAGTGCCACGAGTCTTGATTATCTCCCGCCTGTGCTTGCCATTCTCGTGGGCGGTGGCTGTGCGTTCATGGCGATTCTCGCCCGTCAGTGGGAGACTCGAGATATCGAACGCATCTACTATCCCGGGGCGGTCGGTGTCTCAATCATCGGTGCCCTGGGTCTGTTGTGGTTGATACTTCCTGACCTGTACAGTACCCTGATTGGGAACGTACAGGGTCGATTGACGCCAATCGGTGCGGGCGGTGGACAGCTCACAATCGCGGAGGCAGCTCCACCTCCAGATGGTCTTTTTGACAGGATGACAGAGGAAACGGGGCTTGCATTCTTTACTGCCCTCGGTGGAATGGCGTTTCTCATATTCCGTCCGTTTTTCGGCCGAGAGCAGCGTGCTGAACATATCCTTATTGTTATTTGGTCCCTGTTCCTGTTCAGTATGGCCGCGGCACAGCTTCGATTTAGCTACTATGCCGTGATTCCGGTTGCCGTTCTGAACGCACATCTCGTCGGATTTCTTCTCCGCGGGAGCGGGATTGCCACTCGGTTCCAGGATGTTGATGACGTGACTGAGTTCCTCGAGAATATCGAAACCTATCAGATACTGACTGTGGCTGTTGTGGTTATGTTGTTGTTTGTCCCGCTCCTTCCGCCAGTCGCTGGTGCAACACCGATGCAGGCAGGCGCAGAAGGGAACACAGGACCGGCACAGTATACGGAGCTGTGGGAACCAGCGAACGACTGGGTTGCTGAAAACACTCCCGAACTTGGAGAACACGACGGCGCAGATAACGCTCACGAGTTGGATTACTTTGGCAACTACGATGCTCCTGCGGATGGCAGTTATGACTATCCCGAGGGGTCCTATGGGATATTATCGTGGTGGGACTACGGCCATCTGATAACGGTGCAGGGTGAACGAATACCGCATTCCAACCCATTCCAGCAGAACGCTCGTAGCTCGGCTGAAGTTCTCCTGTCACAGGATGAAGAGCAAGCTGAACTGTATCTCGACGCGATTGCTGCAGGTGAGAGCATCGATGGTGACCAGGACGATGACGAACTTCGTGAGGTCGTTGGGGAAAGCGATGACCCTGGTATCGAGTACGTCATGATTGATGGCCGTTCAGCCGCAACCATCTTCCCGACAATTACACAATGGGTCGATACGGAGTATCAGGAGTTTGTCGAGACTGAGGCAGTAGACGTTGGTGCAGAAGACCCCGAAAACCTTGTCGTCGGTGGTGACTACTACGACACGATGCTTGCCAGTCTCTATATCAACGATGCTGATGGGATGGAACATTACCGGCTCATTCACGAGTCACCAGTGTACTCGCTGGTTGGATTCAACACAGAGGGTGCACAGCAGGCAGTTCCCGTTCATGAAGGTATGTGGGACGAGCAGGCACAGATGATTCACGCTGAGACTGAGCAGGCACGCGCTGACAACAGAGTTGATGGCTTCGGATTCGTCGATAGCCATCTCACAGCGGAAGTAAAGACGTTCGACCGCGTGGAAGGTGCGACCCTGACAGGAAGCGCTGAACCGGGCCAGACCGTGACCGCAGCGGTCCCACTCGAAACAGGTAACGAGCGGCCCTTCCAGTACACACAGACCACAGAAGTCGGTGACGACGGTGAATTCGAGCTAACCGTCCCGTATCCGACGGATGAGACACTTACTACTGATGATGGCTACGCGAACTCGAGCGTCCAAATGAACGAGGATGCTGGTGGATACACAGTGGTTGTCGAATCAGCAGACGAGGATGGGTCGGTCGTCCAACTGGCTGAGAACGTCTCCGTTCCGGAAGAGGATATCCAGTTCGGCGAGACAGTCCCCGTAACGCTTGAAGACCCACCAGAGGATGTTGATGATGTCGACGACGTCACTGAGGACGATGAACCGGACGCCGACGAACCGAGCGACGAGGTTGACGAAGATGAGCTATCGGACGAAGAAGAGGGCGATGATACAACTGAAAGTATGTCCAGCCCACTTGCCCATGTAACTGGAACGAGTATCGTTGCCTCTGTCAGTGAAGCAGCTAGTGCGTAACTGCTGGAAATCTGCTGGTTCTCTGATGTAGCAATCTTTAATCTGATATCACACTTTCACGCTCCCTGAGGCGTCACCCTCAAATAACCAGACTGCTAGATGTTGGATATGGAAGCAGCGCAGCACGACCAGTCACGGTTTGCACTGACCCGGAGACGAATTATTGGGTTAGTCTCGTTGGTCGTCTTCATCGGTGTCGTCGAAGGAACCTCGCTTGTACCGTCGTTTTTCGGCCATATCTGGTTTTTCATGTCAGACCAGGCAGAGATTATCTCGGGTCGGTGGGACCTCGTGGCGTTGAATGTGGGTGTGTTTATCGCCTTCGCTATCCCCCTTGCCGCAGGCTTTCGCTGGCGAGTGAACTGGCAATCAGCCTCGCTTGGCGTCTACGCTGCCTTTATTGTCTCGCTGTTTGTCGAGATGTACGGCGTTCCACTGACGGTATACATTACCTCCGCTGCCGTCCCATCCGGAGCTGGACTGTCGGCAACCGCCGGGCAGGAAGTCCTCTTTGAATTCGAGATGCTGGGGCAGGGAATGGCGCTTACCTTCTGGAAAACCGTTGGTGCGGTACTGATTGTCCTCGGGACCGTTCTGATTGCCTGGGGCTGGGGAACGCTCTATCGGACTGACAAGGAACTCGTAACGAGCGGGATTTACAACTACTCCCGTCACCCACAGTATCTGGGCTTTCTGCTGTTTCTGTTTGGCTGGTTCGTCCACTGGCCGTCACTCCTGACGATTGCGATGTTCCCGGTGCTTGCGTACTTCTACTATCGGCTTTCAATCGTCGAGGAACAGGAAGTGATGGAGACGATGAACGACAAGGAAGCCTACCGGGCGTATATCAAATCGACACCACGGTTTATCTGAGAACGGGTTGGGATTACTCCTTTTTCGATAACTGTCGTCCGAAAGTAGAAGGAATTTATCGCCTGCCCCCCAGCTATGGGTATGAACATTGGAGACGAGTTCGACGAGTGGGCGCGTCGAGGGAAAGATAGGGGAATGGAAACTCGTCACTGGCATACAGCCAAACACGCACTTGCCAGAATGCCTGTTGAGGCGGGCGATGTCGTGGTCGACCTCGGCACGGGCTCTGGATATATCCTTCGGGCACTCCGGGAAACCGCAAATATCGGTCGGGGATACGGTCTGGATGCCTCCTCACAGATGCTTCAGAATGCGCGTTCGTACACCGATGACGATGCAATCCAGTTCCTTCGTGGCGATTTTGACGCCTTACCATTCGAGTCCGACAGCGTCGACCACGTTTTCTCGATGGAGGCGTTCTACTATGCCCGCGACCCGGTGAATACGCTTGCGGAACTCAACCGAATCATCCGACCAGGTGGCACCTTCTATTGCGCGGTGAACTTTTTCGAGGAAAGTATCCATACCCATCAGTGGCAGGAGAATCTCGACGTTCAGATGACGCTCTGGGATGCACCGACGTATCGTGAGGCCTTTCGTAACGCTGGGTTTGCCGTTGCCGAACAGGATATGATTCCTGACCGAGAAACTGAGATTCCGCCTGCTTCGGCGTTCCCCACCGACGAGTTTGAGACACGGGAGGCGATGGTCGAGCGGTATCGGAAACACGGAACGCTGCTGACTGTCGGTGTTGCACAGAAACAGTAATTAATCAATACCGAGGAGGCTGTTCTCTTTATCCTTACCCGTTGCCGCTTCTGTCCTCCGTTTTTTGTTCGTTTGTTTCGCTCGATTTGTCGTTAGAAATCCACGGTGCGTCATCAGCACGGGATTTGTGAACCTCGAAGGCCCCATCGACGAAATGCTCTTCGCGGCGTTCTGCATCCGGGTTTGGCATCCGCTCTTCGCGCTCGAAAATATACGCAAAAAACCCAAAGAACGGGATAAAAAACGCGATAGCCGCCCATTTCATTGGGCTCATCTCGTGATTCGGTGCATCGATATAGACCCACGCTGCGGCAAGCAACAGTATCAACACAATAACGACGCCTAATGCAAGCGGCGCAAGCAGTTCCATGCGGCACGTACGGGATGAAAATACAAAAAACGTGAATGTCGATGCAGTGCGCTCGTTAGTTCGAAGCGATGACGTCGTCGATCCTGACAATCATCGTCGAGGCTTCGGTTGCGCTCTGGACGGCCTCGCGTTTGACTGCGGCAGGGTCAAGAACGCCGTGTTCGACTGGGTCAGCGATACGGCCGGTCTGGCCCTCGCTGATGATGCCCGCGATATTCCCGTCGTTGTGTTCCGCTCGCAGGTCGACGAGGGCATCGATTGGGTCCATACCCGTGTTCTCGGCGAGCGTCCGGGCGAGGACTTCAATCGCATCAGCGTAGGCATCCACGGCGAGTTGCTTGCGCCCCTCGATACCGGCTGATTTTTCGCGGACGTAGTTTGCGGCTGCTACTTCCGTGGCACCAGCGCCGGGGAAGACACCGCCAGCGTCGAGCGCAGCAGTGACGACATCGAGTGAGTCAGTCAGTGCGCGTTCGAGTTCGTCGACAACGTGTTCGGTGCCACCGCGGGCGAAGATGGTCACGGCTTCGGCAGCGGAGCCGCCTTCGAGGAAGACCAGTTCGTCGTCACCGAATTTCCGAACGGTGAGCGAGTCAGCATGACCGAGGTCGTCGTTGTCGAGCGTGTCGACGGAGCCGACGCGACGGGCACCCGTTGCAGCGGTGATGGAGCTGACACTGTCATCGTCGACACCCTCGAAGACGAGGATACCTTTCTCGACGAAGAGGGCGGCGACGCGGTCGTCGAGGTCGCCGTTCACGAAGACGACGTCGGCATCGGTTTCTGCGATTGCCTCGACGTAGGAGTGAAGTTGTTCGTTTTCGGCGTCGATGGCCGCGTTAAGCTGGTCGACGTTCGAGACCTGATACTCGGCGTCGATGTTGCTTTCTTTGACTTCGAGGTCGGCTTCGACGACAGCGATTGCAGCGTCTGTTACCTCACGTGGCATTTCCTCGCTTGCACGGTCCTCGTCGATGACGACGCCCTGAATCAGCTCGGTAGCGCTTGAGGACGCTCCTGTCTGGGTGTGAATCCTGATGTTGTCGCGGTTGACACCGGCATCGGATTCGACCTGTCGAACGGCGTCGACGACTGTCTGTGCAAGGTCGACAGCCGCGACATCGCCGGTTCCTTTCCCAGTCATGCTCGATTCGGCGACCTGTACGAGGAGGTCATCATCGAGGCTGACGTCGAGAACCTGCTGTTCGATTGCATCCTGTGCAAGCTGCGATGCCTGATAATACCCCTCGACGATGGTCGTTGGGTGGACGTCATCATCAAGCAAGTTCTCAGCTTTCGAGAGCAGTTCCCCGGCAAGAACGGATGCCGTCGTCGTTCCGTCGCCGACTTCTTCCTCCTGCGTGTCGGCGACTTCCACCAGCATCTGCGCTGCTGGGTGGTCGATATCCATCTTGTTCAGGATGGTTGCGCCATCGTTGGTGATGACGACGTCTCCATCATCGGAGACGAGCATCTTGTCCATCCCGCGTGGGCCGAGTGTCGTACGTACGGCCTCGCTTACGGCTTTTCCGGCAGTGATGTTCGAAGACTGGGCGTCATCGCCCTGTGTTCGTTCTGCATCTTCACTGAGAATAAATAATGGCTGTCCTCCCATGCGTCGCTGGCCAGATTGTGACATTGTTGAGTTCCTCACTTATTCGTGGTTTGCGGTTCTATATAAATTTTACCACATCGGTAGACAGTTTCGGCGGGACTTAAGTTACTCGGCTCATCTACTGAAATAGATGCTCGAACTGGAGCACGGCTTTCGAATTGTCGATACACATCTCGTGGTCGAACCAGCTGAAAATCGGCGGATTGGTGAGATAGGAGACCCCGAGACAATCGAGCGAGAGCTACATCAGGCGGGGGTCGTGAAAGCAATCGCGTTCGCTGATGAGCGGGATGGGTCGTATCTGAAAGCAAACAATGCGGTGGCACGACTGGCGGTCGACCGACCGTTTATAGCTGCCGCTCGGATTAATGGTGCGTTGCTTCCGGAGACTGCTGCAGGGGCCTCAGTTCGAAACCTCGCTCGTTCTCGCGGTGAGGAACATACCTCCCCTGAGGATATCGAACAGTACGCTTACGAGGAGCGGTTTGTCGCGTTCATGACTAACCCTGCTAGCGATGGCATTCCCGACGAAGCCGTGCTCGAAACACTCGAATCAGTTGGGTTGCCGGTGATTACCTTCGGTGGTGTTGCATTTCCACCAGCACAGATTGAATCTACGTTCCTTCAGTATGACTTTCCGGTCGTTATCGCTCACTGTGGTGGCTATCCCCTCAACCGGGAACTGATGGGTGAAACGATAGAGCTGCTCGGTCGCTACGAGGACTGTTATGTCGATACGAGCTTTGTGCGGTTTCGTGACCCACTCGAACGGGCCATCCTTGAACATCCTGATAGAGTGTTGTTCGGTAGCGGCGCACCCTCAATTCACCCTGACGTTGCCGTCATGGAAATCCTCACGCTCAACATCCCCGAGGACGCGATGCGTCGAGTGTTCTCGAAAAATGCAGCGCGGCTTATCGAAGAACTTGCCCCCTAGATTGGCTCTGATGGGTTTTTGGAAAAGACGGCAACGATGAGTCAGCGCCAATCGTACACGGTGACTGCCCTGTCGGAGCGGGTTGAGCGACCCCGTGGATTCCGTCGTGGTGTTTTATCGGCTCGGCGGCTGCTGAATCCATCCTTACACCCAATAACTGTACTTGAAAGGACACGACTGCCGTTTTTTACCCACGCTGAGATTGGTTTATTGCCACGACCGACCTCGGCAAACTCGCTGGACCCGTCTTGCACAGCATGTTTAACCAGCCGTGCCACAACCGTCGGTCGGAGGTTGTAGTTTTTGACGAGCCGGTACGCCAGCGATTGGTACTTGCGGTTCCAGGCTGCGCCATGACGGTCCTCAGCCGTAGTCGTCTCCTTTGTTACGGCCATCTCCTGGTTCCAGGCAACTGACCGACCGAGCGCGGCCAGTCTGTGTGCAACATCCCTTGACCCACCGATCTCGAGATATTCGTCGAACCCGTCGAGTTCGTCCAGTACTTCCCCTTCGAAAGCGACGTTTCCTGACTGGAAAAACGTCACATCTCGGCCGGCGATCGTTCGTTGCTCCGGTGTTTCGTCCGATTGTTCCGCGTGCATTCTCGCTCGCTTTGGCCCGGTAACCGCCGAAGCACCTGTATCGAGCGAGTGAGCAATTGCGTTGGTCCACTTCGGGGAAATCGTATATCTGTGGTCCAGAAAAGCAATCGTCTCCCCTGTTGTACGGTCGATACCCGCATTTCTGGCGGCATTGATGCTTCTGTCCGCTAGTTCGACGAGGACGGCGACATCATCGCGTTCCTGAATCATCCCGGTGGTGCCATCGGCAGATGGACCGTTGACCACAATGACCTCGGCAGCAGGTGCGTGGGCGGCGAGGGCGTCCAGACAGCCGGACAGCTCATCACGAGCGTTGAGTGTCGGGACGACCACCGAGAGTTCCATACCAACTCGTAGACCACCCCAGCTACATAATACGGGTGGTTGGCGGCTGCTGTGTGTATGAGTATCGTGGCTGTACGGATACGAGATACGGTGGTACGAGTCCGAGATACCTCGTCTGCAGTTTAATCTAATACTCGGCAGTAGACCGTAGCTGTGGAGCTGCTGGCAGATTGGGGAACGTTGATTGGCCTTGCCTGAGAAGGAACGGCTGAATGGCCAGATACGAGACCTTCGTCGACGATGAGGTCATCTACGTCGGGACGAAAGATGGTCCGCTGGAGGTCGGTCCGCTCGACGAAGCGCTCGACGTCGTCGGTGGCCACTCGTGGACTATCTCGTACTCCGAAGAGACAACACAGCGCCATCCGAGCCTCGATACCTCCGATGAAGGGCTCACTGTCGACGTTGTCGATTGCATTCACGCGATGACTCACTCCGAGCGGTTCGTCCAGACGCTGGCTGCACAACCGACAACACCACCGTCGACCGACGAAATTTCGCCACGACTCGGGCTGTTCGTCGGCAAACTCCTCGAAAACCTCGAAACTGGTATCTCCTGAACTCAGTCTGTAGCACGTGTCTCCTCGGCTACCCACTGCCCATAGCTATCGAGAATGCCATCCTCGTCGAAGCGTTCGATACAGGGGACATCGTAGGGATGTAACTCGACGACGCGTGCTTCAAGCGCATCGTACCGGTCGGCAGTTGTTTTGGCGAGGAGTGCAACTTCGTCGTCCTCTATCAGCTCACCGTCCCACCGGTAGATGGAACGAATGTCGGTCAGATTGACACAGGCGGCTAGACGTTCCTCGACCAGCGTCTGTGCGAGCCTTTTCGCGGCATCAGGTGGTGCAGTGATGTATGCCGTTGGCATCGTACTGAATTCAACGGGGCAAGAACAGTAAATTTGTGCGATAGCAATCGCTAGGAATGGCCTTCGAAGGGGTTGTAGCTACCGTTGATATTCCATTCGTGAAGGCAGTGGGGCGTCCCGAGCCCCTGTTTCTTCTCACCGTTTGCAGCAACCCAGGTGGTTTGCTCGTCGTCCCATACTTCTGTCCGCCCACACCGCTCGCACTCTCGTTTCGTTGGCGGGATAACTGTTGACATACCTTTCCAGAGATGCTGGATAAATACAAAGTTCACGGTTGAAATTCCGGGGGCGTACTGAACATTTGTGGACACGCTATTCAAATGGCCTGACCAATCAATGACTCAATAGGAACGTGTGAATGATGGTTTTTTGAGAGCATCTATCTCGGCTGTTTCTCAGAACAGTGTTGTCGATACTGTCCTGAACACAAACGAACATAGGGGTTCAGTGACTAGAAGGCCCAATGACTGCGGAACAAAACGTCCTCGGAACGGAACTCGAACCCTGTAGTACGGAGCCTGTCACTGGGTATCTCCGGGATGGGTGTTGTCACGATATCGCTGAGGATACCGGTCGCCACGAGCTGTGTGCAGTGATGACCGAGGAGTTTCTGACGTTCAGTAAGCGCCGAGGTAACGATTTAAGTACGCCACGTCCGGAACTCGCATTCCCCGGACTCTCTCCGGGGGACCGCTGGTGTGTCTGTCTGGGTCGCTGGGTTGAAGCCCTCGAACACGATGTGGCCCCACCGGTTATCCTCGAAGCAACGAACGAATCAGTGCTTGATGATGTCTATTTCTCGACGCTGAACGAAAACGAATACGTGAGTCTGGAGTACGATTTTGACTGAACGGCTCAGATTGAATCATCTGTTTTATCGAGCGTTGGGCTGGCTACTGTATCTCTATCTCTTCAAATAGAACTATTCGTTGCCAGCCCGCCAGTCTCAGCTATCGGTCTCTGGTTCGAATCTGAACCCGCTCCAGGATTGGCTATCCGTGTGTCGGATGGCCTGCTCGGGGTCACGGAGTTGCTCGACAAACACTGGAACAACATGCTGGCCAATTTCCACCTTGTCGGTTGTCCCTCCAAGCACTCGCACCGAGGCATCATCGACAGTAAACTCCACGATAGCCAGCGTATTTGGTTCACGTACACCCGGTGGCGTCGTCGTGGCCCGGGTCCACGTCACCACTTCACCGGTTGAATCAGTCAAATCGACCGTTTCCGTGAGGGATTCTCCACAGGTCGTACACGCTGGGTGTGCCGGATAGTTGAGATGGCCGTTCTGACAGCGGTGTGCCATCAGTTTTCGGTCATCCGATTTCTCACTCTTCCGGTTGTCCGCGGTTCCGTCATTCATGTTTCCACCTCGAAGAGCGCGCTTGTGACACAGTTCCCAAAGCCACCCACGTTACAACAGAGTCCACGCTCTGCCTCGACTTGCCGGTCACCAGCCTCTCCACGTAACTGCCAGTACAATTCCACAGCCTGTGCGACACCAGTTCCGCCGAGTGGATGGCCGCGTGCTTTCAACCCACCCGAGAGGTTGACCGGTAGTTCGCCGTCCGGGTCTGTCTTGCCCTCAAGCGCCCATCGCCACCCTTCGCCACGCTCTGCAAAGCCGAACGCTTCGAGCTGGAGCGGTTCGAGGACGCTGACCATGTCGTGCAACTCTGCGATGTCGATATCCGATGGTCCGTAGCCGGACTGCTCAAATAGTTTCTTCCCGCTTTCCTCAACGGCTGTCATCCATGTGGGGTCGGGACGTTCGTGGACGACATGAGTGTCGGTCGCCCCGGCGACACCAGCCACGCGCACGAAATCGTCAGTATACTCCCGGGCAACGCTAACCGGACAAAAGAGCAGCGCCGCGCTTCCGTCGGTCACTGGACAGTAATCGTACAGCCTGAGCGGGTCAGCAACGACTGGGCTCGATAACACGGTCTCGACGTCGATTTCTTTCTGGAACTGTGCGTAGGGGTTCCTTGCTCCGTTGGCATGATTTTTCACCGAGACGTGAGCAAGGCTCTCACGGGTCGCATCCGTTTCGTTCAGATAGGCTCTCGCAGCGAGTCCGGCAAATGTCGGCAGCGTCACTCCGTGGACGTACTCCGCCGGATGGGTTATCGAGGAGATAATATCCGCGGATTCACCGGTTGTCAGGTGTGTCATCTTTTCGCCGCCCACCAGTAATGTCATCTCGCTTGCGCCGGAGGCGACCGACTGCCACGCGGCGAGCAGGCCTGCACCGCCGGAAGCCGACGTCTGCCCAACCCGCTGTGCGTAAGCTGGCATGACGCCGATATCGTGTGCCAGTGCGTTCATTATCCCTGTCTGTCCTTCGAACTCACCGCTTGCCATGTTCGAGACGTACAGGTGCTCAACTGTGCTCCGGTCGACGCCAGCATCCGCCAGACACTCCTCAGCAGCGTCGACAAGCAACTCGCGTATCCAGCTGTCGTGAGAGCCGAACGTAGTCATTGAGGCTCCAATAACGGCTACATCCATAGCTACACGGTTGTCCGGAACCGTTGATAATCCTTCGGCGAAGCCTGATTGTTGGGTGATAGCACTTCCCGAGAAAGAGCGATAGATACTTTTGGTCTCCCTAAAAACTAGATGGTAATGAGTAAGAGCGGGTCTACACGAGATATCGTATTTTTCTCCGTTCGGTGCTGTCACGAGGGGTAATAATGTCGAATCAAAGCATCCAGTCCACCAAGTACGAGACGGCGGTTTCGTCGTATGAGCCAGCAGAGAACGTACAGTCCCCGGAAACGTCGGTCGGTGAGACGGTATTACGCCTGGACAACGTCAGCAAAACGTTCGGGATGGAAGATGCAGTCTCTGAGTTCTCACTCGACGTTCGCGACGGGGAGATACTGACGCTGCTTGGCCCATCTGGCTGTGGAAAAACGACGATGCTCCGCATGGTTGCTGGGCTGGAACAGCCATCCGACGGTGAAATCCGTATCGGTAACCAACTGGTTGCCAATTCCGAATACCACATTCCGGCTGAAAAACGTGATATCGGGCTTGTGTTTCAGGATTTCGCCCTGTTTCCACATCTCACCGTCGCGGAAAACGTCGCATTTGGGTTAAACGACTGGGATGAGGAACGGAAAACAGCCCGTGTCGACGAGCTTCTGGAGCTCGTTGGCCTCTCCGAGCACCGGGATAAACGACCCGAGGCGCTTTCCGGCGGACAGCAACAGCGGGTCGCACTGGCTCGCTCGCTAGCACCGGAACCAGCCGTGCTCTTGCTCGATGAGCCGTTCTCGAATCTGGATGTCCGCCTTCGCGTCGAGATGCGCGAGGAAGTCCGGCGGATACTCAAAGCGACTGGCGTGACCGCAATTTCAGTGACACACGACCAGGAAGAAGCGCTTTCAATCTCCGACCGGGTTGCCATTATGCACGATGGACGGCTCGAACAGGTTGGTCAGCCAGAGACTGTCTTCGAGAACCCGGAATCCCGGTTCGTTGCAAGCTTTCTCGGCCGTGCCAGTTTCGTCCCCGCCACGGTTCGTGGCGATATCATCGACACCATCCTCGGCACGCTCAGCGTCGAACAGTTAAACGGTCCGGTGGATGCCTACGATGGCGCGACGATTGATATCCTTCTTCGCCCTGACGACCTCGAGGCGATTCCGACGAACGAGGCAACGGCAGACGGTATCATTACACACCGCCAGTATAACGGTCCGAATTTCGTTTATCGGGTCGAACTCAACAACGGTGCAACCGTTCGCTGTCTCCACAACCATGTCGAGACGTTCGAGCACAACCAGCCCGTTGCAGTCTCTATCACGGCAGACCACCCGCTCGCATGGTATCCAGCG
>LKMJ01003602.1_pt1 | contig 14450 bp, 11 predicted proteins | sample 643391 | NCBI WGS metagenome assembly LKMJ01 (sample SAMN04112250, study PRJNA286221) | soda lake metagenome | biome: soda lake; feature: Kulunda Steppe; material: water; isolation source: sample PL-Br10 brine of Picturesque Lake | place: Russia: Kulunda steppe | collected 2010-07
ACATTGAGCAGTCCCCGAAGGGTCCGCGAGCGACCAACGTCAACCGCCTGTAAGGGCCGGTTTGACCACTGTGCAGGAACGACGCGTCGCGGTACCGACGCACATCCGTTTTATCGGATTTTACGACTCGTAAGCGCTGCGGCTGTGCCGACATGTCCCCAAGATACCCAGAGCGGCCGCTCCAATGACGATTCGAACTGACACACCATCGAGAACCGAACTGCCGTGCTCGACAGACACTCACTCATACTCGACAACAACGCCTACTAACGTCTCATTACCGCTGAATTAGATTCAGGTGTGTTGCGGGCTACTATCTGGTATCGCACTTCCCGTTATGTATACACCACAGACTGGACCTCCAACCGTCCGATATGGCTACCATCGATGATTCGGGCTGTACAGCGACTCATCGGCTCAATCATCCAACTGTTCGTCGTTGGACTTGTCATTGTCGGCCTTGTTGCAACCGCTGGATTTGCCGGCGTTGGGCCAATGGCTGACGAGCTTGCCCTCGAGGAATCTCCCTTTGAGGACATAAGTTCGCCATTCAATGGACCCTCGGCCACTGATATAAACAATCTCACGGCCGACCAAACCGCCGAGGTCGCCGACGAACAGGAAGTCGAACGGCTCATTCACGAAGCCATAAACGACGAACGTGAAGCCGAAGGGCAGACTTCACTGGCCGATGACGAGGGGCTCACACTCGTTGCGCGTAACCACAGCGATGACATGGCAACGCGTGATTATGTCGCCCACGACAGCCCTGATGGTGTGACCCCGAGCGACCGGCTCTCGATGGTTGGCTGTCAGCGTGGCGGCGAAAACGTCGCCCAGTCTTGGATCAACGAACGCGTCGAACTCAATGGTGAGACAGTCGTCGTCACCGATGAAGCCGAACTCGCAGACCACCTCGTCGAGGGGTGGATGAACTCGCCGGGACACCGTGAGAATCTGCTCCGTGAGTCCTATAGCTACAGTGGCATTGGTGTTATCATCGACGATGACAACCGTGTCTATGCGACGCAGAAGTTCTGTTCGGGATCGACGAACGTCGAATAGCAAAAAAATCCTATTTTTCACGATTGATTTTTTCGCGTGAGTGTTTATCCCCACCGAGTGTCCACTGCAGCATATGAACCGTTCGTGTCGACCAACCCCGTACTGCCGCCTCTACCGTGGACTCAGACGAGCAATCGTGGGAATCACGGAAGTCTCCGACAGTCCAGCACGGGCCACCAACAGCCCAGCGGCGACATCGCGGGGCCAATCAGAGATTCTCGGGACGGTCCTTATTCTTGGACTCTCGTTTGCAGTGATTGGCTCGACACTCGTTCTCGGTGGCTCGGCACTGGCGGACATTACGACCGATGCGGAGTCGGCGAACGTCGAAAATTCGATGTCTCACTTCAGTTCGAAAGTAAGCCTCGTTGCACTCGGCGATTCGGAGTCCCAGCGGTTTGCACTCGGCTCAACACGGAGTGGAACCGTCTCGGTGCAGCCGGACGCCGGTGAGGTGTCTGTCTACCACGTCGTCGAACAGAACAGGGAACTCAAAGAACGCGAGACGCTCGGGGCGGTCGTCTATCAGGGAACTGACCGAGAAATCGCCTACCAGGGCGGTGGGATCTGGGCGAAAACAGCCACTGAGAGCCGACTTGTCTCGCCCCCGGAGTATCACTATCGAGGGACCACACTTACTTTGCCGATTATTCAAGTGAGCGGTGAAGGGGCTGTTGGTGGCAGTGCACGCGGTGAAATCACCCCAGTCTCGGTTGGCACCCGACTCGGCGACGATATCGAAACCCCACTTGATACGGGCATAATCGAAGTCCACATTCAGAGCGACTACTACCTGGGCTGGTATGAGTTCCTCTCTCAGCGGGCGGCCGGGAGTACGTGGATAGACCACGAGAATCAGACCGTTATTTCCGAGCTCACCGTCCCCGATGAGGTGAGCTTCGAGCGAGCTGTGTCAGTCCGTTCGACCTACAGCGCCAGCGGCAACGCGGGGGTCGAAGAAAACCAGGTCGAAGACGAGGTTACCCACCGATCAGCGCGGCCACTGATTGCCGACAAAATCGAGGAAACCCGCGATGACAACGATAACAACGGCTGTGTGACCGAAACCGGCATTGACGAGAGCTGTACAATCACCGCGGGAACCTACTTTATCGGCGAAGACGTTGTTCTCGAGAATGACATCGAGATCGATACTACCGATGGAAACGTGACGTTCGTCGTCGACGGCTCGTTCAACGTCCAGAACAACGAGGTGATCGTCACCGACGGAACGGACAACGGCGTCACCTACTACGTCAGCGACTCGCTTCGTGCAAACGGGAACGGGTACGTTGGAACTGCCCCAACGCCTCCAGAGCCCGCTCGAAACATCTTCTTTGTCGGTGGGGAGGTATTCGATGAGAGTTCGGGTGGAGGGACCATTACCTTTGATGCGATCATCTACGCGCCGGATTCGGATATCGTCTCAAACGGAAACGTACAGGTCACTGGCTCGATTGTTGCCAACAGTCTCGACATCGGAGGGAATTTCCAGATTGGTTATGATGAGTCGCTCTCGGATACGGTCATCGAGATCACGGGAGCCGCAAACCAGCTCACCTTCATCCACCTGAGTCACAACGAAGTTGCCGTCGAAATCGAGTGATCCTGGGATAACAGCCGCCGGTTACCGCCGGAAGTAGACATCGATCGGCGTCGCCGCAAGTGTCGCTCGCTCGCTGTCAAGCGTCACGGAAACACGTCCTGCTGCAGGATCGTATTCGATGTCATCTTCGGCAACGCCCTCAGCAATGAGCTGTCGCTGCCAGCCATCGGCCCGTGGCGAGTCGATCACAACCCGCAGTTCATTACCCTCCGATATGTCGACGGTGCGGTTCGCCAACGGGATCGTATTCGGTCGGCGCTCGCCGGTGACGAGGATTGTCCGATCACTGCTAATGGCGGCTCGCTCATCGCCGGGGCGTGTCACAGCGATCGGGATGATGGTTGCCGACTCGCTCTGTGCAAACGGCGTTTTCGTCCGTGAGACACTACGGTTGCCATCAACGCGGAAAATCATCCCGGCCTCATACACGATGATTCCACCGTCGCTCGCATAGACGATTGGCTGGAGTGTCGTACTCGTCTGTGATTCGAACATGGAGGTACTGTCGTTCCACTCACCGACCGTGACAGTCACCGGTTTGCCAAGCTGAATCGTTCCGCCAGCAAGCCGAATTTCTGTCGCCCGGCTCGGATCTTCGTGCCGGCTGATGTCTTTGAAATTGTCTGCGAGCACATCGAAAGCGCGTTCGACGTTCGTGACCTGTTCGGCTGCCTGACGGTCGTTGAGCCCGCTGAAACCGAACACCGTCGCCGCCGTGATCGTCCCGATGATCAACGAGAAGACGAGGATGTAACCTAACGTCTCGCTCACCGCTCGGCTATCACTACCGAAACAGTCGACACCGATAGACCGACGGCTCATGTGTGGACCTCCAGCTGACCGGCCGAAATCGGTTCGTTTGGATCTGCCTCAAAATTGAGTTGGATCGGTCCCCCACTGAACCGGCCGTCGGTCTCGACAGTGACAACGGTCGCCCGGTAAGGAACCTCGACAACAACAGTTGGATTTGACGCCTCCAAGACGATTCGGTCGGCCTCGATGTCGACGAGATAGCCCGTGCCGGCGACCTGCCGAGGGAGGGTAACATCGAGAGCGACCGTCGTCGACGTGTTGGAGGCATTAGCATCGGCATGGGCGACCTGTGCGAGGTGGTTGGCTTCGCCGATGTTCGCCGCCAGTTGGTTGCCGACGACCTCCAGCTCGCCGGCGACGACGCTCTGAGACTGACTGCTCATCAGCCCGCCGGCAGCGGTGATGAGTGTCCCAAGCAGCAAGGCTGCGACGACGAGCGTGAGGACGTAGCCGACGGTCACCGAAACGGCCCGTTGGTCGCGAGCAAACTGACCGTCACGGGCAAGCCAACGAGCCAACACAGACGGGCTCATCGTGGCTCACCCGGGGCAATCATGACCGTGGTTTCGAAGTCGAGATCGGCCGTCAGGTAGCTGATATCGACGGCCACCGCGTAGACGGCGTCAGTCTTGGATACGGAGGTCGAACTCGTCGGCGACGCATCGTCGGTGACGGTTACTGAGAACGTTCCGAAAGCTGCCTCGCCGTTGACGAACGAGATCGAGTCGAGATCGAATGGCGGCCAGAGGCCATCGAGACACCGAACGGTTGTCTCACCGTTTGCCAGCCGGTCGGCGGTGAGATCGACGGTCACCTCACCGGTGTCTTCGATTCGACACCGGGCTTCCGGGTCGTCATCGTCGGTTACCTGAGCGACGACGACGTCGCCGCTATCTCGGTAGATGTACTGGGTGACGTTCGTTGTCGAGTCGGTATCACTCAATTGGATACCAAACGCAGCAGCTGCAAGCTGACTGCCGTTTGGTGCGGAGAGCGGGACAAGATCGCTTGTTGACAGTGTTAGTGAAAACGCCCGTGTGTCTGTCACGTCGTCAACAAGCGTCCAGTTGGTACTGACCGAGTCAAACCGGGTGTCCGAATCGGGTGAGCTCCACGCAAGCACCGTGCCACTCGTTACCGAGCCATTTCGAGTCACTGAGACGGCCGCCCCACGCTGGGCCTGTTCACGGGCGGGATGCGGGCCCACATCGGTTGCAGACTCCATCACAAACGAGTCGACACCGGCTTCGACCCGGTTTTCGACATCACTGCCGCCGTGACGGTTTTCGCGCTCGATGAGTTCGCCGACCCCGGTGACGACCGAGCCACGTAGCGCGAGGGCTTCACCACCGTCTGCGGTTGTATCTCTGGTCGCGACGTTTTCAGTGAAAATGGCGGCATTCAACAGGAGTGCAACGGTCACCAGTATCACACCGAGTGCGAGTCCGGCAATGAGCAGTAGCTGGCCCCGGCTCATGTCTTGTGGCCGCTCGGAGACGAGAGCCATTACATCCGCCATGTGACGATGCGCACCTCCACGCGGTTGTAGACCAGTCCGTCGCCGACGTTCGGCGCATAGAACGCACCCGGTTCGAGATCGGCGAGACGTGAGGAATCCGAGCCAGTCAGTTCGTCATCAGTGTACAGGGTGATGGTTCGACTTGCCGTGACCGCATTGTCACTTGGCTGGCCCATATAGACCATCCGGTCGGTCCGCATCGATGGGGTCGACGTCTGGCTGTCGATTCGGTGATATCTCACGTAGACGTTGTAGGCGATTCGTTGCTCGGCAAGCGCCTGGTTGAGCGAGTCCAAAAAGGCGGTCTCAGAGCCCGAAGAGGTGTAGTAGCCGACCTCAGGACTCGCTTCGAATGCCCCCTCATCGGGGTTCCAGTAGCGAACAGTCTCGCTGAGCGAGCCGTCTTCGATGCCCACAGAAAGCAGATCACCGGCGAGTGCTCGCTGTTGGTTTTCAATATGCTGATTTGACGTACTCGCGGACAGTGGCGTCACCGCGGTCGCCTGCATCGCAAACAACAGGGCACCAATCAGCAAGATGGCGGCGATAAACGCTTCAAGCGTGTGCGCCTGTCCGCGTCGGTCGCTGCTCACCATACTTTCACCACCAGCCGATAGGCTTCGCCATCGATCGAGACGACGCGACTCGCGACCGACACGTCCGAGGGGATTCCCTCGCTCCCGCGCGTGAGCGTATAATCGGTTCCATCGACAGTGACGGTTTGAGCAACACCGGTCGTCGGCGAGTCCGAGAGCGCTCGCACCGTCACGTTGACCGACCGGTCGCCAAGGCCGAGTATCTCAACAGCTGGGTCGTCAGCAACAAAGCCACAGTCGCCCGCGCTGGCGAGCGCTCCATTGGCACCGAAAAAGGCCGCCGTACAGGCGGTATCAAGCACCGTGGGCGTTGCCGGATCACTCGCAAGCAGCGGCCCCGAAAGCAAATCTGCACTCCGGTCGGCAACAATTGGTGTGCTGCCTGCAGAGCCAGCGAACGGCTCGAACATTGTCGGCACGAATGCGAAGACAACGCCGACAGTCAGCAAGAAGACGCCAGCCCCGATAGCGAAATCGAGAACCGTCTGTCCCCGCCGGTCACGTGTAGTCAGTCGGATAAGACGGCGCGGGTGACTCATCCAACCACCACCCAGACCGCCAGTGCAATCGTCTGAAGGATGACGATGAATTTTACACCGGCCATGATTTTCGCACTCCGAATGTACCCCGAAATCAAGCCCGCGAGGATCGCTTGAATCGTCACCGCATGGAAGAACAACAGTGACAGGAGGCTCGCATCAACGCCACCACCGAAATCAGGGCCACCCTCAACCCCGTCGGGACTGCCCGAACCGCTTGCCTGATCGGTAAGCCCAGCCATGACGTCGATAAACTGCGTCTGGAGGATCGCCATGACGGCCAAGAGCGTCAGGTAGGTCATCAGAATAATTGCGACCTGCATCCGCGTTCGTGAAATCCGTTCGCGATCGATGTCGTCGGCGTTTTCGCTGGCCTGGGCGGCCGTCCGCAGCACGTCAGTGATCTGGCTTGAGGCCTCTTGGGCTTCGGTGATGAGCTTGACCGTTCGGGCGAGTCTCGGGAGGTGGTATTTGTTGTTGAACTCGATGAAGGCCTCTCGGAGGCTTACCCCGTAGTTGACTTTCGCGTACATGATTTCGAACTCTTCGGCGAGTTTGCCGGTCGAGGTTTCTGCAACCGTCATAATCGATTCATAGAGCGTCTGTCCGGTATCGTTGGCACTGGAGAGCTTTCGAAGGTTCTCCGAGAGTTTGCTGGTGACGGCATGTCGCGAGCGGATGTTCCACTCGTAGAACACCGCAAGCGGGATACAGACGATGTAGACCGGAACATAGATCCAGATGAACGTACTCCAGACGGGACGGGCGATCCACGAGCCAAGGTCAAGTGGCGCACTGCCGGCGATAATCGCAATCGTCAGCAACACGAGTGCGGCGGGAACGGTCAGCGCCAAGGTGTACAGCGGGTTGTCCCGGAAAAACAGCTGTGGCGCACTGAGAAGCTGTTTCGTTTTGTGGGTTCCCTCGCGGGCTTTGATTCGGTCGAATACACGGTAGGAACCGACGAACCGTTCGACGAGCCCGAGATGGGTGAGTCCGGCTTTCGAGGTTTCTTCGAGTCGAGTGGTCCCGTTTTTCGGCCGGAGGTAGCCATCACCCGGTTCGTCGTGTTTGACCGTCGAAATAAGCACTAAAAACCCGATTCCGACCAACGGAATGAGCACGTAAATCGTCGCATAGAGCAGCCGTTCGTCGGCATTGCCGAGCATGCTCATAATAACGAGAATGATGACGAGCAACAGCGGGAACAACGAGAGTGTCATGTACATCTCGCCGAAGAGTTCGAGCGTTTCGAGCGTCATCTCCTGTTCCTGCTTGGCCGTCCGCATGTGGGCGTTCTTTTTGTCCTTCAGAAACGCCTCCATGTTGCCACCGGAGTTGACGATCGAGAGCATATCAGTCAGAAACTGCGAAAAGGGTTCGCTCGGCGTCTCCATCGACTGCTTGCGGATTGCATTACGGTAGTCGGTGCCGAAGTACTCGGTTTCGTTGACGATGCTCTGGAACTCACGGGCGACCTCGTCGTAGGTGTCTTCGGCGTCGGCCATCGCCCGGAGGATTTCGAGCTGATTGAGCCCCCCAACCGACAGCGCGTACATGAACGAAATAGCGTCGGGCAGCAGGATGTTGATATTCCGTTTGCGCTCGCCGGCGACCGTGTAGGGAATCGCAACGAGCCCACCAAAGCCGATGGCAACGCCGATGGCTCCAAACACAATCCCCGAAAGGCCGACAGTGATCGGCACGACGAGTGCACGGAGCAAACTAGCGGTTTCAGGTGTCGAAACCGGAATCCCGAGACTAAGCATTTCCGGGGAGAGAAGCCCAAACCGAAAAATGCCGTAACCGACGAGCGTCCCGACAATCCAGAGGACGATCCCGAGAATCGTACCGATAGCCAACGACCGAGAGAGATAGTGTTCGACCGTATCGGGCATTCGGGCTTCAGTGAGTTTCCGTTCAACATCGCCAACAAAGTCGCTGTTGTCATCGAACAACAGTCCGAAGAGCGGGTAAAAGGTATCCGCTAAGAGATCCGCATCCCGGTCGCGGCCGCCGGTTTTGAGGCTCATCTATGACTCCGTGGACGACTCGTCGTCATCCTCACCTGTCGGTGTATCGGCGGATGTGACCTCGCCGAAGCCCCAGCCCTCGATTGAGTTGGGGTCTTTTTCCGCAATCGTGTCGTCTTCGGTAGTCGCGTCGTCCTCAGCATCACTGCCAACCGCCTCAGTATCGCCCGCAGCGACCGACGTACTCGACGCGTCGTCCGCCGTCTCAGTGGCCGACTCAGCCTGCCGATCGGCGCTCTCCCCAGCAATGTAGGCATCAAATGGGTTGTCAGCGTCGTCGCCAACAGGGGTTTCAGTATCATCGCCAGTGTCGACAACAGATTCTGCACCGGTGCGGGCAGTGGGTTCGGTGTCACCGTCGACAACGGATTCGGTGTTGCCGTCGACGGCTGATTTGTCGTCGGCGTCATCACCGACGATGGCAGTTTCAGTATCGTCACCAGTGTCGACTGCCACAAACATCTCTTCGAGCGCGTCAGTCACCGAGCCGCCGTCGACACCGCGGTACGCCTCGAACAGCGGTTCAGCTTCCTCGAGGATTTCGGCGGCTTCCTCGCGTTGGTCACTGTCGGGGTCGGGCCGCGGCACGAGCGCTTCGACATCGGGGTCGACATCGATCAACACCGACTCCATCTCACGGAGGTCTTCGAGACTCGCCGAGAGCGACTCGTTGGCCATGAGCGCGAGGATCGTCTCGGGGTCATTGATATACGCCTGCAACGTGGCCGCAACCTCGGTGTAGGTGTTGAGCCCGCGGTCGATGAGGTACGCGAGGACGACCTGCCGTTCGAACAGCTCGTCTTCGAGCTCTTCGTGGCTCCAGCCGCGGTCGAACTTGATTTCTTCGAGCGTATTCGAGGCACCCATCTCGAAATACTCGTCATGTTCGGCCTGCCACTGGTAGATATCTTGAACGTTGATTTCGTCGTTTTCCGCGTCGTAATGATTGATCTCGGTGAGTGACTTGTTCCGTCGAACCTTCTTGCCCTTGACACGGGTCGAGGTCTGAATCGACACCAGATCAAGGGCCGAAAACATCGTCTTCGAGACGTTGATCGGCTGGGTGGTAAAGCGCTTGAGCACCTCGCCGACCGAGTCGGCGTGGAACGTCGTGTAGGTGGTGTGGCCCGTCGACATGACCTGAAAGAGCGTTCGGCCCTCCTCACCACGGATCTCACCCATCACGATGTAGTCGGGCCGCTGTCGGAGTGCGGCCTCCAGAAGATCAAACTCGTCGATGTCGCCCTTGTCGTCCTCGGTGAACGACGGCCGGGTCACGCTGGCGATCCAGTTGCGCTGTGGCAACTCGACTTCGCGGGTGTCTTCGATCGAGACGATTTTTGTATTCGAGGGGATGAACAACGAGACGGCGTTGAGCGACGTCGTCTTGCCTGAAGCGGTTCCGCCGGCGAAGATGAGGGATTTGTCGTTTTCGATCGCCAGCCAGAGGAAGGCCATCTCGTCGAGCGAGAAGGTCTTCCAGTTGATGAGATCGATCGGCGTAAAGGGGACCTCTTTGAACTGCCGAATCGTGTAGTTCGTCCCGTGATCCGACACCTCTCTGCCAAGGGTGAGCTGTGCACGCGACCCGTCCGGGAGTGTGGCGTCAACCTGTGGCCGTCGCTTCGAGATGCCTTTGCCCGATCGCTGAGCGAGTTTAACGACGAAGTCGTCGAGTTCGCGCTCGCCGTGGATAATATTCGAAATAATCTGTTCGTAGCCCGAATGGTAGACGAACACCGGCGAATTGTAGCCGTCACAGGAGATATCCTCGACGTTGATGTCGTGTTTGATCGGGTCGATTCGCTCATAGCCGATGAAATCACGCTGGAGGTAGTAGAGCAGCTTTTCGACCTGATATTCGGTGAGTGTGTCGGCGTTTTCGGCGACGACAGCGGGCTCTGGGCGGGCAGCGATACCGTCGAGCTGGTGTGTCGGAGGGGCAACAAGTTCTGCTGTAGATGGATCATCCGTTACTGGCTCGTAGCCGAGGCTGTAGAGTAGTTCGCCGACGGAGCTTTCGGGAGTAGGTTCGAGCCGGTAGGCCTCGGGGTCGAGTCGGTCCGGCATGATCCGTTCGTGGAATAGTGGACGGTCGGCCGTCTGGCTCGGTCGTGACCGCGAACTGAGATACTCGCCGTACCGTGTTCCATCCGCAACGCTGGCCGTCGCTGGCGGCTCACCGGCTGTCGAAAGCGACGCTTCAAGCCGTCCGATCGGTTCGTCGAGCGACATGAGCACTGTTTCGAGCCGGTCGAGTGCGCCGTTGTATCGGCCCGCGAGCGCCGCGGGCAACACTGCAAGCTGGTTGCCGAGCGAGTCACCCCGTCCGTCGGAGTACAGATCATACCGTGCCAACAGCCGGTTGGTCTCTTGAACAATGATTTTTCGCCGATGCGACTCTTCGGCAGCCTCCGAGCCCTGTTCGCCGTACTTGATTGCCGTCCGGAGTTTTCCGGTGAGGTATGTCGAAATTTCGTGTTCGATTTCGTTGCGGTAGGGCTCGACCGCGTAGTATTTTGTCTCGTTTTCCTTCGAGGAGTGAAAAATAACGACGAATGCGTACGGCTTGTTGACCCAGTAGCGTTCGACCTCCTGAAAATGGGTCTTTTTGCCCATCGGAACAGCCTTTTCGAGATCGTATCGGTTGGCAACGGTTGTGGCTCCCGAATCGGTCGAAAAGAACGCATCTTCATCAAAATCCGCCTGAATATCGACGGTTCGTTCATCGACCAATGCTGAAAGCTGCTCGGCGGTATCGGCCCCACCTGCAAGCATCGACTCAAGGGAGTCGCAATCGAAGCCGAGTGCCTCACTCTGGTCGAAGCGAATAATATCGCCCGTCTCCGTCCGCGGCCGGCTGCCGTCCGGTTCGTAGTAGTACAGCCGTTTGTAATGTTCCCACAGCCAGATGTCTTTAACGACCGGTGTCGTCTCGGGGTCACAGAACGCCTCAAAAAAGGCGTCGAGGCCGACCACTTCAGTAGCGGCCTCTTCGACGGCTTCAGTAGCCGACGCGGGATGAAAGCCAAGTCGGTCGCGAACGGCGGTTTCAGTCGATGCGAGTTTGGCCCAGTCAGCAGCGTTCGGCTGTCTCGGACCATCGTCATCGTCAGCCGATTTGCGGGCACGCCAGCCGCTGGCTGACTCCGCGGCTTCTTTTTCGGCGGCTCTCTGTCTCGCATAGAGGGTCGTACTCGACCCAGCAGGGCCGTACGCTTCGAGATACTCCTGCCACGTGTACTCGCCGACTACAACAGGGGTGTCCGGTGACGACGACGGTGAGTCGGGCCCGTCAGCGTCAGACGTTGCAGCCCCGCTCTCTGCGTCGTCAACTGCCATGGGCCGACCTATCGCGTGAGAACGTATATACTTCTGGGAGCTACTATCAGGTCTGATACTGAGAGACGAGACAGCGGGTGATGCGCGATCGCGGCCGTCGACACCCCCAGTGCCAAATGGCGCTCTTAGCCCGAGGAATCAAATGTGATTACTGACAAATCCGCTTCAAGTTCGGCCGTGTAGGCGTTGTATCGGTCAACGAAATCACTGACATCGCTTGCAAGCTGTCGCACATCAGGGGCCGATGGAGGGCCGTACTGTGAGAGCAAATACAATCCACCTTCCCCTCCGACTCGCAGATATGAGACGCGGCCTTCCTCCCATTTGAGCTCCCAGCGCGTGCCGTCGACGGTCGTCGAAAACAGCCCGTAGTTGGTTCCCTCATACCGGTAACACTGCTGGGCAATATCGGTGCAGACCGCCTGAATGGCCGAAACGATCCGGTCGCGTTCGGCGACAACCTCCGCTGTCGAGCGTGTCTCGGGAAACACTGTGTCGACATCGGCAAGCAGTCCATCACGGGAGTCGACAAATGCGTTGTAGCCGGCGACGAAGGCATCGTAATCCGTCATCGCTTCCTTGAGTGCCGTAGGCTCTGGGGGCTGTTTGGTCGAAATCACGTAGGTTTCAGCGCCCGAGCGCCCCTCGAACAACAGAAATTCGAGCCGGCCAGCTTCGTATTTGACCGTCCACTCCCCGCGGTCAGTTCTGAATGTGTGGCGACCATAATCGCCACCTGCTAAGAGGGCGAGCTCGCGAGCAATCGTCCCAGCGTGCGAGCGGACTGCTTCGAGAAGCTCATCGCGCTGGGAAATGAGTGCCTCGGTTGTTGCCGGCTCCGTGTCGAGGCCGTCTGTCATACAGTAATTGTACGAACAGTGAACAAATAAACCGGTCGGCACAGTCCACCGGGCGAGGGCCATTTCAGTACGACCCACATGATTAAGCTGCCTTACACACACTATTTATCATGGACATTATTAGCGATCAGCAAGTAGCCCGGCTCCGGGAGATATTCGACCGACAGCTCGATGTCGGCCTCCATCACGGTGCACAGCTCGCCGTCTACGTCGGTGGCGAACTCGTCGTTGATTTCGCCGGTGGCACGGTCAGTCCGGATGGTCCATCGACGACGACAGAAACACCGCACCTGCTTTTTTCTTGTACGAAACCGTTTGTCGGTGTCGCGCTCCATCAGCTGGTCGAAGCAGGCGACCTCACCTACGGCGACCGTGTCATCGACCACTGGCCAAGCTTTGCCGACGAAGGAAGCCAGAAAGCCGAAATCACTGTCAAACAGGTGTTGAGCCATACTGCGGGGATTCCGTATGGGCCGTTCGACGAGGCCGCCGATCAGTGGCATGACTGGGAGGCAGCCTTGGAGGCGATGGAAGCGATTGAGCCGGTTTTTCCCCCAGGTGAACAGCCCGCCTACCACGCGTTCAACTACGGCTGGCTCGTCGGGGGGCTGCTTGAGCGACTCACCGGCGACCCGGTTCGCGATGTCGTTGCCGACCGGGTGTTCGAGCCACTTGGGATGACAGCGTCGTCTATCGGACTCGATGAAGACGCTTCCGACCCCGTCGCAACACTGCATGGATTCGAGGTCTTTGATCGCTGTCGAGATGTCGGCGAAGGACTCAATATTCCCGCCTCGGAGTCGGCTGCCGTCTTCAACGAAGAACGGATTCACCGGGCGGTGATCCCGGCAGCAAACGGAATCGGAACCGCACGCGACATGGCTCGGTTTTACGCCTGTATGGCCAACGGCGGCAGCCTCGATGGAACCCATCTGCTCGATGCGGAGACGGTCGAACACGCAACCGCCACACACGCAGAAACAGAATCCGACGGAACGTTGTCGCGACCCGCACGGTACGGTCTCGGCTTTTGGACGGGCGGGCTGTCGAATGACATGTTTGGCACCGTCAGTCACGAACGGCAGTTCGGCCACGCTGGGTTGGGCAGTATCTTCGGCTGGGGAGATCCCGAACTGAATGTCGGCTTTGCGTTCGTCTCAAACGGGATTCGCGAGGAGTCGTATGAGCATGCCGCCCGCGTCAACGCGTTGAGCGATGCGGTTCGATTGGTACTGGCTGACTGAATAACAAACAGCGCAAGAAGCCAGCAGACAGCCCATTCCACCGTCTGGCTATCTTTTTGTAACCGGTTCGTGATAGTTGATTATGGCAATGGCGTCGCTATCGGAACCACAGGTCCTGGCACACACGAAGCGGACACTGTTCGATGACGCCACAGAGGGTAGCTATGCGGTTGTTGATACCCAATTTTCCCGCGACGAGTGGCGGGTTGGCGAGCCGATCGAACCCGCGATCCACGAGATACTCGCACCGTTCAATCACGTCATCGTCGGCGGTGGCTACCCGGATCTCGTCGGGGTCCGTCAGTTGGACGCTGGGTTTGTAGCCGTCGAGCGGGTTGGCGAAGAACCACAGCTGATTGCCATTGAGGCGAAAGGCTACGACCAACACGGCCGCGTTGACACCGAACGTGGCATTGTTCAGGCCCACGACCGGCTTCACGAGGCCAACGTCGTCTTTCTTGCAGCCCCAATGGAAGCGATTTCGCAGACTGATCGGACACTGGCACGAGAGCTCAATGTGGGCGTGCTCGCGGTGGATGCGACAGGCGCTGTCGAGCCACTCGAAACGCCGCGAGTAGTCGGAGCCCGGAGTACAGACTCAGCGCATGCCATTCGGTTTCAGGCCAGCGCACAGGGCGTTGCTGACGCCTCATTTGGACTCAACCATCCGAAAAATTATCTGGGTTATCCACTGGCGTTGTACGCAGACGAGCCGACAGAACAGGTTCTCTCAGCGTATCGCGTTGTTGGTGCGACGGACGCAGCCCGCCGAGGAGCGGCATTTCTCGATCTGATCGACAGACATCCACGTCGCGACCGGCTCACACCGCTTG
>LKMJ01003604.1_pt1 | contig 14449 bp, 20 predicted proteins | sample 643391 | NCBI WGS metagenome assembly LKMJ01 (sample SAMN04112250, study PRJNA286221) | soda lake metagenome | biome: soda lake; feature: Kulunda Steppe; material: water; isolation source: sample PL-Br10 brine of Picturesque Lake | place: Russia: Kulunda steppe | collected 2010-07
ACACAGGGCGTGAGGACAGGCAGGGAGAGGGGGGGCGGGGGGGGGCGTTGGGCAGAACAAGGACCAAGGGCCTGGTGCACAAGTGTGGAGCAGGGGCGCATGGGCAGGCTGATGCGAGCAGATGCTCGTCCTGCGGCTCTAGCTGGACTGCGTCCCTGTGCTTTGACCAACCATCTGCAACACACTGCCCATCTCACACAAATAGGTCCACGCATGCGCAGTCAAGCTCACAGGAAGGGCGAGCGCACAACGCGGCCATGGCTGTGCCACGGGCAGTGGAAGACCGTGAATCTGCTGAGCTTTCAGCTGGATGAACCTTGGCGGTCTCGTGCTGCCATCAGCTGCCCTATCTGCTCCTGCTGTCACACCCTACTTTGCTCCTGCCGCCAGCTGCAATGCAGGGCTACGGACAGCTCGGGCTGCATCGGGCACTCAAGGTGCCACAGGGTCTGCTGGAGGCAGCTGGTTTCAATGCCCTGTACAGGAGCTGCACTCTGTTGGGTGCCCCACCTGTCTCCCACAGGACCTCAATGACCGCCTCGTACACCACGTGGTCTGGCACACAGCGCGCGCGCTGCATGCGCGCAAACGCATCCAGCGCGCGCCGCCACTGCCCACCCCGCCCGTACGCCGTGATGAGGGCGGTGTAGGACACGACGTCGGGTTGGCAGCTGTGGCGGCTCATCTGCTCAAACACCTCCTCCGCGCGCTCCCACTGGGAACCTGCACCGCATGCACGTGCATGCATGTGCACGCATTAGCAGGTGCATGCAGTGCACTAGACAGCTCAAGGCAGAGCTGCAGACAGGGCGCTCAAACCATGCCAGGCGAGCGCAGGCAAAGAGACGAAGTGACCGTGGCTCCTGCTGCCATGCACTGCCCCGCCCACCCGACTGCCTGCTTGCTTGCCACCCCAGCCTGAATCGCCTCCCTGCGTTGGCGGACCAGCAGAAACAGAAGCCCTTTTTGGTGGCGTCCCAAGTGCTCGCCTTGCCTGCCCACCCCAATCGTCTGCCTGCCTCGCCCACCACGCCTGCCATTACAAGCCCCCAACGTGTGCCTCACCCGCCTGCTCCCCAAGCGCACCTTGTGCGCAGGCGGTGATCAGGGAATTGAAGGTGATGGTATTGGGCCGGACACCGTCCTGGGGCATGCGCCCAAACAGCTGCAGCGCCAGCTGCCACTCCCCTGCCTTCTCACACGCGCTGATGAGCGTGCTGTACGTGATCACCGAGCGCTCGCACCCGCTTCGGACCATCTGCTGGAACACCTCCATGACCTGCAAGACACACCACACCCAGTGACAGCATGCACATTGGGTGTGTGTACGCGTACGCACACGCGCGCGCATATGTGTGTGTACACGTGTGCGTTTGCGTATGGTCTTGCACACATAACGTGTCTATGATCACTGTGCCTGCAGGAAACAAATAAAGCCAGGGTACAGGGAGCTTCCTCAACTATTTGTGCCAGGTCCTTCCTCAACAATCCGTGCTACAGCTGCTTGCCACAGAATCCCAGTGCCCAAATCATTTGTCATGGCAGCAGCAACAACTGATTCCTTACATGTTCGAAACTGTCTTCAAAAATGCCAGAGACATGAATGCGCTTCCTTGAGTTCCTGCCCTCCATTTTGTTGCAACCAAGCCTACCTAAGATTCCTGTTGCTCTCCATCCTGTAGCAATTAAGCCTCAACCTACCCATGCCGTAGTAGCTGCGGAGCAGGACGCTTGCGCACGATGATACATGCGCCTGAAGTCTTGCTGGCCCGGAGGAAAGAAGGCAATCTGAGTTTCAGCTAGCCTCCCACTGCGCACCTTGTCCAAGTTGCCAGCCTTGCTGTAGGCAGCTATGAGGGCATTGAATGTGGTGGTGTTGGGCCGCAGTCCTGACTCCAACACCTGCTTGCACATCCAGGACAGAGGAGCAGAGCAGCCCCCTCAGGAGGACTTCCTGCTAACCAACCTCAGAGTAGCCTGATGCACCTTGCAGACGCTGTTGCGGCGCATTGTTTAACAGGAAACAGATATCTGCCCTCCCTCAAGATGCAAGTGCGCGCAATCAGGAGGCACGCCAGGGCAGGACAAAGGCGCACATCTTGAGCACATGGCACACGCTTCAAGTATTGGGCAGAGCCAACAATCTGCAGGTCAAGGGGTGTGGTGTGGCCTCTAGGCCAGGATGCACGTCCAAGGCCTCAGCCAACCCGAGCACCACTTGGGATCTGTGTTTTGTGTCACGCCAGCCTTGCGAGCACACCACTGAAAGCACAGAAGTTCATCCGTTCACCGAGGCGTAAGGGTGCATAACCAGAGATGGGCCACCCTGCTAAGCTCCTCCTCCCAAGACGTTCAAACATGCACTTTTGACGTGCTGTCATGTGACAATGCTGCTGAGCCATACAGGTTGGCACAGGCCAGCCTAGGCCAGCTGGGCTTGTCACACAGTCCAAATGGGCCATGACTATCCGCTGCATCCTCTCTCCAGCATGGCATGCAGGCACGAGATCTCGTCTCACGGGCGAGCCCCACCATACCTGCTGGTACACCCGCAGCGACTCCTGCCACTGGTTGCTGCTGTTGCACGCAATCATGAGCGTGTTGTACGTCCGGATCACTGGCTCAATGCCCTGCAGCAGGGGATGTTCAGGAGCAGTGGCGCAATAGCAGTGGAACCCGTGATAGACCACATGCACACACACACACACACAAACACACACACATGCGCTCACAGAACATGTGTGCGCGCACACACATCCACACACGCATGCGCTCGCACAGTGTGACGCGCTGCCTCAGACTAGGGCATAGCAGGGCCTGCACTTCCATAAGCACGTAACAGCAGATCTGGCATACTCCGCGGAGCCCAAGTGAAAATTTACAGCACTCCCACTCCTCCAAGGCAGCATATCGTCTGTCAGCTGGTTCCTAAAGAAAAATAAAAAATTGTGCTGTGGGTTGCCCAATAGCCAATGGCCATTATGGTGCACACCATGGCCCGTGCATGATGCAGCTGAAGCAGCATATGCCTGATACACACCATTGCTCGCATGTTGTTCACGACGCGCACGGCCTCCATCCACTTGTTGAGCTTGCCATAGACATCAATGAGGGTATTAAATGTCACGAGGTTGGGCTGCACAGGCACAGACAGCAGGAGCAGGCAGGACAGCTGCAACACATCTTGCACCTCAATTACATCGCAAAAAAATAACAGGGCTGCTGGACCATCTGCTGCTTCTGCAACGTATACCCAGGTTCACAGTGAGCCCAGGATTCAGCAAGCATAGCAGTACTCTGGCCACACCTGGCAGCCGGCTGCTTGCATCTCTTCAAATATGTCGAGGGCCAACTGGTAATAGGATGCCTTGATAGCTACGTTCATCAGCGCTGCAGGACATGGGGAGGCCCAGGCAGGCAACGCAGCAGATCAGGAGAAATCCCCAGCGTGCATGATGGCCTTGATTTAACAGGGGCAGAGCTGGAGGTAGAGCAATTGGAAGGGACAAGCGGCCACTTTTCATGCTGAATGCACCCTTCAATCTTCAGTTATGCTTGACAAGCGCAACAGGTATATTAAGCTTTGCTTCCAACTCTTGTTCTGGTTGTGTGATGGGCACAAAAACAGCAGGGGGGGGGGCAGGCACAGAGGCCAAGGCCATCTTACAGGAAGTGCACACAAAGCAATTAGAGGACGTACAGAATTGTTAACTTCTCTCCAGACCAAGTGCACCACAGCTGCACAGGTGTTTTTGTGCGCACACACACACGCACACACACAGACCTGAGAAGGTGTGTACGTTGCGCGGGATGCCCAGAGCAGCCATCTCATGCGAAAGCTCCTGTGCCAGGGTTACTTCCCTGTTGTTTGAGCACAGGCTGATCATTGCTGTGTACAAATAGACGTCCAGCAAGCCCAGCAGCTTCCCTGCCGTGCCGGTAGCCTGCATGGACCGCAGGCTGTTGAACAGCTCCCATGCCCTGTCCACCATGCCAGCTTGTGCCAGCTGCTTGATGAACATAGCAGCCGAGCGTGAGTCCAGTGAGCTCAGTCCATACGCGACGGCTGCCTCCAGGCATGGCGTGCAAGGGGGGAGGCTGCGGATGGCGCTGATGATGCGCAGGATGACCTGAGCAGCCAGAGGGAGCGCGAGTGGGGTGTTTACACTGAGCGCCACAGGCTATACACTGAGCGCCACAGGCTATACACTTTCGCGCCACAGGCTTTACACTGAGCGCCCGGACGCACAGAACTCAAAAAAATCCATCGGCTTGGGGCAAGATGCAGTTGAGGCAATCCATCGGCGTGGGACAATACGTAGTTTAGGCAATCTGAGGCATCCAACTTAAAGGGTGGAAGGCATGTGAGTGTCCCATGGGTTTCGCCAGCTCAAACGGCGGAAACCTACCCCTCCTGCCTCCTCGTCCCTCCCGCCTCCTCGTCCTTTTTGCAGACCACGGCCTTGCACCGTGCCACGTCCGGGATGCAGGAGCCTGCCTACGTTCGAAAAACAGCACGTAAATATCAGGATCAGGCGAGTTGCTGGATTTGACAATCCATGCGCCTCCAGCGGCCTTGCCTGATGTGAGACCACCGTGATTTACCAGCAAGGCGCCTGCTTATGCTCGCGGGCTGCTACCTTATGGGGCAGCACACCGCGAAGGCCAAGACAGACAGACGGATGGGCTTATGGAGGAAAACAGCTTTGAGCAAGGACTCCCTTACCTCCTAGGCTCTGACCACCCCACCCCAGCGTCTCGCTTCCAGGAAAAGCTAGAGGCGTGGGGCAAGGGGCCTGCTGTGGCACAGCCCCTGCCCCTTGGGTGAAGGGGGATGGAGGGGGGATGGGCGCTCCAGCCCTGGGCACCGTGGACGTGCCCACCACATGCAGCCCCGGTACCAGCCTTGGGCCGTACGTAGGCGCTGTTTGCATGACGATCGCCGCGGCAGGCGATGCGTGGAAGGCGTGGGGAGGAGGGAATCTGGAAGGCTGCTGGTGGAACTGCTGGTACCGAGGCGCTGCAGAATTCCGGGCCGAACGTAGAAAAGGCGCTTGTGTGCCCGCTGATGTGCCCTGTGGCTGGAAGAATGCGCTGCTGGGCACACGTGTCGGCAGTTGGGAAGCTGAATAGCCCTGCTGGGCTGTTCCAGGTTGCAGCAGGGGAGCTGCCGCTGCTGCTGCTGCTGCTGCATCTGTTGAATATGTAGAAAAAGGCGTCTGTTGTGTTTCAGGATCATTACCACGCCACATCAATGCGCGTCAAAAAGGCAGGGTTCCATTCCTCTGCGCTGGGAGAGCCAGAGGGCGGAATGCAGAAAGGCGCAAGTTTTAGGCTCAGCGTATTGAGGCCTGCATGAGCACAAGGCACGCACATAAGACGCGGGTCAGCAGGGTCTGTTCCAGTGTATGCATCACTTGGCAGTGCTAGAAATCAGTAAGTGCCCCTTGGCCCACAATGCCACATTTGCACATGAAAGCCTAACCTTGCCTCCAGCTCGGCCCCACTCTCCAGGCAATCGGAGGAGGGCAATGTAACAATGTAAGTAAGCTATAGCGTCACCGGTCCCACCCTCAGGCAACACTACAGCCTATTGGCCTATTGTTACTACCCCCTGACTGACCACAGTGTGTATTAAATATTATTGTGTGAATTAAAGCAATTATTTCCTTATTGCGTTCCAAAATGTTAAACTATGTGTACTGTATGTGCCCGTCACACAAAAAATATCAGAAAAGGGTGACTGTTTTAGTCCAATAAATATCAAATGTGCATCACACCGGGATGATGGGACGATCACCGGCCGCGCATGTTCCGGCGCTTGCTGTCCTTGTGTGAATCCCTGCTCCATCCCTTAGAGACTGAGAGCATGGAGGGTAACAACAGCAGAGGCAAAGGTGGGCCCCTTGATTACTGCATCTACACAGCATGTACGTCGCAGAGCTGGATATCTGGCAAGCATTGCCTGCACAAGTAGGGCTTGGGTTGGGTTTCAACTGTTTTTTAAGGCAATGCAGGATTTGCTCTGCAATGCAGCGAGCATTCGTCCTTGCAAGCACTAGGCTAGACCATGCAAGCATATGCAGAACAGGGCATTTCAACAGATGTGCGTACCATGTGCAATGCATACTTGTGCTTGTCCAATCCCTGCTCATTAATTTGAAATGACGCAAGTAGAGGGTGAATCACACTGTCCCCCTCCCCTCTCTCTGTGCACTGATATAAACAGAGGTATGCAGTAGAGTAATATTCCATCAAAGGGCTTTTAGAGGAACCAGCCCTTGCACCTGTTGCTTGCACATCAAAGTTATGCGGCTGTGAAGTTGTGCCTACGCACGTCTTCGTGAAAGGTGCTAAGCAGAGCTAGCAGGCTGCCCACACTTGCTCACCGCCCGTTCTTGTGCTTGCTTCCCACCCTGCTCGTGCTGCTCATCCTGCAGTGAGCTCCTTGGACAGGACACCTGCCTCAGGCCAGCGGACACCTGCTGCAGGCCAGAGGGCTCCACCCAGCCGCGCCGGAAGCCGGGGAGCCGTGACCGGATCAGCTGCGCTTGCCCCTGCAGCACGAGTCCCTCCTCGGCCCCGGTTCACCTCTGCAGTACAAGCGCCCCTGCCAGGGAAGGGGGCCGCCACGCCCCAGGGCCGCTCAGGTGTGGGGGCCGGCAGCGGCAGCCGCAGCGGGGCCAATGGTGCGCAGCAGCCCAGGAGCAGCGTGCGGCCAGGCGGGGGTGCTGGGGGTGCGCGCACATCTGCTATGGGCCGTCCCACGGCTGCCGGCCCGCATTCCGCAGCGCATGCCACCCCTGCCCTTGTTGTACCTGCTCCTCAGCCGTCCCTAAGTGGTGGTGTCAGCAACGAGCCAACAAGTGGCTCTCATGCCACAAGGGAGCAGGGGGCCCCTGGCGAGCTCGCACCGCGCCCCCCCGACACAGCCCGTCCAGGCGTTGATGGGATCGTGCCAGCTGGGAGCATCATCCGCATGACAAGCTTGCAGAGGCGGCAGCAGCAGCAGCAGCAGCTGCAAGTGGAGGGGGCGTCCTGGCAGCTAGGGCAGCTGCCGCAGCAGCAGCCTGTAAGTGCCGGCTCGGTATATGGTGCAGAGAGCAGCCTTGGAGTGCCTGCCAGTGCAGGTGGAGGACCAAGGCCTGCACAGGCCCGTTCGCTAGATGCTGCTGCTTCCGTAAACAGAGGCAGCCCATCAGCCTCTCCCGCTTCAACCACCGCAAGCGCTAGAGCGGTGGGTGCAGTAGCGTCAACATCAGCGGCGGCAACAGCGGCAGGAGCGGCCAACACGCGCGCTGCGGGCAGGTTTGTACTCCACCAGGCTGCTGCCACCAGCCTCCCTGACCCCAGCAGCAGCCCTCAGCCGGGCAGCCCTGCGGCCGCCAGGGCAGATGGGGAGGGGGCGGTGAGAGGGCGGCGCAGCACCTCCAGCCTGCTGGGGGGGCCTCTGCAGCCACCCATGCTTGATGTGAGTAGGACCCTCGCAAGCCCGATCAGCAGCCCGAGCGGGCACGTGGGCGCGCCCACCCAGGAGCAAAGCAGCCACGGCCTTGGTAGCAGCCGCGCCGCAGCTGCGCATAGGCTGGGGTCGGTGGGTGGTGGGAGGGAGGAGGGCGCGGGTGGGGAGTCGGGCACCCTGGGCAGCATCAGGGCTGAGACTGGGAGCTTCGCGAGGGGGGGCGGGCGCATAGACCGTAGCAACGCAGTGGGCTACCGCGCAACAGGGGCCATTCCCAGCAGCAGCGGCGACGGCAGCAGTCAAGCATGGGGTCGGCAGGCCGAGCAGGCAGCCCCAGCGCAAGTGAGAGCCAGCCTCTCGCCACGGCCGCCCAGCGGCAACCCTGGTGGCCCAGGCACGCTTGCGCACACCAGCAGCGGCAGCGGCAGTGGCAGCTTGGTGGCAACGCCTGCTCGCTCGGGTGGCAGCGTGAGCAGGGGGGGCGCGGGCCAGCAGGGCGGTGGCGCTCCCGGTGGCGGGGCCGTCGGCGGCGGCAGCAGCCTCGCAACCGGCGGCTTTGCTGGGGTGAGTGGCTGGCCTGTCTGTGCCGGTAGAAGGACCGGGCAGGGCGCGTGCTTTGGTCTGTGCACTGTGGGGCACTGTGGGGCTGTGGCTTTTGCGTGCGTGCGTGCCGCTCACAGGCAGCCTGGTCGCGCAGTGCTGCGGCGCAGTGCTGTGGGTTGCCTGCGTGCGTGCGTGCCACTCACAGGCAGCCTGGTCGCACAGTGCTGTGGCGCAGTGCTGTGGGTTGCCTGCGTGTGTGCGTGCCGCTGTCAGGCGGCCTCTGGTCACGCAGCGCTGTGGCAGGGGCAGCCCAGCAGCAGCAGAGGCCCCACCTGCCTTGCCCCGAATCACACAACTCCAGGGCTGACCACCATCCAGGTCGTGCGGCGTGTTCTGATTTGTGGCAGGTCCCTACCTGCCATGATAGAGCCACAAAGTTTGTGCCTCCCCCGCCCAAAGCTTGCCGCAGCCTGCTGCTGGCGTGCTTCCTGTAGAGGCTTGGCCGCTGCAGCACAGCCGCCTCCCGCGGTCCGTAGTTCTGCAAGTCTATAGGCCTGTACATATGTAGTTGCTTGCTTGCCCTCTGCGGCCGCAGCAGCTGCTTGAGGCGCCCACACATCCCCCGGACCACAGGTGTTTCATCCCACGCTGGCCCCTGCGCTGGCCCGCCCCGCTGCTCGGGCAGCTGGGGCAGGCTGTGCAGCAGGGCCACCGCCTTGTATCCTCAGGCTGTGCAGCAGGGCCAGGCTGTGCAGCAGGGCCACCGCCTTGTATCCTCAGGCTGTGCAGCAGGGCCACCGCCTTGTATCCTCAGGCTGTGCAGCAGGGCCACCGCCTTGTATCCTCAGCCGCAGCCACCCAAGCGCCTGCCAAGCCCGTAGGCATATGCTCACGTGCGCGTGCACACGTCCGTGAATGCGTGCAGGTCCCCGGGCTCAACGGCAACCCCATGTTTGGTGGCCTGCCGGTGGGCGGCGAGGTGGGCGGGCCGCGCGCCTCCACCACCCAGCCCGTTGCTGCCAGCAACAGGCCGCAGCGCGCCCAATCTCGGCAACCCAGATGGGACCCGGTGGAGCTGCCCAGCAGCAGCGGCGGCAGCAGCGCTGCCGTCACCAGGCATGCAGGGCAGGGTGGCAGGGCACTGGGCGCCGCAACCCCGCCCTCCCCCGTTGCCCCTACCCCTGCCTCTGCCAGCAGGGCAGCAGGCCGCGCAGGGGCTGCCGCCGGCGTGCATGCCAGCCAGGGCAGGAGCAGCCTGCTGGGTCTGACAGACAGCAGCAGCAGCAGTGGCAGCAGCGGCAGCAGCGGCAGCGACTCCGATGAGGCCGGCGGAGGCCTGCTGGGTCGCATGTGGCGGAGGGGGGCTGGCGGGGCAGCATCGGCCGCTGGTAGGCACTGGGGGGACGCAGCCTCCAGCCAGGAGCTGCAGGGCGGGGGGCTGAGCGGGGCAAGGGCCGGCAGGGGCGGCGGCAGCGTGAGCACGCTGCGCAGCTTCATCCACAGCAACAGCCTGCGCGCAGACAGCGGGGATGGTAGCGGCGGTGGCAGGGGCATCCTTGGGGACTGGGAAGGTGCGTGCGTGCGTGCGTGCATGTGTGTGTGTGCGTGTCCCATACCATGCGCGCCAGCAGGTCCCCAAGCAGCGCCTGTTCGAGCTGGGCTGGCGTAGGCGTCCTTGGGGCTCGCTGCCAGCACTAGCTGTGACCAGCGTGCCGTGCCCTTGCCGCCCGTGCCCTGGCCGTAACAGGCGGGCTTGTATGCTAAGCCGCTGTGCAGATGGAGCAGGCGGGCCCGCCCTGCCTGACCCAACCTGTGCATTGTTCCAGTTGTAGCACTGTTTGCCTTCAGGGGCCCCACCTTCTGCATTTCCTGCCGCCCCTGCACAAGAGGAGGCACAAGCAAGCCCCTGCATAAGAGAAGCAGGCCCTGATGCTGCAAACGCCGTGCCTCCTGCCTTGCAGCTGTTGGTCGCGGAAGCATGGCGCGCCGCGACCCAGGGACACCACACAACGCGCCTCACGTGCACAGCGGCGCCGCTGCAGAGCGGCCGCGCAGTGGGCGCCCGCGCAGCGGTCTGCTCAGCAGCAGGGAGCGGCGCAGCAGCAACAGTGGCCTGCCCAGTAATAGCCTGTTTGGGAGTGTGGGCAGCCCGGCGCGCGAAGGGGAGATGGTGGGCAGCAGCAGCAGCAGCAGCGGCAGCAGCAGCAGGGGCCTGCCCTCTCACGGCACCCTTTCCGCCGCTACCTCACCGAGTGGTGTGACGGTACCGGGCGCTTCAGACTTCCAGGTGCGGTGCTGTGCGGATGCGTGCGTGCGCGCATGTGAACGAGCGTGCATGTGAACCTTGGACGTGCATGTGCGTGCACATGGGGGGCAGCTGCTTGTGCGCTTGCTGTTATACACAGCTGCAGGCCCTCACATGCTGCTGCAAGCCACAGGTGCCGCGCGCGCACAGCCCACGGTACCACACACAAATGCATGCAGAGCCAATCGCTTGCAGGTGACACAGGACCCGCCCACCCCAGCAGCGAATGCACAGAGTGCGCAGAAAGCCACTTGGGGCAGGGAAGGGCCATGACACGCACGCGCACACATGCGCACGCAGGCGCGCTTCCGCGCGCAGCAGGCTGCGCGGGAGGCTGGGCGCATGTCGCTGGTGGAGGCACTGTTGGCCAGTCGAGAGGCTGCCCTACGCCAGGCCGAGGAGGCGCAGGTGGCAAGAGGTGGGTGGGCGTGCACACGCCTGCAGACATGCTGCTGTGTCCGTTGGCGGGGGCACGCAGGCCACATACTACTGGTGTGCACAGGAGTGTGGACGGGCGCGAGCAATGTGCAGGGGAACGGCGCGAGCCCAGGGGGTGCGGCGCACGCGCGCCAGGCATGTTTGGAGGAGCATGACTCATGTAACTCGAGCGAAAGCGTCAGGGTGCCTGGTGCTGTGTACCCTGCTCAGGTTTAGAGCTGCTCTCGGTTGTCGTGGCTGTGGTGCGTGGGTTCTTTCGGGTCCCGGACGCTGTGAGCGCCCACGTCATTGTCACCGTCACCATCACCGCCTCCACCACTACCACCACCTCCACCATGGCAGCTGCCATTGGCACTACCGCTGCCATCATCGCAACCACTACCCACACCACCACGGGGGCGTGCCCAGGGGCTCTCATGCGCATGCCAGGGGCTCTCATGCGCATGCCCAGGGGCTCTCATGCGCATGCCAGTCACTCCTCCCCTCCGTGCCGCCCGTGCATCCCTCTGTGCAGCCATCGCTGCGTCCTTAGGGGAGGATTTGCCACAGCCACCCGCCCCGCGACTGTCGTCGCCCCCTCCCTTGAGGCCGGCGTCCCCGCCGTCGCCTCCCCGCACTAGGTGGGTGCCGTGCAGCACAAGCCACTGCTTTTTTGACACCCAGGAGCAGGGGCACACAGGGCTCACCCACGTGTGTTGGGCCCCCAGGGGGAAACCCCCAAATCCCGCGCTGCACACACCGCGCCCTCCCTGTGCTGCAACAGCAAGCTTGCAGCACGTCGTCAGGAGCTGCGCAATTCCAGCACACAGCGCACAGCATCTTGTGCTGCTGCACCTGACTTTTGTGCTGTTTGGATTTGTGTGAGCAGATCAGGAGCCCTTTCAGCACACGTGCGCATCGGACAAGGGTGTGGGTGTCGCGGCCTTGATCCTGTGCCCCACCCCCCAGGTGCAAATATACGTGACAGCATCCAACACAAGCGCATGGTCTCACAGGGGCGGAAACCATTGACACTCACTTTGTGCGTACGTTTGTTGTGTTTGTGTGTGTTGTGTGTTGTGTTTGTGCCTGCGCATGCGTGCGGGCGCGTGCGTGCGTGCGTGCGTGCGTGTGTGTGTGTGCACGTGCACGCGGTGTGCACTCTCGCAGGGGCCTGGACTTGCCCTTCCCCACGCACCCGTTGCTGGCGCTGCTGGCGGGGCTGCACCGCCACCGCCAGGGCAGTGACCCGCTGTCGGCAGGCGGTCCGATGGGCTTGGCGCAGTTTTTGGCGACGCTGCGGGCGGGCCTGGAGGACGAGCTGGGCGAGGGCAGCAGCAGGGGAGGCGGCAGCGACAGCGGCCCGGAGCCCGCCGCATCGCCCAATGGACGCAGCGGGCTGCGTGGGAGGGCGCTGCTCATACACGCTGGTGAGGCGGGCGGGGCGTGATGGGCTGCCGCCCCTCATCATCATTTCCTTGCAGGCCATCGGAGAGGTGTTTTTGAAACCTGGCGTGCGTGCGCCTGTGCTTGCTTGCCCCTGGGCGTGTGCAAAGCGCTGTGTGGAAGAGGGGGTGATGAGTGTGATTCTGGGCGTGTCTGGAGACTGGGTTGAGGAGAGGCTTTGCACCCCAAGACTCTGCAGGACTCTGTGTGGCTTGTTGGGGGCAGGCAGGTCTGTGACCTTGTTGGGGGCAGGCAGGTCTGTGACCTTACGAGGGCCAGGTGAGGGGCATGCCAGGACAGGCAGGTTTGTGTCTGTGTATGAGGGCGCGTGCAAGGCCACCCATTTCTTAGTAATGTTCCAAACCATGCCTCCCAGAGGGATCCTAGCACTCAGCCTTCTGCCTCACCTCCCCCCCCCTGTGAATCACCCTGTTTTGCTGTGACACAGCAGCACGTAATTGACTGGCAACATTGCCAAGAGCAATTGGAAGTAGCTGAGCCTCACAGTGACTGCCATGCTGGGCACGCACACGCAGCATGGCAGCCGCCTAGGCCTGGCTGATGCCTGCGGTGTTGCTGGTCAGGTCCTTGCAGGTGTGCTCTGTGCATCCAGCCTGTATAATGGATGGGAGGGGTCGGGCAAATGCGTCACCCAGCACCTGTTTGGTGGATGGCAGCAATGGCCTGTGTCCTGCCTGGGTGCCTGGACGCACTGAGGGCCTATCCCAATGTCCTGCCTAGGTGCCTGGACGCGCTGAGGGCCAAGCCAAATGTCCTGCCAAGCTACTTGACCTTGATGACAGCTGGGGTGCCAGCCCCCATGAGCGGGTCCACGTGCCAAGGCTGCAAGGCCTGTCAGTGTGGAACTTCACAAGGCTTGCAATCCAGTCCGCCCCTCCTTCTGCATGCCCCTTCCTGTGAGCCTTCACCAGCGCACACACTCTGGTGCCGGCTAGCGCCAGAGAAAGCTGCGGTCGCTGATCCTCTGATGATCCTGCCCCACTGACTGGCGTCGCCAAGAGACGAGCATGGCTTGGCACGAGCGCGGCTGCGTCCCTGCGGCAGCGCTCCGCCCTCTCTGTCCGGCTGCCCGTGCACGCACCGGCCACATGCACATCAGCCACAGGAGCATGCACCACACTCCAGTCATAGTGGCGCCGCCCCTTGTGCGCCTGCAATCTCTGAGGCCCCCTTTGGCACCTGCTCTCACACACTCGGACATGCGGGCGGGTGCGGTTGCAGGTGGGGGTGGGCCAGGGGGTGGGCCAGGGGGTGGCACATGGTTCCTAGGGCTACCCGGGCCAGGGGGCATGCTGAGTACCATGGCCCTGAATGGTGATGGCGGGCCAGGCTTGGAGACACTCCTGGGGCTGGACAGCATGTCGTACGAAAGGTGCGTGATCTTCAATGCAGCCTGCCTTTCTTGCCCGGGGGGGGGAGATAAAGGGGGGAGGGGGAGGGGCATGCCATAAGAGAGGCTCACGGGCGTTTGCTCTGCCTGTGTTCTTGTGTGTGTGCGTGCAGCTGGCGTCTTTGGTCACTGCACACATCACTGGGTGTGCACATCCCGCAAAGCTGTGGCGAGTGAGCCAGCTGAAGGTTTGCAAGCAATTTTTGAGTTTGCTGCGGGTTGGTAAGCATTGGCATTGCTCCTCCTTGGCGTCATCCAAATCCACAGCACATCTTGCTTTGCCCTGCTTTTTTTCTTGGGCTTCGATGGCATGCAGGCTCACGGGGCTTGAGGACGTCAAGACTCCTGCCCCTGCAGAGACCATCAACTCCCTGCGCGTCACGTGGCACAAAACTCCATTGGCCCATGGCACTGCCGTGGATGGAGCGCCTTGTGGGGATGCAGAGACTTGCGCAATTTGCATCCAGGTGTGAACACATGGGCAATGCTGGGGGGGTGGCTGCAAGTGCCTGGGGTGTGCCTAACTGGCATGCTTGGTGAGCCCAGGCTGTTGCCGTGTGGACCAGGCATCATTGTAGAGAGTGTGTGTGTGTGTTTGCCCACCTACCATTTTTTGCCAGGCAATTTTTTTGACGATATGTGTTGATCGGACTGACCCTCACTTGGAACTGCCCAGCAGTAACGAGCAGGGAACAGCAAGCGTGCCTGGAATGTGGGGTCCCAAGCTTTAGACCAGGCATTGTCTTGATACCAGGTGCACTCACTGCGGTACACACTGCGGGTGCACTCACTGCGGTACACACTGCGGGTGCACTCACTGCGGTACACACTGCGGGTGCACTCACTGCGGTACACACTGCGGGTG
>LKMJ01003605.1_pt1 | contig 14449 bp, 12 predicted proteins | sample 643391 | NCBI WGS metagenome assembly LKMJ01 (sample SAMN04112250, study PRJNA286221) | soda lake metagenome | biome: soda lake; feature: Kulunda Steppe; material: water; isolation source: sample PL-Br10 brine of Picturesque Lake | place: Russia: Kulunda steppe | collected 2010-07
CTATTGCCGGGGGTGGCCCTCCAAAGTCCCCCAGAACCCCCGGCATATTGTTGTACTTCGTCCAGTGTATATTATACTATGGATTCGACAGTTTGGCCAGTAAGCGAATTCTAGCATAACTCGATTACATTTTTCGATGACACAGTTAGAAGCTAAGTTTACACTTCGATGATTCTGGATCATTGAATGTTTTATTGTACAAATGTATTAATAATTCTGCTTATCGACCTATTATAAAAATTTATATTGATGTATACAATATATATGGTGGATTTTATCGGGGATAAAAGTTCAAATGTCCATTATATAACTAAGATCTAGAAAGGATTTAAATATATGGGCCTGAATTACTTTCATGTCGGGAGACAGGTACCTGCTGGCCCCCAACCCTCCACTACTCTAGCGGTCTCCCGACATTGTGGCATCTCCCCGTGCCACAATTATCCAGAGAATATTATTATTGTTATTATTATTATTATTGAGCTCTATTATTTCTCCCATGGTTAATCTGCGCTCACAGTCTTGCACACCGCTAAATAAATTCACACCTCAGATACTAAATTCACGTGAATTACATCTCGTATCATTAGGCACTCTCTAGTTCAAAATGTTTGAGAACCGAGCAAGTCTAATTGATTGGTGTCCATGCAACTCGCAGACCTTCTCAGCGAGACAGTAAACGTGGATTGTATGACCCGCCGACGGCTGAGGCGTCACGGACTGCTATCGATGGGAAACAAATTGAAATATATAACAAAAATGGCTGTGCGAATCGGTTGATACGAAGTTGAAGATCTCGATTGATATTAATGTATACAGCCGACGCGGGATCGACCTCGTGGCGTTGAAGAGGGCTCCGCTCCCGTCCACACATCAGAGATCTATGATTCCTGAGGACGGATTTCTCCATCGTCTTACCGAGAAACACGACGTTTCACACACCAAGTTTCTAGTCGATGTTGGTGGCTACCTGACTGTCCTCTTTCGACATGAGTTGAGCGGTCAGCTCAACTACAAAGAGCGGGACCACATCACAAAATGGTTCCAGACGGTGTCGATACGATTCGACCGCTTTCATTTGTCAAGAAGGTGCAGCCAATCCAGGGCAAGACGATGGTTACGCCGGTTTAGACAACTACCACAACATGATGGACCCAACCAAGCACTAGAGAATGGAACGACTATCGAGGAAGTCTTCAAATAGACCGTGTTTTTTACTTTTGCGTATCAGAGTCCGTCTATACACACTGGATGAATTGGTTTTCCTCTCCAGCGCAGTGTGCCCTCTCTTTGGATCGGTTGTTGACACACCCAACAGATTTTTTTCGGGTGGGTTGTAGTATCTGCTTCGTACTTAGCATTCACAGATTCAACGCTTTCTTCGGTTTTGGAATTGTCGACTGGTACTGACATGGCGTCTGACTCATACATTTGTCTTGTATATAATTAGTTAATAGCAGAATAATACAAATTACTCCGAGTATAATGCCCGTTACACAATTTCAAGATTAGCCCAAATCAATCAAAACCCATGACAGTGCTATGTTCAAGACCGAGTCGTGGCTGCAAAGACAGATCATTCTCTTAGGTTAGCGTGTTTCAAGTACCGCCGGTTTGTGCTGTCACTGCTGGTGGGCTATAATTTTCCTGTATTGAGGCGCTAAGGCCCTTTCCTCAACGCGACTGGAGGGAGCGAGTAGCGAGGAGATACAGCGCCGCACGAGTAGCAAACACGTTTGACGCTCGGCCCACAGGCCCACGAATCGCTACAACTATACGCACAAATACACATTATGCGCATATAGTGAGACGTAAGAACATCACCATCCGCGAAGACCAAGCTGAGTGGGTTGAGGAGAACCACCTCAATCTCTCGTCGTTCGTTCGCGGAAAACTTGACGACCTTATCGAAGAGCGCTCGTGAACTACAACTACAGATATCGGCTCCGATCGCCGACGCACTCGAAGAACAGTTAGTGTGGACTGTCGATACCTGTAGGCAGGTCTACAACCACTTTCTCCACCGCCTGAATCGAAACGACGACACCTCCGCATACAGCGAGCAGAAACTCTTGCCGGGCCTCAAGAAGTGGTGGCATGAACTATAAATCGTTCATCGAAAGTACTTCAGAATTTCGTACAACGGCTATACGACAACCTATCGACGCTTCGCAGTCGCAAAGAGAACGGCTACCGCGTCGGGAAGCTCAAGTGGAAACCGCCGGGTGAGTACCGAAGTTTCACCTACAGTCAATCCGGCTTCAAACTCAAGAACACGAGTGGTTAGACTCGACTGTAGCTCTCAAAAATCGGGGACATCCCCGTCACCTTCCACCGTGACCTCCCCGACGACGCCGAGATCAAGACCGTCACCATCAAGCGCGAGCCGTCAGGCGAGCGGTAGCGGGGGTAGTTCACAACGAGAACTACATCATTGCAAGCACACCATGATTTGTCCGTATCTTTTCAATAAAAAATTGTGGTGATTCTCCGTCGGTTTTTATGCGACTTTCCCCGGTTCCTCGAGGTACTGCTCACACACCTGCTTAAGTCCTTGTTCAAATGTGATTCGCGGCTCCCATCCCGTTTCCTCTTGCATTGATGAGTAATCAGCACACGTGTCGTTAACGTAGACTGATTCCGGGATTGGGTTATCTACGTACTCCGGCTCAACATCTGTTCCCAGTATTTTGTTGAGTTGCTCGACAACCGTATTGAAGTCATAGCTTTCGCCTGTTCCGAGGTTATAGATTCCGGAGAGTTCGTGTTCAGCTGCCAGTTCTAATCCACGGACGATATCTGAAATATGCGTGAAATCTCGTGTTTGCGTACCATCACCATATAAAACAGGTGGCACGCCATGAGCAATGTCATCTGCGAACTGTGCAATGACATTTGCGTATTCACCTTTGTGCTCTTCTGCTCCACCGTATCCCTGATAAACCGAAAAGAACCGCATCCCAGCCATCGAGAGTCCGTAATGATTCTCGAAGTACTCTGCGTAACTTTCGCGGCCCATTTTCGATGCTTCATATCCTGTATTGATCGTTACATCCAGGTCTTCAGGGGAGGGTTCGGTTTGGCTTCCGTATATCGATGATGTTGAAGCGTAGACGACCGTATCACAGCCGTCTTCTTTCGCTTGATCGACAGTGTTGACAAAGCCCTCAATATTAACGCGAGCTCCGTCAGTTGGATCATCTTCATGCATTGCGTACGACGACAGTGCCGCAAGATGGAAGACGACATCCACGTCTGTCGGCAAGTCATCGTTGAGAACGCTTTTTTTTACAAACTCTACATCGTCGTTGAGATTTGCTGGGGTACCGAGATAGCAATTATCAACGACAACAACGTCATTGTGTTCAACAAGGTGGTTCGCGAGATTTGAACCGATAAATCCCGCACCACCTGTCACGAGTATGCGACTACCTGTGATCATAGTTTTCCAAGGGACTGGATATTCTGTGTTTCAACAGACACCATCCCTCAAGATAGCAAACAGGTAGATCAGAATTAGTTATATACCAACTATACAATATCAACTGAAATTGGTAACTCCCTAATTTGTGTAATTTCAAGAAATCACTCGTTATAGACAACCTAATCCAAATATTGACTGTCAATTAATAACGATTGTTAATTAAAATAGCTTATTGCTTAACGCTCTTGTGGCGGAGATTGCTGGTGAGTTAGAGCACAGTTTCAAGAATCGTTTCTAGTGCCTCCCCTCCCGGTTTTCGGAATACTTCATTGCGAAGCTGAAACACTCTGAGGTACGGTGTGAGTTTGTCTTTGGAAACACCTCGATGGGGCGAGAGCCAGGATCGCACCAGCGATCCGTGGCTCTCGCAGGTGTTCACGTGAACGTCTCCATCAACATACTCACCGTCACCATGGACGACGTATTCACGGGTGAATGCGTCGTCCACCCCAAGCAGTTCATACGCCCGGAAGCCGTCGGTGTAGACAGTTAACGACTCCTGGTGGCAATCAGTCAGCAGGAGTCGGATTGTTGATTCATCGGCGGCTTTCGCTGGGATCACGTACCGCTCACCGGTGCCGCGATCTGCAAGAATAAACACGGGTGGCTTGTCCTTATCGTATGTTCCACGCCCACGCGTGGAGAGGCCACGCGAGCGCGACGGCTGGTCGCGCTCGTGGCCTTTGAGTCCAGCTTTCACGTACAGCTCGTCGCTCTCAACCGGGCCTTCGAGGTGTGGCAGAGGCGCGTCCAGCACTCGCAGGAAGCGCTGGACGCGCCGATAGATCGTCTTGTAGGACACGTCGATCTCCACGTCAAGCTGTCTGAGACTCGTATTGAAGCGGATGTAGGTGTAAACAGGGAGAAACCATTTTTTGAGAGCAACCGCTAAGTATTCAAAAACTGTGGCTGTCTGATCGTTGAACGTACGGTCGCAATTTTCACACAGCTATCGCTGGAACACTCGATAGCTGCCGTACCGAATCACGGATTCGGCACGGCAGCGTAGGCAATAGATGCCGTCACGCCAGCGAACCTGTCGCAGCAGGTTCGCGGCTCGACGCTCCGAGGCAAACGTCTTGATTGGGAACATCATTTGTCGGGTGACATGAATGTATCACCCTTGCCCGCTGTGACTTCCAGCTACTGTTGAGAACTGACCAACAATCTTCTACCCAAGAGAGTTGCTTAATATACACATCCACTAATAATTTAAAATCATGTTATTATTCATAGCGTATGCAAATTTGCGAAGATATAATTATTTAATTATTAATATATTTGGCAGAAATAATCTTAACAGGCTTCATTCCCAGCCTGCTATGGAACATCCTAGCTTACAACGCATTATTGTAAGATCGGCACTCTTCCTCTCAAAATAAGCGGACGATCTCAATTGTTAGTTGATAGTCTAACAACAATGGAGCTCATATATAAATTATAACGACACTACTGATTCCCCCAAAGTACAAATCGACAATGTATAGTGGCTTACAGACTTCTGAAAGTGATTTTCGATAAAGATAGAATTCTACATTAATTACTAAACTTATACAGACACTACTCTTAGAATGTTGTTTATAACTTTAATCCAGCTTTTTACTAGTTACTTTTGTCGAATGAACCGCTTAGTAATCCGAAGTAATAACGGCTTGAACAGGCAGCTATGCCAGAATCAACAGAAGTTCGTGCGCGAACCAATGAGCAGACGAACCCTTGCTCTCAAAGATAATCAGTTGGTGCATTTAAAAGCATCATATAACGGTGTTCAACAACGAGCTGAACAGGCACAATACAGCGATAATAAATCTAGTTGAATTATGTCTGTGAAAAATGGCGATCATGGTAGATTCGAAGAATTAGAAAATCAACAAGAAAACACAACCAAACAAGATACTGAAATTCAAACAAAAGACACAATCATTGGTGTCTCAGTTATTATCCCCACATATAACGAAAGTGAGAATATCAACTCAGTCGTTACTCAGTGTCTTAAAGCACTTCCACCGTCCTCGTTCGATGTAGAAATAATCGTTGTTGACGACGATTCGGACGATTACACGTGGCAGTACCCAACACGGCTGTTCGGCCACGATCCCCGGGTTCGTGTAATCCGGCGGCAGACAGCCGACAAGGGATTAGCCCGGTCGGTTGCAGATGGCTTCGAAGCAGCTTCACATGAGTACTGTGCAGTGATCGACGCTGACCTCCAGCATCCTCCAGAGAAGCTCTCAGAACTGTTCAAAGCACTTGACGACGGTGCCGACATCGCTATTGGGAGTCGACATATCGACGATGGGGGGATCGAAAACTGGCCGCTGTGGAGGAAAGTCGTTAGTAAGGGTGCAACCCTCTGTGCGCGAGTCGCACTTCCTAGTGGTCGGGAAGTTTCGGACCCGATGTCGGGTTTCTTTGCGGTTCGTCGGAGTGTGACACAGAACGTCGAACTCGATCCACAAGGATACAAGATTCTGCTTGAAATCCTTGGGAAGGGAGCGTACGACACAGTCACAGAGGTTCCGTATGTGTTCCAAGAACGTGAGCGTGGAGAAAGTAAACTCACTGCAGACGAGTATCAAAACTTTCTCGAACATCTCGGACAGCTCTCGGTCGTCGACCGCGGTCTCGATTCGGTCGTCGCTCCACAGCGAGCCGTTCGCGGCAGTGAGTTCGCGTTCGTTGGGGCTGTTGGCACAATCGTCAACATGGCCGTTTTCGGGCTTCTTACCACCGGTTTGGACCTGTTCTTCTTGGCAGCAGGCGTTGTCGCATTTGTTGCAGCTGTCAACTGGAACTTCGCCGGAAACTGGTTGCTCACATACGACCGCCCGGACGGAAACATACTCGAACAGTACACGCGATTCCATGTCGTCTCCGTTGTAGGGTTTCTCGTGTACAGTGCGACCCTGACTATCGGAGCGGTCGCTGGCATCCCGCTACTCGTTGCGAACCTGGTCGCAATCATCGCGGGTTCCGGTGTGAACTTCTTCGGTAGTGAAACATCAGTCTTCCAACAGACGGAGACACGACACAGCACCACAGCGAGCGAGCCGAACACTGTCCGCAGTCCAGTAGAGCAATCGAGTGACTAACGAATCCAGCTGAAATCACAAACCATGTTACAAAACAACAAAATACTGATTACCGGCGGAGCGGGTTTTATCGGATCGAACGTAGCAAACGAACTCGCCGAGGACAACACCGTAACTGTCGTCGACAACGGCTATCTCGGTATCAAAGAAAACCTCAGCGACGAGGTCGATTTTCGAGACCAAAGCGTCCTTGCATCGGGGCTGCCGACGGACGTAGATATCGTCTTCCACCTCGCAGCACTTTCATCGTACGCGAGGTACGAAGACGAGTTGACAAAAGGAACACGGGTAAATGTCGAAGGGTTCGTCAATGTGGTCGATCAGGCTCGAGAAGACGGCTGCGAGACTGTTGTTTACGCTTCGACGTCGTCCCTGTACGATAGCGAGACCGGATCCGACTCCGGACAACAGTCCGTAACAGTCAATACGGGCTACGAAGCCTCGAAACTGGCCCGCGAGCAATACGCGGAGTACTTTGCCAACCATTATGACATGAACGTGGCTGGAGTACGTCTGTCATCGGCGTACCAGAGCTACGACGACCATGATGAGCATAAAAAGACGTACGCAAATATACTGGCACAGTTCGTTGACGACATCGCTCATGGACGCTCGCCAGCATTGTACGGGGACGGAAGACAGACGAGAGACTTTACTCACGTTACTGATGTCGTTCGTGGATTGATCGCCGCTGCTGAACACCAACTGACCGGTGTGTACGACCTCGGTACTGGACGGCCTGTATCGTTCAACGAGTTGGTTGAACTGATTGCTGAGTCGTTAGACCGCGATATTCAACCGGAGTATATTCAGAACCCCATTCCAGATAATGTACAGATCAATAATACGGTAACGGGTCATCAAAAAATACGCTCTCAAACCGGCTGGAAGCCGGAAGTCAGGCTCGAAGAAGAGCTCGAACAGATGTGTTCGCAGTACAAACCCCTAAAACAATGAGTGATACATCCCCATCGGATACGTCGACAACACCACTGGCCGACAGTGACCAATCGTCGGCCAAGTCGACGGATACAGGCGAGATCTCATTAATCGAAACGCTCAACAGTCAGCTCTCCGAGCATCATCAGATCGAGGATATCGCGCTCATCATGCTCGGCGTACTGAGCATGAGCTACGGGAGCCTGGTGTTGTTCAACACTGGAACGTTCAGCGTCGACGTTCAATCCACAGTGACAACGTTCGGATACACACCGCCAATACCCGCGATGGTTGCCTGTCTGTTATTGTATGCAATTGGACTCCTTTGTCTGCTCAGTGTTGGTGCTGATTGGTCTCCACGTCTTACCCCTCTGGCTTGGATCCTCTCGGGCATCTATACCGTTATCGGGATAATATTTTATTTCAATGTGTTCGATGAGCCCCGTGTTCGTGAGAACGCACAAGGTGGCAAAACCGATGCATACGTGCTGCAAAGAGAGGGTGCGGCGCAGTTCTTAGATGGAAACAACCCATACCAGTACGACTACGCAGACGAAATTCTCAGCCAAGTCCCGGGCTATTTTAGAACTCCGCTTTCTCCGGAGTTTGACCCTGAAGACCTCACAGAACCGATAAACATTGTCACGTCACTTGACTATCCACCAATCTCGTTTCTCTGGTATTTACCGAGTGAAATACTTGGGATTTCAGGTGCAATTCAAGATATTGCGACAATCGGCTTGATTATGGTCGCCCTGCTCGTGATTACTCCCAAGTCACTCCGGCTAGTTGTTCCGATATTCTTTATGCTAAATTGGAATATGATTATGTTCCCGGCCTCGTTCGTCCCCGATGCGGCATGGGTGCTGTTTGTTGTCGCAGCGATCTTCACCGTCCACTACCCCAAAACGAACGCAGTTCTCTGGGCACTCGCAGCAAGCTACCGACCCCAGCCGATCCTAATAGCGTCGTTCTTTGCAGTATTCGTCTACAAGGAGTTCGGACTCGGATATATCAAACAGTGGGTCCCAACAGGGTTGCTCTTTACAGCAATCATAAATCTCCCGTTCGCAATCTCGACCGGCTTCTCGGCATACTGGGCGTATATTACCCTCCCAATTCGGATTACGATTCCGCCGGGTGGGATCGGCCCAGCGATGATTTTCAGCACGGACCTCGTTAGCGATGCGGCTGCGACAGGAGGAATCCACTCACTGTTCTCATATGCGGTGTTTGGAGTGTGGGGTCTCTCCCTGGTCGGTTTGTTTGTTTATTATGACCGGCTCGGTGCTGGTGCGCTTGCATTCCCGGGACTCGCTCTCTGGTTCCATTGGCGGTCCTTCGAGAACTATCTCATCTGGATGCCATTGATCGTGTTCACAGCGTATATGGTCGGATTCCCACATCGGAACCCGATGCAGCTCCTCTATTTGCGAGCACAAGCAGCGCATACGACGATTAAACAGAGGCTGTACAAACCATGGTCGAAAGAAAACTCGGTCCCCGTTTCCACGGAAAAACAGAATTGAGATCCTAATACGAATGAAACACAGTAATCTCAGCCCGTCTCGACGGTCCCTGATTAGTGGTATTGGTGCAACAGCACTCGGATCGGTAGCAGCTGGCTGTCTGGATTCGGATACCGAAGGTGAAACGAATATCAGTACTAACGTCGACATTATCGATCGAGCCGACCAGCGGTTCGCTCAACTAGAACTGTCAGTAACACCAACCGACGACATCAACCGCATACATGTTATGCGTAACAGCTCAGAAGCAGCGAGAATTGAAAAAATAACCAATCCAATGAACGTCGACGTCCCTCTTGAGGGTGGACGTCATTACGAACTAGAGGTTGTCGTCGATATCGGAGAACTGGATATGAACTCCGAGAGAACGACGCTTGATCTCGGGTTTGTACCACGTGTAGATGCGCCACTGCATGGCGACCGAACACTGTGTGCACACTACTACCCATGGTACGGTGAGCCCGACAACCACGAAGAGTGGACAGAAATCTCACCGTCGACACCCGAACTCGGAGAGTACGATTCGAGAGAAACAGAAACAATCACGAGACATCTCAACTGGTGCGAACAAGCAGGAATCGACTGGCTATCGGCAGCTTGGTGGGGTCCGAACTCATTCACTGATGAGACGCTTCTCGAATACGTGCTCGAAATTGAGAACGCACGTGAGTTCACATGGTCTGTACTCTACGAAACAGAAGGTCGATTTGACGAGCTACCGGTTAATATGGACGACGAAGAGCCCCGAGCGACGCTGGCCTCGGATCTCGAGTATCTTGAGGAGAATTATTTCCACGAACCATGGTACCACACAATCAACGGAAGACCTGTCTTTTACATATTTGTTGCTTTTGAGCTTGCCGGCGATGTCGCAGGTGCATGGCAAGAGGCTACCGAACCGCTAGATGTCGACCCATACCTAATCGCAGACATTGGCAACAGGAGTGTGCCAGATGTCGTTCCAATTGTAGACGCCGCCGATGCAGTGACTACATACAATCCGTATCAGGCTCGGGACGATATTGAAGAGGTATTCCGTGAAGAAACGCTGTCGACGTACCGTCGATGGTTCCTCGGACGTGAGTCCACTGGTGTCGATATTATGCCGACAGCGATACCAGGGTATGACGATAGCCTGATTAGGGATAATCCTGTATTAGAGTCGAACTATGAGCTGTACGATTGGTGCATTCGTACCGCACGTAAGTACGCGACCAATCACGACACGGTATTTATTACTTCATTTAACGAATGGTATGAAGACACACAGATAGAGCCATCCGAAGAGAAAGAAGAACACCTGCTCAATGTAACACCGAACGTGTTCGGCGAAAATGGGTATGAGTATCCCAACTTCGATGGAAAGATTCTTTCACTTGAGTTTGAGGAATCAGTCCCTGAACCAGAGATTACGGATAGTACAGAATCCAGCCGGGAGCTTACATTCTTGTGTGAAGAGTTGAGTGTAGAAGGTCCAACAGGAGATACGTTAGACACGTATTCTATTGGCTCATCTGATGAACCACTCATTCTGAACGGAGCATATGATCCCCAAACGAATACAGAAGCCAGTATGAGATGGTTTGGTGGGGGCACTACGACGAGTCTCTATCTAAACGAACTCAGTACAAGATACAAAATCCGACTCACAGGAAGAGCGGCCTCTGAAATGGAGGTCTCGGCGTATCTCAATGAAGAAGAGATCGGGTCCGCACAAGTAGGTCCACACAGGGACACGTACAGCCTATGAGGGGTACAATCACAGTAGCCGCAGTCTACAATCTAGCGACTATCTACCTCAGAGGGTTCTGTATGGGTGCTGCTGATGCGGTTCCCGGTGTCTCTGGTGGGACAGTTGCACTCATCACTGGAATTTACGGACGGATGATCAGTGCGATTACGGCAGTTAACCCCGGCCGACTCAACCGCATCATTCGTGGCTTGCACACGGACAATCGAGACGACGCGACGAAAGCGCTTCAGGAACTAGATGTTGGGTTTCTGTTCGTACTCGGTGCCGGGATTCTAACTGCCGTCGTCACTGTTCTCCGAGTTATTAGTATCCTACTTGAGACAAACCCTGTCGAAACCTATGGCTTTTTCTTCGGATTGATCGCCGCCTCAGCAGTAGTTCTCTCCAGCGAGGTATCACTGTCGACTCGTGGGAGAAAAGCGGCTGCAGTGGGTGGGTTTTCGCTCGCGTTCGTTGTCTCTGGCTATGCGGCGACGGCTGCTGACTCGACGCTTCCACTGGTGTTTGTGTCCGGAACCGTTGCGATCAGTGCGATGATTCTTCCAGGTGTTTCCGGCTCATTACTGCTATTGATGCTTGGTCAGTATGAGTATATGTCGACAACGCTTCGAGAGTTTACCGACGCACTCGGAGCCTTGCTCAACGGTGGAGAGGTGGCTGCTGTTGTTGACAGTGGAGTTCCCGTTGTAGTGTTTCTAACAGGAGCCGTAGTCGGACTGTTTACTGTCGCACACTCTGTTCGCTTGGCACTCAAGCGATACCGTGAAGCGACGGTTGCCTTCCTTGTAGCGCTCATATTCGGGTCACTACGTGCACCAGTCGAACAGACGAGTATCGAACTGGCTGCCAACGGTGGTGCGTGGACTGCTGGAACTCTTGGATTATTTATTGGAGCCGGGGTTGTTGGCGGTGTCGCTGTTGCCGTTGTTGACCGTCTTGCGGGAGGTATCGAGACCAGCCCTGCGTAGTCGACAGGCCGAGTGCCTCGAAGCCAACCCCCGGCGGCGCACAACCGAACTGTTTAGCTTATACAGTTGAGACGAACTGATTCCGTTGGAGCCTAGCGTTCAGTTTACAATAAGCTATAACATAAGAACAATAAAAATGGAAATATACGTTGCTATTTCTACAAATATGGCATGCAAAATAGTAGTATATTACTCTATTATACTATTTTCTAAAATTCTTACCAACAGGTATATATAATGGTGACATATCACTGGAACTGTATGGTTGAATCACGACGAAGTGTGCTACAGAAGCTGGCTATACCTGCTGCGTTCATGGCTGGTGCTGGGTATGAGTGGATACCACGCGACGATCTCGCTATCTGTGAACGAGTAGAAAAAGACACTGACGAAGAGAGCGACGAACAAGAGGATGAGCCGACAGATCAACCGACATCTGATCTGACTGTTGGGGCTCATTACTATCCATGGTACGGACGAGGAACCCATGTTGATTGGCCAGAAGAATCACCAGAACAGCCTGTTCTCGGCTCGTATGATGCTCGTGACCCTGAGATTATCGCTCAACATCTCAAGTGGTGCCAGGACTACGGGGTCGACTGGCTCTCGATGAGTTGGTGGGGACAAAACAGTCCAGAAGATATTACGATCCGGGATTATATTCTGGAGCAGTCGTTGGGAGAGACAACGTTCTCAATTTTCTACGAAACACCGGGAATGCTTACTGTAGATTCCGATGGTACATTCAATCTAAGTAGCAGTCAGAACCGAGAACAGCTGATTAGTGACGTAGAATATCTTTCTGACACGTACTTCACACATCCAGCGTACCGACGTATCGATGGTCGCCCGGTGTTCTATCTGTATATCGCTCGTGAGTACCGTGGTGATATTGCAGCGATATTCGACGCCCTGCGCGATGCATCTGCAGACGGGTTGTATATTATTGCAGATCTTATTCGATTCGGACCACCGTTGGACACTGACGATCCACTTATCGAGGCTGCTGATGCTGTCACGTCGTACAGTATGTACTCTCCGTTAGATGACATCAACGACCGATTCGTCGAGCGAGCGACTGATGTCTACGATTATTGGACCGAACCGCTTGCACAAGCGGATACGGAGTTTATGCCAGTTGTGTTGCCGGGGTACGATGATTCAGAACTTACACACGTAGAACGAGACAATCCGCCGCTTGAAGCCTCACCGGAACTGTTTCGCGATTTCTGTCGTGAGGCACAGCCGTACGTGACTGAGGGGGCCAACTCGATTTTTGTCACCTCGTTCAATGAGTGGTACGAGAACACGCAGATCGAGCCCAGCGAACGATACGGAACAGCGTACCTCGATATCGTCAAAGAAGAGTTCGGTACTGTTCAGCAGGAACCTAGTGAAGAACTGATCGAGATTGGATTCCAGTTTGATCGAACCGTTCCGGAAAATGAACTCGCGCCAGGCATTACGGATCCACGTGACCTTGCGGTGCAATGTTTTGCTATTGAACTCCGAGATGAGACAGGGAGTGTGATCACTTCCTACAATATAGGGACAGAAAACAGTGAACCCGAGTTCGGCATCGGTGCATATCCTCCTGAACAGTTGGATGATGTCGACGGCGAAGAGGGTTCGTGGCGATGGTTCGGTGGTGATGAGTCACGAACAACCCTACAGTTTGTTCCCCCGATTCCAGACGCCTATTCACTGCTACTGCGTGGCAATGCAGCTGAAGGAGAAATACAAGTGAGTGTCCTTGATACAGGAGAACAGACTGACACTGTCACTATTGTTGGACGAACTCCAACTGACTACGTATTTTCACTCTAACTAACTGAGAACACGTTCCAACGTAGGCACTGTATAGGTAGTCGACAATCAAGAAGGTGTATATATGTTGCCTCTTATCATGTACTGGACTCAGTTTCCAAATCCTGCGATCTTCTTAGAGAGGCGTTTTATAACACACTATCGACATCAAGGTCAATTATTAGTAAGAATTTTCTGTAGGATCTCTTAGGGCGGACAACATTTAGAATCAGTTTGCCGATAGACCTGCAGCATTCACCCGCTCAATTTTCAGTGAATCAGAGAGATACTTATTTTCCCATTTGACACGTTCTGAGATTAGTTTTACTCCACTTTCGGTCAATTCATAATAATTTGTACGCTGATCGTGATTACCTTTTTCAATTAAAGAGTATTCAGCGAGCGCATCGAGATTTGGATACAGTCGACCACGATTGACATTTTTGATATGCTCTTCGAGTTTGCGGCGAATTGTTTGACCAGAGGGTTGATCGGAGCCTGCAATGACGAACAGGATGTCACGTTGAAAACCAGTCAGTTCGAACGACTTTTTCAGGGACATTACAGATATTGGTACATTATATAATCAATTAGTAATTTGTCAACTAATCAAATAGCACATAATTGTTCGTATGAGTAGTCAATGCCTACACAGATGAATTATCACCAATATTTAAGTTAAGAAGAAATCTGCTACGAGGTCTTTGTACGTCCTCTATTGTGGCGTAAAACGAACTAATCTGTGAGATTTATAATCGAGTTATACGGTTACTCGATCAAACCCGATGTGCAAGACTGCGACCGCGAGTCTTGCGAAGGATATTTTCTCAATAGGTAATGAGAGGTCAATCCATCATGGGGGCTCTTGATTGTAGACC
>LKMJ01003607.1_pt1 | contig 14448 bp, 11 predicted proteins | sample 643391 | NCBI WGS metagenome assembly LKMJ01 (sample SAMN04112250, study PRJNA286221) | soda lake metagenome | biome: soda lake; feature: Kulunda Steppe; material: water; isolation source: sample PL-Br10 brine of Picturesque Lake | place: Russia: Kulunda steppe | collected 2010-07
ACACACACACACACACACACACACACACACACACACACACACACACACACACACACACACACACACACACACACACACACACACACACACACACAAAAACACAAACACACACACGCGTGCGTGCACACAAGCGCGCATTCATTTACGTGCACACGCTTAAGCGACATTTTGAATATGGAAGGTTGATCTATTGTAAAGATTTCTTGATAAGAGAGGCAGAAACATTGTTGTCTGAAATTGATCATTGACAGATGCCATGAGGCTCCATGAGGATGCAGCAGCCATTTGTGCATGAAACACAGCAAGCAATCTTTTTGGTTTGACTTTTTGCTGGAGTGATTATTATCTCTGATTTTTCAGCGTGCGCCCATGTGTGCGTGTGTGCAGACATGTCATATTCTGACACGCACGTGGCTAACAAGATGATCATGGCCCCCACTTGCGCCTGTGGCATGCACGCTGACGTTGCCATGTCTGCTCCTTTGCCTGCCCCTGTTTCATAGCTGGCGACTGGTTGCAAGGGCCCTACATTTATGCACTGTACGAGCACTACGGCTACAAGGTTGGGGACATAGGCAGGCTCTTCATCGCCGGCTTTGGATCATCTATGGTGTTTGGAACGCTGGTGGGCGCCTTGGCGGACAAACAGTGAGTGCAAACATCATGTGCATGGACAGGAGGCTGATGGGCGCTGGTAAGCCTTCTTTGCGCCATAGCTTTAGTTGGTGAGCCAGATATGGGTGCACATCCAAGCCAAACCTTTGCTGATTCTGCAGACAGGATATCTAAGCATGTTTAGAGTGGAGGTTAACATGTATACAACCATTGCTTGTATGATGCTTCGTACTTAATACTTACGCAGACATGCATGTGAGTGGTCTAGGAAAGTCAGCTCAACTCTTGCTTCAAGATTTATGCTTTTGTGGTCATTGCACGGCTTGGTTATGAATTGACTGTTCAATTCTATTGGATCCCTGTTGCAGTGGTCGATCACTGCTGGCCGAGCTAGTGTACTCTTGGAGGGTAACTTGAGACAAACACTTGATGCAGCAAGTATTCCATGCTTCCTTGCCTATGCCCACGAGCACAGGCTGCAGGCTGCGCAGCCTTGTCTGCTGCAACCTGAACATGAATGAGCTTGCCTTGTACACGCATGTGCATGCACCTGTGCACACGCACACGCGCAAAAGTGAGCACACTACAAGCGCGCGCACAGACGCTTCCATGTAAGCAAACGCTGGTGCACCTGCACATGCATTTCATGCCGCAGTGGCCGCCGTGGCGCAGCTGTGCTGTACATGGTTGCATACAGCCTCAGCTGCATGACCAAGCACTCGCCAGACTACTGGCTACTTATGCTGGGACGTCTCCTGGGGGGCATCTCCACTTCCCTGCTGTTTACAGCCTTTGAGTCTTGGCTTGTGTCGGTGCGTGCCCTGTGATCACACACGCGAGCACTGTGAGGAAGGTTGCATGTCTGGCTTCCTGCACTTCCGCATGGAATGCACAGCCTGCCTTGCATGCAGTACGACAAGAACTGATGCTGTGTCCTTGTTGTCCATGCTTTTATGAGCCCATGAGTGGTCCAGTTCTTTGCGAGGTTTCCTACCCATTAAGAGCAAGGCTTGTGCTTGTGATTATGCCTTCACACTGAGCAGCTGACCCATTCACAACTCAGCTCACCCCCCGCACCTTGGTTATGCTGGCGTTCATCCGCAGGAGCATGTCACACGTGGTTACTCAGAAGCATTGCTGGGCAATGTCTTTAGCAAGGCTACATTTTTGGGAGCGGGGTTGATGGCCATCATTTCGGGTGAGGCGTGTTTAAGCAGCTCTGCCAAAAATGTCCCACTGGCTCTATGCCCACTGGCAGAATCCTCTCAGAAGCGCACACGTACATGGAAGACACTGTTCACGAGTCTTACACTCTCACAGCCCACTATGCCACGGGTCCGCTGCTTCCATTAAACTGCAACCTCATGCAGCAAAGGATGCCGAGGTCTTAAAATGAGAGCCTATACGTCTCCGCAAAGCTGGAGACGTTGTTTTTAGCAAGACTTGCCTAGGCCCTTTTATTAGCCATGCTTGCCACACAGAAACATGTCGACTAACCAGCTGCTTGGGGAGCCTTGCATGGAATGATGGTCTGTGAGCATCATGCAGCCTGCGTGGGCAGGTTGATGTAAGCTGCTCTTGTGGAGCAGGCTCTTGGGGCGACCGGGCCTGCAACCATGCAGCCCAAACGCATCCCGCCTCCTCCCTCAATGTCCAACACTTTGACCGCTTGCTTGTGGATTGCAGGCCTCGTGGGCAATATGCTTGTAGAAGACATGGGGCTGGGTGTGGTTGCGCCTTTTGATGCCTCCATAGCCGTCATGGTGTTGGCAGGTGCAATCATTTTGGTCACTTGGTCCGAGAACTATGGCAAGACCACTCATCGTTCCATCGGCGCTCAGTTCAGCGAGGCACTGCACGCAATCTGCGCAGGTGTGTTGACACTGGGGAATGCTAGGTTGGGCAAGGTTGCATAAATGGTGGATGCTAGATTAGGTAGGTCACATAGAATGAAGAATGCTAGGCATGTGCCTCTCTGGAGCCCTCAGAGTGGCTGGGGTTCAGGTTGCAGGGCACGACCAGGCCTTGTCCTCATGGGGGCCTGGGGGCCCCACATTCAACCATAGTTCCAGTGGCCTGAATTTCAAGTTGCTTCGTCAATACATCGAACACGACCGAAGTTTTAGTGGCCTGAATTACACTGACTGCTGCGTCAACACATCACACCCAATCACAGTCCCAGTGGCCTGAATATCACTCACTGTGTTAACACATCACACAACCATAGTCCCGGTGGCCCGAACTTCAAATTGCTCGCGTTACTTGATCACACTTTTTGGTGTGCAACACTGGAGCTCAGGGAGCTTTTGGTGGACGCTTGCACCGAACACAAAAGCCGTGTGGCCCAAGCTGCGTGTGAGATGACCATGCCCAAAGTCTGCAACAGTCTCAGTGCGATGTGGCCATGCCTAGGGTCTGCCCCGGTCTGAGTGCAATGTGGCTATACCCAAGCTCTGCAACAGTCTGAGAGTAATGTAGCCATGCCCAAGGTCTGAGTGTGACGAGGGCCATGCCCAAGCCTTGGGCCAAGATCTGTGTGATGTGGCCATGCCCAAGGTCTGCCCCGATACATCAAAACCTGCCTTCCAGGGCTTGCACCTCACACCTCAACAGCTGATGCTCGCAGGTCATGGCTCCCCTCATGCTCCTGTGGCATATGCTCACATGACACAGCATCTTAGCCTGCAGGTCACGGCAACCATGCTCGCAGACCAGCGCATCGCTCTTCTGGGGGCCATGCAGTCGCTGTTTGAGGCCTCCATGTACACCTTTGTCTTCCTGTGGACGCCAGCGCTCAGCCCGAATGGCGAGAAGCTGCCGCACGGCGTGGTTTTCTCCTGCTTCATGACCGCATGCATGGCCGGCTCAGCGTTGACGGGCCTGCTCATTCGCAAGGTGAGGCTGTGCCCTTGCAAGTGCTAGCTTGACGCCGACAGGCCTGCCCATTTGCGAGGTGAGGCTCTGCTCTTGCGAGTGCTTGCTGGAGCATGCCGCACCTGTGGCGCCCTTGCACCCGTTTATACTCTTGCGCTCTAAGGCCGCCCAAGCCTTGCTTCTTGGTAGGCGCCCCTCTGCCTGAGTCATCAGCCATGCTGGTGCTCAAGCAGCCACACTGGTGCTCAAGCCACGCTGATCCAAGCCACGCTGGTGCTCAAGCAGCCACGCTGGTGCTCAAGCCACGCTGGTGTGCTCAAGCAGCGTTATGAATTTGAAGCAGTGTTTTTGGTCCTCATTTGCATTCTCAGGTGTGTTCCAAGGCTGGAGTAGATCACCAATGACTGCTTTTTGTGCTCAATTTCTGCAGTACAAACCCCATGAGTACATGACCTACGTGTACCTGGTGTCGGCTATTTCCTTGGCGGTGCCATTCGTATTCCACTTGAAGCAAAGTACACACCATACAGGCAAGCCTGGGAGGGTGATACCGGTAGGAGAAGACTTGAGTTCCAGCCAGAGCCTGGAGGATTGAAACAGCCTGTGCGCTGCTTGGTGCGGCGATGCTAGCTCTTGACCACGCAGTGCTCTTTGAAGGCATCCCTCTCTCTTGCCTGCGCTCTCTTGCCTCCAAAGACACCATCCAAGTGCTGAAACGGCACATGGGCAGCTAGGCACGTGGCCTCTATTTCATGCTCAGGCTGTAGCGCGTCTTGGCCCCCTTCACATCTCTTGCAGGTCTTTTGGTGTCAGAGGACTCCCAAGCCACGCTGGGAGCCATTGGCACAAGCGGCATCTCATTGCAAGGCAAAATCGAGCTGCTGTCGTTCTGTGCATTTGAGGGTTGTGTGGGCATCTTCTGGCCAACACAGGCAAGTCACCCCATGCACCCGTAGTACCACAGCTCTGGCTTTGGGGGTAGTTCATGGCGTGCTTGTTGCCCAAAGTACAGCTTGGGGGACGGCAGCTGCTGGTCTCAGCTCATAAACGTAAAATAAGCCATGCAGCTTAAGCTAAGCAAGTGCATGTTTGCACCAAGATGCATCATCTGTGTGGAGCTCAACATGGTCTCTTCTTAAAACGTGCCCTCCCCAATGGCTGTACTAGCTCAGAAGCCCTGCTGGTGCCTTTCCGCTGTCTCCGTTTTTGGGCTCCTCCTTGCAATGCCAATGAGCAAGATTGGGCATAAGTATGCAGCCCCTGCACCAGTTTTGGACCTTAACATAACATTGGATGCCTGATCATTTTCTGCAATCAGTGTCAAGAGTCAGGGAGATGGTAGTCTGTAGTGAAAATTTAGGTCAAAACCATGTTGCCATTGCTCTATCCCTTACTTATTTAGGGGACTCAATTATAAGAGTACATATTATATAGTAAATGAAACAATAATGGCGCCTTTTGACATCCTGGATGAAATGCAATGGGCAAGGAAGCTGAGTTAAAAAGGGCTGTTCAGTGTCTGAAATGAAGGGGCGGACATTCTCACCAATCTTGCAGTTGCTTTCATACATCTATAAAATTCTTGTAGCTGTACCCATCGGTGCTGCATATACTTTTTAATTGACAGGGTTGGGTCATATGTTTATTTGCCCAGACCAATGCGCTTATGATACGAACAATGCGCGTATTTAACGTCAATGCATCCGCATTCAGGGGTCATTTTTGATGGTAGAGGTTGGGGGCCTGTGGGCCATCAACTGCCCCCCCCAGCTACCTGTTACCACCACAATGCATTATAAAAAGTACAGATACATTCAAAGTGCCAAGAAATGGGGGAAAAGTGCGTTCATGCCAAGATCATTGAGCTGAAAGACTAGTCCCATGCACCAGCACGCTGTGCGCACAAGTAATGCAAGCTCGTCCTGCATCAGAAAGCACTTCCTGCACATTAATCCAGATTGAGGGTAAGTGAAGTGCACAACGGATGAAGCAGTCCTGGAGCCTGTCCTGGATGAGATGAGAGCCCGGGCTGGATGAGGCGAGAGCCTGGGCCCGTCGATGCTTAGCAAGGCAGCAGCAGCACAGCGCAGCTCCAGCTTGACAGCAAAACATCAGCAACTGCACGCAACACCTCGCCACTGCCAAGGAGTGCTCCGCTGAGCAAGGTTTCAGCGGAACATGGGAAAAGCCCTTGGGGGGGGGGGGACGCATTGGACCCGAGGTTTTTTTAATTCGCGAATTTAAGGCAATTTTATCAATGCGTTGATTGCGATAAAATACGCAGGACCCAACCCTGTTAATTGATAAGTTTAAGAAGTAAACAACTCTCCAAAAGACTGCCAGTGTGCGTGAGGGAAAGGTCCACTATAATGAACTCCACACGCCTTTGGGACCAAAGCATGGACTTGTCATTTTCACTCATTTGCACACCACTGCAGATCATCTATTTCGTGCATTTGTACAAAATCACACAAGGCATTGGCTTGCCATCAAATAACCAGGGCAAGCACAGCACAAGCCCCTAGTGCTCCTCTCTACTTCTATGCTGTTCCAGACTCTTTAACAAGTTCAATATGCTCTGAAGCATCAAACCCCAAAGAGAATCCTTGTTACTTAAGTCTACTGTCTTGTACAAAGATGTCCATACTCCATGCCCCGTTTCAAGCTATCAGCCTTGCTCCCTCCCTCCCCCCCTCCCCTCTCTCCTTCCTGCACTTCTTAAGCAGCCGCTGCATCTTTGTTACCAAAGCAGCAGCTAGTATGCTCATTTGAAACTGACAACGCGTTGAAGTGCTGTGAATAACTAGTTTGGGAACAAACAAAAGCCAGAATGTTTGGCTTGTAACTTTGCGGCTGGTCACAACCAGCCAACAGTAATGGACATTGACAGAGACAGCGCTACTTTTGCTCTGTGAATCCGCCTCTCCTCATCCAGGCAGGCTACGCCGCTTCATTGGCTCCCTTCAATATCTTGCAAGCAAATGTTAAGTGCATTAATTTCCTGGAGCGGAAAGCACACCATACAAATGTGTGCATGCACTCGCTAGCAATGCGCATTGTACTTTGCTTAAGGTCTGCTTGGAATTTGTAGCATACAGTAACTCCGGACATTGTTCCTAAGGACTGGGTCAAGGTAAAAGTTCGGACCCTGTGGCCCCCCTTCCCTCGTCTCATCCCTCATTTTGTAGCGTATATGTGGCTGTCATCAATGTTTGCATGTACTTAGACTATAAATATATTCACACTGGTCCAGGCAAATGACCTAACCAGGTGGATGTGTACTTTCATACACGGGATGCGTGGGTGCAACATTGTGGGTATGAGTAACGTCACAAACATGTTCCAAAAACAAAGGTTTTTAGGGTGTGTACGCTTTTAGCATGCACACATGTGTGCAGACTTAGTCCGGTAATCTAGTTTGGAGGCCAAAAGGTCTTGTACCCCAGCCAGTAAGCGCGTACATGAAATATCTATGCGCAAATTGATGCTCACATGTTAAGAGTGCACTTTCAGTGTTCGATTCTTTGAGAGGCTTTTTGCTTGTTCATAGGGCCCAGCAGGAAGCACAATCTAGAAGACCTTAGTAAACTGTGTTTTTTCTGATGGTCAGGCACCATCCCTGCGCTGAATACTGCCGATGCACACAGCTCTGCAGCTAGGCCACCGTTTCCAACCCTGAGCACAGCTATTGACTACTTAAAAAGAATGTTTGGCACTAAGAGAGTAGCAATTGGTATACCCTGTACTCAGCGCATTTGGTTTGCAAGCCTGGGAGGTAACGCACCCTGTGCCCTCAGGATCTCCCCAGATGCTCCCCTCAAAACGCGTGTAATTCGATTTTGTGGCCCTAGTCCTCTGACATCCTTGTCTGATTCGTGCCTGATCCAGGCACTTCCAAGAGAGGGCAGCAAAGACCTGCTATCACTTGCTTCTTTGATTTCTTTATCATGATATTTCTTGCATATGGGGGAAATTTGGGAAAGGGAGCAGGGCCCGTTTTGCCTGGCATCTCGTAGTTTCCAAGCCATGGCAGGTACTCCAGGTTGCAGGTGTTCAACCTGCATGAAACAATCTCAATAATTTTTGCGCGATATAAGCTAAATACGTGGTTTCTGTTCTTTCCTTCTGTACAATTTTCCCAGTTTACATCTTGATTAGTTTCTTGCATAGGATTTGATCCTGCAGCATGCTCTTAAAAGTTAGAGCCTTTGCAGCCCATTGACGCCCCACAGCACCCTGGTGGAGCCCCTCCCTGGCCGGGCTGCGACCCTACAGGGTAAGCTGTGCCCGTCCTCTACCAGCTCATCCAGAAAGCGCGCATGGAGATGGCCTGGTTTGTATGCAGACTGCCTGCCTCAACATCTTTCCACCGCGAGTGTGTGTAATAATCCCTGCAGACCTTCCAAAAAATTACCACGTATCTTCACAGTGCATACATGTTGCTAAGCAGCAGGACAGGGCACCTGTGATTGAAGCGATGACATAGGGATGATATCAGGCTGCAGCTCAAAGGCTCCCCAGAGGACCCAGAAGGCACAAAAATATCAGTATGATGTTAAATTTTCTTTAATTATTTCAGGCTTTGGTCAGTCGTATTTTATCGCATTTTACACATTGCTAAATATGTCTAAAAATTCGCGCATTGATAAAGCCCAATGCGTCCAATGCAGACCTCCCCCCACGTTTTCAGTGCTCCTGCTCAGCCATGCTCAGCGGAGCACTCCCCTGCATTCCTTGGCGGTGGTGAAGCGCTGTGTGCAGTTACTGCTTTATTTCTATTGAACTGGTGCTGCGCTGCTTGCTCTGAGCATTGATGGGCTCGGGCTCTCATCTCATCCAGCCTGGGCTCTCATCTCATCCAGGACAGGCTGCAGGACTGCTTCATCTACTGTACACTTTTCTGCACCCACAAGCTGGATTAATGTGCAGGAAGTGTTTTCTGATGCAGACAGGACCAGCTACAAAGACAAGCTTGCAGTACTTGCGCTGGTGCGACTTGTCTTCCAGCTCAATGATCTTGACATGTTCCCACTCCTTCCCCTTTTTCTTGGCGCTTTGAATATATACACATGTGTATGTACATGCAAGAATGCGTTGGGGTGGTAAAAGGTAGGCAGTTGAGGGCCCGCAGGCCCCCCCTCACCCCCCCTCTACCTTGAAAATGACCCTTAAATGCAAAAAACATTTAAATATATGCATTGTGCGTATCATACTGCATTGGTATGGGCAAATGGATGCATGACCCAACTTCAAGTCAGACCCAACCCTGTTTCTTTTAAATGGGGTTGCCGCTGAGCCTGCAGCAAACATGCAATTTATTAGAGGGCAGTCCGACCAGCCCACTCCCAAGTAACCTTTTCTCATCCTGGATGTCCAGCACAAGGTTGCCCATGATTCTAGGTACTTAGACGCGCTTTGGGACACGAAGGCAGCAAGTGTATCACCCATTTTACACATTTCTGGGCTGTGGCCCCTGACTGATGGTTAGTAATTTATGAGACTAAAGGCCAATTTCTATTTTGAGCAACTTTATCAGTCTGTTGCAAGTTTTTGTCACCATGAATCAGAGCCTGGTCGCTCGCATTTACTATGGCAATGCAGTCAATTGCACACAATTTGTTTTGGGGTCCTGCCTGCACAGATGACTCTCCGTGCGTCCTTTGTGCCTGAGGAGTTACGCTCTACCATCTTGAACATCTTTCGCATTCCCCTTAACCTCTTTGTGTGTCTTGTACTGTACAAGGTATGTTTGGTGGTATGGCGTGGGAATTTATTGTTCACCCTGTGACTTGTTCTTCTGGGTACAGCTTGATTCATGAGTTGTTCCTGGCAGTGCCTCCCTCCCCTCCTGTGGTTACATTGGCAGAGATCAGCACCTTGCTTCACCGCTTTGAAGGCTGTGATTCTTTGCACTTAAGCCACTCTCCTTATGTGCTCTGGACAACACTAATGCGCATATAACACCTTGTCACACCACATTTTGCCGCATCAGTAGTGTTGATCGATTGCCTGTGAGGACCTACAGTAGCCTGAGAGGCTGTGACCCTGATGAATACTGCCCCTTAGTAGATAAGTTTATGGACCTTGCCGATTTTTGACCCAAGATGTCATCTGCAAAATTTGCGAGTAGCTAATTCCTGTACTTGTCATATGCTGCGCATGTTGCTTACAGGTTAGCAACCTCCCGCTTTCAGTGATGTTTGGCTTGTGTGTCATGTTCCTTATTGGATGTATGGTCTTCCAACTGCGATTGAACATGCTTATCCGAAAGCCTGCCCAGTGATGAGCATCCTTCTGGCACGTGATCTCTCTGGCAGTGACGTAGGTACCCAGGAAGCTCTCTAGAAAAAGTAGAGGCTCGCACAACCTTGGGCACAGAGGCCGCTCTGTAAGCTGCAGTGCTCTGCTGACATTTTGAACCTGAAGTATCTCAGGACATGCCTGATTCAGCATATTCATGCCAAAAGTAAGGGGTTATGTGATTTCCAATTCATTCTGGAGCAATTTGCCAATTTGCTGAGGGTCAAATCATGGGGGGCCAGTGGCTGCTTGCAAAATGATTGCCCTCCTTTCCCATTGTTACATGAGGAAGATGATCAATGCCACAAGTTGTGGCCCACAAGATAACCTATGCGCTGAGGCAGCTTTGTTGGAGGTTTTGTTTTGCAATGCACACAATGAAGCAAGCATGTTCCTAGCCAGTTGTAGGACATTTTGCGTGACACTGTCTCAATTTGGTGCTTTCCGGCAGAACTTAACAGAAATGAGTGAATCAATTCCACAGTTGACTGTTATGCGACGAACCCCATTTTAGCTGAATGAGTGATTCCTAAAGAAAATGTGTTATCTACATCTCTGCCGGTCTGCCTATTAGAATGGGGGTCAAGGCTCTATTCTGTGTCGGACCAGTGGTGCCACACCTGTTACCAGTCCAATGATCACTTTTTGCCTTCAATGTCAAACATGTCATGGTTTCAGCTTAGTTCCATCACCAAAGGAATCGGTCCAAAGAGAAGAAAGAAAAGAAAAACTATGCAGGCGGTTGAACACCCCCCGCATCAATTTAGAGCCAACATTTGTGTTCTTTAGGGACTTATGTAAAAAAATTGGAGGGATAAAGAGAAGGTTTGCATGGCCCCTGCGCAAGATTTTCGTTCCGCTGGACTCCAAAACAGGTCTTCAAGATAACAAGTTAGGGTTAAAAGCCAGTCGCGCTTCTTCAAAAATCATAACCACAACTTGTGTCGGAAAGTTGTGGTCCAGTGATTCCTGACTCAATCGGACTGAATCAAATGAATAACATTTGATTCATGCTTGAATCACTGATTCAAACGTGGAACCATTTGAAGATAAAAGATGTTCACATGGGTTTAAGGTTAGGTCAGGTTAGGTTACAAAGCTGTACCTGCCGAACGAGGGCAGCTTAGCTGAAGCCAAACAGGCCTGCAACCGAAATCAAAAAAGGCAAGCTAGGTTGTGTCCTGAAATCTAGGCACAGCATTCCAGGCACTCATGCACATACATGGCCGGCCTTTGGTGTCTGCTTGGCTAATTAAGTCTCTTAGCCTGTTTGAGTTTCTAGAGGGGGAGCGAAACAGTTGACGGTGTTTGACACGCAAGTTTGCCAAATCAGCACTTAGGCAATATAAGAGGACATGCTTTTCATCTTGGACACAGTGCCAGTTGCATTAAGTGCAGATTCTAAGCTCGTAAGGAACTCTGTATTGTTGTTGCCAGAGACGCTTGACATTCAAGTTGTGACTAGAGAGTCTGAGTCTGCCAGACTTTGCTGCCTGTGGAAAGAGCACGCAAAAGATGGCTAGGAATATTATGTCGTAGGTATGAAGGTAGATTTGGTTTGGTTGCGCGTTTCTGATCGTCCCACCAGCCAGGCTGACTCCCTATACGCACTCCAAAATGGGTGTGATACGTCCTTATGACTCTGCTGGATGCATGTGCATCATGTGGGTGAAGGTTCACATGGGTTTAAGCATGATTCAAATGGGATTCAAGCAGCATTTTGGGATGGGCCAGGCATAAATATTTGCATTTGATTCACATTTGAATTAGAGTCCTCTTCACCTGAATTGGCTGGATAGAGTCTATCCGATAGACCCATATCCAGGTTGTGGCAGATGCCAGGCTGGTGAATACCAATTGATTCAGTAAATTTAAAAGTGGATTGCAATTGAATCGACCTCTGTCCAGATGAATCATCATATGTCAGCTTACATCCTGAGCATGATCCAGCAATTGCACCTCGAACTCTGCGTTCGAGGTATATCAGTGCGGCACTGATGGACATACATTGTCTAAGAAAAGAAAAAATAGGAGAACTGTGCAAGCAGAACATAAGGAGAACGTAAGGATTTGCACATTACTCAACTCGAATGCCCTCTACTGAAGGTAGTAGCTTAGTGTACGCATGCGGCTGTACAGTACACTTGATAAGCCACTGACTTACTAATGCCTAAGTTAATTACTACTTTTGCTTCCTTTTACAGTACCCTTGACAAGCCACTGACTTACTAATGCCTAAGTTGATTACTCCTTATGGAAAATCAAATACATACACAGGACACTATCTGAGCACCAGGTGACACAGATGCACTCAACTCAACCGAAGCCTGCTTCGTAGTTGCAAAATAGGCAGGCAGCCTTGTTGGTGAACATTAAAAATTTTATCCGCTACACTCATCTTGCAGTGCAATGCCAGTCCTTGTCTCGTCGTCATAAAGGTGCATGCTTCCCCAGGATTCCATCTCTTTCAATGAGTGAAGTTCAGGATGGCACCCCTTACAGCCTGGCAACCAGCGTCCCTTGGCACGACCGTGTCCTGACCTTGCAGCCGGGACCGAATCTGCAGAAGTCGTTTGGAAATGAGGACTCCTCATCCACTCAGAGTCGCAGCCACCCTACGGCATACCAGCACCCAGGCTCCATGGTTGCGGGTAAAAGAAAATGAAAAAGAAAAACTACGTAGGCAGTGAAACCAATCCCTACATCAATTAAAGGAAAAGGAGACACATTGGCCCGAAGAGCCATGAGTCTCCTCCATCAGGGAGAAGGAAGAACTAGTGAGGATCTGGAGGGTGACAAGCCACCCCCTGCTCCAGACCAAGACCTTGAGAGCAACTGGATCTTTCAAGAGCGCGTCTAGTAGTTGTCAGTTTGTGTGCATAGAGCACAGTTTGAGCATGTAGCTTAAGGGCAGTCTTATGGGCTTTTTGTGCATCAAGGCAGAGCTCCTCAAGGTGATTTAAAGTGTGTGAGGTATAAATAGAGCCTTCCTCACAAAGAAGAATGGTGTGAAGGATGACTTTCTTGGCCTTTGAGCGCTTGCAAAGAACCTCATGTCGTTTTTTAGAGGCCTCTATTGTTCAGGCCGTGTATCTTAATAGTACTTAACCTCAACAATGTATTTCTCCCTGATGTTGATATTTAGCTCGTGGACTATGCATACATCTCTGCTGGGTTATCTTGGGTGTGGCATCTGGCGCAAATGAGGAGTGCTTGGCGATTTTGGGGTTTTAGTAGGTAAGGGGTTGACCAAAATGGCATCAGGGCGACTAGAGGTGTGTCTATCTCTAGCAGATAAACGAGCACCAAAAAGCCCGCTGGGTATAGTCCTGTCATTAGCATGCTCAGGAATTTGAAGGTTTTGTTGGGCCAAACGGTTAGTGCTGCCGGCATCCAAATGGACCAAACAACCTGCCAGAGAGCCTTTGCTGATGGCTTTCATGATGAGACTGCAGGCAACATTATGGCGTTCAGTGATCATGCCCAAGGTGATTGTATGTTGATACCCTGAGAGAATATGGAGAGCACTATCTGCTTGCTTACAGAGTGCACACTGAAGGCTGGTGGACATTTAAAAGCAGGCAGCGTGTTTCTGATTTAAAAGGGTGCCTGTGCGGTAGTGGAAGACATTGCGCTTCATTTGGAGAAAATGTTCGGACATGCCCCAAAAAGCGTTGCTAATGCCTTCGTCAACATGTGGAAGCGCACTCTGGTAATAGGAGAAGTATCCAGTTTTTGAGTTGGCATAACCCAGTTTATCGGAAACTTGATGGTTCGAGTGCATGTGAGATTTTAGTGCGGCTTGGAGATTTGGATGGTAAGTCAATTAAGGGCCGTGTTGGGGAGCTTCAGTACCAGATTCTTGTTGATCTACTTCTTCAACAGCTAACCAGCTAATATCAAAGAAGGAATTGCCACCAGGGCCTGCGATGCGGATGGTTGTTTCAGCTGGGAGGCTGTTTCCATGGCATTCTTGGTATTTTGCAAGGGCATATGCATTTTCATTTCCGGCAATTCCGGCATGAGATTTTACTTTATAAAGGAAGATGTGGGATTGAGAGTCTCGGATCCTATTAGAAAGAATTTTGAGGAGGTCTTCTTGGACATGGTGATGGTTTGGGTACAACAATTGTTTCCTAATTTGGTGGAGTGATGTAAGGCTGTCTGTAACAATATGAATATGATCGTCAGTGATAGCAGCGGCTTTAGCTGCCAGTTTTGCCTTCCCTATGGTGTTGGTTATACCTGCACTATTTGGTTCAACCAAGTTAGAGTTGCCCGAGCTGGGGTGGTAGACCCCTGCCCCAATAACTGTTTTACCTTCTTGGATATGGCAGCTACCATCCGTGTAGTCCAGGATTTCCAGTCTGAAACTTTAAGTGTGAGTCCCGGTTTGGATTGATGGGAAAGGGGAGCCACTTCACCCAGAGCAGGTCTGTGGGAGCACCTGGTAGTTTGCATTTTGTCTGAGTGAAGTTTCTCAAATTTCTTGAGACCAAGCGCTGTCTCAGCGTGCCTAGCATTATGCAATGGCATATGGGGTGGCTAGCGATGTTGTTGAGGTGCCAATTTGCTTCAGGGATGTTGCAAGCAAGGTTTTGCAGCCATGTAGGATTGTAATTATCAAGGTGAAGCCGTGCAGCTGTATTCCAGACTGCT
>LKMJ01003608.1_pt1 | contig 14447 bp, 13 predicted proteins | sample 643391 | NCBI WGS metagenome assembly LKMJ01 (sample SAMN04112250, study PRJNA286221) | soda lake metagenome | biome: soda lake; feature: Kulunda Steppe; material: water; isolation source: sample PL-Br10 brine of Picturesque Lake | place: Russia: Kulunda steppe | collected 2010-07
AGCGTCTGGAGGATCGTGAGCTGGGTGTCGCCGGTGCCGGGCGGAAGGTCCATCACGAGGTAATCGAGGTCGCCCCACTGGACGTCCTCCACCAGCTGCGTGATGATCTTGTGGACCATCGGCCCGCGCCAGATGACCGGGTCGTCCTCGCCGGTGAGAAAGTCCATGCTGATCAGCTTCATCCCGTACCGCTCGGGCGGAACGATCGTCTCCCCGTCGGTGTGTGGGCGCTCGTCCGCGGCCACCATGCGGGGCACGTTGGGGCCGTACACGTCGGCGTCGAAGAGGCCGACGCGCGCGCCGAGCCCTGCGAGGCCCGCCGCGATGTTCACCGCCATCGTCGATTTGCCGACCCCGCCCTTGCCGGAGGCGACCGCGATCACGTTTTTCACCCGCGGAAGGACCTGGTCGGACGGAGAGAGGTCGTCGGGGATCCGCGCGGAGAGTTCCACGTCGAGTCCCGCCGCCCCGAGTACCTCCCTGACGTCGTCGGCGATCCCGGATTCGTGGGGCGCGTACGGTGCCCCGAGCGCGAGCGAGACGTGTGCCGTCTCCCCCGCAAGGCTGATCTCGTTCACGAGTCCGAGGGAGACGATGTCGTCCCCGAGGTCCGGGTCACGAACCTCCCGAAGGAGGTCACGAACGTCTGCTTCGTCCATGGCTGAGGGAAGTGGGGTGAGCCGAATAAGGGTTCTGTACCGGCGAACGCTCGGCCGGCGGACCGACGTACACACGACACGCCGATCATCCCACGGCCGTGGGTTTCTTTACGCCGCTCGTACCGAAGTTTTAATTCAGGGTATGTCGAACGAACCGATATGAACGGCGTCGCTTTCGGACGAGTCGACCCGGCGCGTCGGTCCACAGATCGCCGTCGCGCCGACGGACGGGTTGCCGAGCGGACCCGAGGGCGCTTGATGCTTCCGACGACCGGGCCGAACGGAACATGAGTGACACAGGAACCGCCGATCGAAGACCGACATGAGCGACGGTCGATCGACCGATCTCCCGGGTACGGACGGCTCCGAACCGAAACCGACGATCAGGCTGTTACACGTCGAGGACGACGACGCGTTTGCGGACCTCACGGGTGAGTATCTGTCACGGGTCGCTCCGGAGATCACACATCACTCCGTCACGACGGTGACGGACGCCCGCCGTCGCTACGAGCAGTCGCCGTTCGACGCCGTGGTCTGTGATCACGACCTCCCGGACGGAACCGGGATCGACTTCCTCGAACACGTGAGGTCGGACGACGAGGAGTTTCCGTTCATCCTCTTCACCGGAAAGGGAAGCGAGGAGATCGCCAGCGAAGCCATCTCCGCGGGCGTGACCGATTACCTCCAGAAACGTGGAGGATCCGACCAATACGAGATGCTCGCCAACCGCGTCCGCAACGCGGTCGACCGACACCACCTCAAACGGCAGGTCGAGCGGGGGGTCACGGCGCTTGAAACCGCCACCGAACCGATCGGCATCCTCGACGAGGACGGCACGTATATCTTCGTGAACCAAGCGTATGCGGACGTCTACGGCCTCGATCCCGAGGACCTTCGGGGGGTCCACTTCGAGCGGATCTACCCTGCCGAGGAGGTCGACAGGTTCACCGACGAGGTGCTCCCACGTCTCACCCGGGAGGGACACTGGACCGGCGAGGCGACCGGCCGACACGTCGACGGCACGCCCATCGACGAACGTCTCGCGCTCACGCATACCACGAGCGGCGGCCACGTCTGTGTCATCCGCGACGCCGAGCACAAAATCGGAAACGACGAGTGAACGCATGCCGCATCCGCGAGACGCCGCTCGCTCCGGGACGTGGGCTCGCTACGCGTCGCGGACGGAGTCGGCACGCCGGCGTCCCGTTCAGGACTCGTAGTCCGCCCAGACGTACCGGGTCGCGTAGCTTCGGTAGGGCCGCCATGGCTTCGCGATCTCCCGCATCTCCGCTCGCGTCAGCTCCTCGCCGTCGTTGTACAGCGCCTCGATCCCGCGTCGAACCGCCAGATCCCCCAGCGGAAGCACGTCCTCGCGTCCGAGCGCGAACATGAGGTACATCCGCGCGGTCCACTCGCCGACGCCGGTGATCGTCGTGAGTTCGGCGACGACCTCCTCGTCGGTCAGCGTCGACAGTCCATCCCTCGTGAGGTTCCGTTCGTCGAACGCGGTCGCGATCGATCGGAGATATCGGACCTTCGTCCCGCTCAGTCCCGCCTCCCGCAGCCGACCCTCGTCCGCCGCGAGCACGCGATCGGGCGTGACGTCGTCGTCGAGCACGGCGTAGACCCGCTCACGGATCGCGGTCGCGGAGGCCGTCGAGAGCTGCTGGCTGATCACCGACCGGCAGAGGCGTCTGAATTCGTCGTCCGCAGGCGTGACGGGGAGCCATCCGTGCTCGTCGATCAGCGACGCCATCGTCGGATCCGTACGAAGCACCGCCTCGACTTCATCGCTCGCCTCGACTTCATCGTCCATTCCGATCTCGTCTCCGTCTCCGTCGGATAAACGCGTTTCGTGCCCGATCGACGACCAAAATAAACAGCAAAGGTGTTTCTCGTTGCCAAAAGAGAAACGTTCAACCGGGACGCTTCCGACCGGTCGGACATGGAGATCGACGACGTTCAACGAGTGGCGGTGCTCGGGGCCGGAAACATGGGCCACGGGATCGCCGAGGTCGCCGCGCTCGCCGGCTACGACGTGACGATGCGTGACATCAACGAGGAGTTCGTCCGGAACGGCTACGAGCAGATCGAGTGGTCGCTCGGGAAGCTCGCGGAGAAGGAGCGTATCACCGAGACGGAGGCCGATGCGGCACTCGAGAGGGTCGAACCGGTCGTCGACCTCGAGGCCGCAGTCGCCGACGTCGACGTCGTGATCGAGGCCGTGCCCGAAAAGATGGAGATCAAAAAGGAGGTGTACGGCGAGGTGGAGACGTACGCACCCGACCACGCGATCTTCGCCACGAACACGTCCAGCCTCTCGATCACCGATCTCTCGGAGGTGACGGAGCGGCCGGAGCGCTTCTGTGGTATGCACTTTTTCAATCCGCCGATCCGCATGCCGCTCGTCGAGGTCATCGCCGGCGCACACACCGACGAATCGACGCTGACGCTGATCGAGAAGCTCGCCGAGGCGATGGACAAGACTCCGGTTCGCGTCCACAAGGACAGCCCCGGGTTCATCGTGAACCGGATCCTCGTTCCGCTCATGAACGAGGCCGCGTGGATCGTCGAGTCCGGCGACGCGAGCGTCGAGACCGTTGACTCGACGACGAAGTTCGGGCTCGGCCTCCCGATGGGCGCCTTCGAGCTCGCCGACCAGGTCGGCATCGACGTCGGCTACCACGTGCTCCAGTACATGCACGGCGAGTTGGGGGAGGCCTATCGACCCTGTCCGCTGCTCGCCGAGAAGGTCGAGGCGGAGGAACTGGGCAAAAAATCCGGCGTCGGCTTTTATAACTACGAGAACGGCGGGGCCGACGTGCCGACGGACGCCGTCGACGACGACGTCCAGCGTCGCCTGCTCGCGGTGATGGCCAACGAGGTCGCCGGACTGATCGGCAACGACGTCGCCGGCCCGGCCGCGATCGATCGCGCGGTCACGCTCGGGGGCGGCTTCCCGGATGGCCCGGCGAAACTCGCCGATCGGGCGGGACTCGGAACGCTCGTCGACACGCTCGACGAACTCGCCGACGCGACCGGCGCGGAGCGCTACGGGGCGTCCGACTTCCTCCGCGGGGCGGCCGAACGCGGCGGGTTCCACGACGATGCGGACGGCTCCGGCGAGTCCGACGGGGCGGGCGGGGGGACGTTCGACTACGACACCCTCGCCGTCACGGTCGACGCGCGTGTCGGCCACGTGACGATCGACCGCCCGCATCGGATGAACACCATCAGCGACGAGCTGCTCGACGAGCTTGCCGAGGCGATCGACGCGCTCGACGCGCGTGAGGACGTGCGAGCGATCCTCCTGACGGGCGCCGGCGACCGCGCCTTCTCGGCGGGTGCGGACGTCCAGAGCATGGCGGCCGGCGGGGCCGACCCCATCCACGCCGTCGAGCTCTCGCGGAAGGGACAGCAAACGTTCGGGAAACTGGAGACGACCGATAAACCCGTCGTGGCGGCGATCGACGGCTACTGTCTCGGCGGCGGCATGGAGCTTGCGACCTGTGCCGATCTCCGCGTCGCGTCCGAGCGCTCCGAGCTCGGACAGCCCGAACACGACCTCGGGCTGCTTCCCGGCTGGGGTGGCACCCAGCGACTCGCGCGGATCGTCGGCGAGGGTCGCGCCAAGGAGGTCATCTTCACCGCGAAGCGGTACGACGCGGAGACGATGGAGGAATACGGCTTCCTCAACGAGGTCGTCGAGAACGACGCGATAGACGAGCGTGCCGAGGAGCTCGCCGCCGACCTCGCGGCCGGGCCGCCGATCGCACAGCGGTACACGAAACGCGCGATGCATGCCGGCCGCACCGACGCGGAGGCCGGCCTCGAGGTCGAATCGCAGGCGTTCGGCCACCTGATGAACACCGAGGACCTCATGGAGGGGCTCACGGCGTTCATGGGTGACGGGGAGCCGGAGTTCGAAGGGAAGTAACATCGACCGGCGTCCCCGAATGCCACCCGGTCCGCCGTGAGACTCAAGCCGGTCGGTGCCGACGGACGTCCCATGGTCGACCTGACGATCGGCGTGAACGACCGCGATCTATCCGCCGAGTGGACCGACGACGCGCCGACGACCCGTCGCGCGCTCTCGGAGGCGTTACCGTTGTCCGGTGACGCGACGCGCTGGGGTGACGAGCTGTATTTTCGTGTCCCGATCGACGTACCGGCGGAGAACGCACGTGCGGAGGTGTCCGTCGGATCGGTCGCCTACTGGCCACGGGGGAACGCACTGTGTCTGTTCTGGGGGCCGACGCCGGCGAGTCACGGCGAGGAACCGCGTGCGGCGACCCCGGTGAACGTGGTCGCCGAGATCGACGACGTCACTCCGCTGTGGTCGCTGGACGGCGGTGCGACGATCACGATCGAACCGGCGTGAGCGGACCGATCCTCGCTTAGACGTATCCTTCCTCGACGAGCAGTTCGCCGTTGAGCAGCGACGCGCCGGCAGCGCCGCGGATCGTGTTGTGCGCGAGGCAGTTGTACTTCAGGCCGGTCGTGGAGCGCTGGAGGCCGCCCGCGACGATCCCCATCCCGCCGGCGTACGTCCGGTCGAGCCGCGGCTGCGGTCGGTCGGGGTCGTCCTCGCCGAACACCTTGATGAGTTGGTCGGGCGAGCTATGGAGGTCGGCACTCGGGAGGTCGTGCATGGCCGCGCGAACCGCCGGCGGATCGGGGTCCTCCGACAGCTCCGCGAAGACGTTCTCGAGGTGACCGTCGAGCGTCGGGATCCGGTTACAGGAGGCGGCAACGTCGGCGCCGTGAAGTTCGATCTCCGCGCCGTCGAACGCACCCAGTAGCTTCCGCGACTCCGTCTCCATCTTCTCCTCCTCGCCGCCGATGTGTGGAATCGCGTTGTCGATGATCTCCATCGACGTGACGCCGGAGTAGCCCGCTCCCGAAACGGCCTGTAGCGTCGAGACGTGGACGGTTTCGAGCCCGAACTCGTCGAGCGCCGCGAGCGTCGGCACCATCGTGATCGTCGAGCAGTTCGGGTTCTTCACGAGGGCGCCGTCCCAGCCCCGTTCGTCGCGCTGGACCTCGATGAGCTCGAGGTGGTCGGGATTGATCTCCGGGATCGTAAGGGGGACGTCCGCGGCCATTCGGTCGTTCGAGGAGTTCGAGGAGACGACGTACCCCTCCTCCAAGAACGCGGGTTCGACCGCCGCCGCGACGCCCGACGGAAGCGACGAAAAGAGGAGGTCGACGTTCGCGTCGGCGATCGCGTCGGGATCGGTTGCGACGACCTCCATCCCCGCGACGTCGTCCGGAATGGGCGTGTCGACGCGCCACTTCGCAGCCTCACGGTACGTCCTTCCGGCGCTGTCCTCACTCGCCGTGACGGCGGCGAGATCGAAGGTCGGATGATCGTCGAGCAGTTGAATGAATCGCTGGCCTACGGCCCCGGTCGCACCGAGGATGCCGACTCGTACAGACATTGTGCGACACTGGGTCACAGGCACGTAAGTGCGTTCGGATACGTGCCGGTTCGGCCGAACACGAGGAATCGTCGCCGAACGACCCTCGATTCCGATCAGTGGTCAGCCATCCACGCCGCATGGCGTCGATCCGTCGACCGTTTCGACGGATGCGGTGAAAATTGCAGGGTGTTTTATGTTCGTTGCGGTCGCAGTGGGCCGACATGTCCGAGTTCGGAGCGCTGTCGGTCGTGCCGCCGTTGCTCGCGATCGTGTTGGCGATCCTCACACGCAAGGCGGTGTTGTCGCTGTTTCTCGGCATCTGGTCGGGGGCGGTGATCTACACCGGCGGGCTCGGGATCGTCCAGACGTTCGAGTGGATCGTCGCCGCCGTCGCCGACGACTTTCACGCGACGATCATCGTGTTCACGCTGCTTCTCGGCTCCGGCGTCGCCATGGTGTGGAACCTCGGCGGCACCTATGCCGTCAGGGACTGGGCGATGAAGCGGCTGGACACCCAGCGGAAGGCGGGGCTCGCCGCGTGGGTGCTCGGGCTCGTCATGTTCTTCGACGACTACGCGAACACCGCCATCGTCGGCTCCGCGATGAAGGACGTCTCCGACTCGTTGCGGATCTCCCGCGAGAAGCTCTCGTACATCGTCGACTCCACCGCGGCGCCGGTCGCGACCCTCGGCATCTCCTCGTGGGTGGCGTTCCAGCTCTCGCTCATCGTCGAGGGATACGAGGCCGCCGGCGTCGACGCGGCGGACCGACCGAGTACCTTCGAGGTGTTCCTCTCGGCCATCCCGTTCAACATGTACGCCATCCTCGCCATCGTGATGGTCGCCGTGGTCGTCGTGTGGGGGCGCGATTACGGCGAAATGCTGACCGCCGAACACCGGTCGTGGACGACCGCCAAAGTCACGCGCGACGGGGCGGTGCCGATGCAGGACGTCGCCGGCGAACTCGGCGAGCCGCCGGCCTCGACGCCCCGGCTCGTCAACTTCTTCGCGCCGGTGGCGGCTCTGATCGTCGTCACCCTCGGAACGGCGCTGTGGACCGGCGGCTTCTCGCTCGCCGCGTTCCTCTCCGACCTGGTCGCCGCCGACTTCGATGCCGCCGGCGGGGCGCTCTGGGACGCCACGCTCGACGGCGCGTATGAAGTCGCGTTGATGATCGGCTCGTTCGCGATGGTCGCGACCGGCTTCCTGCTCGGAAAGATCTACGACGTCTTCGGCGTCGGCGACGCGACGGAGTACGCCATCGACGGCTTCGGGATCATGATCACCGCGGTCTCCATCCTCGTGCTCGCGTGGGGGATCGGCGAGGTGATCGGCGCGCTGGGCACCGGCGACTACGTCGCGGAGCTGACCGTCGGCGCCGTCTCGCCCGAACTGTTGCCCGCGCTCGTCTTCCTCGTCGCCGGCTTCATCGCGTTTTCGACGGGCACCTCCTGGGGAACGATGGGCATCATGACGCCCATCGCCATTCCCGTCGCCTGGCAGATCAGCGGCGGGGGCCCCGAGGGACACACCCTCGTCGCCGTGATGGTCGGCGTGATCTTCTCCGGCGCGATCTTCGGCGACCACAGCTCGCCGATCTCCGATACCTCCGTGCTCTCGGCGACGTTCACCGGCGCGGACCTGATCGACCACGTCCGGACGCAGCTCTACTACGCGGCCACCGTCGGCGGCGTCGTCCTGTTGTTGCTGCTCGTCTGGGGCTACGCCGGCGTGACGCCGCTCCTGCTGCTTCCGATCGGGGCGCTGCTGCTCGTCGCGTTAGTCTACCTGCTTTCGGAGGCCGACGGACGCCGTAAGGGAGTTGATCCCGTCTCGGTCAACGAGCCGCGTGAGGGCGACGACACGGTGATCGTCGCCGGCAGCGAGAAGGGCGACTGAGCCCCGAACCACCGACTTGAGCCCCGAACCGGCGACTGAGCCCCGAACCGGCGTGCCGATGCGTGCGTCGGATCGCCCCGAGCCGTTTAAAGGCATCCGAGGAGTAGTTTCGCTCGCGTGCCCTCAGTCCCCGCGCGAGTCTTCCCGAACGGGAGCGATGAACACGCGGAGAACCCAGGCACGTGACATCCCGGTCGCCGGTTCGCCGGTGACCCGTCCGCCGCCGCGCAGGTGGCCGCCCGCCACGAGGGTTTCCCGGTCGACGCGGCACGCCGCCGGAGATGAGACCGGTCGTTAGTGTTGCGGGCGATACTTTCAATAAATCGACATAACCTGTGGGCTGTGCGTCCGGTCGTCGATCAGCGAAACGCTTCCTCCAGCGGCGGGACGACCTGCTTTTTGCGGGACATGACCCCCGGCAGCACCGCCTCCCGATTCGTGAACTCGGCGCCCAGCGCCTCCGCCACGGTCTCGACGTGCTCGCCGGCGACGAGGGCGGTCGAATCCTCCGCGAGCACGTCGGTCACGAGCAGCACGAACACCGCATACTCCCGCTCCGAGACGAGGTCGTCCATCGCCGCGAGCACGGCCTCACGCTGGTCCAACACCACGGCCGGATCGACGGTTTCGACCTGCCCGATCCCGACACGATGTGGTCCGAAATCGAACTCCTTGAAGTCGCTCAACACCATCTCTCGGGGGGATTTCTCGCCGAGCTCGCTCTTCCGTTGAAGGAGTTCCTTTCCGTACGATTCGATCTCCACGCCGGCCGTCTTCGCGAGCCGATCGGCGACGTCTCGATCCCTGTCGGTCGTCGTGGGCGAACGGAGGACGACGGTGTCGCTCAGGGCCCCGCTGAGCAGCAGGCCGGCAGTCTGAGCGTCGATCTCCACTCCCGCATCGTCGTACAATCCCGTGAGGATCGTCGCGGTCGACCCGACCGGTTCATTCAGGAAGAAGATCGGTTCGCCGGTTCGGACGTCGCCGATCCGGTGGTGATCGACGACGGCAGTGATCCGTGCGTCCGCGGCGCCGGGTACGGCCTGCCCGTACTCGTTGTGATCGACGAGAAGGAGCCGCTCTCCGGTGGCGTCCTCCAGCAGGACGGGCACGTCGACGTCCCAGCGACGAAGGACGAACTCGGTTTCGGGGTTCAACGCACCGGCCCGTGCCGCGGTGACGTCCGTGCCTCGTGCCCGTTTAAGCCGTGCATACGCGATGGCGGCACAGATGGCGTCGGTGTCCGGCCGTCGATGTCCGATGACGTAGCCCGTCCGTGACATGGTCGCCCGTTTCGTGGGAGCGAAGTTAAGCGTGAGCCGGGACGTCGCGATCGCCGGCGCGTGAGCCGGGACGTCGCGATCGCCGGCGCGTGATCGGGAGCCGCCGGAGCGCTCGTTAAGGAGTCGTTTGCGTATTTCAGCCGAGATTACCGGAGGGAACGGCTTATCTGTTTGAGGGGAGAAGTTACACCCAACCAGACGGGGATCGGGAGTCGGACGGGGTCGGCGGTCGCGTCGGGGACGTACCCAATCCTCGCCCCGCTGGAGAACCAACAATGCAACTCAGCAAGCTATTCAACGACGACAAGGCGGTGTCTCCCGTCATCGGAGTCATCCTTATGGTGGCAATAACCGTCATCCTCGCGGCCGTCATCGGCACGTTCGTGCTCGGCCTCGGCGACTCGCTCAGCGACACGACGCCGAGCGCGAGCATCAATGGCGACATCAACAACGGTCAGATCGTATTTACTCACCAATCCGGGCAGAACATTGATGGTGCTAACCTCCGAGTCGCGGACACTGGAGGTAATGTGGCCGAAGATCGTGGCGATATCGACGGATTTGGTGCAGGGGAAACGTTCTCCGCAGGTGACGTCATTAGGCTAGATGATGAGAATCAATTTGAGCGGGGGGACGATGAAACCGCCCGACTAGTGTTTGACTCCGGAAGTACTTCCAGCACTCTCGCCTCCGTCGACTACGATACGAACGGCGAATAGTAGCTCGTGGCATAATTCTACCTCCACGTACTTTTTATTCGCGTTCGGTAGCATAGCTCGGTCACGCCCGTGTTGAACTGCTGGATCGTCCTGAAGTCCAGCTCGTCGCGGGCGTTCCGTACATTCTCCCCACTCTCCACCAAATGTGCGAACGCGGCGACGATGACGCGCATCGGTGGGTCATCGTCGGGGCCCCGCGTCGAGGGGGTCATGCAGTATCACCCCCCACGAATCGGACGACGTCGATAGGATCTCGAAGCGTGCGCCCGCTACCGATATGGGCGCCGCTCCGAATGAGAATTATATTATTTCTGATGGGACCGCTGAGAGTCGAACTCAGGTCCTACGGACCCCATCCGCAGAGGATACCACTACCCCACGGTCCCGGGCTGCATTCGGAGGAATGTGTGTGCGGTAATTAAGGACTTCGCTTCGGGGCGGCGACGCACCGCGTCGGAGGTCGCCGCCGCGTCACGCCGCGTCACGCGGAACGACGAGGTCGCCGTCATCACGCACCGCCAGGCTCGCGATCGGGTCGCCCTCATACACCGCGAGCCCCTCCGTCCGGGCGAGCATGTAGCCGTCGTGGTCGACCCGGACCGTCTCGATCGACTCGCCGGTCGCCGACACGACCGTCGCGAGCACGTCCCCCTCAGTGAACGAGTCGCCAGGCGCGACGCGATGGCGAACGAGCCCCGCCGAGTCCGCGGTCGGCCCGCGATACCGCCGCACCGGAAAGTCGACCGGCGCGGGATCGACCCGGCTGTCGGCGTCGCGTTCGTCACCGGATCCGCTCGATGCGTCGGATCCGCCCGACGCGCCGGGCCCATCCGACGTACCCGATCTCTCGACGATCCCGAGCTCGGCCGCGACCGACCGGATCCCGTCGACGGCCGCGGCGACGAGCCGATCGTCGACGACGCTATGTGCGCCGAGTTCCGCGGTGAACGCCGGGATGCCGGCCTCGTTGAGGACGGCACCGGCAGCCGACCGCTGGAGGTTCTCCTCGACGTACTCCGTGGCGGGGTACTCCGTCAGCGTCGGGAACCCGAACGCGTCGACGATCGCCTCCAGCTCCGCCGCGAGCGACGCCGCCTCAGACTCCGTGCGCCGGTCGCCGTGGAGCACGCGATCGCGGATCACGAAGGGCTCGCTCGCGACGCCCGCGGTGTGACAGTCGACGAGCGCATCCGCCGCAACCGGTCCCTCGACGATCGCCTCGTAGAGCCGGGCGTCGATCCGCTCCTGCAGCTTCGGCGGCCGTGCGGAGGTCGCGTCAGCGTCGGGAAAGTGACGGTTCGGATCCTCGTCGTCGTAGTACGTCTCTCGGGCGTTTCGCCTGAGTCCGGCCGGCGAGACCACCGGCACGGCGACGACGGCTCCGGAGAGGGCCGGCAACGCCGACTCGAACGCGGCCATCGCGTCGAGGACCGCCGCGATCCCGGTCGCCTCGTCGCCGTGAACGCCGCCGGTCAACCAGAGCGTCGGGCCCGGATCGTTCCCGTTGACGATCCGGACGGGCAGTCGTTCGGGCGCTCCGGTCGGCATGTCGGCCACCTCGAACCAGCCGCGCGCGAACGCGTCGGGGGCGGCGCTCGCGGTTCCGAGTTCCATGTCACGTCTGCGACGAGTCAAGCTATAAAAGGACGCGTTCGAGGTCGACGACGACGCCGGATTCCGCGCCGGGGTCGCCGACCAGCCGCCCGAGACAGACCGCGACGCCGTCGGGCGTGAAACAGGCGACGAGCGGCGCGTCGTGGCTCGTCCCGTCCCGATCCGATCCACCGATCCCCGCCGACCGCGACCCGGGCGTGGACGTGAACGTGGGCTCCTCGACGTCGATCACGCCGGGGGCGTACACCGGCGCGCCCGTGGCGACGCTGCGGGCGGCGGAGGGTGCGATCGTCACCGACGGGAGGTGAACGAGCGCCTCCTCGGCGGGACGGACGACCTCGCGGAGAAACCCGTCATCGTCCTCGACGGCCCACGCGAGCGCGTCCGTCAGGTCCTGGAGGGTGTGAAGGTCCCGATCGTCGAAGGGGTCGGTCGCCGTCCGGCGCAGGTGGCCCATGTGTGCGCCCACGCCCGACGCCAGCCCGAGGTCGTGACAGAGCTTCCGGACGTAGGTTCCGGACTCACAGCGGATCCGCAAAAGCGCCCGTCGTTGTTCCATCTCCAGCACGTCGAGCTCGTGGATCGTTCGGACGCGGAGCCGCCGGCTGACCGCGCTCTTTCGCGGCGGTTTCTGGTAGATCGGCCCCTCGAACTCGGCGACCACGTCGGCGAGGTCGCTCGGCGCCGGGCCGTGCAGTTCGAGGACGGAGACGTACTCCTTCGTCCCCTCCAGAAAGACCTGTGCGGCCCGGGTGGCCACCCCCGTGAGCGTCGGGAGACAGCCAGTCACCTTCGGATCGAGCGTGCCGGCGTGAGCCACCCCGTCGATCGGGGGGCCGTCCGGATCGAGCGTCGCCAGTGCGTCGTTGATCGCGTCACGGACCCACGCGGAAAGCTGGTGTGAGGACGGTCCGGCCGGCTTGTCGACGTTGACGACGCCGAACCGGAGCAGCTCCGCGACGCTTCGCTCCCCGGGCGGCGAGCGGAGCGGAGCGGAGTTCGAAGCGCAGTCGGCATCCGAAGCGTGATCGACGTCCTCGGTCATGCGGATACGCGACCGACGCGCGGGACGCTTAAAAGTCGTGTGTGACGCCCTCGACGGCGACCTTCCCCTCGTCCTCGATGGGGTCGTACGCCTCCACCGTCGCGACGAGCGCGTCGAGGAATCGCTCGGGTCCCCAGCGGGCGGTGTTGTAGGTGGCGTCGTAGATGGAGCGGTCGTCGATGTCGATGTCGTAGTACTCGAGGTATCGCTTCCGCTCGGAGGCCTCTCGGCGTTCTGTCTCCTCGCGGGCACGGGCGACGGCTTTCCCCTCACGCTCCGCGATCCGTTTGGCGCGGACACCGACCGGCGCGTCGAACCAGAGTCGGAGGTCCGCGTGGTCACCCGCGAGCCATCCGGCAAGCCGGGACTCCAACACGAGGTCGTCGCGCGTCGTCGCGATCTCGTGGAGTCGCTCGTCGAGCGCGCGGTCGATCCCGTCGTCCGACTCGGCGTGTTCGTTGAATTCGACGGGCGTCATGTCGCGTTCGGCGGCCATCTCGCGGAAGATGTCGCCGCCGGAGACGTGGTCGATCCCCAGCGCCGTCGCGAGACCCGCGGCGTTCGTGCTCTTCCCGCTCCCTGGCGGGCCGGAGACGGTGATCAGCATATCATCGATCCGTCGCTGTCGTTCAAAACCGTTGTCGTTCGCGCCTCCACCCGGCGTCGGAGCGAACTCAGTTCGTCCCGTCGCGGTCGGCGGTTGCCGCGGTCATCGACCAGACGGCGATCAGCCCGAGCAGGACGGCCGGGATCAGCGGCAAGACGAGGTAGGTGCCGAAGAAGGTGAGTCCGAACGAGCCGGCGGCGTACGGATAGACGTAGATGATCCCGGGGATCACGAGCACGCAGGTGAAAAGCGCCGCCGTCAGCGCCCAGCCCCTCCGGCCGAAGCCGTCGGCGGCGGGCTCGCCGGTCTCGCTGGCCCCGTCGGTCGTGGTGGCCCCGTCGGTCGCGGTGGCCCCGTCGCCTTCGGCGGTCACGGATTCTCCCGCGTCGGGCGTGTGGACGGCTTTGCCGTCCGGATCGGTCTCAGCGCTCACTGTCGGGGATTACCACTACCTTGCCAAAGCCCTCACGGTTCTCGATCAGCTCGTGAGCGCGGACCGCCTCGCTCATCGGCAGCGTCTCGCGCACCCGCGGCTCGAAGGTCCCGTCCCACACCAACTCGAGGACGTCGTCGACCTCCCCCGGCGTCGCCATCGTCGAGCCGAGCACGCTGAGCTGGTTCCAGAAGATCCGATTCAGGTCGGCGTCGGGGTTCGGCCCGGTGGTCGCGCCACAGGTGACGAGCCGCCCGCCCTTCGCGAGCGACCGCAGCGAGTCCGGGTAGGTCGCCGCACCGACGTGGTCGACCACGACGTCGACGCCCCGCTTGCCGGTCAGCGCGGCGACCTCCTCGGCGAAGTCGTCGGTTTCGTAGTCGATGACGTGGTCGGCGCCACAGTCCTCGGCGTGACGGAGCTTCGCCTCGGTGGAGGCGGTCGCGAACACCTCACAGCCGGCGTGGGCGGCGATCTGGACGGCGGCGTGGCCGACCCCGCCGGAGGCACCGAGCACCAGCACCGATTCGCCGGCCTCGACCTCCGCGCGCGTATGCAGCATCCGCCACGCCGTCTGGAAGACGAGCGACGCGGATCCCGCCACCTCCCACGGAACGCCATCGGGCACGGGAACGAGGTTGTCCGCGGGCACCGCGGCCCGCTCCGCGTGCACGCCGGGCAGGTGCTCGCCGATGATCCGATAGGAGACGCAGAGCGACTCCTCGCCGTCCCGGCAGAACTCACAGGCGCCACAGGAGACGCCGGC
>LKMJ01003609.1_pt1 | contig 14446 bp, 12 predicted proteins | sample 643391 | NCBI WGS metagenome assembly LKMJ01 (sample SAMN04112250, study PRJNA286221) | soda lake metagenome | biome: soda lake; feature: Kulunda Steppe; material: water; isolation source: sample PL-Br10 brine of Picturesque Lake | place: Russia: Kulunda steppe | collected 2010-07
AAAGTCAACAAGAAGACGTAGAGGCGGTACGACTCCTCGGGCGACGCGAGGCCTGCCCGGTTGCAGCCGGAAATCACGATCCCGAAGAGACAACCGATTCTAAATCAGATCCAGATCTCAAAAACGGTAATCCAGACACCAATTCGGATTCTGAGGATGATGAAGGTGAAGTGGTGATTACGATGAGCGGGATCCCCGCAAGTCGGTGGTTTGAACTTGTGTGTGAAGGTCGTAGAATTCCATTCAGTGTCGCTCATGCGTATCTTGATGAAAACAACGATCAAGGGATGGATCTACCCTGCTGTGATGGGGATGAGGTTGATTGTCAAGCGATTAGCCAGTGGAACGGAATCCCCCGGACTGAGGAGGGAGAACCGTCGGTTGATGTGATCCATGCTACCCACCAGTTTGCATATGTTCCCAGCCTCCGTCATAACACTAATCTCGTGTTTGACGAACGGCCAGACTTCCGTATCGACCTTTCACAAGAGCGGATCAGAGAGGCCGTAACCGCATTTCTTCGCGATGCTGAAGCACCAGTTGGATCGTTCGAACAGATGGTCTCGAAAGCGAAGACGGGGGATCCCGTGTACAACGAACATGCGAAACACCAGTACATGTCTGGAGCCCTTGATCACGAACCTGATCCTGAATGGTATCTCGAAGCGGATGGGGCACATACGCTCGCCCCGGCCCTCACCAAAGCCATCTGGTATGCACTCAGACCAGATGGGGATGAGGATGAGAAAAACGCAGCTGATCAAAACGGATTGTACAGTGGGTCGACGGTGTACGAACCCCCACGATTAGATGCACAGGCCAGAGATGATGCGGGCTGGAATAAAACACTGGTTTCAGTCGTCATCGATGATGCGAATACAGTTCGACACGTCCGACAGACTCCATACTTTTCACAGACCCGTAGTGTGGTCGGTCTCGATGCCCACCCATGTGACATCCTTTGGAAACTCAATATTCATCCCGATCTTGAGTGTGAACCGATATTGGAAAGCGAAGAACGGCGACTGTGGCGACGGTTTGAACGCGGACTGACTGTCGTACAGGTTGGAGATGGAACACACCCACTGACGAGTGGGGAATATTTTAACGAACGAAAGACAGAGGCGTTCTTCAAGGCAGTTCGAGAACAATATGGAGAACAATTCGATTCGGTGATTACCGCTGCAAGCGTTGAATCTAAAACCAAACAATTACTCGGATCAGCTGGTGTTGAAGAGCCTGATACAATGCACTACGGTGAGGAAAAATCTCGTGGTGATTTTGGTGACAAAGACATCGGGGTATTGAACGGATGTATCGATCCGGGAGATCGTTATATTCTCGAGTTGCTTGCCGAAGCGGGACTTGATGCAACTCCATCGAAAGTTGAAACAGAGAATGGTGAGATGAAACGAGAACGAGGTCGAACATTCTCCGGACCAGATGCCGGTGCCGCCAAAGAACTTCTAGCGAGTGTTCGGGAACAACACGTAGCCCAAGCCGCCGGGCGATATGCGCGGAACGCGGATGATCCCACAGATCAGGCAACTGTTTTCGTCCGAACCGATGCAGCCCCATCTGGGTTCTTCGATATGCAGGTCCCCGGTGTCGAATCAGTCCCGACGGATCTTCATTTGGAAATCGTTGACGAGCTCCGTAATCGATCAGAGGCGACCACTGCTGATCTTGCTGAAGCCATTGGCTGTACGAAAGAACATGTTCGAACTACGCTCAGTAACCTACATGAGAAAGATCTTATACAGGTTAGAGAAAAAGCCGGAAAACACGGTGCACATCTCTATCGTGTATTAGCCGGAGTAGATACGGTCAAATCAGCTGGAGTCGATTTGTCTCTTCCCACCACCAACGAAAGCGTATATGATTCCTATACGTACGCGTTGGCGATTTGCGGTATACAATCTCCCCCAAATCGTAATCATAGCTTTTTCCAACGGGATCAACCTCGCCCAACAACCACTCAACAGTCACTTACGACGGCATTATCTGATGGACCACCTGATTAAAAGTGTGTGATGGCTTTTGTGAAGGGGGGGGTTGGGTAGTTGCAACTGTATTCAGAGGTAAAAGTGGTTCTGTTGAACCCTCTTCTATGACAAATGAATCATCAAATACTTACAGATGCTCATGAGGAATGTGCTTCGAGATCGAGATTACCAATCATAAATCGCTTGGGCTACGTCCTGTTTCGCATTTCGAATTCGTGTTAGCATATCAACCCCGTCACTCAGTATTGGATGTTTCCACTGAAATGGCTTGTAAAAGTATTTTTGAGCCAACCAGATTGACATTGTCCCCCCTTCCGTTTGAATGTCGTTTTGCCGTTCATACAATAGTGTTTCACAGTCAGTTGCCACTACTTCTAATCGGTCCCACGATTGGACAAGCTCTCGAACAGGGCGTGGATAGAGGTTCTCTTTGATTGTCGTGGTGGTTTCATGCATCTCCCGAAGCTGGCGTCTTGCCTCAATTAATGCGTTATGTTCAATCTCGGCATATTCAAACAGTTCCAATCGTTGTTTACGTGCTTGCTGCGCCTGATTGAGAATCGCTGTCTGAATCTGAGGGGTCAAAACATCACCCTCAACAACACTCCGAGCCAGTGTTGGGTCAAGTTCAGCTCTCAGATTCTCAACGAATGGTTCGTTGTATTCATCTTCATAATGAGAAACGGACATAACGGTTTCGCGGTAGGCGTTTCGAACTGATTCCATCGAGACCGGTTCTGAAGATGCCTGTTCCACTACAGAATCCACTGGATCAAGAACAGTGATTGAACCCGTACAATTATCAAACCGAATAGAATCAGATTCGGTTCCAGTCCCATGTTCGTCGGGATCAAGTGCAGCCACACGTTTGGCAAACTGTCTAAACGCAGTTTGTTCGGTCTTTAATTGCTCACACTCGGCCCGGGTTCGGTCAATCGCATCTGACACACGCGGAACAACCGCAAGGAGCCAAAGAGTTGTCAAACTCAGCACCTCACCAGCACCGATCATAGTCCTATATAAAAAGGCCAAATACCACTAATCACACTTAATAAAAGTAAAACCCCTCCTAATGCCCACTCAATCGTTGTATCCTGCCTCTCTTGCCCACGGGAGATATTCAAGGCCATGATGAACTATTTATTTACATTCTATAAATCATCTTTGACAGGGGCCAAAACTGTAAGTTATTCACTAACTCGGAACAGGTCCGTTGTTCGGTGAACATGTCCTCTACCAAATCGATACGAACAATATTCTTCGATATATACAATTTTGTTAGCATCGGTGGTAGGGAGTACTTTATATGATGTGGTATTTTCTGAAAAATAACAGAGTTAATATTGTGATTGATATCGTGGTTCTATACCCCCAGAAAATAAGTCTCAACCTTTGTATATATCAAACTTATGCCGCAATATAAGCTATCGGTATTCTCCTACGTATGTGCGTTCAGCTAATCGCGGAAGTACGCTCGTGTGTGCGCACAAAAGTAGCGTAGTTCAAGATCTGGAACCTCCGAGTGAAATAATTATATTCCAACGTTTACCACAACCGTTATATTATAGTGCCATAGAATAAATACTTGCGTATGCCAGACTCAGGAGAGTTAGAGATATTTCGGCATTCACTGAAAAGTATCGTTGAAGAGATGGGTGTAACGCTCCAGCGTACCGCATACTCAACGAATATCAAGATTAGGAGGGATCATACTTGCGCTCTGTTTGATTCTGAACTTCGGCACATCTCACAACATGATATAGCACCCCAACATATCGGGTCGCTTGTTTCTGTTGTTCCCAAAAACGTCCCAGAATGGGAGGACGATCTCAGGCCCGGTGATGGTATTCTGATCAATGATCCTTACAAAGGAGCAGTACACTTGCCGGACGTGATGTTGATCTCACCATTATTCAAGGATGGTGAGATTATTGGATATGCAGCCAATTCGGCCCACCACGTTGATATTGGTGGAGGTACTCCGGGCGGTATTCCTAATGACAATACTGAACTCTTGGGAGAAGGGATTGTGCTACCGGGAGTAAGTGCAGTTGAAGACTGGGAATACGACAACAATGTTCTTTCGATGGTCCTTCGCAACGTACGTGAACCAAAAATGCGGCGAGGAGATTATCAGGCACAGCTCGGTGCTAATCGAATTGCAGAGAAGCGCTATATGGATTTATACACCGATTACGGAAAGGATAAACTCGATAATTACTTGGATACATTACTGGATTATACTGAACGTCGAGTTCGTGCAGCAATCGAGGAGTTACCAAATGGTTCGTTTTCCGCATCAGACTTGCTGGATGGGGATGGTATCGTAGATGAACCGGTTCATCTGGAGCTATCCGTATCAATTGAGGGTGATCGAATGACAATCGATTTTACAGGGACTGCAGAAGAAAACGAAGGGCCACTTAATTGCACACCAGCTATGGCATTTGCCGGTGTGATGTCCGTCGCAATGGCGTTTATTGGGGAGGATCTACCAAAAAACGATGGATTTTATCGTCCATTCGAAGTCATTACACCGAAGGGAACGATGGTAAATCCGACCTACAACCGCCCAGTTGCTGCAGGGTGGGAGATTCCGATGAGGGCAGCGGATTTACTGACAAAGGCTATGGCAGAACCTGTTCCTAATGAAACGATTGCGGCAACCAAAGGTATCGTCTGTAACACTGCATATGGAGGACAAGATCCGCGAGACGGAGAAGAGTACGTGTATTATGAGACAGTGGCCGGTGGTTATGGAGGCCGGTCAGAAAAAGACGGGATGGATGCCGTTCAAACTCATTTTCAAAACACGGCCAACAGTCCTATTGAGGAACTGGAAACTGAACTGCCAGTCTACGTTCGAGAGTACTCACTCATTCAGGACTCAGAAGGGGCAGGAAAACACCGAGGAGGGTTGGGTGTTCGACGTGACCTCCAATTCTACGATCACAAGGCATCCTTTTCCCTTCTGACTGAACGGACAAAATCCGAACCATGGGGACTCTTTGGTGGCCATCCAGCACGTCCAGCCCGGTTCTATCAGAATCCCGGGACGGAAGAAGAAAGTTTACTCTCGTCGAAATCGACAACGAAACTGGAACCGAACGATATCGTTAGTATACAGACCCCCGGAGGCGGTGGCTACGGTGAGCCACACAAGCGTGATCCGGAAGCAGTTCTTAAGGATGTTAGAAATGATAAAATATCGAAGCAAAAAGCAGCAAAGGAGTACGGCGTCGAAATCAAAGATAGTGATATCGATTATGAAGCGACCAAAGAGCGACGTACGGAACTGGCTAACAAAAACCCTGAGAACGGAGGCGACATAATATGACGATCCGAATTGGTGTTGACACCGGTGGGACGTTCACCGATATTGTGCTCTATGACGATGAGACTGGCGAGATACATACTACGAAGACTCCCTCTACACCGTCTCAGTTCGATAACGGAGTCTTAAATTCCATCGATAAAATTATAGAATTGACAGACAAAGATGCGGGACGCACATCATTCCTTAGTCACGGGACAACAGTTGGAACAAATGCGGTGCTTGAAAATGAGATCCCTGACCTTGGGTTAATTACTAATGAGGGACTTCGTGACGTTCTCGAAATAGGAGATCAGACGAGGCCAGAACTCTATAATTTACAGGTTGACAAACCGCCTGCATTGATCCCTCGTCGGCATCGCTTCGGGGTCAAAGGCCGCCTAAACTCCGAAGGGGAAGTAATAGATGAGCTTGACGATGAGAGTGTCCGAAAAGCTGTACGATCGCTTGAGAAGGCTGACGTTGAATCCATTGTCGTATGTATGCTGTTCTCATATCTTAATGATGAACACGAACAACGTATCGGTGATATCATCGAATCTGAGACATCTCTTGATTACTCGCTTTCTTCGGAAGTGTATCCTGAAAGACGTGAATACGATCGTACGGTTACAACCGTATTAAATGAAGCTGTGAAGATGACTATCAAAGACTATCTTGCACGTCTGGATACTGGGACAAAAGAGCGGAACATCGATGTCCCACTAAATGTGATGCACTCTGGAGGAGGTATATTCGGAACACAACAAGCAACCGATTTTGCCCTCCGAACAGTCCTATCAGGTCCAGCTGCAGGGGCGGTTGCATGCCGAGATGTCGCAACTGAGGATGGATTTACTAATGCTATCGGTCTTGATATGGGTGGAACTAGCGCCGATGTAAGTATCATTAAAGATGGAGAGATCGTTCGTTCTACTGAGGGCGAAATCAATGATCTCCCAATAAATACTCCACTCGTTGATATACATACGGTTGGGGCAGGGGGAGGAAGTATCGCATGGCTCGATAACGCAGGTGGTCTTCAAGTTGGACCAAAGTCTGCAGGGGCTGATCCCGGACCAATTTGTTACGGCCGCGGGGGTGAAGAGCCGACTGTGACGGATGCAAATTTGATACTAGGTCGAATTGATCCGGATGTTTTCCTTGATGGTGACATGCAACCTGCAATGTCACGGGCCCATGATCTCATGGAAGATAAAATTGCGGAGCCGTTGGGTATATCGGTTGAAAAAGCTGCATTAAATACTCTTCAAATCGCTAACGCAAAGATGGCTCGGGAAATTCGTCGGGTAACGATTGAACGGGGACAAGACCCTGCTGACTATACGCTTGTTCCTTTCGGTGGCGCTGGGCCACTTCAGGCACCTGCTGTAGCACAGAATATGGACATCGATTCTCTATTATTGCCTCGGACCCCCGGTGTGTTGTCAGCTCGAGGGTTACTGTTGGCTGATGTGCGAATGGACGAATCAAGAGCCTATTCGGGAAATGAAATCGAACTAAAGCCAGTACGTAAGGGATTCCAATCGCTTGAATTAGACCTTCTCAATCGCTTCTTTGACCAAGGATTTAAAAAAGACGACGTTAACCTGAACTATCAGCTTGATTTACGATATTCCGGACAGGCATACGAACTCACAATATCTCTGCCCGGGGACCCAAATATAGAGAACAATATCCAAGCAGGCCTCAATCGATTCCATGAGAATCACCGTGAACTGTACGGGTACGCAATGCGTGACGAACCGATTGAACTTGTTACCCTTCGATTGACAGGAACTGTATCGACAGAACCGATCACAAGTCAAGTGTCTACGCTCAACCAAGACCCGATTAAAGGATATCGTGATGTATTCTTTGAGAGTGAAGGATTCATAGACACACCCATAATCAATCGCGCCGCGCTCGCAATCGGGGAAACATTTGAAGGTCCTGCAGTTATTGAAGAAGCAGGCTGTACCTCGATCCTTCCCCCGCAGATGACTGGTACGGTTTCTGAGAGTGGAAACCTCTTGATCGAATTGTAAAATAGAGATTATATTCAATTGGAGAAGAACGGGTTCAGACATCAAAAGTGATTTTATTGCTACAAAAGTTGTTAGATAGATTCCGTCAGAATAATTAGCAGCAGTCAGTTGCTACTCATAGGCTGTTGCATGATCTGAATTACGAGAGTATAGAGATACATAAAATACCAGCGCAACACAAGAAACAGTGTCGTTTATTTTATTCTGTAGATTTTAGACAGAGGTCCACGTTTCGAGATCACCTTCCCATTCTTCTTCGAACATGTCCGCAACTGCTACTTCAGCGGCTTCATACATAGAGTCAGTATCTATATCTTCGTTTTCGATGACAGTCATGTCTTCTGAAAGCTCATCAATCAGATCTTGCTCACGATCAATAGAGATGTCATTTGCTTCTTCAGTCACCCTTTCTGCGGCTTCATCTGCGATGTCTTGATACGTCTCGTCGAGATCTTGGTAGAAATCCTCACGTAAACTGAGGTGTGCCGTCGCTGTTCGTTGGGAAGTGAGCATCAAATAATCTTGGACTTCCTGGAGATTGAAGGAAGCAATTTGTTCAGTCCCACCGGTCGTTGAATTCACTACACCTTGTTCAACAGAACTATACAATTCGTCCAATGCAACAGGTGTAATATTCGGCTCAAGAGGTTCCCACGTAGTAATCCACGCATCTATTTCTGGCAACCTTAGGTCCAGTTCAGGGATATCACTGAGCTCAGTTACCTCCATATTCGCGGTAATGCCCGAGGCACCCATATAGAGCCGGTCACCCATCTGTCGCTGGTTTCCTCTCTCTCTCAGTAGTTCTAATGCTGGCTGGTATTCTTCGCTGTTAATAACGTCTAGTATCTGGTCAAAGTCCTCCAGTACCCATGGAACGTCAAAGAAAGAATATTCTGGTATATGCTGGAATATGTTTAGCGATCCACCTGCGTGTCCCTCAAGGATCCCGTTTGTAACTTGTTCAGAGATCTCATCCTCAGCCCCATAGGCTCCACCACCAACCACCTCGGCAGTAAAGCTTCCATCAGACATGTCTTCAATCTCATCTGCGAACATATCTGCGGCTTCAACACTGATATGAGATGGCTCAAAAGCGCTAGCTATTGTGAAGTCCACATCTGCAGCACCATTGCCGTTCCCATTACCATTGCCGTTGCCGTTCCCATTACCATTGCCGTTGCCGTTGCCGTTCCCATTACCATTGCCGGCACATCCTGCAATTCCGGCAATTCCGATTCCACTAGCGGTCTTGATCAGCTTTCGCCGTGATACCATTGCAATGCCCTATTGTTAAACTCGTATATTAAATGTTTTGCATACGGCAAACTGCAAGGGGAAAATTTTCAAACAATCATGCACAAATTCGATATTTATAATATCTTCCCGCACAGATCTATCACCCCTCCTCAGTAGATGTTCAAAAGTTAGTATATATCGAAGCTATTAACGACAAGATATTCTATAATTCGGCCAGGTTAGTTAGGAAAGTAACAAAATTATCATTGTTATCTTTGAGTTCATTCTCCTCAAAATTGATCCAGAACAGACGAACCATTCTTATGTTAGTCACTCTCACTTGAATTTGATATATGCAAACTTTACTAACTGACAAGCCACCGATACAGCCGGATTGAAGATGTAGTCGCATAGTGAATTACCTGCGTTGCCAAACGGAGCTGTTGCTGGACCGGCGAAATGCAACGAGTGAGGTGAAGCAAATCGTGTTGATCAATCCATGATATTATGATATTACCGATCTGCGATCCAATTTTCAATCCGATCAAAGGCCGTGTTAATCTGGTTAAGTGAGTTCGAATATGCGATCCGAACTCGATCAGGATTTGAACCAAACACATCTCCGGGGACAACAGCTACCCCAGCTTCTTGAAGAAGCGACCAAGCGAACTCATTCCCATCTAGTTTGAGACCTGAGATGGTTGGATATGCGTATATTGCACCCATCGGTGTGGTAGCCGTCATTTCTGGAATTTCACTGAGGCGATCACATACCAATGTTCGTCGTTCTGAAAATGCCTCAATCAGCGGCTCATGGGAATTGCCTTTTAATGCTTCCAGCGCGGCATATTGAGAAATAGAGGGCGCACATGTTGTTGTATATTGTCGCATTCGGAGTATGGGATCTGATAGCTGCTTCGGGGCGCCTATATATCCCACCCGCCATCCAGTCATAGAATACGCTTTAGACACACCATTGATTGTGATTGTTCTCTCATACATTCCGGATTCCGAAGCGAGACTTCGATGTTGAACATCATCATAGACGATTTTCTCGTAAATTTCATCAGAGATAACAATTAAATCGTTTTCGACGGCGAAATCACGTAGCGCTTTTGAATGTTCATCGTCAAGAACACTCCCTGTTGGGTTGTGAGGGCTATTCACAATCAACAAGGAAGTATTATCACTAACGTTTGATCGGAGAGAGTCAAGATCCGGCTGGAATTTGTTATCGGGGTCTAATGTGTACTGGACCGGTGTTGCTCCTGCAGCCTGAACTGTCGGCGCATATGTCCAGCAAGGATCCGGAATAAGAACTTCCGTACCAGAGTCTGCCATCGCCATCACCGATACAAAAACCGCTTCACTTGCTCCTGCAGTGACAATAATCTCATCTGTTGAATTGTATTCTATTCCATTTTCAGATTGGAATTTTGTGGAGATTTGCTCACGGAGAGGTTTGATACCATAGTTTGATGTATAGTGTACGTGGCCTGCATCAATTGCATCTATAGCAGCCTGTTTAATTGGAGATGGGGGTATCGAAATCTGGTCGGCCAATTTCGAGATGAATGATGTCTTTCCCAGCTTGTTCTAGACGATTACATTCGGAGAAGATTTCGCGAATTCCGGAATACGGAATGTCTTCCATACGTTGGGCTGTCATAACTGGCAACTAGAGGTGAAATCCTATAGAGTAAGTAATTTTTGGTGGTGAGTCTGGAATGATATATGAAAATACTCTTAAATGTTATCCGTTGTGCTTTCTGCACTCAGAAATTAGATCTCTGGTTCCAGCAGCCAACGTTGCAGTATCCTTTCCAACGGCTAAGAAATCGAAGTCTTGGCTGATTCGTTTCTCAATATCTCCCGGTTGAATTACAAGAGATCCAACGGGAATCTCGTTTTCTTTAGCCGCTTTGACTGCCTTCTCTATATGCTGATTTAGTGTATCGGAATCCCACTGAGCGAATACACCGAGGGATCCGGACAAATCTGCTGGTCCGACAAAAAGAGCATCAATCCCATCAATCGATGCAATCTCGTTTGCGTTTTCCACCCCCCGTTTGGTCTCGATTTGCGGGATTGTAACAAAAGATTCACTGGCATTTTCAACATATTCCTGAAAATCACTACCGTAATCTGAAGCTCGGCCAGATGCGATACCTCTGTCTCCTTTTGGAGGGTATGTGACAGCATCGACGAGAGATCGTGCTTCGTCTGCTGTCTCAATTCTTGGAACTAACACTCCATCTACCCCTATATCAAGGACTCGTTTTAGATGTGTTTTGTCGTTTCCCGGAACACGAACAACAGCTCCTGTGTTTCCATCTGTGGCTTCGATTCCTCGTATCATGTTCTCAACGGCCTCTAGTCCCATCGTCGTATGTTCTGTGTCAAGCACAACAAAATCAAGTGGGAGCGAGGCAGTTACTTCAGCCACTGTTGGGCTGTTGATCGATATCCATGTTCCGGTGGGGTAGGACTCTTGCTGGAAATCTATTTTCTGTCTCATGGCTTGGAATCAAAGACTCCGATTGCTCGGGGGCTCTGATTACAGGGGAATCACATAGTGTGTATATAAAAGTCTGTGATCATCACGAACCAGTGAGAATTCCATTGAAGGATTAGAACGAATTTTTTCACGTGATTCAAAAACCTCTACAAAAACTGGGTAGTACTACAGATGTCATAATCTACGATACTCACTAACTTCCGCAGCTGTAGATAGTTGCTCGGAAAAGATTTTCTGCGGTTACTACTTCATGTAATTAGGCATGTAACCTTAATAATGAAACAAAATTTTAGTATACATAAAATTAATACGATTAAACTATTCTTTCGTTAATTCGCTCTCTATGGATGCAGAGAATAGATCTATTGCGACAATTTGATATATACAAAAAGCTTTAGGCTATGGCCGCGGATAATCCGACATGCCCAAAGGCAAGCGGAAAATCAAATCGATTGAGGTAGGGTTCGAGATTATAGATGAGTTAAGAGAGAAAGAAGGTGCTCGAATTGTTGAGCTAGCCGAATCACTTGACCGTTCAGAATCTACAGTACACACATACCTGAGCACGCTAAGAGAATTAGGATACGTTGAGAAAGATGGACACACATATAGAGTCGGACTTCAATTTCTTCCGACGGGTGAATACGCAAGGAATCGTGAAGAAGTCTATCTTGCTGGGCGAAATGTAATTAGTTCGCTAGCGGAAGAAACAGGTGAGTACGTACACCTGATAGTCGCTCGCGATGGCCGTCAAATCAAGGTTTACGAACAATACGGTGACAAAGCTGTCGCAACAGAACACCACATACGACACCGTGAATCTCGTGAGCCTCTTCACCAGAGTGCGGCAGGGAAAGCTATCCTATCAGAATATCCTGAGGAAGTTGTTGAGAAGATCATCGATAAACACGGGCTGGAAGGAGCAACTGAAAATACAATCACAGACCGAACAGAGCTCTTGGATGAGCTTGACACCATTCGTAAACGAGGGTATGCAACTAATGATCAAGAAATAACTACTGGACTTCGATCAGTTGGGGCGCCCATCATAGGACCAGAAAATAGCGTTCGAGGAGCTATTAGTATGACAGCACCGGTTGAACGGTGCCGTGAGGAAAGGTTCCATGAAGAGTTCCCGGAGATGGTTCAAGAAAGTTCCAATGTAATTCAGATCAATATTGATACAGAGAACTATTATTTCTAACTCCTTCATCGACAGTAATACGGTGGCTCCGCTTGGTTTCATTGTAGCAGAGGACGTTGATTGTAGTGGACTGTTCGAGGTGGACCAACGCAGTCTCTCCATTGGCAGACAAGCAAATCAGTCAATCAGTCCGTGTACATTTTGATATAGAGTTTATCACTTGCCGTCCCAATAGCGAATAATTTTATATTGCCCCGTACGCTTGAGATTCACATGGACTCTGAAGAGAAATCTGAGATTGATTCAACCCTAGATATAAAAGAAGATAATATATTCGATGCTATTCTTGTTGCTATATCAACAGCGCTATTTGCTCTGACCATACTTCTGGCTAGCACACAAGTTTTCGTACGAAATATCCCCTACGTGAGTGGCTTTACATGGACAGAACCAATGGCCCGTTTTATTCTGATAATCGGGACATTCATCGGAGGAGCAGTCGTCACGAGAAATAGAGAGCATATAAAAATCGATATTGTATTGAATCAAGTTAGGGCTTTTTCTGATAAAGCATACAAAGTATTGGTGTCGATTAACGGTCTTATTCTCTCGATATTCTTGATAGTAGCAGTCTATACGACGATCAATGCTACATTCGGGAATTGGGACACTTCACTTGGAGGTGGACAAGGTTACGTGACATCAGGGATGCTATACCTATTCATAACTATCGGCCTTGTACTGACGCTGATATTTGAAGTGATTAATGTGGTAGAGGACGTCCGGGGAGGTACCAATTAATGGAACCGATCACCATCGCAGCGATCTATCTGGGCATCTTATTTTTATTGTACTTTATAGGGATTCCTGTTGCATTTGCGTTAGGGATTAGCACACTATTTATAATTCTATTTCCGTATTCACCCAGTCTCAGTCTAAATGTTATCGCAAATCAATTATTGCATGGTATTAATTCATTTACGCTACTAGCGATTCCATTTTATATTCTACTCGGACGTGTGATGAACAACATTGGTTTGACAGACCGAATCTTTCGGTTCGCCAATTCCTTGGTTGGACAATTCAGAGGCGGTATCGCATATGTCAATGTAGTAGCAAGTATGATCTTTTCAGGGATGTCCGGTCTCGCGGTTGCTGATGCAGCAGGCCTTGGTCGTATCGAATATAAAGCTATGACGGACAGGGGTTACAGTGAAAATATCACTCTTGGAGTTACTGGATCTTCATCGATCATTGGGCCTATTATTCCCCCGAGTGTTACGTTGATTATATACGGTGTGCTAGCTGACACTTCTATCGGGGCACTTTTCTTAGCAGGCATTGTTCCTGGAATTCTCGTTGGCCTCAGTATTATGGCTATTGTATTTATAATCTCCATTAGAGAAGGGTATACACCAGATAGTACATTTGAAGTAGAAGAAGTGTATCAAAGCTTTATCGGTGCTATTCCCGCTCTGTTGGTTCCTTTTCTAATCATTTTCGGGATTATATTCGGTATCTTTACAGCAACCGAAGCTGGAGCAGTGGCGGTTATCTATTCCATTGCACTTGGCATTTTCTACTCAAGTATAGACCTCACTACGCTGATTGAGGAAATGAAGTACAGTATGATCGAAACCTTCTCTTTGGTTATCATAATTGCTTTTGCGTCGTTGTATGGGTTGGTTGCCCTCCAGCTTCGAATCCCAATGATACTAGCTGATTTCCTAACATCAATAAGTGAGAATCCAATTGTAATTCTATTGTTAATCGTCCTTTTGCTGCTGATTGTAGGCACATTTTTGGAGACGATAGCCGCGATTTCCATACTTGTGCCAATCTTGATGCCGGTTTTGGTACAGCTAAACATAGACCTCGTCTATTTCGGCATAATTATGGTTGTAACCCTGATGTTGGGGCTTATCACCCCGCCGTTCGGACTAGTACTGTTTGTATTAGAGAAAGTGACACCAGCCGATCTGGAAGACGTAATGAAAGCTGTTCTCCCGTTCTATTTCCCGATCCTTGCGACAATCTTACTATTGGTCTTCTTCCCGGAGATCGCGATGTATATTCCAGAGAACTATTTAGGCTGAAGATTAGCGTAATTCAACTCCCCCGCACTCCTTCACTCACTGATGGCTTCGCTCGTTGGGTGTTGAGTTTGTCCATGAAATC
>LKMJ01003610.1_pt1 | contig 14443 bp, 20 predicted proteins | sample 643391 | NCBI WGS metagenome assembly LKMJ01 (sample SAMN04112250, study PRJNA286221) | soda lake metagenome | biome: soda lake; feature: Kulunda Steppe; material: water; isolation source: sample PL-Br10 brine of Picturesque Lake | place: Russia: Kulunda steppe | collected 2010-07
CAGGGAAGTACCCCAGCACGCCCTGAAGGGTACTCTAGTACTCCATGTACCATAGGTACCATTCGAATATTCATTTATTATTATTTACAGTACCTTGAGTACTAGTACCAAGGAATGGTACTGGTACAGTAATAGGGGTCATTGTCGTTTAATCAGCAAAACCTACTCACATTCCTCATAACATGCTCAGGGAGATCAAGGTGCAGATAGCGAGGAGGCATCAGGGGGGCAAAGTCTTTGATGACATTCAAGAGCATCCGGTCGGACCAAATAGTGAATTAGTGGTCAAGCTCCTGTTGGGTTTCCTCAGCTCCAGATGATGGAGATGACAATATGCATCGATTTAACAGTGGTGCCCATATTCTGGCATGTTTAACCTTAGAATATTTTGAAATAAGGGAATTCTTGTCAACACGCAATGGTCTGCGACCCTGGTAAATATTTGTTATCATCCCTGTGGAGGCTTAAATTGTGTAAAGTATAAAAATTATACTTGAAAATGGAAGAGCCGCTCCTACCCCAAGCCTGTCGAGGAGGTAGGCTTGCGTGAAGCCCTAAAGCCCGTTCAGGCATTCACATAAGCACTTCCTATTTCTCAATCTGTAACCGCTCTGTGGCTTGAGGCACCCCGCTACTCTTTTATAGCAAGTGTATGCCTGTTTTGGCAACTTGGTGCTTTTGCTCTTGTCTTTTTTGCAGAAGGGGGAGGAGACGATAGGGGAGGTGGAGGACAGCCCGAGGAGGAAGGATTGCTCGCACCCATCATTCACTTGAGACCTTCCACTGCGAGCGAGCACCAGTACCTGGGAGGTGTGTGAAATCACAAGGGTTGTATTGAGATCCGTTTAGGATGGAAACTTTCAAAGTACTTTGTGGCTCTGGCCCATAATGGGCATGCTTTGCTCTAAAGTTGCTTTGCTCCAAAATCTCCACTTACGGGTGTTGCATCTGGTGGATCAAGTGTACCATCATGCATCTGAAGTTCCTCGTTCTGCTGCTCCATGTGTCTCTTCGAACATTGAAGCAGCTAGTTCACAGACTCCCGCTTTGGTTATGCGTTGTCAATGAAAGTATGGCCATGTTTGCTGTGCTTTTGTGCACCTCCTCAGAGGTGTAGCATGAAAGCATGCTGCATCATCCAATTAGACACGCCAATCTGTTGCTTTTGCAGATGAGCATCAAGACCTGAGCAGCCGCGGAGGCATGCTAGAGGAAGGGTCGCAACACACTCTGCCCTTGGTGAAGCTGAAAGGTAGCTGGTGTTGCCTGACTCTTGCATAAGGCACCTTTGCACAAATAAAGGAGCACATGTGCGTGAGGGCATGCGGGCGCGCACACACAACACACACAAACAAAAACACACGCATACACACCCCACACGCGCGCGCGTGCTCGTGAACGTGAATTTCGCAGCTGGGTCTCTTGCCTATTTCATTCCTTCTGTGCACACACACACACACACACACACATGCTGCAATCGGCTCACCCCACCTTACGCAAATACTCACATTCCTTGCTTTTTTGACAGGCATGTTTGTATTTGCTCCAGAACACCAAAAGAATGTACTATGGATTATGAATGTCCAGCAGCTGAACATTTGCTTTTAATTTCCCTTGACAAGCAGGTGTTATTTTATTCCCTGGCTCCACGCTGCCCATGATTATTGGAGAACCTGAGAACACGATGAATGTGGGGGTGAGTGCGAGGAGCATGGCGGTCTGTGCTTGGGCGCCGAGTGTGGAGGGCCTGGACTTAGGAGACATATGGTGTTTGTGTGTGTGTGTGAGTGTGTGTGTGTGTGTGTGTGTGCGAGAGCAGGCAATAATGCATGGTGGGCATGCGAGAGCAGGCGATTATGCACAGTGGGCATGCATGAGCAGGGGATAATGCTCTGTTGCGTGCCCACAGAGCTGTGCCAGCATTCCGGGTCCCTTGCGTTGATTCATTGAGGGGGATTGGTGTGTTGTGTCATGGGGACCAAGGCATACTTGTGCAAGCCTGCTACTGCACGCTCCTGCCCCTGTTCAGCGTTTACATAGTAAGCTCAAGCCTGTGCATCTGAGCCTGTCGTGTCGCACTAACTCTTCCAAGTCCTCCCAGCTGCCTGCAAATGACTGTTGCAATCCGGGATGGTGCATTAAAGCCGGTGGCCGCCGGTACAATAATGGATGCATGGTTTTGAGGAGCAAGAGCTGATGATGATAAAAAAGCATGCAAGCAAGCATGCGCACCTCTGTGCACACATGGGGACGTTGCAGGCCTGCACTCGCCTTGTAGCACCGTTTACGGGTGCAGAGCTGATTTTTCGCACGGCTTGCAGTGTCACTCTCCAGCGTTGTGTAGCCATAGAGTCCTATAGCCCTAGGCGTTCAAACATCAAGCACCTGAGCATGTGTTGTTGTTCACTGACCACGTCTGGGCCTGAGCATGTGTTGTTGTTCACCGACCACGTCTGGGCCTGAGCATGTGCTGTTGTTCACTGACCACGTCTGGGCCTGCCCTTCCTTGCAGGCCCTCCCTCGCACCCACAACTCCTGACTCAACTTGTGCACAACTCATGCAGGTGTGCATGGACATTACCAGCCTCTTGGATGATGCCTCCCCTACCTCAAAGCTCCTAGTCGTTGTGAGTGCGGCACACCTGTGCACCTGTTTAGCCGTTTTAGTTGTGGCGGGCTTGGGCGCTCTTTCAGACGCTGAAGGGCGTGGAAAGCTGAAGCCCATGCAGATACCACTTCCACGATGCCGCTGACATTCAAATCGGAGCTAGGCATATTGCAGGCCCTGACTTGCCTGGGCAGCATACAGATGCTTGTGTTTGAATGGATCTTGGGCCTAGGCTTCAAGACTGCCTTTAAAATGCTAACAAATGCGGAGCCTTCTTTTATCTTGCATGCACTTTCTGGTGCCTGACGCATGCTTGCGCTTGCCATGCTCACCCTCCAAGGTGAATCACCGCGGGTACTTCAGCCCTGAAGACAAAGTAGTTGGGTGCACAGCAGAGGTCCGGCAGCTTCGCAAGGGCAACCGTGCAGGTGCGTCACCAACCCTGAACTCTCCGTGCAGCATTGCAGGCGTTAGGCTGCCACCCCCACCCCCCCGGAGTGATTCTTTTGTGTGATGTCACTGGGAGCTGCCCTCTTAGAGGCCCTTGCCTGGTTTGGGTCTGGACATTGTACCGATGCCTTGTGGGAGGGTATTCGTGGCCTTGGTGGTCGGAAGAGAGGTGGTCAGCTTTGGAATTGGGTCAGCTTTGGAATTTGGTCAGCTTTGGAATTGGGTCAGCTTTGGTCCATTGGAGTACATGGATCTGTCATGGGCGGGGGTGGCAGGGGAAGGCCTGGCATCGGGCATATGATGTGCTTGCATGAGGGAGCCGCGCAAGGGTGGCGCCTCCAAGCCCCGCTCTTCTTCCTTGCATCCCAATGTTGCTGCCTACTGCTTGCATGCACCAGCATATGCGGCACACGAGCGCAGCACGGCGATTTAGTGGACTGCCCCTGCTACATACTCAGGGGATCAAGCAAAAAATGTATCCTTAGCAAGATGCAGGCTGCGCAGCACCTCTGGACTGCACCCGCGCGTCCTTCTGTCTTCGCTCTGTAGCATTTGTGGACTGGTGGGCCGAGCACTGCGTCCCACCCGGTGACTGGTTTGCAGGCCGAGGCACGATCCTGATCGGCTCTGTAACATTTGTTGACTGGTTTTTGTCGTGACTGGTTTGCAGGCCGAGGCACAATTCTGATTGGACGGCAGCGCGTGATGGTTGACCTGAATAACCATGGCGCCGTAAGTCACAAGCTGCTGCGTCGCATGGGGGGGAGGGGGCTCACTACAATCAAGTGGTCAATTCTCTTAATCTCTTGCCCACCAGCAATTGAAAATGCAAGCAGCTTGCTTTGGCAACAGATGTATTGGAACCATGCCAGCTCTGTAGAATGTGGGGCGGCTCGTGTGCCGTGTTCAATGTAGGCATGCTGCTGTCTGAATATTGCCTAAAGATGAGCCATGTGTGGCTCTGAGGTGCCTCTACCTTGCCAGTTAGCTCTTGAGCAGCCTGCAGAAAGCAGGGATGACGATAATAACAAGCTAACAGTGAAAGACAAAGAAAACCTGGATGCCACAGTCCTCCCCGAGCCAAAGCCTGTGTGGTGCTTGGGCATACAGCAATGATTTCCTAACATCCAGCAGACTCTTGCCGGGAAATGCTTGGATTAGGGATATCTCAGAATCAATCAAACATTTGGCTTCCAAGGGCAAAGCCTGGGCGGCTCAGTAGCAAGTGAGGAGACACTGTTCGTGTGATCTGCCCTCAAAAAAGGAGGGCTGTGATCCGTCACACCTAAGTGCCTATTCCAATTGGACCGCTGGTGCCTTGCCTGCTTTGTCTTTATAGGTGGAAGTCCGGGTGTGCTCTGCTTTGTGCAAGGCCATGTCTTTTTGTTCACTTGGTACATGCGCGCCTCCCTCCTCTTGCTCAGGGAAATGTCACTGTGACCGTCTTGCCACGAGACTACATCCCCCCAGTCCCGAAGGCCATGAAGGCTGGCCACACGGCGTGGGCCGCATCCGCTGCTGGGCCATACGATGTAAGCCGCGGGCATGAGCTGCTTGACCTGAAGAGTCTTCCATGATCTCAGGACCGGCTGTATTGCCCTGAGCACGAGCAACACCCGTTCCTCCGTGCCGATTACTCTGGTTGTGATGCCTCTGCCCTTCCTGGCAAACAGCAAAGCCCCTTGCTCTGTGCTGGGTGCTGACAGGATGTGGCGGCGCAGGCCTGGGAGACACCGAAGCTGTTCACCACCCCCATTGACCACACAAACCAGTTAGCTCCATTAAGCTGAGCATATAAAGCTAAGCTTTATGAACTGGCTGACGGTCACTCCTTCACTAGTGAAACGAACATCGACCCCACACTGTACTTGTGAGGAGTTTGATGGGCGTGTGGTACGGGCATGTGCACCAAAGGCTGATTCCGCATTGCGTGACGCTTGTGCTTGCACACGGGCGCGGGCTTGCAGCAGCATGGAGCTTTTGCTGGGGCCCAACAACCAGCGCACCAAGCAGCCACTGCTTGCAGGCCATATGCTGCGGCAGGCAGTGCTTGCAAGCCATACGCTGCAGCAGCCAGTGCTCGCGGGCTATTTGCTGCAGCAGGTTGCTGCTGCCATGCTGCAGGGGGCATGCAGCTCTGCCTGCATACACATGCCCGTGCTTGTGCACGCACGCATGCATGCACGCACGCAAGATGTCTGTGGCAAGCTGGTTTGGAAAGGGCAGGAGACACTGATGCTGCTTGCAGGAAGCAAGACAGCTGGCATAAAGATCCTGCGGGCTTTTGGTGTCCCGCCCAGCGCCCTGCCCAGAGGCGTATGCCCACAGGCACTGTTTTACACAGTCTGTCCACTTACGGCAGGGCTCCATGCGCCCTGCTGGCAAGGACTTGCGTGACCGGGGCATAATGCCAGCCAGACGCACAGGCACTTTTGGTTCTGCAGCCTGAGCACGCCCCCCCTTCACTTAGGCGCTTTTTTTCACCTTTTGTTGGCGGCTGTGGCACCGCAGGTGGGCGCGCTTGCCGCGGAGGCGCGCAGCCTTTGTGCGCAGCGCTTTCCCAAGCTCGCGGGTGGGCCGGCGCTGCCACCATACCAAGGGTATGTGTCGTGCATCCGCATTGAAGCTTTTCAGGCACACCTCCTGATGCATCTCTTGCACAGCCTATCACACACACAAACACACAAATATACACACACTCAGGCTGCCGCAGATGGGCTATGAGGCTGACTTTTCAGTGCATCAGCGTGGAAGCAGCTTGCCCAACCACACGGCCCGCACATCAGAAGCAAAGTGCTTTGGAGCAGCTTGGGAGCAGGGTGTCCTGATGCCTGGTCTCACCAATGTAGGGCACACTGCGTCCTGGGCCAGCAGCACATCTGCTACCAACGCCCCTAGGCTGTAGCAGGCCTGTTTTGGTGTGGAGTGTGTTGCCTGCCGTGAGCACCAGTTCTGCTGGCCACTTTGTGTGTTGGAGTGTGTTGCTTGCCGTGAGCACCAGTTCCGCTGGCCGCTTTGTGTGTTGGTGTGTGTTCCCTGCTGTGAGCACCAGTGTTCCGCTGGCAACCCTTCTCATTGTGTGCTTCCTTTGAACAAAAGACAGCGACAGGGTGGCGCAGGTTGTCCCCCCAAGAGCGTGCGCGATTCATGAGCTGTTCTGGCCCGTATGATCCCCACCTAGGCCTTGCAGCGCGCCTTGCGGCCCCGCCATCTTGCACTCCCCCGCTGCAGCAAGGCAGAGCCCAGTCAAGGGCAACAATCCTGCTGTGCGCTGTTGCCGTTCAACAGTGCTGCCCCTCAAGACAACCCAGCAAACACCCGGCCAGCCAGGCCCCTGCTTACCAAAGAGCCATACATGGCCCAAACATTCCCCCTCCTCCTCACTGCCCCACCTTGCCCAACCCCTCCCTGTAGTCGCCAAGATCATTACGGAGAGGATCGCACCCAAGCCACCCTCCCTGTGCCTTCTCTATTCAGGCCTGAATCCGACAGTGCCTGCGCAACAAGGTCAGGCACAGAGCCGTCATCCACAGAGGCGGCAGCGGCAGCAGGCAGCCCCCCGGTTGGGTACCCAGAGCCGTACCAGTTTGTGCCGGCCGCGCCGCCTCAAGAGCCGCTGGCGTTCTCCAACTGGCTGGCCGCCAACCTGCCCCTGAGCAGCAAGTACAGGTCTGAACACGCCCTGCATGCCTGCATGTGTGTGCACACCTGCCTGCTCAACTGGCAGGCTGCCATCCTGCCCCTGAGGAGCAAGGACGCGTGTGTCTGCGTGCCCTGCAGTATGCCTTTTTATATGAGCGTTAGGGGATGGAATACCTGTGCATGTACAAGTGCACAAGTGTGCATGCGCGTGCACGCCTACAAAGCCTGGCTTGATCACACACAACAGCGTTGTCTTTAGACAGACACAGTGCACTTCAATGCAGGCAAGCCTGTAATGCCAACGCATTGCTCCAAAGCAAGAGACCCATTGTTTGTGCGGTCACTGCTTTGGTACTTGGGTCGCCCTCCTCACGTCTTTGTTCCCACACACCGCCAGTGAGGCAGCACTCCCCCAATGGGCTGCTTCATCTACAGGAAAGCAGCGTCCTAGCCGCCCACGGGCGCACTTGCATGTGATGACGCACGGCAACGCCTGACCTGGCAAACAGACGGGCCACGCGCGTGCCCACATGCGCACACATACACACCCTCACATGCGCGCGCACACATGTGCACCTGCGCACACGCAACTTTGATGCCCACCCTGCCCTTCTGCAACGCCGGCCAGCCCTGCCCACAACCTCCCCCTTCCCCCCCTCTCCCAGGCGCGCGTTCTTGGACGCGCCGAGCGCGGCCCACCGGCTGCGTGCGGAGATTGAGCACCTGCAAGCGCACATGGACCGCACGCTGCGCTGCGGGCGGTGTACCGCGGGCCTGGCCCACGCGCAGGACGTGTTTGTGAGCACAGAGGAGGGCGCGGGCGCCATCTTCTGCAACGAGTACGGGTGAGTGCGAGCGCTGCAGGATGCTGCCACGGCTTGGGGGCGCAGCGGGCGCAGGAGACAGCCAGAGGCTCGCCTGGGACGGGGCGCCGCTGGGCGGCCTGCACCAGGAGCTTGCACCTAACTGGTGGATGTGCACCTGATGTTGGCCGATCTGTGCGCGTGTAGCGCAACTGGCGGGTATGGGTTCCATGCGGGCACGCTGCCCAACAGGAGGGGCTGTGCAACGACCACGTGCCCTGCACGGCCAGCAGCGCACAGGGAGCCCCCATCTCTCACCCCCCTCCAAAAATTTGGCAGTAGCAGGCCACTTCTACCACTCAACACCCTCCTCGCAAAAAAAAGCACCCACCAGCACCAACGTGGCGCTTCCACGGCCCCCCTCCTCAAGCCGAGCGCCCACCCCCCACCTTCCACCACACGCAGGTACATCCACGACGCCGTGAGCTTCAGCGCGCTTTGCCCGGGTGCGCGGGTGCGCCTCCAGCGCCCCGCTCAGGACAAGCACTCTTTCTACCCCGGCTACGTGTGGTGGATTGCGTCCTGCGGCCGGTGCAACAACCACCTGGTGGGGCAGGCCCGGCGTGGTGGTGCATAGCACCCCATCCTCAGGGGGCACAGTAGTACATGGTGATGCTAAGTGATCCATACAGGTAATCATGGTAAGGTTATAGCAGGTGATTTGTACAGGTGGGGGCAGCCTTAGCACATGATCATGACCACCCCAGCTGCTGGACCTGTTGCATCCAAACAGGCGCCCTGTCTGAATGGCAACTCCTACGGTGCATGGTGCATGCTCCAATGCCGCATCCTGCGGCCGGTGCAGCAGCCCCCAGCGGCACTATGAGACGGCCATACATGCGGCGCGGTGGCGCAGCGCGCTGCCTCGGATGCACAGGCAATTTCTGTGTACATGTGCACACATGCGCACCCGCATCCGCATCCGCTCACTTCTGTGTGTGAGGCTGGCTACACAGCCGCGCATCTCCTTGGAGCGCAACCTGCACGATGGTGCCCTGTGCTGCACCCGCATCTGCACACGCAGCAGCAGCTCCACCTGCTCACACAAAGCTTGCACCGCCAGTGGAGCTCCCTGCTAGTCCATACTCTGCGCTGCTCCGCAACTCTGTGCACTGCACTGCACTGGACCGCAACTCTGCGCGTGCGCTTCAAGCCCGGCCGGCTGGCAGCCCACTGTGACATTATTGTTGTGTGTGTGTGTGTGTGTGTGTGTGTGAGCATTAGGATGCTCACACACTATATAGCCTTATTGTAAGAATAGGGTTGTAATGTGTGGCAGCCGGCAGGCAGGCTGATCTGCCCCGTTCTTTGCTCACCCCAACCGCGCACGCAGGGCTGGCGCTTCCGGGCTGCCAGGCCCAACATGCGGCCAACCGAGTTCTGGGGCATCCGCAGGGATGCGCTGACAGAGGCGCAGCCCACTGCTGAGATGGCGGCGGTGGAGGAGGTGCGTGCGCTTGTGCGTGCACTTATGCTCTGGAGCGTGGGCACTCTCGCCTGCAGCTTGTGATCGCGGGCGTGGGCACACGGCACATTGGCGAGGGAGTTGTGCATGCAGCTTGCCCCTGGGGGGCCTGCTTGCTCCCTGAAGCCGTACAGAGCACGGCGAGCCTGCGCACGCAGCAGCAGCCCCAGGGTGTACCTGCTTCGTGGTTTTCTCAGGTGCATGCGAGCATAGTTTTGGGCTGGTGATGGCCAGCCATGGACCCGTCATCCTAAACTAGGCTGGCAGTCAACCCTGGCTTTGTGAATGTGTGAGCATATGGCAGATGCACCCACAGAAGCTCATAGTCAGGCGCAGAGGTGGTGCATACATCAAATTGATGGGTGAGCACTCTCTGGGTGCACTCCCAAGCACACCCATGTGAGCATTCTCTCCCCCCTCCCCTGGCATGCGCCCAGACATGCCCCTAGAACCATGTGCACACACGCCTGAGCACCACACCTGCTGGATGCACACCCTCACACGCGCTGCCCGGGGTGCTTGCTCCGTGTGCTTGAAGGAGGCACAAGCGGTGCGGCAGAGCCACGGGCCGCAGGGGGTGAGCATCGAGGAGACAGGCGGCTACGACGATGACGTGTGGACGCCCTCGCCTGCTGCGCTCATCCGACATTTGCAGTCTGGTGGGTGGGGTATGAAAGGGCCTTTCCTGCCTAAGTAGTCAGGGGCTGCGCTTTGTTGGTTTTGGGACGGGGGGGCGTGCGCTTGGGCAGGCGCCAGAGTGATGAGGGGCTGGTAGCACTGTGGTGGAGGGCTGACGGGCAGGCTACTGCTTTGCACACATGAGGCTGCAGTCTTTGAGGATCTTGCAGTCGCTTGTGCAGATGCGATGGTGGTCCAAGTCCCTGTCAGGCCATGCAGCTGGGCCTGCCCTATGAACAGCGCCGTTGCCCCTGCCTCCAAATGTTTGTTTTTGGAGGGGGCCAATCCAACTCGCCAATCCAACTCGCCATTTGGCATGGGGTAGGCTCCCGTAGAGTTGCAGACTGGGGGCCTGTCGCCCTGCGCATTGCACAGGCCTTGGCGTGCAGGACGCATGCTCACATGCGTGCAGATGTGTGTGCGGGCGCACAGGTTTGCAAGCCCGCAGCGCGACGCTACATGGCTCAAACTCCTCAGTAGCAGCAGAGGAATTTTAGACATTTGGGGGCATTCAATTGTGCAAGGCCCCAAATCTGTTCCGTCCGTGGACATCCTGCGGCAGGGCAGCAACCACACCGCATTGCAGCAAGACGCTCTTATCTCCCTTTTCCAAAAGACCAACGTGCACCCTGTTCTTGGCATCCAAGCATGGCCTCCTCGCTTGCAGCACAAAGGAACCACGCTGCAAGCAGGTGCTGACAGACGCCGGCTGTGCCCTGCATGTGCTGCTCACGCAGTGATGGAACAAGAGCCGGATGAGGAGGTGGAGCACAACATGCCGCGGGGCAGGCTCGCTGAGGCACTGCTGGCAATCACCAACTTGCTCAGGCAGAGCGCGCAGGAGCAGGGCCCGCCAGTGCACACCGCAGGGGGCCTGGATGCAGGCGTGCGGGTTCGGCTGCCAGGAATGGTGTCAGAGAGTGAGGAAGAGGGCAGGGGGGGGCACGGGGGAGGGGGCAGCTCAGAGGGAGAGGACTCGTACACGACAGCCAGCACCTCCGTGGGAGGGGAGCCCCTACCCTGGGGCGGCGAGGAGGAGTACGAGTCGCAAGGAGAGCCAGAGCAGCACGCCAGCGAGGAAGCCAGCCGCGAGTGAGTCAGGGCAGCAGCAGGTGTTGTGCAGCTTTCACAGAGCACCCAGACTTCTCGGCGGGGGCCCAGAGTTGCTCCCATCTCTGGAGGACTCTGGAGGAGCCGTTGGATGCAATAGTGAGCTGCGCGGTTCATGCATGTCCACTCCCGTGCACAAAAAAGGATTAACTCCTACATGCAAAGATTACAACTTGTCACAGAACGGTTCTGAAGGTTTACAAGGTTAACAAGCATAAGGCCTTCAGTCAAGAATTGCGACTGCTAGCCTGCTCATAAAAAACGATTAATTCATGAAGGAAAAAAGGAAGTTTATGGTTGTTCTGGTTTAAAAAAGCGCACGTCATGAGATCCTGCCTGTGAGAACAAGGGAGCATACTTCCTGCGGAGAGAGACCACCTGGGGATGTGTGCAATGAAATAGGACATGTTGTTCATCCTGGACATCAGCCTTGCAAAGGTCACAATTTAGGGGAGACCTGTGATTCCAAGTAGCTGTCTCATAGTGAAGAGTGTGAACACGAAGTCTGAATCGAGCCACGTTGCGAATGACATCATGGGGGAGGTCAAGGAACATGCATTTGGGAAGACTGTAGGAAGAATGCCAAACCAAGGCCCTTTTAGGAGGAGTAGCACACCACTGATGATAGGTTAAGCGTTTACTGTTACGCTCTCTTGGGTGAGTGTTGGAAAAAGGCGCCCAATATTATAGATGCCTGGTCCTGAGGTCCACGATAAATTGACTGAGATCGATGGGCACACAATTCAGCAGCTTCTGTTGGAAGATGTGGGAATGTGCCAAACCATCCATGGCCGACACTGGCAGAATATGGGAGGCCTCCCATATTCTGTCCTAGGACCAACAATCATTGGACCTTGAGCTCAGCCGCATGTCAGCCTGCAAAAAAATTTTCATTGTCGAGCTGTTGCATCGGGTCAGAGAATCATAAAGACGCATTGCTGCTCGGAACCAGTTGAACTGTAAGGGCTCTGAACCACATTCACGCATGATGCACCAAGAGATTAACTCCTACCATGCAAAGATTAAATTATTCGGACAAAGTGCACTCTGGATCTAATTACGACAGCAAGGCATGCTTGGAGTAAATCAGAATAATTTAGTCATGTGGCAACAGCCAAGGAGCACATGGCGCAGTAACATCTCAGGGTATTTGCAATGATGTGTTTGATCAGAATAGGGAGCATGACCAAATTGAACACCGACGTCTGACACACCCAAGGGTTTACAAGGTTTTACAAGAAAAGGCCTTCAGTCAAGAAGTGCGACTGCTAGCCTGCTCATAAAGGAGCAGGAAGGAAGAAATAAAGCTTATTGCCAGATGGCTCAGAAAAAGCAGAACATTGTCGAAACGTGCGGGACATGTCCACACCAAAGAAAGTGGAAGGATGCATGGAGAGTCATTGAATGGTCAGGGCAAGTAGCTTGTCCAATAGTTTTAGGAGCCTTGCCCCACTCGGGTAACTGATGTCGCTAGAAGCCTTCATTTCAAATTTAATCAGCTATCATATTATATACGTTTGTCCGCTGTCCGCTGTCTTGTGTCTTTGGCACGAACGGACAAGCTGAGCTTATTTGAATTTGAACATCTGTGTTGAGTGCATCCTCTACGATCGAGATGGGTAAGCATGCGTTTACTTCGCCCAACCTGCACCCATGTTCCCTCCTTCTGCACAGCCCTTACGCAGCTTATGCTGCTAGTTCCCCGGTAGCTCCCTGAGAGCTGTTTGCATGAGCTCTCGAATGTCGGGTTCCTTCCGGTTCCGTGATTTCGCCCCTTCCCCTTTTGTTTTGCCCTTCCAGGCAAGATGTTCGGTCCTGATGCCGTGGCACTAGCCGTACCTATTGCGGGTAAGTGGATAGTGGAGATGGGGAGGGTCAGGGCACCTGCGATGCAATCCATCCCCTGCACTACTGAGACTGCCAAAGAGAGCTGAGGGTTTCCATGCAAGCATCACAGTGTGCTTCAGAGCATCCAGTCACAACTTTCATGCTGTACACACGGATTTTAAAGCCCATTCTGCTCAGGCCTCCTTGGTAGGCACCTTGGTAGGCATCCTTGCTCACTGTGTGCTGAACCAGGTTTGTCGGTGACCTGTGCTGTTTGGGGAAGCTGTGAGGTTGCCTGGGATGTGGTCATACCCCCTATGCCCAAACTGCCAAGATAGCTCACTTCCATCCTTGTCTTCCGTCTTATCTTGCTCTCAGCGGTGTCCACCCTCTTCTTCGGCATGATTGGCCGGGCCTTCCTGTTTGATCCAGAGTGAGTGACAGCAAGGGACTGCCTGTTGCTGGTTTGGGCTCACACTGGTAGCAACATTGCGGCGCCTGAAGCAGCCATACTTGGTTGAGCAGCTTGCATGACCTTGACTGTGCTGAAGACCCACCATCCTTGCATGCTGCCCACAACCTTTGGCTTGTCAGATTACCTCTCTTTGTATGACTGCCACTGTAGGTGGTCTAGCGGCCTCGACTTCTACGAGAAAGAGGAGTCCAAAGCGATTGGCGAGAGGTACCGCATGCAGTACCAGCAAATCTTCAGGGACCGGGTGATGAAGGGGGCACGGAGCCTGGTGAGGAGTGGCTGCAATACATGAGACTGCCGCAGTGATCCTATTGTGTAGAGGTCGCAATCAAACCGCGACCGCGTGCATATCTAGAAAAAGCTTCTCCTCCACTAAGGGCCCAAGCGTTGCTGAGAAAGATGGGGCATTTGGAAACTTGGTCTGATTTGCAGGCTGGCCTTATGGCGCATGGCGCATGGCCATGTGAGCTCATTTTATTCAACTCATGTTGCTCCACAGCACTGGAAACCCCTTGCACGAATTCATGGGCGCAGGAAGGGCATGTGCATCAGGTGCCAGATGCGCATGCGTGCACGTCTGAGGACAGGGGCATTCACCTCTTGGTTTGCGCACGCCTGCGTTTGTATCCCTGCCTGGCTGCAGTTCAACAATGAGCCCGCTGGCTTCGAGCCCCTGAAGGACAAGCACACCCAATGAGATCATGACGTCGAACAACCTTGAAAGACCTTGTAGATGCCGCTGGGGTCTGGCCTTGTATCTTCCATATGATTATGTCTTGCGCGACATGGTCCTGTGCTGCTCGAGGGTGTTCTTGTGTCAACATGCCAATAGTGTAGTAGCCTTCTCGAACAATGCTTCTGGTTACTCAGTAACAATTCTTCGGTCAGCTTGTGTTTAAAGCTTGATATTTTAACTGACTTTTTCCTTTATAAAGCTGCCCTCGCTCAACAGGCTGAGTTGTGCCAAGAAAAGGAAGAACTGTGCTGCTTGACTAACCCTGGTACATGTTAAGGGAGAAATTACAACTGGTGCAATCACCGCCAACCTGTCCTATTTCTATCAATTTGCAATGAATGTGACTCATATGTCGGACATAGCTTGTCACATTCATCAGTGATGTCACAGCATTCATTCCTTCACGCAAGTGAACGGAACCTGGCGAGTGGCCTTCGTGGCCGCTCGTCATGGAAAGGCAGTAAAGTTAAAGCCCACATTGGTGTGATTGGAAATGAATTTGCCGATGCTATAGCTAAACATGCTGCTCTCCATAACTATGGGCATGACGAAGCATTCCCACCACCATCACCTGACGGCAATCCCTTCG
>LKMJ01003611.1_pt1 | contig 14442 bp, 16 predicted proteins | sample 643391 | NCBI WGS metagenome assembly LKMJ01 (sample SAMN04112250, study PRJNA286221) | soda lake metagenome | biome: soda lake; feature: Kulunda Steppe; material: water; isolation source: sample PL-Br10 brine of Picturesque Lake | place: Russia: Kulunda steppe | collected 2010-07
GGCGCCGTTGCATGGTCCCTGCTGCCCACACTCATACCAACCTAATGCTGTGCCACCATTCCTGTTGCTCATGCCGCAGCACCGTCCCTACTGCGCAAGTAGCCCTGCTCTGCTCACGCTGGCGCCGCGGCATTGGCCCCGTTTCTCACACTCATACCAACCTAATGCTGTGCCACCATTCCTGTTGCTCATGCCGTAGCACCGTCCCTACTGCGCAAGTAGCCCTGGTCTGCTCACGCTGGCACCGCGGCATTGGCCCCGCTTCCCACACTCATACCAACCTAGTGCTGTGCCACCATTTCTTTTTCTCATGTTGTAGCACCGTCCCTGCTGCGCAGGTGGCCCTGCTGCTCACGCTGGTGCTGTGCTACAGCTGCACGCCACGGCCGGAGGCCGGGCCCCCGGGCGCGGCTGCAGACGCAGCCAGTCCTGCACGGACGGGCGGAGCAAATCTGCTGGTCAACCCATTTCAGATGGCACTGCACTCCCTGCTGGATGCTGGAGATGCCGCCAATGCGGACGTGGAGGGCGGTGGCGGAGGTGCGTGTGTATGTGTGAGTCTTAGTGTGTGCATGTACATGCTCGTGTGCGTTCATGCATGTGTGTATGTCAGGTTGCTGGGGCAAGACAAGCTGCATCCTAGCACATCCGGGGAACACATGCACCTGGCCATCAATAAAGAGCCGCTTATTTAACTTTTTTTGCGCTCACGACCTTGCTTGCCCACCGCTTATCTACCTTTTTTGCCTTGCCCACCGCTTACTTACCTTTTTTGCGCTCACGACCTTGCTTGCCCAGGCCTGCCCGCTGCCACCCCGCTGGGGCAAGACAAGCTGCGGCCCAGCGCCTCCGGGGACCACCTGGCCATCATCAAAGCCGCGCAGCCTGCAGGCGGCCCCACGCCCCCCTCCGCGCTCCAGCCCCGCCTTGATTTTGCAGCGCTGTTCATTGAGCTCGCTTCCGGGCTTGCAGCGTCGGGCCAGGTGTGCGTGCGTGCGTGTGTGCGTGTGTGTATGTGTGGTTGTTTGTGTGTATGTGTGTTCATTGAGCTCGCTTCCGGGCTCGCTGCATCCGGCCAGGTGTGCGTGCGTGCGTTTGTGCGTGTGTGTATGTGTGGTTGTATGTGTGTATGTGTGTTCATTGAACTCGCTTTGGGGCTCGCGGCGTCTGGTAAGGTGTGCGTGGCGCGTGTGTGTGTATGTTTTTATGTGTGTGCCTTTGCCTTGATTTTGGGTGTACTGCTTGCCTTTTTTGAGGCTCGATGCACTCCTTCTTGTGGCTATGAAGCCACGCCTCAATGTAAGGGCATCCACCTTTTGTTCACGGACTGACTGCGTTGCTCAGGGGTGCGTGCAGCCCCGCATTGAAGAAGGCGCGCTGCCTGTTGGCCACGCTGATGGGCCTGCCCTGTGCGTTCCTGCGTTGCCTGCCCATGCAGCCTGTGGCTTCACCTGCGCGCCACAGCTGCCGCAGCCACCCCGAATGATAATGGGTTGTGACCTTGCACTTGGCAAGGTGGTGGGGGGCGCGGGGAGCAAGTGTGTGAGGGATGTTGTGCAGGGCGTGCTGCAGCGGCCCGCTGCATGCTCCGACGCACACTCACACCGTGAAGGGCACCATGAAGGGCACTCTCACCGTGAAGGGCACTATATGCGTCAGCAGGGGCATTTTTGCTGGAGCCCCGCAGTGCTGTGTCCGCCACGTGTCGCTGGTCAGTCTGCACCACATGCCACTGGTCGCATGCACGCAGCCTGAGCAGCCATCCAGTAGCGAGCCTGCAGCTGATGCGGCCAACGGAAGCAGCCCTGCGTCCACCTCTGCGCCCACCGGCTCAGAAGCCGGCTCTAGCAACATCAACACCAGTGCAGGCGTGGGCGTGAATGTGGAGGCCACAGCGCTGCTGGCTTACTCCCTGCTGCACGGGTGCAGCTCCTTCAGAGTGCGTATGCATGTCTGGGCATCGCTTGGTTTGAGCGTGTGTGGTGTCTACTTGCGCGCGTGTTTGTGACAGCCTTTTGCTCTTCTGGGCATTGCTTGGTTTGAGCGTGTGTGGTATCTACTTGCGCGCGTGTTTATGACAGCCTTTTGCTCGTCTGGGTATCGCTTGGTTTGAGCGTGTGTGGTATCTACTTACGTGTGTGTTTGTGACATCCTTTTGCTTGTCTGGGCATCGCTTGATTTGAGCGTATGTGGTATCTTTTTGCGCGCGTGTTTGTGACAGCCTTTTGCACGTCTCAGCTTGTGCACGTCTCAGCTTGTGCGCATCTCAGCTCATGCACGTCTCAGCTTGTGCACGCCCTTTTCCTGCTGATGAAGTGGAGCTTATCTGCTTCTGTGTTTGTCAGTAAGAAATAAAGGATATCCAAATCTTGGTATCTTACACTCCAAATTGGAGCCCCAATGGGGTGTGTGTGCGCTTACATAAGACCCCGTGTGTTTAAGTCTCATGCAAGCGCTTCATGCAACCCCATGCATTAAAATTCTCATGCAAGTGCATTCATGCAACCCTGTGTATTGAAGCTCATGTTAGCGCTTTCCTTCCCTGATGCTTGGGAGCTAAGGCGTATGGACACATGTGGGGTTGTCTCATTCATGTTCAGAAGCGTGCATCTGTGTATGCTTGTATGTTCCTATTTGCTGGAGCTTGTGCACGCGTGGTCCCTGATGCGTGGGTGGATATCTTTCCATTTGCTTCAGCTTGTACGTCTGCATGCAAGTGCATATTTCAGTGCGAAATTCATGATTGGTGTGAAACTCATGAACACACATGCACATGAATTGCTTGAGCCTCTAGCTCTGTCCTCAGGCCTGCGCAGCAAGCATGCGCCTTGTGCGTTTGCATCATTTCGCGTGCCCTGATGCTTGCGCAGAGTGTGCGCTCAGCTGCATGAATTTCAGGACACTGACAGCTCTTCTCTTTTGTGCACTTGCATGAATTTCAGAACACTGACAGCTCTTCTCTTTTGTGCACTTGCATGAAGTTCAGGGCACTAACAGCTCTTCCCTTTTGTGCACTTGCATGAAGTTCAGGACACTGACAGCTCTTCTCTTTTGTGCTCTTGCATGAAGTTCAGGACACTAACAGCTCTTCTCTTTTGTGCACTTGCATGAAGTTCAGACATTGACAGCTCTTCTCTTTTGTGCACTTGCACGAAGTGTACCTATGATATTCCATGTCGATGCAGGAGTACGTGCTTAGCCGCACTGATGTGGAGCTCCTGGTTGTCCCGCTGCTCCGCCACATGTACATGGCTGCCAGCAACAAGCAGCACACCTCCTTCATGTACATGCTGCAGGTGCGCACGCCTGTAAATGCATAGCCTCGCCTCCTCACCTCCTCGCCTGTACCCACTGTGCAAATCCCCTCTCACTCCCTTTTATCCATCTCATGCATGTAATCAAGAATGTGCACTTGCGCCCCCTCTGTCATAGCTTCGATGCGCCAGAAAGAATTTGGATGGGGGCGCATTGCCATTGTGATCCCTTCGTGAACTGCAGATGCCATACATCTTTCTCACCCTCTTGTGCATCACGCGGTTTGCTTATTGTAAAGGCTCCCTCATCAGCCTGTGAATGGTGCAACTTGCCTAGGATCCCTCACCTGCCTGAGATTCTTCGGGTTGTTAACACGCGTTACAAGTTGATCAAAAGATTTCGACCCTTTTGTTCCTCTGCTAACGTTTTACAATCCTGCCAAATGATCCCCTTCCCTCCTATGTGCGCACAGATCTTGCTGCTGCTGCTGAGCCAGGACCCCTCTTTTGCCAGCAACATCCATCTAGTGGCATTACCAGGAGGAGCACCCTGGTGTGTGTGTGTGTGTGTGTGAGCGTGTGTGTGTGTATGTGTATGTGTGGGCGTGTGTGTGTGTGTGTGTGTGTGTGTGCAAGTGTTTATAGTTGTGTGATTTCATATCTTGCCTTGGAACATTGGTGCAAAGTACGCAGCCCTGCAAGCTGAGTTCACGCCCTCTGCAGCCTGACATTGCCACAGCCCCTGGCAGCATTGCACTGGGTAACGTTGCCACAGCCCTTGGCAGTGTTGCCCTAAAGGCAATGCGAGCTCAGCATGCTGTGTACCAGGCATGCTTGGACTTGCATGCACGCATGCAGAATCATGTTCGGCTTGCATACGCGCGTTGTAGGTACAAGGAGCAGCGGCTGACCGTGGCCAAGGGATCCACAGGGAGCGCCGGCACTGGCGTGGGTTATGGGGCTCTGTCGTTAGGTAGTCTGGTGGTGAGTGTGCTTCCCACGGGGCTTGATACTTTTCTATGGCTGATGGCTCGCTGGCTGTTGAGTCGCTAGCCTGCCTGCCTGTCATTTTAGGCAGCCCGGTGGAATGTGCGTGCGCGTCTGCAACTTTTCTTACACACCCTATTCTTGAAGGCCGAGCAAGGGGTGAATGACTCTGGAGGCTGACAAAGAGTTTGAAGGGATCTGGCAGCTGGCAGCTGGCACACACACCACCACAGCTTTGTGCTTCATGTCAACAGCACACGCCTCCACGAATTAGAGCTCATGAGCCATAACCCATGGCTCATGAGTTTCAATTCCGCAGCTTAGCACCACGGCTCATGATTCTGATGCTTTGAGTCCATGGCTCAGCACCACGGCTACTGGCTCTTGAGCTGCAGGTAGATGGCTCAGCGCAACAAGCCATGGCTTGAGCATCAGTGGCAGCTGTGGCTCAGCACCATGACTGATAGCACGCAGGACTACCATTCTTGCATGCCTCATCAGCCTCCGCATTACTTTGGTTTGCGTGAGCATGTTGGTTGAATTGATGCAAAACAGCACCGGGGCGTGCTCTTGAATGTGCTGCCAGAATAGCATGGATGAGGTCTGCTTTTCATTCGTATTCAATTCACAAAACTGCGTCCCGCTCAGCCAAGGCCAGCGCCATCCCTGTCTTGCCCGAGATGGGGTGCATGCTTGTGCGCACCACCTGTTGGATGCACACAAATGGTGTTTGGTATGCGGTTTGTGATGTGCGTGAAATGTAACAAATGGTATGTGGGGTTGAGCGTGAGCACCGTTTCCTGTGGGCCTGTACGTGTGCACACGCCCTCCCTCTATTGCATGCATGCCTGGAGGCGCGCACAAACCCGATGCGCCTGCCTCCGCTTGCCAGATCATCGTGCTGCTGCGCACCATCGCAGGTCATTGTGCTGCTTATGCAGGCAGAAGTCATTGTGCTGCTGCGTACCATCGCAGGTCATTGTGCTGTTGCGCACCATCGCATCGGGCCTGAGCGGTGGCCGCCAAGCCAGGTGCGCCCACACATACCCGTCTATGAATCTGCGCAGCAGCGCACAGTATGCAAGGCTTGCAGCGCGTCTGGCGGTGCATGAGGTGTCTTCCTGTCCCCCGCAAGGTGGCGCGGTCGTACCAAGTAGGGCACGCCACCTCTTGCATAAAAGCAACATCGCATGGGCCTTGATTGCGGCGAACCAAAACAGTGCGCTGCGAGGCAGTCACTTAAGCAAAGCAGAACAGTGGGTCGGGAGGCGCTGCGGTGAAACAGCGCGGCGAGGTGCGCTTCTGCAATGAAGTGGGGCAGTGCACTGGGAGGCACTGCAGAGGAAGAGTGCGCTGGGAGGCAATCCTGTGAGTGTGCACGCACCTGCATGAGCAAGAAGTGTGTTGCGTCGTGGTCATGCCAAGAGTCTGATTAATCTGCAGCAGCCCCTTGGCGCGACAGCGATTGGTCCTAGTGACAGGATGCGTGAGTGTTGGTCTTGTTGCCTTCTGAGAGTCCAGTTCTGTGCCTGCTCCTTGGGTGATGAGCCCCGATGCTTAGCTGTGGGGCTGTTCTGGTAGACCATTGAGTACACACCTCAGGCCTGCCAAATGCTGCACAGCGGTGCAGCGGTTGCATGTGCGTAATTATTTAGTGACGCCACGACCACATGGGACCCACGCGCATGTGCGTAATTATTTACTGACGCCACGACCACGTGGGACAGGCACAGTGCCCTCAACAAAAGGCATCAGTACAAACCACAGGGCTCTGGGAAAGCACAGTGCCCTCGACAGGAGGCATCAGTGCACAGCCACGGGGCTCTGGCAAAGCTTTGTTGCCAGACCCTAATCCACAGCAAATGCTGAGCGCCTTCCTTGCTGCATGCTGCACTAGGTGCTGGCTTGCCAGCCATGCATGCTATGGGAGTGGTAGCAGGTCCTGTTGCCGCTTGCGCCTCTGCCTCCTCAAAAGCGCATGAAGCACATGAAGCACGTGAAGCACTTCTGCCTCCTCAAAAGCACATGAAGCACATGAAGCACCTCTGCCTCCTCAAAAGCACATGAAGCACATGAAGCACCTCTGCCTCCTCAAAAGCACATGAAGCACATGAAGCACGTGAAGCAGTTTTGCCTCCTCAAAAGCACATGAAGCACCCGCAGGCCTGGGATGGCCTCACATCAGTTCCTTGCCCAGCAGCCTGCGTGCTGCCAGCCTCCCAGGCCCGTTCAGCATGGGTTGACAGAGCGCTGGTATTCTATTGTGTTTCGTCATCCTGCATCAAAACCCTGCCCCCATTTTAAGGGCCCGTGTCTGTGAAGAGTCTATCCTTGCAGTGCTTCATCCCCGACCACAACCACCCTGCGCTTGTTAATGTGGTGCCTGCAGCACTTGCAGTGGCAGGGCGGTGCCCACAACCCTGCAAGCCACCTTGGCAAAGCTGGCATACCTGGCACACACGCGCAGTGCCAGGACTGCCTGTGCAAAGCGCCCACGCTTGCCTGCTTGCTGCCTGCTCTCCTGCTCTTGAAGTGACCTGGCAGTTCCCGTCAATGCTTTGGCGGCCTTGGCAAGTCTCTGGGATACCCGGCACACAAGCATTGCTGTGACACACAAGGTACTCAATTGGCGCCCATCACGCCTGCCAATCAGAGGGTGCATGTTTCCTAACAGTCGCACTGAAGCTGCACATGCTGGGTGCCCTTAGGGACATGCATGCTGCCTGATCTCCTGCTCTTGCAGCGACTTGGCAGTGCCCACCAATGCTTTGGCGGCCTTGGCAAACCTGGCCCCCTACCTGGCGCACCTGCATGTGCATGCAGCACAGAGGTTGATCAGCCTGCTGCAGGTGCGTGGCTTGCTTCCCCCCCGCCTGTGTCGCGGGCGGTGCATGTGCATGCAGCACAGAGGTTGATCAGCCTGCTGCAGGTGCGTGGCTTGCTTCCCCCACCTGTATCCCCCGCCTGTGTCGTGGGCGGTGCATGCAGCACACTAGCTTACAAGCCTGCCACAAGTGCGTGGCTTGCTGCTCCGGTGCCTGCGTCAGCTTGATGCCCTGGTGCTCCACCAGTTGTGCGCCGCTGCAGCTCCAGCAGCCACCGCTTGTGCCTGGTTGCCCGGCCGCCTTGTGTACTGCCTTGTGTACTGCCTTGTGTACTGCCTTGTGTAATGCCTTGCCCGGCCGCCTTGTGTACTGCCTCTGCTGCCGGTGTTGGTACTACGAGGTGGTTCCTTTCAATTGTTTCTATCACCCACTCTGCCTGCCCCCTACTGCCTATGCTTTCCAGGCCTTGCCATGCAGCGCCTTGCACGTGCAGCAAGGTATGCCTGCGCATGCGCTGTGTCGCGCAGGCCCGGCCACATCCAGACTTCTGTTGCACCAGCTGTTGTCTAATGTGCTAGCAAAGTGCAACTTGCAAGCCGCTGCTGCAGGTGCTGTGTGCAGGGGCACTTCCTTGGCCTGTGCCAAGGGGCAGGACGCCCGCCACCCCTGTGGCGAGGGCGCTGTGCATTGCACTGCGTAGTGCATGCGCCATCCGCTCCAAAACGCATGGTGGCTTTTGCCATCAAGTGCGCTCCCAGGACGGTGGCCGACCCCTTCACCCCTCCCGCAAGCCACTTATTTGCATGTCAACAGTCACCTGTATGCAGATCAACTCCTGCTGCCACGCGCCCGTGCTCTGGTCTTATCGGACACAGTGCACATGCACACGGCGTGTGCATCTTGCACCCGCTTGCTGTGCACTTTCCTGCACGCATACATGCGCCATGCATGTCTCAAGGTTCTCCAAGTGTCAACCTCTGCTGCACACACCTGCAGGCCCTTGCAAAGCGCCATGCTCGCTTGCATGATAGACTGGCAGCCGCCACGCAGGCCCCTTTGCCGCTGTCAGTCGCGGCCGCAGTGGCCGCACAAGGGCAAGAAAATGCCACGGTGAGGGCACAGCTGAGAGGCTGCACACACAGCGTGCACATGTGCTTGTGTACGCGCGCACGTGTGCCGTCAGCTGCTACTGCGATGGCCGCACAAGGACAAGCGCCTTACACCATTGGTGTCCTGTTTGCGCGCCTCTCCATTTTGTCCATGCCGGATCCCTTGAACCCTGTGCTGTTGCCCTCGAATTGCCCCTCTCTAATGTGCCCTTACAAAGGCATCCATGCAACCCCTTTCCATCGAACATGTGCAGGGAGTGGCGCCCTCACCATCAGCAGGGAATGCAGCAGAGGTGGCGCAGATGGCAACTGAGCTTGAGGTGTGGCCAACGCCTGGAGCATGCCCGATTCGAAAGTGCCCTCAACCCATGAAACGAATTAAGCATGGGGCATCAAGCAAGCCTTCAGCTGCCAGCTGTTCCGCCAAGTCAGACCTCGCTGCATGCATGCCACTTGCCGTCCATGGCCTGGTTGCCTGTCTGAACATGTGGGTGCAAATTCAAAAACGCCCGCTCATGTGCAGAGCAGTTGTGCAGCTGCCTGAGCGCGCCACCAGTTGGGGGCCTGGAATGGCGTGTGCACGCTGCTGATGGCCATGAGCATTGCAACGTTGCGAACAAGAAGCAGAAGCCTGCTGCAAATGCACGCAAACTGCAGGTCGTCAGCGACTGCCTGCGTGTGCTGCTAGAGGTTCTGAATGCGGCGCTGATCGCTCCGGTCGCATCGGGTGGCGCAGCAGCCCCTGCCTACGGACCCACACAACAGCTGCACCGCAGCAGCAGTGGCAGCGGCAATGTTGCGCTGCTGGCACAGCAGCAGCTGCTCAAAAATCTGGAACTGCTGTACGCGCTTCTGCACGGCCAGGTGGGCGGGCTGGGGAGGGGGGGGGGATTTCCGGTGCAATCCGAGCATGAAGGCGCCTTAGCCCATGGGAAACAGCTGCTAGATGCGCGGGCTCTCAGTTCTCCTCCTGCGAGATCCATGGCCAGGGTGCAGAGGTCTCCTCCCTAATACTTTGAGACAATCCTGGAGGCAGTCCTGAAGGCAAATCTTATGTAAGAAGGATAAGCCGCCGGGCGCACGGGCGCTAGTTGCAGCACTTGCTTTTCCATCTCCCATCCACCCCCCCTAATGAAGCTCGCGCTGTCAAGCCTTATCGCTGCCCAGAGCACTTCCCAATGTAGCAGAGTCTAAGCAATGCTGCAGATTCACTCTGCCTGGCATGCTTGCGCCTCCACACCTGCTCCACGCCGTGCTTCGCTTGCTGCATACTTGTGCCTACGCGCCTGCTCCACGCTGTGCACCACTTGCTGCATGCTTGCACCTCTGCATCTGCACGGTTCATCAAGCAAGAGAGATAGTGTGAGTGCGAGGATGCAGAAGCAAGAAGATGAGGAGGCGGAGAAAACCGGTGCATGCACTTCCCAGGGGGTTAAACGCGCTCATCCATGACCCCGCACAGAACGCGGGCAGGCGCAAGTATTGCGCACCCTCCTGAGGATAGTTTGGCATATGCTCTTGCTTGCTGGTATGGGCAAGCCCCACGCCACAGCAGCAGCGTGCGCACCCGCACCTCCTGCCCCCACAGGACATACTGGGCCTGCTCCGCGAGCACCCCTTGTTCATGGACCTTGCGAGCAACCTGCAAGCCATCGTGGACTTCTTTAACCGCCGCTTTGATGACGCGCGCGCAGCAGAGGCGGGCCCCGACTCCGCGGCCTCGCTGTCTGCCTGGTCCTCGGTCTCCAAGTGTGTGTAGTGTGCCAGGCGCCGTGCATGCTGCAGTACAGTACAGGCTCTTGAAACCTTTCAGTGTGCGTGCCCATGCGTGTGCGCGCGCGCTTTGTGTCCACTCAACAGCAGTTCTGTCTAGGCAGTTTGTGCTCAGATTTCCTGAGTCCTGGAAATTTTTCATTTTGCCCATGCATGCATGCACGCATGCATACACATGCGAATGCGCGCAGCTTGCGCACGCACACATGTGACTTACAGGGCATTCCTGCCCTTTTGTGAGTGGATGCCCTTGTGCACCCGCCTCATGTTTGTTCCATTAATGGCGGGGCCCAGGAGCTATTGGCCTGACATTCAAATTCCTTGTGGACCACTGAAGAGTGATGGCATGTGCCTGTGACATTCAAATTCTGTGACATTCAAACTCTGTGACATCCAAATTCTGTCACATTCAAACTCTGTGACATTCAAATTCCTTGTGGACCACTGAAGAGTGATGGCATGTGCCTGTGATGGCAGGGTCCAGGAGCTGGTTGTCACGAGTGCCCATTACTGGCGCGCCGACCGCCTGCGGCCTTTCCCTGAGCTAAGGTACTAGCCAGTATTGCGTCCCCCCCATCTGGACCCTCTCCTCAAGCCTGCAAGCCTGTTTGCCTGTTGCTTGTGAAGCAAGCCCTGGCACTCGTGAACAGCTTGGTTATTGTGTTAAGCTTACGTCAGGAGCCTAGGAACTCCAGCCCTGCCTGCAATCTGCTTGCAGGTGCTTGAGGGAGTCTTCTAGCTGTGCCTGGGTTGCAAGCTGATGGGGCAGCAAGCTGCTGCACTTTGAGCATCGCGCCGTGCACCCATCACGCACATCACGCAGTGCACCCTACACGCGGGACACCCATGTTGCGCATCGCGCCGTGCACCCATCATGCGGTCCACCCACATGCCAGCAAGCGCCGCGCACCCATCACGCACATCATGCAGTGCACCCACATGCAGTGCGCCCACATGCCAGCAAGCGCCGTGCACCCATCACGCAGTGCACCCATGTATTGCGTGTTGCGCCGTGCACCCATCATGCAGTGCACCCACATGCCAGCAAGCGCGGTGCACCCATCACGCACATCATGCAGTGCGCCCATACTCACGCAGTGCACCCATCACGCAGTGCACCCACATGCCAGCAAGCACTGTCCAGGACGCTTGGCTTCATGTGTCAGCTGCGCCGCCATCCGTTGCTTTGGGCGCAGGTTTGTTTACGAGGAGGAGCAAGGGGCTGAGTCGTTTTTTGTGCCGTATGTGTGGGGGCTGGTACTGCACGCCACCAGCGGTCTGAGGTGGGACACGCGTAATGCGGAGCTGCTGCAAGGCTGATCTGATCTGGCATCCGCGACATGGAGCTCCTGCAAGGCCAGTGCCTCCTGACATGCGTACCGCGGGACTGCTGAAAGGCTGGTCTGATCTGGCAACCACGACATAGAGCTCCTGCATGGCTGCTGCCTCCTGACAAACGTACCGCGGGGGCTGTAGCGAACGGTACGGAGCGGCTGGCGCGCCCAGCTGGGGCATCCAAAGGAAGCGCAGCTCATGCGCAAGTGCCGCATTCTCCAGGCTTTGCCTGAGCTGAGCACCGTGGCGCCATGGCGTGCCCAGGCCTGGCAGAGCACAAGAAGCTCAAGCTTTGCTTAACAGAGCACACCAAGCCTGTGCTATGCTTGCCAGATAGCAGAGGAGCTATGCCATTTCCAAGCCCATCAGTAGCAAGGCCGGCTGCATCCCTGGAGATGTGCCAAAGCTGATGCCTTGTGCTCCCCAAGGTCTCGTCAAGTCTGGCTCGGATCACTAAGTACCTTCAATACGTGATCAATATGACCCAGATGGACTGTTTGGACTACAGTATGGATCATGACGGTCAACAAGGCCTTTGCAGACGTATCGGACATGTTGTGGCAACGTCAACCAGAAACCTGGGTGGAGAGAGAAAGACAGCTCAATCACGTGAGGGTCCACCAAAGGTATAGCTGGGACAATCGTCGTTGACTTATTGTGAGACTCCCGTGCTTGATTTCAAGTGGTTAGGTATGAGGCCAAGGACACCGAGGCCTGTTGACCCCATTATGGTGCCAAACCTGTGAACAGCCTCCAGAATTATGCACACTCAAGATAAGGTGGTTGTCTTTGCTAGAGACGAGCTGAGTTCACAAGTAAGGATTTACCGCCAGCCTGGCCATAAGGCTAAAAGGTTTGTGGTTGATCTTCGCAAGCCAAAAAGTAACCCACAACGTCTGAGATGGAAGAGGTAAGTCTATTATGCTGTCAAGAAAGGAAATCCAAGGCAACAAATAAAAAGGAATAGGCAAGGCAATAAGTGCATGGAGGAAGAAATAAAGCATATCGTCCGGTCCAGAAAACAGACATGAAGCTAAACAGTGAGAGAATGTGCAGGGAAGGATAAGGGGATCAAAGGCTCTACAGTTTCATCGCGGGCAATTTGTTGTCTGCTTGCTGTACACTGTAACAACAGCCAGTTCACACACCATCTTTCCTCAAGCACAATAAGAGTTTTTGTTTGTGTCACTCTTTGTATCAATTATTCTCATTTCTTGATGAGCATGGATCAGGGGGGTTGCTATCTTGCAACAGGGTGGCTCTGGTCAATGGTCGATTGATTGATCAGCTTGGATCAGGGGGATTATCATGGTCTGTGGACAACCTAATCGTTATGATCATCATGATGTAGACTGTTGATCTGCTCGAGTATCTTCTGAGACACTGCCTTTGATCGCTAGTTTCTGAGTATTCGGCATGACTAGTTGTTTGTTGTCTCTGCGCATCACTCACTTTCTGCTTGACACAAAGGGGTAGTCAAGGTCATGCCACGAGTCTGTTTGGTGTGCAGCAGTCTCTCATCGTGACACTTCAGTCAAGAAGTGCGACTCCTAGCCTGCTCGTAAAAGGCATAAGTTAAGTTAAAGTTAAAAGGCATAAAAGGCAAGATCAGGGAGGAAAAGTAGCTTTACATTGTTTTAGGTCAGATAAGCAGACACATCATGAATACCCGCGGGAGGAAACAGAGATGCATAAGTCCTGTGGAGAGAAACCACGTGGGGATGGGTGCGGTGGAAAAGGACATGCTGCTCATTTTGTACATTGTAAGCATTGCACAGGTCACAGGTAGGGGAGCTATTGTAGGTCCAGGCCACTTTTTCAACTCGTAGGACGAAGTCTGCGTGTCACGCTGCGAATGACATGACAAGGATAGTCGAGACACGTATTTGGGAAGGATGTACGGCGAATGCGTGACCAAGGCCCTCTTTGTACAACATCTTTGTTTGTACTCCATCTTTGTTTGTAGGGAGGGCGCACCATTGATGATGAGTGGAGCGTTTGCTGTAGCGCTCACATGGATGTGTATCGGAATATCGGGATAAGGTGCCCAATGTAGCAAGTGCCTCAGATGTTCGCAACAAAAAGACTGATCAATGGAATCACACTTAAGCAGCCTTTCTTTGAGCAAACAAGTTTTGACAGTGAAAATGAGCATGTATTTTGCACAGCAGCACAGTTGTAAACAAGGCAACTGGCAGCATGCACAGGGGAAAATTTTAATTCTAGTTCATGCAGGGTGCTTTCACTGCCTACATGATTTTTCTTTCAAGAGTGAGTGAGGACAGCTCTGTTCTGCAAACGGCTTCAGCATGTCAACATGCTGTAGCATGCTAGCTACTAGCTAGTTGCTGGATTCGGCACTGTAGTATGCCAGAGGGCCCCGAAAAGGCTGTCCCAGCTTTTACCATTTTGTTTCGTGAATGTCCTACAGCAAGGTATTGAGTTAAAGCAAGAAGACCGGCAACTCGGAACAAAAGGACGGACAACATCCCAACATGCAAAAACACCCGAGCGGGGATTCGAACCCCGGATCTCGCGATTTCCAGTGAATAGAAGTCGCGCGCTTTCATCCACTAAGCTACACGGGCCTCAGTTCAAAATCAGCTGCAGAGAAGTGCCCGTAGGGCAGAAGCATTCAATTGAGCAATCGTATATTTTATATACCGTAAGAATATAGTGATATAGTATACATATAGTAATTGTGGTCAATGAATAAGATTGAAAATCGATTCCCCATCAGTAAATTAGATTCCCCCATCAATACCGTATATCTACCCCCACCAGTCAGAGAAGAGTGAACACACGCCTCCCTGATGATGCTTGTGCTGGAGACATGCCTAAGGTTTAAAACATGCCACCAAGGGGATCCCTGCGGCTGAGTCAAACTATCTTCCTCTAGCATGCTGCTGCTTCTTCTCTTGCTCACCCAAGGCGTGTGGGCGCGTGCGTGCATGGATGCGTGCATTCATGCATGGTCGTGTGAGCAAAACAACCACTTCGCTCAAGGCTTGGAGACTCTGAGAAAACGTGAATTTGTAGGGTTGCTGGAAACCGTATATGGAAATTTTTTATAACTTATATACCGTATATATACCCCGTATATACCCCGTATACCGTAGAAACCGTACATACCAAAAATCCCAACCCCCCCGATCAGAC
>LKMJ01003612.1_pt1 | contig 14438 bp, 14 predicted proteins | sample 643391 | NCBI WGS metagenome assembly LKMJ01 (sample SAMN04112250, study PRJNA286221) | soda lake metagenome | biome: soda lake; feature: Kulunda Steppe; material: water; isolation source: sample PL-Br10 brine of Picturesque Lake | place: Russia: Kulunda steppe | collected 2010-07
ATTTTTGTGTCGAGCGCCTCCGTTGCGCCGATTTCTCCCGCCGAGTTGGTAAGTCAAAGTATTAAGTGTGTGGGGAGCGTAGCTGCAGGTGAAGCAATGACGAACGACCTCGTACAGGAAGCGTTCGAAAGTGCCATGACGGGTGTTCGGAGTGGCATCCGCATCGGACGCAATCCCACGGAAGAAGACATCCGTAAAGAGGTCGTCCGCCTGGAGCAGTACGGACTGGGACTCGACGAGATTCGTTGCCAACTCGGACAGTACTTCCGTACTTCCAACCATCTCGGTGACAAAGAGATGGAACTGCTAAAGCTCGTTATCGATGAACAGCAGGAACGCTGAAAGCATCATCAACCGTTGGATTCCCCTTCGACCGCTCACCGATCGAACCAGACGAAGACGCGAGCGTTTTCCGGGCCGTACTTCTCTCCTAAACGACGGAGTTCAGCGAACAATTCGCGCCAGTCCTTCCCTATCGCTTTCCACAGGGTGCATTCTCCGGCAGATGCCCGTCCCGATTCGCTCCCTTCGATAGCCTTCCAAGGGACGTGCCAATTGATAAGATCGATCTCCAAACCAGTCAGATACGATTCGCCGAAGCAGTCGTAGTAGATGTTCCCGTCCGGATCCGTCTGTCGCCAACTGTCGTGATACGCGCCAGCGAATGGGCTGAGATCGTCCGGTGACCCGCGGCGTGGTGATACCGGCGGAACGTCCCCTTCCCGCCCTACTCCCCAGATAGAACGTAGGACAGCTTCGTTTGCAGTTGGTTTGAGTAACTTCCGGGTGATCCAACCTGAGGCGTTCTCCTTTTTGACGCGTTCTGTCGCCCGCTCTTCACATTTCACGTACGATTGTTGATGAACGGCGCTGAACTCAATAGCCGCCCGTCGCAAGCGGCGATTTCGTTCAGCGAACCATTGTCGGGCCCACTCTCGCCCGGTTGGTGATGGTCGGTATTCTACGACGCCCCAGATGTTGACGGACATTTCCTACCCTATCAAGCCCTCACGTCGCCTAAAATGCTGGCCATCACCCCGCCGCAGCGCCTTGATTTGGTGACACGAACGCGTTGTTCCCGCGAACTCCAAACCCACGACTCAAAAGTCGTACGTCCCCCGTGAACTGCACTGTGCCTCTACCCCGTCGGCGAACGCGTACGGGCGGTTGACCGGGTTACACCGCTCTACAACGGTGCCACGGTCAAGTAGCGGAACATCCCCATCACCGACTGTGTCAACCTCGAAAAGGATTCGTTCGGTGTTCGGACTCGACAGTACGAGGAGGGAAAAGCAGACCAGTTCCCACCAGGTCGCGGCCGCACGCTTTCCGTCATCCAGTCCAGCGGCGTCATGGTGGAATATCCATTGATCGTCTGTATCCGCTTGTAACACCGCTCTGAGGTTGCTGGTGACCTTTAGCTCCGTCTCGACCCATTCCCCGTCAAGAACGGAAAGTGATCCTGGGCCATCTGGTTCGAACGTGTACGGTCGAGAACCGTGGCGGAAAGGCGATTGGAAGTAATCGAAAGTGGCCGGCACCCGTCCCGGTGGAATGTACGTAGAGTCGGGTACGTCCTCACACCGCTGAACGATGCGTTTGGTGTTGTCGCTGGAGAGAACAGCATAAGCGAACCCGAGCAGGTTAGCCCAGGTTCCTTCCGCTTTCTGTGCTCGGGTCTTTCCGAATCCGACGAAAGCATCTGGACGCCGGGCGGCTTGAGCGAATCGCCATCGCTTCCCGCCTTTGGTGAACGTGTCTGGCCACGGGTCATCAAACTCTACCGGCATACTCGTAAATCGCAACGGACGTGGGAAAACCGTTGTGCGCGGTCGGTTGGTGATTGGCAGGCAGCCCGTCGTACGAACTGTTATCTGTCACGAGTCGTGCCTGCACCGAGCAGAACACTTCACAAACATTTAAACCCGTCTACTCGTGTAGCAATTGTATATGACAACGCAAAACCGAACGGGCGGATGGGACGATTCACCTCGCTCACGAGATATACTCACTACGGAAGGCACTCCCAGTTCTACGAACCGCAGTCGAGGTGAAATGGAATGACAAATGGGGGAATTGCAACACTCGATCATCTCTGCCACCTCGTTGACGAGGGAATAGCGCAATTCGAAGTTCGACAAACGGAGTCAGGAGAACGTGTGGAACTGACAACTGACGATGACCGTTACGACCTCGAAGGTGTAGAACACGATCTGTTTCTTGAATTGTTCGAGACTTACCGAGACCTCTTCATCGATCTTCACGACATCAACAACGAACGGACAGGTTCACGACGACTCTGGCACTTTGGTTCAGCCATCACCGTTCATGCGTCTCGTCGAGGCCTCGATGAACCAGTATACGAGGAGATTGAGGTTTTTGCTCGCCAGTTCGACCTTGACGCCCAGCGATTGCGATACGCGGTGTGCGTCCACGAGATATTTGACGATCCGACGGAACTGCCTGTTGGAAGCGATATTTCAGCAATCGATGTCGGGAAGGCGTGTGTGAAGGCCGAAGACAAAGAGGGGGTATTCGAAGAGATTGACACGAGTTGATGGAACGCTAGTGGATCCTTCACCTTTCAAAGCAGTGTCAAAGCGGTAGACAGGTTCGCACGTTCCACCGACCTATGAATTTCGTTCGTCATCACACCGCCACAGCATCTGCTTTCCGTCGCGGACTTGGCATCGCCTCGAGACGTGTTTGCATCCCGGAGTAGTCCTGCCTTCCGAAGTGGGCGTCAAACACCTTCTTCATCCGCGGTTGCTCGGTGGCAAGATGGTCAGGATCCACTACCCACGCTTCGAAGGCAACGGCGATGAACTCGTCAGCGTTTTTCAATTGGTACTCTTCCAGCGGTTCGATCTCACGCGCACGGAGTTTCTCCCACTCCTGGCGGATCGTCGCTTGGAACGCTCCTTGGGTCGTCGAGGTTTCGTGTGGGTCGCGTTTGACGACGTTCCACGTCCACTCATTGCGATCGGCATCACGGTTGTCGATGTCTCCGTTTGCCCAGAAACCGTAGAGGTGATGGAGGGCGTGACCGAACTCGTGGGCGGTCGTGCTGTTCCACCGACCACGTTCTCGCCTGCGTTCAATCTTTCCGTCGCTCTTCACGTTCAACCGCCGGTCACCGTTCAGGTATCGCCCACCGCTACTGTCGCTTACCTTGCGGGTTATCTCCGTTACCCAATGGATGAGCATCGCTCCGATTACCGGATCGAGGCGTTCGAGGACGGCCTCGGCGTTGGCGTAGATCTTTCGACGGGACGTTCCCTTTCCACGTTTTGATACGTTGAGGAGGTCTTCGATGTCCGTTTCACCGTGATAGTAGCGCAGTCCTGTGAGAACATCCTGGTAACGGTTCCGTCCCGCTTTTCCGAACCCGTGTGCGTCTGTGAGCGCGTTATCGATGAACGTGAGGTCATCGGCGTCACAGGTGTCCCACACTCGTTCCCAACCTTGGCGGTCGAATCGCCGGTTCCGTTTCGTGGGTACGTTAAGGTCGCCGACGAACTCGACGAACTCGGGGGCGACCGGCCATTCTTCGCGCGGGGGAAACTCGAGGCGGCGGATGCGGTCGTCAAGCCGGTTCAACGCGTTGTACTTGTCTTCGGCCCATTCCCGGGCCATAGGACTATCCGCGAAATAATTACCTGGGAGACGATCCGCGCAGAGATTGCGGTACTCGCGGAGGAGGTCTGAGTTTTCGCATTTTCGAGCAGCATCAAAACCGAGTGGGTGGACGTGACATCCACTGGCGGAGGCTTCGAGAAAGTTGTGTCCCTCGGGGTCGTCGATGAGTTCGCGCAGGCGGCGTTCGGGGCCGGGCTGCACGTCTTCCGACTGGGTGTGTTCCGCAGGCATCTTTACTGACGACTACACCAAACACACACTTAATACTTGTGGAAAATGTTGGGTCGGAGCCGAGTCGATCCGAACCGGTCTACTTGTCTCGGAGACCGAGGTTCTGCATCGCCGTTTCGAAGTGGAACTTGGTCACTTCGATGTCATCGGCGCCTTCGTTGGCCGCCTCGATGCCGTCCTCGTCGACAGTCTCCTCGATAGCGGTCATCGACGCTTCCCGGACGACCGCTTCGATGTCCGCACCAGTCGCACCTTCCATTTTCTCGGCCATCTCCTCGAAGTCCACCTCGTCGCCGAGCGGTTTGTCGGCGGCGTGAATTTCGAGAATGTCGATCCGGTCGTCCTGGTCTGGTGCCTGCAGTTCGATGAGCTCCTCGAATCGTCCAGTTCCGACGAGGTTCTGGTCGATCATATCGGGATCCTGCGTCGCTGCGAGCGCAGTCACGTTCGGATCCTCACGCACCGCGTCGAGTTCCGTGTTGATCTGCGAGACGATGCGCTCAGTCACCTCGTGACTGTCCATCCCGGTGCTGGCGACCGCGTCGATGTCGTCGAGGAAGATGATCGACGGTGCGGCCTGGCGGGCACGCTGGAACACTTCTCGGACAGCCTTCTCGGACTCCCCGACGTACTTGTCGATGAGTTCGGGCGAGTTGACGTGGATGAAGTTCACGTCGCTTTCGCCGGCCAGCGCGCGGGCGAGCATCGTCTTCCCGGTGCCGCTCTCGCCGTGGAGGAGAACACCCGGCGACGGGTCGGTACCCGTTTTGTCGAACAGGTCGTTGTACTTGAGCGGCCACTCGATGTTGCGCTTGAGCGCGGTCTTCGCGTCGTCGAGGCCACCGACCTTTTCGAACGACAGGTCGGGATCCTCGGCGACGAACTCGCGCATCGCCGACGGCTCGACGCCGGACAGGGCCTTGTCGAAGTCGTCCTGACAGACCTCTTTGTCACCGTCCGTATCGAACTCGCCGTCGTCGGTCTTGCATCGGCGCAGTGCCTCCATCGCCGCCTCACGACAGACCGCCGCGATGTCGGCCCCTACGAACCCGTGGGTGCGTTCGGCCAGCCCGCTGACCGACACGTCATCGCCCAGCGGCATTCCGCCTGCGTGAATCTCGAAGATTTCTTCGCGGCCTTTCTCGTCCGGGACGCCGATCTCGACTTCGCGGTCGAACCGACCGCCGCGCCGGAGCGCCGGGTCAAGCGAGTCAACGCGGTTGGTCGCTCCGATGACGACGACGTTCTCTCGTGATTCCATTCCGTCCATCAGCGAGAGGAGTTGGGCGACGACGCGGTTGTCGGCGTCATCACCGTCGTCCCGCTGCCCGGCGAACGAGTCGATTTCGTCGAAGAAGATGATGGCGTCGCCCTTCTGCCGTGCCTCGTTGAACACGTCGCGGAGTTTCTGCTCGGACTCACCCTTGTACTTCGACATAATTTCCGGCCCGTTCACTTCGAGGAACGCGGCGTCGACCTCGCTCGCGATCGCTTTGGCGATCAGCGTCTTCCCGGTACCCGGCGGGCCGTACATCAGCACGCCCTTCGGCGGGTTGATTCCGAGATCCTCGAACGTTTCGGGTTCGTTCAACGGGAGTTCGATGGCCTCCCGGATCTGATCCAGTTCGTTGTCGAGGCCACCGACATCGTCGTAGTTGACATCCGGTGAGACGGACTCGCTCTCCGAGGCGTCAGCGGACGACACATTCGTCCCCGCGGTCGTTCCGGCCTGCGTTCGTGCCGCACCGCCATCGCTTCGGGTCGCGGTGCCGGAACTGCCGCCGGCATTGAACGAAGAGAAGTCGTCTCCGGTGCTTTTCTGGTTCCCGTCGAACACGTTTCCGTTCGCCCGCGGGCTACCCGGCGATACCTGGACTTCGTCGCCAACATCGACACCGAGAGCGTTTCGCTGGGCCTCGGTCAGCGGAATCGCTCCGTCCTCGATGTTGTCTAGGGTGTCCGGTTGCCACGCCCGCACCGTGATCGTTTCGTCCTCTCCACTGACGACGATTCTGTCGCCCGTGAGAACTCCAATCTCGGTGCGGAGATTGTCGTGGATTCGAACCCGGTCATGATCGTCGCTCGGCTCCTCAACAACGGTGAGGTTGATTGCTTTCCCAACAGCGTTTGTCATCGTGACGTACTGCGGAGTAGCCAGTCCGGGTAAGTAAACACTGGCTTTCGTTCCTGCCGCAGCGGCGCCAACGCTGCCCGCCACCCTTCGTACTTATCACTCCTGCACGGGAACGACGGGACGTGCGGACGGTGGAAGCTTTGCAACCCGATCCGGTCGGAGATGCCGTCGGTATCGTCACATCCGATGGTGATCAGGTGAGGTTGCACATAGGAACACAACGTAACGGTACCGACCAACTGGCTGTTGGTCAGTTGTCTACGACATCTCCACGGTGGGCGAACGGCGGAACACACCTCTACCACGCAGATCACGACCCTGACGACCCCGCAATCGTCAGGATTCCCGTTTCGGTAGGTGACCGCGTTCGCTACCCGGTTCGCGCTGCCAAACCGGAAATCGTCGATGTCTCAGCCAACGGGCGTTACGTGGCCTTCTACGATCAAGCAGTGGCCAACCCGTATCTCCACCGCTACGACACGTTTTACGAGTCAGTTGATAACCTCGGTGGTTTCCCCCTCAACGGTGACGGCGGTGGGTTCGACCCGTCCGGCGACTATGTGGCCTACAACTCTCAGAGTGGTGCGGTTCTCGCCGTTGGTAGGGAGTCCGATTCGTTCGACCACGAACCGATGCCGTTCTCGCAGGGCACGCACGTCCACGAGTGGGATCCGTGCTGTGGTGTCCTCTATCTTATCGACGAGGGATTGGGGCGATGGGCAATGTACTCCTTGGACTCTTTTACCGTTGATTGGTGGGAGTGTTCTGCCAGTGTTGAGTTCCCGATTGGCATTCGAAGCGATGGTTCCGTGGTCGCACACAACTCCACCCTCGGATTGATCGTCATCTCGTTCGGCGAGCGTAAGCGCATCAAGCCCGAACCGTCGTCCGACCTCCGCGTTGAACCAAATCCCCTTCCGGCACTCGTCGGTGATTCAATCGCATACGTCGTCACTGAGGACGAGAAAGAGCGGGTGCGATTCTACGATTTTGAAAGTGGACAGCGAACCACACTACTGTGACGGTGGTAATGCCATCACCGGCTCCTCTTAATCGACTCGACTTCTTCTTCCTCCGCGCTAAGTTCCTCGCCTAACCGCCGGTACGTGTCGGAGCGAACATCGCCTTCTGTGACATCGCGGTAGTCTCCGGTTGGCGTACTCTTCGAAGTGATGTCTATGTCTCTGAACTCATGCACGCGGTCGTCGTCCGAGACCGCAGTCTCCAGTGCGTTCCCGAGAGCGTTCCGGTCAACCGAGGAGTCGCTTGCGACAACGATGGTAATCGTCCCGATGTGCTTTCTGCGGAGCGACCAGTCTTCTCGCTGGTTGATCGAGCTTTCGACTGCGATGCATCCGTCGGCGTTGTTGACTAAGGCGACGCAATCGTCTTTTACCTTCCTGAGAGCCGGATCGAACCGTCTATCGAACCCAGCCTTCTCCTTGGCTTGCACTTCGATCGCGTACTCAGTGTAGAGATCGTACCCTTGGTTACGTGCTCGAAGGTGGTGTCGGTTGTACCACGCCAACACCAACGCTGCTGGTGCGAGAACTGCTCCGATGAGGAGTGCTGAACCCGTGATAATAGCGACTATGAATAGTATAGCGTACGCAATCGCCGCAGTCATAATTAGTGGGTGTTCGGGGTCGATGTTGACCTCTGGCAGGTTCACATTCTTCCGTGAGTACGGGGGCGGTTTGAGGATTGTGACGGCAGCAGCGTCGTTGGATTTGGTTAAACGAGGTGTGGTTCCAGATCCTTACGGGCGCGCTTTCTGTCACGGCTCTTCGCTTCCTGGTGGCAGTCGAAACACTCGTGTTGTGTCTCTGATGTTGCCCGTTGGGCGGTGAGATTGGAAGTATCGTACACCACGCGCATATATCCATCAACTTCCGTTGAACCGCAGACACCGCAACCGCCGGTGGGTTTCTCCTCGGCGATACGTTCGGTCACACGTGTCCGTGACATACGTTAACGTGGGTGGCTTCGTCTCCGTCGAATATGTATCTAACTGTAAACAGGCACGGATCAAGTAGGAGAGACATCATTGACGATTACCCTAAGGCCCCCGTTTTCTGCCTCCTGTATCTTGACAGTCCACCCGTGTTCCTCGAACACGCGCCTTACTACGGTCAGGGTGTCGATGTCGGCGTTCCCTTTCTTCACCGCTGCCGGTTTCTCGTCTTCGAACGCCTTCTGTCGCACCGTTGGTGAGATGCCGATGCCGTTGTCCTCAATGATGAAACCGTCGGACGAGTCAACGAGCCGGACGAGGGTCGCTCCCCCATCGAGTGACATCTCGAACAGGTGTTGGAAGGCGAATTGAAGCATTGCTTCGTTCGCTTTCACTTCGCCTTCATATTTCACTTCAAGATCGACATCGGTGGTTTCGGCCCACGCCCGTTCGGCGAACTCGGCGAGGTTGATTTGCTCAACATCGTTCACCGGTTCTTCCGCCAGAACAGTACCTTCGTTCGTAATCTGATCCAGGCGGTTAAGGGACTCCTCTAACCGATCGCTGATCATCGAGTCGTCCAGCATCTCGACATAGCTTTGCGCTTCCTCTAACGGGCCTTGGATGTCCGTCTCCAGAAGCGAGTGTATAGTCGACAGTTGCGAGACGCACGGATCGTATTTGAACGTGGAGATGAGCCGTTCAGATTCGTCGACGTGGATGATTGCGACGAAGCGTTTTGACTGGTGGTCAAACGCAATCGCCCGAACCACGTACTGAAGTGGTTCACCGGTTAACGGATCTTCGCATGGGTATTGACGCGCGAACCCATTGCTCCTTCCTTCCAGGACATCTTCCAATTCCAAGGCAATCTCTTCGGCACCCTCTTTGCCGTCGGCGGCTGCCGCTTCACAGACCGAAAGATAGTCACTGTGTCCGTCAATTGATCGGAGGCAGTCGTGATCCGTAGGTTGGTTGAACTTGTCCCACGACCCGTTTGTGTGGACGATACGCCCCTCTTCGTCCACAATCCCCGCTTCAAAGGGGAGTGAGTTTATCGCCGCGTTCCACAACCCCGAGCCGTGTTCCATACCCGAAAACTACAATCCACGCACAAAAAACTTCTGTCGTAAATCCGATGAGTAGTGTACGAACACTCGTCTACAAACCATCATCAGTCTTTCTCTCCGTCCGCGGCGCGTTCTTCCAAGGGCAAGGAGTCACCCTCTGACACGTCGAAACTTTCGCCACCTACGTCCTCCAACGTGAACCGATATGTGTAGTCATTGAACCACAGGATGATGTTCCCTGAGCGATCGTCGAAACTGGTGCTGTTTCCTGTTTGGTCGGGCTTCGTTTCGTTCGCCTGGATTCCATCGGATGTCTCATAGAGATAGAACTCCCACGATTCATTCCCCTTTGGCACGTCAACTCGTTTGTTCTCCTCTAACCTCAGAGCAACTTCACCGTCGCTCATATTCCCTTCACCGGCGACTCGAATTACCTCACTGTCGTTTTTGAATTCGGCGGATACCGATGGCATATCTGCGGCCCAAGACGGTGCGCCTTCACTTTCGACCGGCTTACTCTCGTAGTTGAAGTCAATTTTCGACGGTTCGTCCGCCTCAGAAATCGTTTCAATCGTCGCGTCTATCTCCACAATCCTCCCGTCGTCGCTAACGATGACGGTTCCCTCGAAATCGGTCACCTCACTGTCGGACTCGCCAATCCCATCCACGTCCTTCTTGTTCGCCCGTTCTGCTTCGAACACGAACATACGTTCATCGCCCTTTTCCAGAGTCGTCACGTGACGGTACTCACCGGCGTTGAGAACACCCTCAATGTGGTGGTGCTGGTACGACTGGTGAAGGTCGGCGAACTCTTTGTAGCCGCCTGAACTCGTCGTGAACTCATAACTCCGGTCGTCTGCGTACTCTCGGACGAAGGCACCTCTGTCCTCAATCCACGCTTCCACGAACGCATCGTCGTCACCCACAAACACATATTTGTCGCCGCCAACTCGAGTAACTACAATACTGGACTCGTCCATCCCCGCAGATCCAACTACGTGGCTGGTCGTGGTCGACACGTACTCGCCATCGGTTGTGATTTCTGCGTGTCTATTGACCAACTCCTCCCCACTTCCAACACCGATTGCGTCGAATCCACTGGGATTCAGTTCCACGGTATCGTTCTCCGATGGAGCTGTTGCATCGTCCCCCTCACCGTTTTCGCCACTGTCGTATATGCTGACGCACCCTCCAAGGAGGACAGTAACGCCGACAATGAGGACGAGTACCATTACTCCTGTTCGGGACACTCACCGCATTAATACCCGCTGATGCCCCTTCACGCCTTCGTTTCCTAGATACGATCCGTGCAGACGGCTGCAATGCTGCGGAATCTTAATGCGTAGCGTGGGCAATCGCCGCTAATGGATTCCAAGAAGTCGCCAGTTCACCCGTACACGGTCGTGAAAGAAGACACATCGGAGTTCTTCTTCGCGCAGAAGCGTGGACTGCCAGGGTACCATCCCCCCATCGCTCTTCGAGTATTCAATGCCATTACCTTTTTCGCGGTGGCCTTTCTCCTCGTCTCACTGGCGTACGCAAGCGCAGTGAGCGGCTTTCACGAATCGGTTTCGATTCCCGGCACTGATGGTGTTCAGGCCGGACACGTAGTGCTGACCGCCGCTGTCGCATACGGCATTCTCATTCTCTTCGCTGTCACGGTCGTCACCAAGGTTTCGAACCGCTACGAGGAGCGACATATACGATGGTTGGAAGAGATACGCCCGAACAACCCGGATGGCCCGTATCCCCTGGACTACTGGTACGCAGTCAAGCGCGACGAAGAAGGGTTCGAATTTCCCGACCCACCTCGAACCGCCCCACCGGAGTTACGCGACCTGGCAACAGGGGAACAATTATTGGCGTCTGCGAGGCACCGATTGCACGAAGCGGCCAGTGGAATGCTTCAACTGACGATTTTCGCATCAATTATTTCATTCACCGTCTTTGGCGGTGAACGGGTCGAACGGTACGGGCAGTTCCGCGATTATTTCAACGATTGAGGTCGAATGCTCCGACCAGAACGGTCAAACTCCCGCGCACCCAAACGGCTTTGAGAGGTATGGAGCAGACCATCGAGAGGGCAGAGGACACCGAACAGCGATGCCAGGATTTCGATCCAGCCCTTGCCGACGAACTCTCTGAGGTGGCGTACTATTCAGAGAGCGGAACGGTTGAGGTGGAAGTCACCCGTGTCGATTACGAAGACGGAGAGGCGATTGTGACGTTTAATCCGCCGGCAGGTGAACCGTTTGAGCGTCGTTGGGAGGTGCCCCACCACATTGACCACCGGACGGGTTTTACCGATATGCTCTCCGACGCCGGGCGTAACCTCGATACCGCCGAGGAGATTGTCGGAGACCGTGTTCGGTTCAAGTACGAGGACGGTGAATGGGAGCCCGCTTTCTCAGTTCCGACGCCGCCGTTCACCGAACGTGTCAGAAACCGCCTGGGCGAAATGAACATCGACGACTTCACCGAGATGGTGGCACTCACCACGTTCCTCGTCGCCCTCCCGGTACTAACAACGTTCGTCATTCTGGCGTCACTCTTCTCTAATGAAGTCAGCTTCGCCGAAGCCGTTGGTGGTTTAACGCTCCTCAATATGTTTTGGTTCCTCCCAGCCAGTTTCATTGCGATGCTCCTCATAGATCTGGGGGTGGTGGCCCTGTGACCGACCCGATTCTCAGATTGGCTTCTGACTTCGGGCCGCCCCATCCCGACGACAGAATGAGTGAGCAGTTGGTTCTCGGGCATCATGATGGGTGTGATGTGTGCGGTACCACGACGCCCTCCCGGTATGTTCGAATTAGATACCCCGACAGTGTAGAACACGAATGCCCACGGTGCTTCCTTCACGGTAGGCGTCGGACTGCCAACCGAGACGAGTAGGAACAGCGACAACTGCCTGCGGGCCGCTCTTGACTCAATCCAGTTAAGGAAGCTGAAGGGCTAATCCCGGTAACGTGGTCAAGTGGTACGTGGTCGCCCTCGCCGGCGTGTTGATCGCTTGTGCCGGTTTCGGTCTCGTGGTTCACGGTGTCGAACAAGGATACACCGCGTCACCAGTGAACGAAACCGCTTACAGCGAGTACAATGAGTCCGAACTGCGGAGCGTCGCTGGCCCTGGTGTGGCCGAGGATGACGAACTACCTCCAGTCTCCCACTTTGATAATCTCAACTCGGAGCAGCAAGGCGAAGTTGAGGAGATGGTGAACGGAACACCCTCGGCGGACGAATCGGGACTGATGGCGGACGCTGACGACTCTGAAATGATCGTTGTCGATGGTGAAGCGGGAGAGGGACAGTTGATAGAGCAGGTGTTCTACACCGCTTCGGAACCCCTTCGCAACGTCGGCCTCATAGCGATTCTCAGTGGGGTTGTCGCCATTATCTACGCGTTCCACCTCAGAGATCTACGACGCCTGCAGGACGAAATTCAAGAACTGCGGGATGAACTCGATACTTCGTAACGGGCTTGGGCACGTCCGTGGGCGTCGATTCACACGCTTTTAACGGTGGGCCGCGAACGGTCGGGGTGATGGAGGAACCGCTTTGGATCGATCGCCACCGCCCTGACATCGAAGAGTTCCCACAGGAGGATCTCATCCCCCGGTTGGAGCGAGCGACGCAGTCGCCGCTCAACCTCTTCCTTCACGGCCCGCCGGGTGCTGGAAAGACCGCGGCAGCCAACGCCGTTGCGCGTGAACTCCATGATGACCCGGAGAACGATGTCGTGACGATCAACGTCGCTGACTTCTTCAACCGAACTAAAAAGGAGATTCGAGACGACCCTCGCTTCTCCGGCTTTCTACAAGGACAGGTTGGGTGGTCAAAGCAGTACTCGGGCTCCCGCAAGTACAAGCGCAACTGGTCGAAGCGAGATATGATCGCGCACGTCGTCGGTGAGTACGCATCCATTCCACCGACATCGAGCGAATACAAGACACTCATCCTCGACAACGCCGAGGATCTCCGCGAGGACTTCCAGCAGGCTCTGCGCCGTATCATCGAACGGCACTACGAGTCGACACAGTTCGTCATCACGTCACGATCCGCGGGAGCGGTCATTCCCGCGATTCGTTCGCGGTGCTTCGTCATCCCAGTTCCCAACCCCGCCGACCAAGATGTCCGTCTCGTCCTCGACGACATTTGCGAACGAGAGGATGTCGCCGCGACAGACGACGCTCTGGACGACCTGGCGGGCCGTGCCGATGGAAACATCCGTTCGGCCATCCTTTCGCTCCAGACCGCCGCTGCGCAGTCTGACGAAGTGACCGTCTACGCCCTCGATGAGATCCTGACCGACATCGGCCACACCGACGAGGCCGAAGCCATCCTCACTGATGCCGAACGCGGGGAACTATGGGACGCACGCAAACGCGTCGATTCCTTGCTCGACGACGAAGGGTTTGACGGTCGGAGCGTCCTCCAATTGCTCTCCTCCGCCGCTCACCGCCGGTACGAAGGAAACGACCTCGCTCACTTCGTCGATGTAGCTGCCGAAGTCGATCTTCGCTTGGCTGAAGCGCGAAGTGATCGAGTGCAGTTGATGCGCTTCGTCTCCGAAGTGGCTGCCGAATCGTAGAGTGAGACAGTTCGATCTGCTCAATCCGTCCGTACAAGTGAGCCGAACGACTACCGTTATCCGACTATGAGCGACGCCGAGCAGACCAGCAGTCGAGACGAGATTTGGGTGGAGCAGTACCGCCCGCAGACGCTGGACGAAGTCGTCGGGCAGGACGATATCACCAATCAACTCGAAAAGTACGTCGAGAACAACGACCTACCGAATCTCATGTTCTCGGGGCCAGCGGGCGTCGGGAAGACGACCAGTGCCGTCGCGATTGCCAAACATGTGTACGGTGACGACTGGAAGGAAAACTTCCTCGAGCTGAACGCAAGTGACGACCGCGGAATCGATGTCGTGCGTGAGCGCATCAAGAACTTCGCTCGATCAAGCATCGGTGACTACGACCACCGCCTCATCTTCCTTGATGAGGCAGACTCCTTGACATCTGACGCACAGGCAGCTCTCCGACGGACGATGGAGCAGTTCTCGCACAACATCCGGTTCATCCTTTCGTGCAACTACTCCAGTCAGATCATCGACCCCATCCAGTCACGGTGTGCCCTCTACCGCTTTACGCCAATTTCGGATGAAGCGGTCGGTGAGCGAGTGCGGTTCATTGCTGACGAAGAAGACATCAACCTGACTGACGGCGGTGCAGATGCCATCGTCTACGCCTCCAACGGCGACATGCGCCGTGCGGTTAACGCCCTGCAGGCGGCGGCCATCGACGACGAAGCCGTCGACGAGGATGCTGTCTACCGGATCACTGCGACGGCCCGTCCCGAGGAAATTCGGCAGATGGTCGAAGCATCGCTTGACGGTGACTACCTTGACGCC
>LKMJ01003613.1_pt1 | contig 14437 bp, 15 predicted proteins | sample 643391 | NCBI WGS metagenome assembly LKMJ01 (sample SAMN04112250, study PRJNA286221) | soda lake metagenome | biome: soda lake; feature: Kulunda Steppe; material: water; isolation source: sample PL-Br10 brine of Picturesque Lake | place: Russia: Kulunda steppe | collected 2010-07
AAGACTGCAAAATATCATAATTGGGTTGCTTTGCCTCTAAGGACGGTGACTGTTGATGGACCGCCTTATTCTGTACCTAGGTATCTGCATCTGGATTTAGGCAGGCAGACACAGCGCAGTGTGGCACGTTTCAGGTTACAATCCCATGCGCTGAGAGTTGAGACAAGAAGCTGGGAACATCATGATGGTACCTGTGATAAGTGTGGGTTGCAGGCTATTCAAGATGAAAAACACGCTCTTTTCTTGTGCCGTTGCATGCAAATGTGTTTGCCGAGGCTTCAATATGCAGACTTGTTTCACAATTTCCCTATGGCTCACAAAATTACTGTCAATCAGACTGGAGCTTTTTATCTCTCTCAAACTTGTTCTGAAGATGTCTTCAATTTTTTCCAGAAACAAACTAATGATTCCTATCGTTTTATTTCAGAGCTTATGGATGTTTTTTTGATGGCTGGTGTTCACAGCAACCTGATCAGTCAAACTACTAGTAGTACCTGGCTGAAGGTCAAACTTAAACATGTAAACTTGTAAACTTTCTTTCTAGAGTCACCTCGTGTCGCCCAGTCACTCGCTTACCTACGAAAAAACACAAATTGCCTATCACTCCTCATTTGCACCAGGTGCCACACCAAAGACAACGCAGCAGAGATGTACACAGAGTTCAGGAGCTCAATGTCAACAAGAGGGAGGTACACCTCATCGTAGCTGAAGGCGGGTTTCAGTGAATTGCATTTTGCATTTTTTCTTGAAGCTGTTGTTTGTTCCCCAGAGCCCCCTCCCTCGTCTGTGCTGATCAAGAAAAGGCCCCTCATGGCGACCAACTCGGCCATCTGGGCCATGTGATCCATTTCAAAACGGGTGCATGAGAAGTCAAATTTCGAATCGGGTGCATGGCTCTCGCTTTCAGACACAACCTTTCCTTTGATTTGAGCGCCTTTCTAGTTTGCGGTTCAGATTACAGGCCTGCTATGCTTCAGCTTATCCGCCCTCGTTTGGCGGATACAGCTTTGTCACCACACCTTACCTTCTCAGTTGCGAATTACGTGATTGGCACCAGTGATTTGGAATTCACTGTCCATTCACTGCCTACACAAGCTTGATGCATTTCAACACTAGGCATCAGCTAGAACGCCATCAGCAAGCAGGTATGGTTCCTCTCCGAAGGACATATGCGCCTCTGTTTACTCCCACAGGTTCCCATGATGTGCCTTTTTCGAATTAGAACGACAATAAGCTATTACGACTATTTCCTCCCCCAAAAATCCTTATCATTTTTTAACAAGCAGCCTAGCTGTCGCACTTCTTGACTGAAGCCAGGTGAAGGCACTTCCCTGTAAACCCTTTCTTGTAAGCAGCCTGAGGTGCATCAATGCAACCTGCAGGCGGCGGGGCACCTGCGATGGAAAGTCGACTATCCACCCTCGCAACCTGTGGGTTTGGGGTTCGAACTTCACTAGAGGCTCGCAACCGGCTAAGCTGTGGATACTTGAAAACCTGAAAATCTTAGGTGCATCTAAGCAACCTGACAGAAAGAGGCCCCCAGGGACACGCAATGCCTCAGCCCAAGGTGCCCCAACTTGGAGGAGGCAGGACCAACCAAAGAAACCTTTTTCCCAGTAACTGTTCTTTGATATTAACAGTTCTTTGATCAGATCAAGGGGAAGGTTATTTGCTCCTTGCTGAATCAAAGCTGAGTAACTACATGCACGAAAGAAAGTAAACTAAAATTGTGCCATGTCTAGGCTCTATGTGACCCACTCTCCTTTATGGATGCAGGGAGTAACTCAACTGCTTAACAGGTTCTTCCCTTCTTTTCATTCCATTAAACTTGTAAACTTGTAAACTTGTTTCATTCCATGTTTCTGCAGGAACCAGGCTTTGCTGCTTCTTGTCAGTACGCCCAGTTCACAGCAAGAAAAATGAAATTTATCATCATGATTGATCTTTGACGCCGCCCAACGTCCTCCAGTTTTCTCAGTTCAAGTATCCCCATCCTGCTTGAGATTTAAGGCTAGTAACCCTTTCAAGTACTCTTCACCCAATCTATGAAAATTTATTCATATGGACAACAAACCAAACGATCAAACTCTACAAAACAGCGAGCATGGAACCTCACTGCGCCAGGGCCAGGTGCTGCTTGCCATACACAGGCAAATCAAGGGGCCTGTTGGGGGCACGTCCCAGCAGAGCGTCTTTACTTTGAGTGGCATGTTGCTCACTGCTCAGCTGTGACTGCCCAGCGTGGGCAAACACCATGTCAGCGAACAGCTGGTGCCTGCAGGAAGGAAATCCAGAGTAGCATGTCTTGAGCCTTGATCATCACTCAATACGTGATACGCCAATCAAATTGTAACACATATCTTCAGTCTAGACCCGCTCATCTTCACTGCAGTCTTCATCATTGCTGCTGTTTCAGCTGCCGCTCACTCTTAACTGCTGTGTTGGAGGCCTAAGGCAATGTCTACAGTACTGTTTAAAGGCTCATCACATGTGCAAATCTCGTCCCCCCTGCCCTCGTGTCCACATTTCAAACATACAAGTATTGAGGTTGTGGTAGCAGGTAGAAGATGGTGCAATGCTGACTAGTTTTTGCCACAACCGCATCCATACCTCGAAATTTTGTGCGCAATCTTGCGAAACACGCCATGTGCAGAGGTTACACATTGGTCTGTTTGTAAGAATGCATGGGCCAACTCCAACCTTGAATTATAAGACAGGCAAAGGGAGTCGTACAGATGCACACATTGCATTGCGGCTGACCCACAACAGTGACTTGTCCTTTTAAGTGTGCTTTCTCCACAATAAAACAAACACCCCAGCTTTGTTCGCCAACTTACCATCTCAAATCAGATGTGAGCTCAGGATGAAAGGCTGTTGCCAGGAGCACACCCGATCGCACGGCCACAACAACTTTCTCAAGACCTTTCTGGGAGGCCTGGAGTATTGGGTACAAATGGATGAAAGGCTTTAAAGGAGGCAAGTGGCACGGGGTGAAATATAAGGGGAACAGCACTAGTTGTCTGCCAGAATGCGAGACTATGCATTTCCATGGGCATGCATGCCCACCTCTCGCCAGTGTTGCAGATCTAAGCTGCACTTTTGCACAGCTTCCTCATTAGAAATTAAAGTGTAGTTTCTTGCTCATTATTCAAAAATCATTCCACACATTCTCCCTGTATGTTTTAAGTCAAAATTCAAGGATTTGGCTGGAGAAGGCGCCACTTTGGACACAGTTAATGTCAGGTGGTTCAAGTCTTCTGGTACACCCATGCACAAAAGAAGCGTACAAACCTTTTCCTGCTCTGTTAAGGTATAATGCGCCAGCTCTTCTACTGCACTCCCCATTTGTAGCACAGCTGGGGCGCGGATGAACACTGCTCGGAAAACGTTCTCCCTGAAATGCAGCATCATACCAAACAGAATCTTGCACTTAAACTTGACTGATGAATGAAGATCTACTTTTGAACAGGGATGGGAGCAATGCTGAGCAGGAGCATGTGGTAAGGCTCAGGAGACCTGCATGATGGTTGCCAACAACAGGCAAAGACTCACCCTCCATACTTCTTCAAGCACTCTGGAGCACTCAAAACTGTCTCAAAACTGTTAATCTGCGGGAGCAAGGCCACAACAATCTTGCCTTGAGTATGTTCGTTTGCAAGTCACCAAAGAAGACCTCCTATTAGTGAAAAGGCAACTCACCTGAGCTCCAAAGAAGTTTCGAGAAACAGTGATATCTAAACCTCCCAACAAGGGCTGGCCTCCTGCCTTGGTGCCTGAGAGAGATGAGAGGAGGCGCGGCAGGGAAGATTTTACATGCTGTAAGGTTCCAGCTATGTCACGCCGTCAGTTCACATGCGTCCTCAGACTCAGCAGCGTCAGTTGAATTATTAAGTTACGTTTTTAGCGCTGAAAAGGGTCCATGTGTGTGCATGAATGCACAGGGACTCGAGGGAGAGCGAGCTATGCAAACCATGGTCCATCCTGCTATGTGCTCCTGTAGATGCAAAAGCTTGTAACTCAAGGTCTTGGTAAAAGCTCACATGTCCATGTTCTTAACTTGCCCACTGCAAGTAACAACCATACGTTTACTCACCCTCAGCCCTCTCTGCCAGAAATATCATGCCGGCACAGGTGCCCCAAATGGGTTTCCCTGAGGCCAGGAACTGGCGCAACAGAGGGATGAGGCCCCAGCGCTCCGCCACCAGAGCCATCGTTGTGGACTCCCCGCCTGGGATAACCAGGCCCTGCACGCTTGCCAGCTCCTCAGCGGTCCGCACCTCCACCACGGCTGACACGTTCGGCACCTGCCTGAGTAAGGCTGCATGCTCACGGAAAGAGCCTTGAAGAGCAAGGACACCGACGGCCACCATGTTTATTTTTCGTGCTACCCACAAAAGTGTTGTCGAGAAACGGTGTAAGGGCTTCTCAAATGGATTCAGTTATATGCATGCCTCACAACTGTCCAAAATGGGGGCATTGCATCGAGTTGCGCGCCTCCGCGCAACCTACGTTCATGAAGATCTTGGTTTAATTGAAATTACAGGTTAATTGATTTGAGGTGGAGGTTTCTATCTGCGAAGAGTCAGGCGTATTGAATTAAGGTATCTTAAATAATTCACGCAAATAGGGATAACTATGTAGGCGCAGTCTGTTCTTCTTCTTTAGCTGAACGACTGAGTTGATATCTTGTGGTTTTGTTGTTTTAAGGTCTATGGTGCACACATTGCCCGTCGTCCTCTGAAAGCATTTCTGCGCTCACATCTCTAATTCAAATTTTACGTAAGCTCATGAGATGATCATCTCAAGCCATGTCTGGCCAGACAAGTTTTTTACCTTCGGGACATATGTCAAATTTTAAAATTGGAAGGATACAGACTTTGTTTGAAGCTCAGACCTAGTTAAGAAAAGATTACACCAACAGGGTAACCCCTGCTTGCGTGAAATAAGGAAAAGGTTTGCATCTCGTTGTTGATCATGATGTTAATGGAATCCTACAAAACATTAAGGACAATTGCTTGCAAACTAAAAGCTCACATGAGCAAGCATCACAGACTTGGAGATGCTAATGCATCATATTACATATTTGGTATGTACCAACTCAGGTTACAATAACTATTGGAAGAGACTGCTCACCTTTGTGAATCTTTCAGCTAGCAATTCTTTTTGCCTGACAATACAAGAATAAATATTACATTTAAAATGTATTGACAGAAAAGGAATGTCATGAAATTTAGAATGGGTACTCTTTACACTCAGAAAATGGCCCACCTTTACGGCGCCGGCAGAGCTACTAGTTCATCTTGTCTGTTGTGTCATCAGCCAGACAGCCAAATCCATGTGCTTTCTGACTTTCAGAATGCAAATTGAAGCAGAGTCTAAATTGAATCAATTTTAAGCATGGTGACTGAAAGACGTAACATTGCTTCCAGGCTCATCATTAAGACCTTGAACAAAGGCGATTTTGGAGGAAACATTTTTACAGACATTGGAAACACGGATGGCTCAACAAAGTCTGGTCTTGCCGGCACATGTAGCCAAAAGGACTTTACCCCAATGGCTTCTACCAAACCTTTCAGCAGATAAACTTCGATCCTGCTCTAGACCAGATGCTATTTGCATACTGCCAGTTGGAACGAAAAATGGCCGTCAAAGAGATACACAGGCTATACACCCTTCGCGCTGGGATATACACCTTATTGAAGTCAAATATTGTGATGACACACGACCAGAGCAACAACTAGCAAGAGCAACTGAACAGCATACTAGATTGAAACATGCCCTTGCACAGCAATGCCACAAAGTAAGCCTATATATCATCCTGACCACTTAGGAAGTGAGCATGAGTACCAAAGAGGCTCCTCACACATATCATGGTGTAGGACATCCCTCTTTTTTGCTGGCCTCGGTGTGCTAGACCCTGTGCTTTTTCATTTGCCCCTTATAAATAATTATATCATGCGTTCCTGGTAGACCTGCTGACTGCATTGATCCAGAGCTACAATGTCACAAGGAAGTTGTGCCCTTTTTTCAATTGTACTCAAGGGTTCTTTTCCAGGCACAAATATATAATGCTACAACATAGACTCCCAGTATTGTTTCCAAACACGAAGCATCAGGCTGGTGGCTACCAGAAAGAAAAGAAAAGAAAAGACTACGCTAACAAGGAAACCCCTGTTTGCGTGAATTAAGGAAGAAGTTTACACATGGTGCAAGCACCAGGCAAACCTCCACCATCAAACGAGGAAGGAGGTCATTAGTGGGGGTCGGGAGGGTTCTAAAAAGAGCCATATGATCTTTCCTTTATGTTTTTCAACCTCCTACTTGTATTTATGATCTTTGTTGCGTATTGAATAGAATGAGTGTTTAGATCAAGAGTAACTTTTCTTACTCTACACCGGTCTAGGCCAAGCTTACTGAGGGGTAGATCAGTATGACATTTATAAATGGTTCCCATCACTCCAATCAGGATGGTATGTCCTGTCTGACCAGTCTGACCAGTCACACTGTCTTCTGGCTTATGGCTTAATCTATAAATTCAGTAAACTCAGGTGGCTTGCTTTTTCGCTGTACTTAGGTACAGATGTACAAGTGTGCATTTTAATCTACAGTTCTATTTGGCTTCTTACGCTGGCTGTTGCTCTAGTTGCATCAGACATGATGTCATCACAACATTTGGCTTCAATGAGGTGCACATCCCAGTATTTAGTAATTGAACTGGCACTTCTTTTTCTTCTCTCCCTCAGGCTAGTGGAGGAGACTCACGGCTCTTCAGGCCAATGTCTCCTTCTCCTTAATTGATGCAGGGAATTTCTTCAAGAAACAGAAGTTCTGCATGTGCAGTTCTCTTTTTCTTTTGTACAGCTGCATTATAACAAAACATTGTTGTTGGCCGTAGTGTGCTGGTGGGACGACTCAGCAGGCTGTTGGCCATGGCTGTCACGCAGTGCCTGTGGTGTTTCACTGGTGCCAAACTACATTTGCCTTTCACTGTAGGCGGTGCGCGGAGTGTTTGTCAAGCAGAGTTCACAAACATCTCCCAGTGTACATGCCTGTCTTTACTGCTCCCTATTGGACACTAAGAGGTCACAACTTTTGAGCACCTTCCAATGATTTTCTTCAGACCTCAAATACCCCATCATGGGGGAACAGTTTGATATTGTTGGGCAGTCTTATGGTGTTGCCTTACCTTACCTTATGGTGTTGCTTAACTATTCTTGCATTCCTTGAGGCTGTCCTTGTTTTTTGGACTTGCTTGTGAACCTCCCTAACTGTTTTTTAAAGCAGGCCAACAGTCGAACTACTTGACTGAAGCCTTTTTCTTGTAACCTTAACAAAATATCATCTGGTCCAGCCTGCTCCAAGCACAGAGTCTGTGAGCAAGAAGTTCATCTGCTGAGAGGCTTAACAAAAGCCATTGAGGTAAACCACATGTGCAGGGAAAATTAAGCTTCGTTGCGCCAACTGGTCCCCTAAAACCCTGGATTCCAATTCCATTTCTTGTGTACGTGATGTATACTCCAAACTCACCTTCGCTCAAAGTTTTGATGATAAGCCTGGAAGCAATATTATGTCCTTCTATCACCACATTTTAGTCTGAAGCATTCAAATAGCCAGAATGCATATGAATTTTGCCATTGGAATTTTGCTATCCGGTTGATTACGGGAGGCACAATGAGCTAGTGGCTTATGGCAGATGATATGATAGAGATGGGCTACTGGATGCACAAGTCTTCCCTGCCCCTCCATCAGGGATCCCTTAAGGCTAGGTTTTTCTTCCTATTTCTAACATTCATAAGTGTCAGCACTGCAGTGGTCTTGAGGCTGTGCAGTTGCATTTGTGTTTACAATGAACGAGATGCTACATTGACAAGATGAAAGATGAATTGAAAGATGAGAAAAATGATGGCAAAAAACCACGTTCCAGTGATGCCAATCCGCCACACTCACCGAAAACAGATGCTTGATTACTGTTTTTGCAGGCTCCCTTACTGCCATTCAAGTTTCGAGCAAAACAAAACAAGGCATGAACACAGGAAAAGTTTCTGTAGACGTAAAGCAGTCAGCAAGTCAAGGAGCAGCTACATTTAGGTCATCTCAAATACTTGGCCCAATACCATCTGTGAGGGTTGTGCGGATTGAAGTTAGCACGGGCAGGTCGTCCAGGAACTTGCCAAAAGGGGGCACGCCCAAGCCACTCGAACGCACAGTCCCGTCTAGCTGGATCTGCAGGCGCATGGGCAGATTGCAATTTCAGCATGAGCTTGGCAAGTGGACGGTGCCAGCATGCAGGACTGGTTCATTCAAATTTATATTTCCATTCAAAGTTGTATGCACCCAGGGCTTACAAAATTTAAACATTTCATGCACAGGGGCCTGTGTGTGTGTACGATACTTGCACAGTTTTACATGTGCGCAACTGGCTGTAACAAAGAGGTAATTCTTATGCGCTAGGCGCTGCTCACCTGCACATACATGCCTGCTTCGGCTGCCTGTGGAGACAAGTTGGCAAACTTGCACTGCTCATCAACCCAATCCTGCCGGAACAAAACAAAGGTGTTAGTGATAAGCTTGGGCATGTACGCATGAACTTCTCTGCTTCCGCCAGCATACCATGCACCTAGTTTCCACTGAGCCCAGTGTCTAAATGATGTGGCCCCATGCATTTTAAAAACCCAATTATCTAACTCTTATTGAGCAGACCTAACCCGTTCATATTCAAGCATTTGTTCATAAAAACTGTGCATTGGTCTCTGCATGCCCCATACAAGTCCATGTTGCAGTGTCACAAGGGGAAATCAATGGAAGCTCGCTAAGTGGAAGATGCGCCCCACCTTCCATTCCGTGACCAAGAAGGGCGTCAACCGCCATTTCTTGTCTTCCTCTGTCACACCCAAAGTCTCGTCCTGCATTATTCAATGACACGCACACAGGGAAGCCATCAGCTTTGGTGTGCATGATTAACAAGGACAAACGCGTTCAATGGCACTTCTCACAACATCAACACACCTTCATGAGTTGGCTCATGTTCGTCCATCAACAGGCATCTTTTGGCAGAGGAATAAAGAGCCTGAGGTAAGTGTATGCAGGCAGGTGCTTCTACCTTTTGGCCTTGAGCACGCACCTCATCCTCCCCTTTCTGGTCTTTACTTGACTTGGACCCAAAGCCTTTGGTACTGCAGAGGCAAGCATGCATGGGTGGGCAGACATAGGCAAGGGTTCTGTATGTGCACATTATCTGTGCACTTGCTAGTTAGGGTTGTGTTATTCGCCTGTTTTGGATTTGCGATTTGCAATTCCTTCAGCAAAATTCAAGATACGCCAAATGATCCCATCAAAAATTTGCCTGTGAGCTTTGGAAAGGAGGCAGAGGAGGGGGAGGCAATAACTGACGCCAGGTGACCCTCTTCCCTCCCCCCCACCCCCTGATTCCACAAATCTACATTAAACAACAATGCTGACTAGGCTGCTAACGTGGGGCCACTGCAATGTGCAAAACGGTGCAAAGCAGGGTCCAATTTGGGGACGGTCTATAGAATCCGTGAATTGATGTTATGCAGTATGGCGAGTGATTTGGCAAAATCCGAACTCACAAACAAATTGAGATGCGCGAATGACACATCCCTATTGCTATAGTATAGCTGCTCCAAACTACTCCATAGTATATGAGGCAGCTCGCTGCTGAGACTTCATTAGTGAGATTGTGCAAGTGAGATAATACGCTTTTCCATTGCTTGCATTGATTTGCAAGATGGGCAACATCAACCTGAATTAACAGGAGCAACCTGGAATAGTCCGCTTACTCTACAATATTCTGCTTCCTGGAATTCTATGCAAACATCAACTTGCACACCATTACAGATCAAAATGGGAACATGATTTCAAGCCCTGAGGCTGCTTCTGCACCTCTTCATACCTGTCAACCTTCTCTCCTCGCAGCTCCATCTTTAACCGCCTGATCTTCTCAGCTGGGTCAATCTCTACAGCCCCCTCCCCTAGCCGCCTGGCAGCTTCTACCTCGTCTAATATCACAGGGACAACTGCGTAGGTGTGAGGGCAGGCATTTCTTTGGTCCCAAGGCACAGCTGCCTCACATGAGCAGGATGTTGCAAGTCATATTCCAGACTGCATACTTCAAGGAAACCACATGGGCATCATGAACAGATTGGTTAAGAGTTGCAATCTAGACGAGACGTTCAAACCTAAAGACTTGCAGCTCAAGGTCAGCCTCTATTGCAAGATGGACACACCTGATACACCGCGCTGCCGCAGCTCGTTCTGGTATGGGCTGGCTGCCCGCAGCACAGACTCCACATACTTGCGGGGGCCGCTGATGATAATTGGGCGAACCTGCAGCACACATTCATGCGTGAACGTGCGAGTGATGACAGCAATAGCCATACACTGACTGCATATGAGCATGGCAAAACACATTTTGCCCCGAAGCTCCCCTCGAACCTGCACTTTCACAGCCCACACTCTATAGCAATTGGCATGCAATTTTCCTCCCTCCACAATTCTGCTCTGGTATTCCATAGCAGGGTTGGGTCATGCATTCATTTGCCCAGACTGATGCGCAAAACCAACAATGCGCACATTTAACGTCAATTTGCCTGCTTTCAGGGGTCATTCCTGACGGCAAAGGTTTCGAAGATTGAGCTCACAGGCCCCCAACTACTCCTCAAGCTACCTGTTACCACCCCAATACATTCTTTTTTAATTGTATATATAATAAGAATGCCGAAAGAAAAGGAGTGGAATCACGTCAAGATTATCAATATGAAAGATAACTTGCACCAGCACAAGGTGGAGTGCAAGAACTGCAATCATCTATTTGTAGCTAATGCTAGAGCTTCCTGCATCAGGGAGCACTTCCTGCACATTGATCCAGCTTGTGAGGTTGTAAAGTGCACAGTATGAAGCAGTCATGCAACCTGCCCTGGATGAGATGAGGCCGTTGATGTTCAGAGCAAGGCAGCAGCAGCAGCGCAGTGCCAGCCAGCCAGAAGTACAGCTGCAACTCTCAGCACCGCCAAAGAGTGCAGGGAAGCGGTGAGCAAGGCTGAGCAGGAATGCAAAAAATGCTGGGGGGAGGAATTCCGCACAGGACGCAATGGGGTTTTTCAATGCGAACTTTGAACATACAAAACGCGATAAAATTTGCATGACCCAACTCTGCCCAATTCCCAGAGGCACAGCCAATTGCATGTGCCCCACCATCCGACCTAGCAGCAGGGGTGACAGTTGCGTTCTTGAGGGCATTTTGACTTATTGTTGCTTCTCAAAGAACTCAATTACACTGCCTGCCCCCAAGCTGACACATTTAACAAGGCCTCAGCAATGTGCAGAAAACATATTTGCCACGTGTAAATGGAACAAAATTACCTTCCCCCTGAAGCGAAGGAGCGGTAAGATGCGGTTGTTGCCCAAGTCAACCTGCAGAGCACCAGGAGTAAAAATATAATTAACACATGAGATAGCCTCCAAACCCATGCAGAATACAAAGAAGAAAAAACATATTTATTATATAGAATGGGCAGGGTTGAACCAGGTAAGGGAAACCCTGCCCAGGCATCAGTACGCTGGAATTCTTGTGCTAAGATACAACAGCATGAGGAGTGCTCTCGGGCAGTAGACATGAGCTGGCGATGCAACTTGCCTGCAACCGTCCCAAATACTCCTCTCGCTCTGTGACCTTGACTGACTTCTGCTTGGTCTGCAGGTATAGGATGGGCATAAGAATTGACAAAAAAGCGTGGCTAACTGCTGTAACAGAATGGAGTTAAAATGGTGGGAGTTTAAGCGAAGCTGTGGAGCACCTTTGCACACATATGCTGTGATTTGTGCTGCGTTTTGGGCGACTCAGTGAGCTGTTGTGGGCTGTTGTGCAAACAAAAACCAGGCAGACGCTGTCCTGCAGCACAATTTTATGCACTCATCATTACATTTGGCATGTCCTGCTCTCCTTGCAATGTAAGCGAGGCAGGTTATGTGCAAGGCCCTCTGCAGGGGAGGTGAAGGGGGTGTAGATAGGGAAAGGCCCATTGCGAAGAGGTCTCACTCTCCTGCACACCAACTAAATGCCTCTTCGCATGGGGGGCTGCGCAGCTGGCACCATGTGCATCTGTAGCTCACCCAAGGAGAGTCTGGAGCTAGCACACACCATGCTCTTTCCCAACCTACCCCCCCATGGCCCGTCATTAAGGGTGTAAAATAAGGCGGCCACAAGGGAGTGCCAAAGCTGCTCAGGCTGTTCATGAAGCCCCACTACCATGGAAAGACGCTGAGTCTTACAGTGCAAGGGGCATGTGTGTATGTGTGCATGAGTGTGCAACAGGCAGGTGCAGCGCCAAATTTGTTGCCACGGCTGCAAACGATGACAGGCCATGAGTGTAATACAGAAGAGATAGGTGAGTAATTTTCTAACATCAGGGTGACTTCAGACCCTTTTGCATATTTACCGATTTGCATGTCGACTCGAGACTCACAAGCTAGGGAAGGAAAGCCACACTGTACGGCGCACACCCACAACAAAACCTATAAGATCATCCTCAGCTGGGGGCGCTGAGGATGATCCTACGGAGCATGCAGATGATGGTGATGCAGCTGGGGCTATGGTTGAAACAGGTCAGGAGGCGTTCACAGCCAGGGGGGCTGCCTATTATGCTGCCAGAAAGAAGGCGGAAGAGGATGCATGGCATGAGGGGGACATGAGAGACGGGGTTTGAGTACTAGTAAGGGGCGTGTGTTGAACAGCTGCAAGGAGCAGAGACTGTGCGCACTTACTGTGATATCTCTGTACAGGAAGAAGCCAATCACGCCCACTGCTGTGGTGTTGATGGCCAGGTTCTGCAGGGTCTCTTGTAAGTCAGGCGCATTAGGGCCACCTGCAAAATGGAATGTGGCTCAGTATTTAAGGGTCCAGCCTGTCTGAATCCCCAAGATGCGCAGGCAAGTGCATGCAAGGGCAAGTGTGCTTTGACAAATGCTTGCAGGCCCACAATCCCAGATGACACACCCACAAGCACCCAGCACGGCTGAGCAAGCATGGAGGACACAAGGGAGCGCGCGCTGACACATGACCGCTAGCAAGGGTCGTGAATTTTGAGCAACATCTACATTCCATTGCCACTGAGCCACTGCCTGCCATGCTACCTTCATACAGGTGTTGCAGGTGCGCACCTTTGAGAGAAGCTATGAGCCTGAGGATGATGATCACCAGGCCAGTGGCCGCGCCCAGGCCCAAGCCGCCCAAGATGACAATGCGCGGGAATCGGAAGGGCGCCTATAGACAAACAGGACAAAAGCATGCTGGAGGAGGGCAGAGGAAAGCAATTCAAGGAAGGCAAGCAGCTTGCGGCAGTCATGCCACCACAACATAACCTTGTGGTAAATTGCAGAGTGCAGTGTCAAAGTTGATTTAGTAAACCTAAGACGTGCCCTTGCGCTTCATGCATTCTGATGCCCTGGCAAGGCCCATCATGCTGCAGCATAAGCAAATGCCCTAGAGATAGGACAAACAAGGGCAAGCAAACAGGTGAGAGTGCTAAGTTCCTAGACCTCATGCATAGCGAGTGGATGTCTAGCATTCAAGAGTGCCTGCCTTCCGGCACAAGTCTTATGCAGAGCCATGCGCTGGAATGCACACCTTCGCTTCAGTCCGCAAGTCAATTTTACTGGAGCGAGACAGCCCTCCCTTCATCTCTGTTAATGCATCAGCCCACTCACGACGATCTTGCAGTTCTCTGAGATCGTCGTCCTGGAAGATACATGCATGTGCGTGCATGTGGGCATGTCATGGTGTGGAGGAGTGCATGTACGTGCGTTTGGAGGTATGCACGTGTGAGCGCGCGTGTGTCTGTGTTTATGTGTTTATGTGTGTGTGTGTGTGTGTTCTGGGTGTAGATGTACGTGTAGAGGTGTGTGGGTGTGCCATTGCTTTTGCCTGTGCAAGTGTGTGCCATTGTTTGTTCAGAGGTGTGCATGCATGTGGATAAATGAGAGTGGCCGTGTTGGTGGAGGCATGTGCCTGTAAACGCGTTTGAATTTGTGTGCATATGTGTGCATAAGAATGCGTCTGCATGTGTACAGAGGTGTGTAAGCATGCGGGGGGGTGCGTGTGGATGTGTTTGTAGAAGCCTGCATGTGAGCGTGTGAGCATGCTTGGGTGCTGCGCGCGTGCATGTGCGTGTGCGCATGTGTGCGCGCGCGGGTGTATTTGCGTGTGTACGTGTGCGTGTGCGCATGTGTGTGTGTGTGTGTGCGCGTGCGCATGCATATCTGTATCAGGGTCTGTGCATGGGTGCGTGGGCTTGTGTGCATGCACGCGTGCATGCGTGCATGTTTGCTGTGTGTGTGTGTGCGCGGGAGTGCGTGTGTCCATGTGTGTGTGCATGTGTGTGTATGTGTGTGCGTGTGCGTGTGCGTGTGCGTGTGCGTG
>LKMJ01003614.1_pt1 | contig 14436 bp, 13 predicted proteins | sample 643391 | NCBI WGS metagenome assembly LKMJ01 (sample SAMN04112250, study PRJNA286221) | soda lake metagenome | biome: soda lake; feature: Kulunda Steppe; material: water; isolation source: sample PL-Br10 brine of Picturesque Lake | place: Russia: Kulunda steppe | collected 2010-07
AGAACTGTACTTACCGCGCGGGCCATACACACACCTCCAGTATCCCCGGCCGGATCCGGCCTGGTTCGGTTCGAACGTTGACCGAACGATCGGCACAGTCCGGCGAGCCGACGCGTGGCGGACCGCCGGTCCAGACGGAACCGTCAGCCCGAACCGTCGCGTTCAGTTCGTAGCCCCTCGGCCGTGATTCCGCAACGGAACCGGCGATCGGCGGCTCGAACACGCCGAAAGACGATCCCTCGGTGACGAGTCGCTCCGCCGCCGTCGGCGCGACGTCGCGATCGTTCGAGAGCAACGGGAGCGTCGAATCGAGCACTCCCACGTACAGCGACAGCCCGAGGCCCAGCGCGAACACCGCGACGAGGGCAGCCAGCGGTTCCACCTGTCCTCTATCCGACGAGAACTGCATCGATTCCCTCCCAGCTGACGCGGCGAACGACGAGGCGGTCCGTCCGTTTCCAGTCCGGTTCGGCTTCACGCGCGCGAGCCGTCTTGCGATCGAACGCTTCGGACGTCTCGAAAACCGCACGTGGCGGCTCACCGCGAAGGACGGCGTCGAGTTTCGAGTCCGCTTCGACCGGTGTCACGGGACCGTACCCGAACGCCGCGTGCTCTTTCCCCCCGCTGCCGCGCAGTGAGATCGAATCGGACCCGATACGGACCGCTTCAGCGTTCGAAAGCGGGTGTTTTCCGACGGCCGCGTGTTCGCTCGCAGCGACGCTGTCGACCGTCCGTGCGCTGCCAGCAGCGTCCGGCGGCGGAGCCGCCGGCAACACGGTCACGATCCCGAATGTTACGGTGCTGACAACCGCGAGTCCGATCCAGACGTACCAGGCATCGAGTGGGACTTCGAACACGGGGCGTCTGGCCACCTTTTCGGTTATAAACCTCCGGAGACGGCGGCGGTCACAGAAACCGCGACGAGATACGTCACCGTCGCCGTACAGAGCGCCGCACCGACCCGATAGCCGACCGTCGCTCTATCGAGTCCGCGCTGTAATCCCGTCGAGATTCCCGTGAGAATCACTGCCAAAAGGAGTACGTACACACCGATCGCGAGGCCGAGACCGGCCGTCTCGGGTGCGCCCCCGTCGAGCGCCTCCGTCGTCCCGACGCTATCGGCGAGGGCGACGGTAGCACCGCCGACGAGCGGGCCGAAAAACGCCGCCGTGTTCGAAAGCGTCGACGTGACACGTCCGAGGCTCCGACGGGCTTCCCGCTCGACGCGCTGGAGTTCATCGAGGTGATCAGCCGTCTCGACGAGCGCCCGACCGGCCGGTGGGCCGGCGCCGGCGGCCATCCCGAGCAATCGAGCCGCGCTCTCGGCGCGCTGGCTGGGAATCGACTCGAGTGCCCCGTATTCGCCGACGAACGCCGTCTCGACGCCGACCCGGAGCTGACGCTGGCGTCTGGCGGCTGCCTCGAACGTCTCGCCGGTGATCCCCTCGAGTTCCTCGGCGGCGTCGGCGAGCGCCCGTTCGACGGCGATCCCGTCGGAAACGCGGCGACCGACGAGATACAGCGCGTCCGGAAGCGTCGACTCGAGCTCGGTAGTGCGTTCCCGTATCGCGACGACCGGACGATACCGGATGAGAAGCGCCGCACCGGTGCCGAAACCGAGAGTCGCGAGGGGGCGGGTCCACGGCTCGAAGACGACGCTGGCCGCGATCCACCCAGCGATCCCGACAGCGAGGCCGATACCGCCGGAGAGAAGCCACCGGGAGGTATCCGACTCTGCCGCCCGGGGCGGAAACGCGACCGGCCGTTTCGCGAGCAACCATCCGCCCACACAGAGCAATCCGGCCGGAAGGACGACGTCGTAGAGAACGACGATGATCGGAAGCGTCGCTTCGAGGCCTGCCGCACCCGCGGCGGGCAACACGCTGACGAGCGCCAACGGCAAGAGAACGCCGAAGGCATAGACGGCCGTTGACGGACCGCGAAGCGAGTCGGCGGCTTCGGTCGCCCGATCGCGCGTCCCGTCGAGTATCGCTTCCATCGACCGATCGAGCGTCCGGTCGCGATCGTCGGGTGGCGCAGCGGCGGCGGCCTCGATCAGCGTTATCGAACGGTGCAAGGCCGGAAACCGTTCGCGCCAGACGTCAGCGAACGTATTCAGGCCCGAACGCGGCGTCCCGCGGGCGCGGGCGACGTGATCGGCGAGCCTGTCGCCGAGCCGGCCGTCCGTCCCGGCGGCGAACGCCGCGGCCCCCTCCGCGGTCGGCATGATCCGCATTCGGAGCACGGCACGGCTCACGACGGTCGGCGCCGTCCCGAGCGTTCGGCTTCGACGGGCGTTCCCGACAGCGACGATCGAACCACGGGCGAGGAGGGACGACCCGTAGCCGATGGCCGACGCGACGAGAAGGAGCGAGGGCGCTCGAAGTAAAAGCGCGGTCACCCCGAGACAGCTTCCGACGGCGATACCGAACCCGTCGCTCGCAGCGACGAGCGTGCGAAGATCGCCGTCGACGAACGGCTCGATATCTCGCATCGAGTCGGGGACCGACGACCGTGGCGAGAGCGATTCGAGACGGCGTATCGCTTCGGATATCGCCGGCATCACTCCAGCAGTTCCTCCCGTCTACGTTGTATCTCCTCGCGGACGTCGTTCGTCGCCTCCATCGGCCCACAGAAGGTCTCGATGGCGTCGTGGTCGGTCAATCGGTTCGTTTCGCTGTCCGCATCGTACAGCGGATCGAAGCTGACCCCGGTTCCGCCGCGGCGGACGGCTTCGATCGTCTTGAGTCGTCGCGTGCGGCCCGCCTCGCCGTCGTACGCCTCGACCGTCACCACCAGATCCGTATCGGCGAAGGCCGACTCCGGAACGCCGAGGTCGGTGACGACGCGCTCGCGGACCGATTCTCCGTCGCCGCCGTGAATCGTTCCGAGGACGGTCCCATCGGCGGCGCCGACGCGCATCGCCTCGTACAGCACCTGCGCCTCCTCGCCTCTGACCTCCCCGACGACCAGCGCGCCATCGCCGAGCCGAAGGGCCGTTCGGAGCGCGTCGGTCGCCTCGATCGAGGCCCCGTCGCCGGTCGAAACCCGGAGCGGCTGGACGTCACGTCCCGCAGACTGCAGCTCCGAGACCGGAAGCTCGGGCGTGTCCTCGATGGCGACCGTCCGAACGGCGTCCGGAATCTCCCACAGCAGCGCACCGAGAAGCGTCGTCTTTCCGGCCCCGCGCGAGCCGGCGACGAGCGTCGCTGCCCCGCGTGCGGTCACGACCGAGAGAAACGCGGCGGGGCCGGGCGGAATCGTCCCGTTGCCGACCAGATCGGCGAGCCGAAACGCCGACTCGTCGTGCGCGCGAAAGGTGAACCCGGTTCCGTCGCTGACCGGGTCCGTGACGCCTGCGACCCGAACCCGGCGGCCGGAGGCGTCGGCCGTCGCATCGAGCGTCGGATCAGCCTGTGAGAACGCCCGGCCGCTCGATCGGCGAAAACGCGAAGCGAGCGCGGCCGCCCCCTTTTCGGTCAGCCGGACGTTCGTCCGGAACGTCTCGCCGTCACAGCGGACGCGGATGCGGTTTTCTGTCACGGGCGCGGTCGCGAAGGCGTCGGTGATGGCCGGATCGGCGAAGCAGTCCTCGAGGACGCCCAGTCCACGGGTGTGTTTGGCGAGCGCGGCGGCGATCGTTCCCACCGGTTGCTCGTCGGTTGCGACGGACCGAACGGCCCGCGAGGGGGCCCGTTCGCCACCGGTGACCGCCCCTCGTGCCAGCCGGCGATAGGCGGCCGCGAGCGTCGCGGTCGCGTCGGCATCCAGTCGGTGTTCGACGGGTGTGAGGTGATACGTGCCGAGGGCGTCTCCCTCATAGAGCCGGACGATCGCGCCAGTTTCGAGTTCGTATCGGGCCCGAAGCGTCGTATCGGCGGGCGGACGGGTCGCGATGCGCGAACGGGCGACCGTCGGACCGACGTGCGGCCGCAGCGCCGCCTCGTAATCGGCGCCGAGATACGCCGACAGTCCCGTTTCGGCGACGAGCCGGGCGAGCGACTTCTCGCGGCCGACCGCTGTCTGCCCTGCGCCGAGCGGGTCCTCCCGCGCCCGTTCGGCCAGTCCCTCGTCGTGGAACGCGACGGCGTCGGCAAAGCGTCCGGCCGCAACGAGCAGTCCGGCAGCGCCGTCCTCGTAGGCCCGTTCGAATCCGTCGGCACGGGTACAGACCGATTCGACGTCCCGCCGCTGGAGGAATTCGATGACGGTTCGCCGACACGCCGGCTCCGCTGAGAGCCGTCCGGCGCCGGGACAGTCGTCGCTCTCGACGTGAAGCCGGTCGGCCTCGAACGTCGGCTCACAGTTACAGTCGGCATCCGATGACAGCAGTCGGGCGAACACGGGGGGTCTGGCCGCGGATTCGTATTTAAACCCTCGGGGCCGAAGAGCAGTGTTCCGACCGCGCGGCTCGGAGGGAGCATCGTACTGTGTGCGGGACGGATTGTCGCCCTGCCGGGAGACGTGGCCCAGACGGTCGTTCGGAGATGGGCGGTCGGTCACGATAATTCCGAGTACCGTCTCACCGTGGCGTTCACCACGGCACCGAACAGGAGAATCAGCGCGCCGAAATAGAGCCACAGCTGGAAGAGCAATACCGCACCCAGAAATCCGTACGTCTGATACTGGCGGGCGATCGAGGTGTAAATATGGAAGCCCTGCTGGAGTGCGATAAGGCCGATGACGGCCGTGATCGCCCCCGGAACGACTGCGCGAGGAGAAAGCTGAACCGGAGGCATAACGTAGTACAGCGGAACGAGAACGAACACGAGCCCGAAGAGAAGAACCGCGAGGCTGATCAGTGTCGTATATAAGGGACGCCCGGGAGTGAGCTGGATAGCGATCCGTTGAGCGAAGAGTAACAGCGAAAGACAGAGGCCGATCGTCGCGATAACGACCGCCCCGTTGCGTAGCTTCTCTGCCAACGAGGCTGTCCGCTCTACCCCGTAGATCCGGTTGAACGCGATATCGATCGCCAGAAAGACCTTTAACGCACTCCAGAGCAGCACACCGATCCCGACGAGAGAGGCCCCGACGGCGCCCGAGGGATCGGCCAGCGCTTCGGTGATAACGGTTCGGCCTTCCGCCGACAGGTATGTTTTAAACAGGTCCACCGCGGCCGAGGCGAACGCCTCACCGCCGAGCAGCGAGCCCGCCACTACCACGAGCATCAGAGTCGGGACGACAGAGAGGAACGCAAAGAACGCGATACTGCCCGCCAGAAAGGGGAGTTCGCACTCGCGGCCGAGCCTGATAACCGACCGAACGGTGGCGACGATGGTATCTACCACAGCGTTGTCGTCTCTAACACACGGAAGCGATATCGTAACGAGGTAATTATCGTCGGAAAGCGAACGATATCGACCGGATCGAATCCTTACTGACCGACCTGCTCACCGTCCTCGGCGTCCGTCGGTGTCGGCCCGGGAGGTTCCACGTCGATCCAGATGTGCAGATCTCGGTAGGCAGTCTCGCTGGTCGGCGTCTCCGGCACCGAATCTTCATACAGGAGGAACTGAAGCCGAAGGTCGTCATCGGTCAGTTCCTCGGACACCGTCAGATCCCGTTCGTCGACCCAGCGTTCGTCAGGATCGAGCGTCACGGAGAATCGATCGACCTCGTATTGTTCGTCGATGGCGAGCCCCTCGTCGGTCTCCTCGACGCGCTGGAGTTGGACGACGACGTCGTATTCGACCGTCCGGCGCTCGTGGTTCTCGATGCCGGTGTACAGCTCCTGTGACTCCCCGACGGTGAGGGTGTCGGGATAGTCGGCGGCGACGAGTTCGTCGGCATCGTTTTCTGAGAGAACGTAAAATTCGGTGTACGTTTCGCCGTCCTGCGGCGAAAGAACCGCGAAACCGAAGGTCCCGACGGCGAAGACGATCGCGACGACCAGCGCGATGTTCAGGACCATTTCACCCCGAGAGGAAGACCCGGGATACGAGCGTTTTCTCTCCGTGAGCCACCCGGTAACCGAGATGCGAAACCTGTCGTCGGCCGGGAGGCTCAGCCGTCGCTTCACCGCGATCAGTACACAGAGGACAGTGAAGGCGCTGATTGCAGAAAAGATAGAAGCGGCCGCAAACGGCAGCGGGGAGAGGGTTACCACCATCGCGAGGAGCGGAACGACGGCGAGGCTGAGAGCGAACGAAAGTCCGATCCGTTCCCAGACGTCGATCCCTCGCGGGCGATCGGTGGATTCCTGACCGGACGTCCGGATTCGCGTCCAGATCTGACCGGATCTGAGCCGCGTCTTGCCGGGGGCGTGTCCCGCCTCGGGAAACAGTGCTGCGACGGCCGCATACCCCGGAACGAGCAGGACGAAAAGGAGCCCAGCGACGATACGGAGGGGTGAAAGGCTACCGTGGAAGCCAGCCGCGTCGTAGAAAACGGTCGCGTTGGCCAGAGCAACGACGATCAGGACCCCAAGGAGATCGGCCGGCGGGCGTCGAATCCACCCGGGCGACGTTTTAATACTCACGATTGATCCACCGCCTCGAGACGATGTCTCCGTTCGACAGACGCGGAAAGCAAACGCCCCCGTTCCGAACGACTAGCCCCTCGTTTCGACCGTCTCGATTCCGTGATCCGCATGCAACTGCTATCGGGAAAGGGACGTATGAGAATGAAGTCCATTCTCGACCGTAGCCGGATGCTAGCGTCCAGTATCGACGCGCTAATAGCGATTACAGAATGGGCGCCGACGTCGGAATGAAACCCATACCGAGGGTTGGCTGTCCATAACAATGCGGCCCTGTGGAAAAGCTAAATCAGCTTGAGAATGATACGGAGTATTTGTGTTGTCGGGCTCGGATACGTCGGCCTCCCGCTCGCGGTCGCTTTCGACGAGGCGGGACACGATGTCGTCGGCTTCGACATCGACGAGGCCAAAGTCGAGCGACTGAACGACGGCGCCGATCCGACGGACGAACTCGGCGCACAGCGAATCGCCGACTCGACGATCGAGTTCACCGACGACGAGACGGCGATCGAGCGGGCGGAGTTCGTCGTCATCGCGTTACCGACGCCGGTCGACGATCTCAAGAACCCGAATCTCGAGTTCGTCGAAGGCGGCGGCGAGATGATCGGTCGACACATTCAGGAAGGCGCGACGGTGGTGCTGGAGTCGACCGTCTATCCGGGAGCGACGGAAGAGATACTGATCCCCGCACTCGAGCGCACGTCCGGGCTGTCGGCCGGTGAGGACTTTTTCGTCGGCTACTCCCCGGAGCGTCTCGTGCCGGGTGACGACGAACACGGCCTCCGGAACGTCATCAAGATCGTCAGCGGACAGACCGAAGACGTCGCCGACGAGCTCGAAACGCTGTATGGGACGATCGTCGACGCGGGCATCCACAGGGCTCCGTCGATCGAGGTCGCCGAGGCGGCAAAGTGTATCGAGAACATCCAGCGGGATCTGAACATCGCCCTCGTCAACGAACTGGCCCTCGCCTGCAACGCGATCGGCCTCGATACTCACCACGTGCTCGAGGCCGCGCGCACGAAATGGAACTTCCACGACTACCGGCCGGGGCTGGTCGGCGGCCACTGCATCCCGGTCGATCCGTTCTTTATGATCTACGAGTCGAAACGGAACGGCGTCACGCCACAGCTCATCGAAAAAGCACGCGAGATCAACGACTACCTCCCCCAGCACGTCGGCACGGAGACGTTGCGGCTGCTCACCGACACCGGGAAGACACCGAGTGAGAGCACCGTCCTGTTGCTCGGGCTGACGTACAAGCCGAACGTCGACGACATCCGGACGTCGGCCGTCGACGGCGTGATCAAGAAACTGCAGGGTTTCAACGTCGACGTCGTGGGATACGATCCGCGGGCGGACGCGGACGCCTGTCGCGAGGAGTTCGCGATACCCATCCAGGAGGAACTCTCTTTTGCCGGCGTCGACGCCGTCGTGCTCTCTGCGGCTCACGACGAACTGCTCGCGATCGATTACGAGGACGCAGCGAACGCGATGACGCCGGAGCCCGGGATCGTCGACGTCCACGGGCGGCTCGATCGTTCTCGACTACGAGCGAGCGAGCACCTCAGCTACAGGAGCATATAGCCATGTATCAGAACCACTCGGTCGGCGTGGTGGTGCCGGCCTACAACGAAGCCGGCCATATCGGCGATGTCATCCGGACGATGCCGGCGTACGTCGATCACATCTATCTCGTCGACGACGCGTCGACGGACAGCACGTGGGAGGAGGCGCTCTCGGCCGCACGCGAGGAGGCGAAATCGCCGAGCGATAGATCGACGGGGGATCGATTGACAGCGGTCTCCGACGGCGGGACCGATTTGCTGTTGGAGCGCGCGGAGGTTCACCCCCGAGAGGGCAGGCTAATCCCGATCCGTCACCGCCAGAACATGGGGGCCGGTGGCGCGGTCAAGACCGGATACATGGCGGCTCGACGCGACGGGGTCGACATCACGGTCACGATGGACGGGGACGGACAGATGGCTCCGGGGCACATGTCGAAACTGCTGGATCCGATCGCCTCCGGAGACGCCGATTACGCCAAGGGAAACCGGCTGCTATATAAAGAGTACCGCAAAGAGATGCCGCGGTTTCGGTTCCTCGGCAACTCGATTCTGACGTTCCTGACGAAGATCGCGAGCGGCTACTGGAAGACGGTTGATCCGCAGAACGGCTACACCGCGATCTCGAAGGAGGCGCTCGACGCCATCGGCGTCGAGTCGATTTATGAGTACTACGCGTACCTCAACGACATCCTCGTCCGACTCAACACCCAGGGAATGCGTGTCGCCGACGTCGCGATTCCCGCGAAGTACGGCGACGAACAGTCGAGCATCCAGTATCCGACGTACATCCGCAAGGTCTCGGGGATGTTGCTGCGGAACTTCCTGTGGCGACTGAAAATAAAGTATCTCGTGTTGGATTTCCATCCGCTCGCGCTGTTTTATCTGTTCGGCGCGGCGACGGCAGCCGTCGGCACCGCGGGGATCGGCTGGTCGATCTACTCGCGGATCGCCCACGGAAGTTCGCTCTTCGTTCCGGGGTCGTTGAGCCTTCTGATCTTCGCCGTCGGAAGCGTCTGTCTCCTGTTCGCGATGGTGTTCGACATGCAGGCGAACAAAGATCGGGAGGTACAGATCTATGAGTGAGGCGACGGACGGGAGCGAAGCGAGAAGGGATCCGTTCCGACAGCGGGGTGACCCGAGAGCGGACGGACATCGATCGGCGGGAAAGCAGTTCGCACTGACGTTAGATCTCGAGAACGACTGGTACTTCGAAGAGCCCGGGTACGATCACCTCACCTTCGAGTACATCGAGGAGTTCATCGACCTCATCCAGAGGCTGTCGGTCCCGTTGAGCGTGTTCGTCGTCGGGAAAACACTCGAGAAGTATCCCCGGGCGGTCGATCGACTCGCGAGCGAGCTCGACGCCGAGTTTCACCTGCACTCGTATCGACACGAGCCGACGGAGAACGCGTTCCGCGAGGAACTCAGACTCGGGAAAGAAGCGTTCAGAAACCACTTCGGTCGCGATCCGATCGGCTACCGCGAACCCTACGGCGGCATCGATCCCGAGCAGTTTCCGGTGCTCGTCGAGGAGGGCTTCGAGTTCGATTCGAGCGTCTTCCCGTCGTACCGACCGGGCGTCTACAACAATCTGAGGACGCCGCTGGAGCCGTACGTTCCCGAGGGCGTCTCCGACCTGCTCGAGATCCCGCTCGGCGTCGTCCGCGGGGTCCGGATCCCGCTTTCGCAGAACTACCTCAAACTGTTCGGAACGCCGCTCGTCGAGTTTCTCTCCGTCGCTCCGCTTCCGGAGACGCTCGTGTACAACGTTCACCTGCAGGATCTCTACCGGACGGACTCACACGGGAAGCTCCCGGGCGTGAAACGACGAATCATGGGCCGAAATCTCGACCGATCCACCGAGATACTCGAAGCGAGCGTCGAACGGATTCGCTCGAACGGATACGAGCCGACGACGATCGCCGAGATTCACGGCCGTCATCGGCCGTTCAAGCGAAAGATATGAACCCGAACATATCGGCTCGCCGGTCTGGACAGCCGGTCGCGAGCGAAACGTTCCGGACGGCGACACGACGGGGGATCGGCGAGGAACGAACCGCCGCGCGATGGGAAGGGACCAGCAGATGACCGGGACGGTCCTCGTCCTCGATGGCCGGGCGATCTCGGCGCTGGCGATCGCTCGCCGGCTACACGAACGGGGGATGACGGTCCACAGCGGCGAGGCGTTCAGACACAACATCACCGCCTACTCCGGGGCGACCGCGGAGTCCCACACGTATCCGTCGCCCGACGAGGAGCCGCAGGCGTTCCAGCAGTCGCTGTCACGGCTCATCGATCGGGAGGCGTTCGATTTCGTACTCCCGGTCAGGGATGCGACCACGAGACTGCTCGCCGAGCTGGCGGAAACGCTGCCGGGGACGACGAACACCCTCCTGGATTCGCCCGAACAGATCGAACAGTTACAGGACAAAGAGCGGTTCGCGAAGCTCGCCACCCGACACGACGTGCCGGTCCCCGAGACCTACTTCCCCGAAGAGCAGGGGCTCGAGTACGTTCGATCGCACGCGGAGTTCCCGGTGCTCGTCAAGCCGACGAACGCGTCCGGCGCGCGGGGGATTCGTCGGGTCGAAAACGAGAGCGAACTCCCCGAGACGTACCGTCAGGCGAAGCGAAACGAAGGCGACGTGATCGTCCAGGAGTTCGTCGATCACGCCGGGGGCCACTACAGCATCGGGACGGTGTTCGATCGGGACGGCGAACCGAGGGCGATCCACGCCTACGAGGAATTGCTCCAGTATCCCGACAGCGGCGGGCCGGCGATCCGGGCCCGGAGCGTCGAGATCGAACCCTGGGTTCACGAGATGCTCGAACTGCTGGAGGCGATCGAGTGGACCGGGCCAGCCCACATGGACGTGCTGTTCGATCCGGACGATGAGACCTACAAGCTGCTGGAGGTGAACCCGCGGATCTGGAGTTCGATCGCGCTGACGATCGGTACCGGCGTCGATATCCCCTCGGCGGTGATCGAGCTCGCGAGGGGAACCGACCCCCCGGAGACGAACTGCTATCGGACGGGGCACGTCTACCGCTGGGCCCTCCCCAACGAGGCCCTCTGGGCGATCGACGGCTGGAACACGCCCGCTCGTATCAAGCGATTGCTCGAACGCGACGGGGAGACGATCACCTACAGCATCCTCTCTCGAGACGACCCCGGTGCCGTACTCGGGACGGCGCTACAGAGTGGTCGGTTCCTCCTGGATTCGGAGAAACGAAAACAGATCTTCGAGCGAGGGTGGCAGGCGGATCCGGACGAATCGAGCGGTGAACGAACACCGACGCGCGGACACGAATCACAATAAATGGAAACATGACGGACGGAATCACACGAACGGAGGACACGCTCGCGGTCGAACAGTCTGACGGCCGGCCCCGCGAACGACGGATCGCGAAGTCGATCACCAACGCGCGCCCGACCCGCTCGAAAAGCGATAACGCGCGGCTCGACGCTGTCTCTGGAGATCGTCGGCCCGGCCGTCCGGCGGACGGCTACACCAGCGAGCGCGGCGAGAAAGCGGTACGGGTGGCGACACGATGAGTGACGATGATAAACTCACCATCATGGCAGTGGGTGACATCATGACCGGGTGTGGGTACTTTCACTCGCTCGTCGGTGATTCGATCCCCCACGTGCTGGACGATCCCGATCGATCCCTGCTCGACGACGAGGTGATAAACACGTTACGTAAGGCAGATCTGACGTTCGGGAATCTGGAATGTGTCACTACCGAAGAGTTCGACATCGACGACGAGGGGGTCCCTCGACGGTTGATGGGGCCATCAGAGACCGTCCCGCTTTTAAAACGAGCCGGATTCGACGTGTTGAACGTAGCGAACAACCACATTCTGGATCACGGTCCCGAGTACGTCGTCGAAACGACGGATCTCCTGACAGAGTATGGCATCGATCACATCGGGAACCCACTCGAAGAACGAGATCCGGTGACGTACTCCATAAAAGGGCGGGACGTGACCTTCGCTGGATACTACCTGCCGGATCTCGACGACGAGACGAAAAAAGAACAGGTCCGTTCGAACGTTGCAGAATCAGACGACCGAAACCATCTCAACGTCGTTTCGCTTCACTGGGGTGTATTCGGTACAGAACACATGATGCGGCCGTCACCGGAACAGGTGTCCTTCGCCCGGGACCTGATCGATCACGGCGCGGATGTAATTCTCGGGCATCACTCGCATACCTTCCAGCCCGTCGAGCAGTACGGCGGCGGGGTGATCGCATACAGCCTCGGCAACTTCGTCTTCGATATGTGGCGCGAAAAGAACAGAAAAAGCGGTATCCTGAAGCTCGTCGTCGACGACGGGATCGAGATGTCGATCCTCCCGACCGAACAGGTCGACTACCAGGTTCAGTTTACGGACGAACGCTTCATACAGGCGGTCCAGAACCAATCGCTCGAGCAAGAGTCGGCGGAGATATATCAGGCCGCATCGACCCGGGCGCGGCGGCGGCACAAAGTCGACGTGATCAAACAGTTCGTCGCGAACTCCTATCGGTTCCCGCTTCGGTATCACGTCTCCACGTACAGGCGGTGGCTAGCCAAGGCAAAGCGTGAACTGAGAGAAAGCGTGGGGAGGGCGTAACGATGAGAGTGTTACAGATCTCGAGCGCCGGGATGAAGTTCTTCCAAGAGCAGATCCGGGTTCTCGAGCGCCAGGGGATCGAGTGCGACGTGGTCACCTACGAACAGGGATCGCTGAGCGAGAACAAACACGCCGACGGAAACGGGTTGAAAAGCAAGATTCTCAACGAGATATACGGACACAATCCACTGTACTATGCGTACCGAGGGGCCGACTTCTACCCGCAGATCCTGAAGACTGCGATGCGAAACGAGTACGATCTCGTCCACCTCAATTCGGGGATGATCGCTCCACTCGGGCTGTTACAGCCCGAGCGACCGATCGTGTTGACGCTGTGGGGAGACGATCTCATCGGGGATCGGCTGTACGGCTACCAGCCCGCGATCACGAAGTTCTGTGCCAGACGGAGCAGCAGCGTTATCGTCAGAAGCGCGGAGATGGAGGAGGCGCTCCCGTGTGACGGTCACGTTATTCCGAGCGGCGTCGATATGTCCAAGTTCGCGCCGATGGATCGAACGGAAGCCAGAGAGCGCGTCGGCTGGAGCCGAAACGACCGTCACGTGCTGTTTCCGTATCCGCCAGCGCAGACGAAAAAGCGCTATCCGTTCGCCAAAGAGATCGCAGCACGCGCCGACGAGGCTCTAGACGAGAGCGTGAACCTTCAGGTAGTGAAGGACGTCCCCCACGAGCGGATGCCGCTGTACTACAACGCCGCGGACGTCCTCTTGGTTCCGTCGCTCCGGGAGGGATCGCCGAACACGGTCAAGGAGGCGATGGCCTGCAACCTACCGGTCGTCTCGACGGACGTCGGCGACGCGAGAGAACGGTTGGGACCGGTCTCGAACTCCTACGTTTGCTCGGACGATTCGGGGCTGGAGGACGCCCTCGTTTCGGTGCTCGAAACCGGCGAACGATCCGACGGCCGAGAGCACGTCAGAGAACTGAGCCTCGAACGGATGGGCGAGCGACTGATCTCGATTTACGAGTCAGTCCTGGAGGAGACCGACCCGTGAGACTCCCGCCCGACGCGCACATCTGTTTCATCTGTCCGTACATCGAACCGTATCTGAAGCCGGGAAGCGGAACGCACGTCGGTGGGGCCGAACGCCAGCAACACCTGCTCGCGAAGGCGCTCAGAGAGCGCGGCCGAGACGTCTCGTTTATCACGTTCGAAGGGGACGACGAGCGGTACGAACAGATCGACGGGTTCGACTGCTGGAAGACGCTGCCGCCGACGAACGACGTCCGCCGGGCGCCGACCGTGCTGTGGCGGTTGCTCCGATCGATACGCCGCGTCGACGCCGACGTGTTCTACGTCCGCGGGAACCCGCCGCTCGGCATCCTCTCGAGTTACTGCTGTTCGCTGCTCGGCGAGCGGCTCGTCTACGTGGTCGCGAACGACTCGAACGTCGAGCTCTCGCGGCTCTCGAAACATCACGGGATGTTCGAGCATACGCTACCCAAACTGGGGTATCTGGACGCGATGCGGCGGGCCGAGCGGGTCGTCGCACAGACCGACCACCAGCAGGCGATTCTCCGTGACGTCCTCGGTATCGAGTCGACGGTGATTCCGAACGGGTACACGGTTCCGGAGGAGACAGAGCTACGGCCGGCGAAAGAACGGAGCCACGCCCTCTGGGTCGGTAGTCTGGATCCCGACCAAAAGCGGCCGGAGCGGGTCCTCGAGCTCGCCGACCGGCTCCCGGACGTGACCTTCCGGGTGATCGGCTCGACGATCGACGAGTCCTACAGGGATCGATTCGTCGA
>LKMJ01003615.1_pt1 | contig 14427 bp, 12 predicted proteins | sample 643391 | NCBI WGS metagenome assembly LKMJ01 (sample SAMN04112250, study PRJNA286221) | soda lake metagenome | biome: soda lake; feature: Kulunda Steppe; material: water; isolation source: sample PL-Br10 brine of Picturesque Lake | place: Russia: Kulunda steppe | collected 2010-07
CAACGTGCCGTAGCTTCGTGAAAAACTACTTATGGGAGAAGGATGAGAGAGACGATGGCGTCAGGCGAGCGCGTGTCTACTCGATGATTCCTTTTCCTTATCGCTAAAAAATTGAAAACGGGTTTCAGGCGAAAGGTTTGAGACCGTACACGAACACAATTTGCCAGACTACAGGATTTCGTCCACGATTCCGTGGCCCAAGCATTCTTCGGCGTTCCATTCACGGTCCCTACGCAGCAACTCCACCATGCTCTCTGATTGCAGCTTCGAGCGCTGGGCGTAAAACTCGACGATCTTGTCCATCGACTTGTCCATATCGTCGATCCTGTCCTTGTTGTCCGAGTGCTTCCCCCAGAATCCAGCGCGTAGCTCGTGAAGGAGCATCTTGGAGTGGGGCGTGATCGTGCGCCTCGTTCCCGCCATGCTCAGCAGCGTTCCCGCGGACGCTACAAAGCCGCTCACCTCTGTGTGAACAGGGACACCCAGTCGCGTGATAGTGTCCACCATCGCCCAAGCGGCATTCAAGTAGCCGCCGTGCGTGGTCAGCACCAGTCTGATGGGCGCCGGCTCACACACCAGGTGCACTCCCTTTTTTTCGGAGGTCGTTACTTTGTCGAGGACCTTCGTCCTCATCTCTTCAGCGGCTTCCTTACGTTTGACGGCCGCGGTCTTCAGGACGCGCGTGAGCGCGTGCATGCTCTCGTATGAGACTTCCGCGCAAAAATGAACGTCGTTGTCGATCTCGTATATGGAATAGCTGTTGTTGAAGGCCATGACCGTCGAAGACGCTACGGCGACACCATTCGCATGACCTCCGCCAGAAGAAGAGGTAGAGGCGGCCCACATCATTTACCACCTACAAATGTACGTACATTCGTTCGTTGTACTTGTATTTATGTTTATGTGTAGCCGATCTATACAGCATAGATCATTTACCGTGAAAGCGTCTTCCATCGGAGTGACGGGCGACAGATATGATTTCGTCGGCGTCTCCGAGTTTGCTGCATCGCTGTTCAAATATAACAATGCGCGCTCGTGTGTTTATACCGTTCGGGTGAAAAAAGACGAAGGATGCGATGAATGTACGGACACGCACGCACGCTCTCGTCACGAAATAGTGCAGACGCTGTCCACCAGCGCGTCGACGACTAGGTTTTCGTCATCGTCGTCCTCCTCCCCCCTCTCTTCTTCGTATCGCAAATCCGTTGTTTTGGGAACCGCCGCGTACTCGAACAATAGCCCGGCATACATCTTCCCGTACGTCTTTTGCGCAATAAGGGACACGACGTCTTCTGGAAGCCGGCATCTATCCTCGCCCGGGTTCGGATCGGTCGCTTCGTACACCTTAGCAACATCACGCTCGATAAACGGAAGCAGCTTGCGGACGATGATATCCCTGTTCAGTTGTCTCTCAACGCTGGTGCGGAAAACGTTTACCATGCCGGATATCAAGTCCGACGACATTTTCGACAACATAGACACGAGCGACGCCTGACAACATCTAGGCCTCTCTCCTTCTCTGTCGGTGCCTTTGTTGATCTTACTGAAAAGCACGTTTCGCATGCGTTTGATCGTCCTTTGTTCCGCATCAATGCCGCCACCCCTCGTCCTGAACGCGATATCCCACCAGTCGGCATGTTCTAACATATAGGGCGCTCTTGCGACCAGCCACAGTCCGCTAGGAGCGGATAGAGCATCCTCTTTTTTGAAGAAGTTACCTTTGACGTAATCGCGGAGTGTCGGAAGGAACGTCCCGTCCATCTGGTCTGCTGAAGCGGCTACAAACTCTCGAAACGCGTTTTCTGGCATATCGTAAACGGCGCCCAAGAGGCGTTTCTGCCTCCACTGGCACGCAGCAGCGTCAGCAGCAGCGTCAACAGCAACGTCAACAGCAACGTCAGCAGCAGCGTCCTCCTTGGTCGTCATCGTCGCACAATGCACTTCAGCACAAGGCATGCACTTCAGTACTATCGACGGCTGCTGCAGTGTCAATTTTTTCGCTTATTAAAAGTCGTCTCTTTTGTCGACATAAAACTGGCTGGAACAGAGTCAAACGGAAATATGTCGAACGATATGCTTTCTGAAGTTGAAACTGTATACGGAGTCCTGCAGCTCACTTCTAAATGTCGGATAGGCGCGGAACAAAGAGGCGTTCCTTTCTTGCCGTTTTGTCCTACCGCGTCGACAACCCGATACGATAACAACGACTTCAGGGATGGTGGTATTGACCGACGACAAAACGACGAGCCGACGTCGTCTGCTGCTTTTTCTTCCCGCCTTCCGAGGCTTCGGATCGATTGCAAGCCTCGGGTGTTACAGAAGTACGGCTCTAACGACGTGTGGGCAAAAGTCGTCAGATCACGTATCGAATCTTGTGACGGCTGTTTCGGCGCGTGGCAGCTGAGCGAAGTCATAGGTCCCGTGCGAGACAGATCGACGGAGTGTGAAGTATATTTACGGGCTTTTGGCGCGACGCCCTGCGTTTACCCCGCCTTTCTGATGAGGAGGACGTTCGAGCCGGAGGTCACAAATCGAATGCATGAAATGCACGAGATGCACGAGATGGCGACGGAATTATACGCGGCGGATACGTTCGTCGAAGATGCCATCACTATAGACGGGGAAGGAACGCGGGACAGAGACGACGCGCTGTCATACCGGGAGCTAGACGAAAATACCGCGGAAATCGGTGTGCACGTCGTCGACGCCGCTTACTTGCTCGCGTTCCTGGCCGTGCAAAGGCGATCTAGCAAAAAGAATGCACTCGACGAGACGTTGGGCGAGCTGGCGGGATGGTGCCGCGATAGAGCGGCATCATTTTACTTCACGAAACATGGGAAAAAGGGATCCGTTCCCATGCTACCGTCCGACGTGTCTCACGACTATCTGAGCCTCGATGCCAGATCTTTTACCGCACGATCGCGGCTCCGACAAGGATTCTCGTCATTCGCGTTCCATCCTTGCGTGTCCGTTTTCTTCGAAGTCGACACATCTGTGCCGGAGGTAGTCAAACGAGTAAAGGGGCCGGTTCTGTCGCGGGTACGCGTCGTAAAGAACGATACTTACGATGGTTGCCGCCATATGTTGCAATCGCAAACGAGCCGCGAAACACACGGTTATCTTCTTACCCTGCTTTCGACGATCGCGCGCGTGTCTGGGTGCGAAGCAGAGGACGTCGAAGGCATGGTGGAGTGGTCCGCGGTTAAGTACAATACCGCGATCACCGGACACGTGTTGTCGATGGCCGGAAGCGATGCAAACGACGAAAGCGCGATGATCGGTGCCGCTCTTGTTCGCGTACCAGTCGATAACGAAGAAGAAGAAACCGCTCGTTTCCTTCCTCAGAGATACGCGTTCGTGACGGATGTTGCATCCGTAGCGAACGTTTCTCCGCTATTCGGTTATTACGGTCACTTTTCGTCTCCTATACGTCGATTCGCGGATCTGTACAACCAGTTCGTCGCGTTCGGTGCGAAACGATTTGCCGTCGAGAATTCGCCTTCGTCGAATGTTCCTGAGATCGTAGCGAAATCCGCTTTTTCTTTCGATGTCACAGATTCGTCGATAAATAACGGACGTCTCCTCCTCCTGGACCGGTTGAACGCAAGGACGAGGGAGATCAAGCTCTACCACCTGACGGACGCGATGTCGGAGCTGGCTTACTCCTGTTTCGATTTTGGTCCGCGTAAACTATCGAGAGACGCGGTAAGTATTGAGACGTCGGATGATGGACGGATTTTGAGGCTGAGACTGGGCAAGTTTTCGTCGTTCCGCGTACCTGTATACGACAGCTACTATGCGGAGGAAATGTGCGCGGCTCTTCTTCCTGGATTTCGATTTCCCGAAGGTATAGACCACGTATATCTTCACGGCGTTTTTCCACGGTATCGTGCGGAATTGCGTCTGAAGTTCGAAGGCATCCGGAAGCCTAGAGACGACACCGACACCGACGACATGTGCGTGAGGGACGACATCACCAAGATGCCTCCCGTCGTCGTCCCTGACGAGCATGTCGTCCCACAATCCTATCAAGACGACGAAGCACCCCCCTCGAAAAATATCTGTATATCCGTCGACAAGGTCGGCAAGCGGCGCATGCACGAGCTCCTCGGCTACCCTTTGGACGCATTCCAGAGCGAGGCGCTGGACGCCATGGTCGCGGGAGAAGACGTGCTCGGCATGGCGCCAACTGGCTCCGGAAAGACGGCGCTGGCTCTGACGGCCATCGTGCTGTGCGCGTTTGACTGCGGAAAACGAGCCGTGCTCACGACGCCCATGAAGGCGCTGTCCAACCAAAAGTTCGCCGAGTTCAGGGGATGGCTGGACAGGTTGATTCCGGGAGGGGGCGCGAGGCTTACGCTGCTCACTGGCGACATACAGGCCCGCGCGACCATGCCCGGGGGAGACGGCGGACCGGAGCTGCTGATCATGACGAGCGAGATCCTGGCTAACAAGCTGGACACAGCGGCGGCATCGGCGATCGGCAGCAGCAGTAACGGCGGCGAGAGAGGCATCGAGACGTCTGCAGCGGATACAGCACACGCATCTTGTATATTAGCGGCAGATCCCTGCGCAAGATACACGGATCCCGATCTGAAGGACGTCTCGATCGTCGTGATGGACGAGGTGCACTACATCAACGATCCTTCTCGCGGCCATGTATGGGAGCGCGCCATAATGCGCCTCCCTCCCGAGACGCAGCTCGTCGCGTTATCCGCGACCTTAAACGACCCGGAGGGGTTCCGGGATTGGATGGCGCTCCGCCGGCCGACGCGCCTCGTTCAGAGGCATGATCGACACGTGCCGTTATATCTTGGAGTGTACGGCAAAATTGGCGACAAAAAGCACGTCGCGGCGATGGTTTTTCACGAGCTCTATTGCACCACGAGACCGGAGAGGGGATACGACGCGCGCCTTCACGACGCCGTGCTTTTTCCGCCGCGCCAAAGCACCGGCCAAAGCACCGGCCAAGGCACCGGCCAAGGCATCGGACAATGCACCAGTCGGAGCGCCGCGGGACGTTGGCAAAGCGACGTCGACGATCTGGTGAACGCGTTGGATCGCGACGGCCGTCTTCCCGCGATCGTGTTCACGATGAGCCGGGCCAATTGCGTAAAGGCCGCGCAATGCGTGAGTCGCGACCTGTTGCTGGGCCCCCGTCCACGTAAGCCCGCGCCCAGGGGGGCTTCTGGTTGCACGGATCTTTTAGAGGAGACTGCTTACCAGGCAGCCCTTCACGAGCACGAAACGGCTTCCCAGGAACTCCGGCGCAAACAGGGCGCCATGTTTTCCAGATACTTGGCGCCCTTTTTCAGGGGTCTCGAAGGCGGCGCGAGAGGCGATTCCGTGGCGGAGGCCCACTCTTACGTGCCGGGTTTCGAAGACCTCAAGGCGCTCCTCGACAGGGGCGTGGGGTTTCATCACGCGGGCATGCTCCCGGTCCTCCGCGAGTACGTCGAGCTCCTCTTTCAGGCGCGCCTATTGCGCGTCGTGTTCGCCACCGAGACGTTGGCGGTGGGCATTAACATGCCCGCCAAGACGGCGGTGCTCACCCAGGCGCACAAGCCCACGGGTACTCCAGGTAGTAGTCGTGCTCTGCGCACCGACGAGTTTTGGCAGATGGCGGGACGATCAGGGAGGCGCGGCATGGACGACAAGGGCTACGTCGTCTACTTTCCCTGCAGTTTTGACGACGCTCTGACGGGATCCCAAATGCGCGACGTCGTGCTCGGGCCGCTTCCCGCGGTGCGCTCACGCCTGCGCGTGACTCCCGCCTTTGTACTCCGTCAGTATCTCGCAGCCGGTCATCGGACCGGCGATTCAGACGGAGAAAGCAACCTACTCCGACGTTCCCTCCTGTACCGCGATTCCGTCAAACTCCACGCCGACATCACGCGTCGCCTGACTATGACTCGTGTGACGCAGGAGCCTGATGCTCCCTGTGGAACGCGTGTTAGCGTCCCACCGCCATCAATAGGAGAGGATGCCGAAGAGCAGGCGCGCGATGCGTTGGCGAGGCACGCCAAACTTACGGAGGCTTTGGCGGGTAAATGCGTCGATTTCGGTAGCTCGATCACCGTGAAGCTGACGCCCAAGCAGCGCAAGCAATATGCGCAAGAGATACGGGCGTTGGAATCGTGGTTAGCCGCGTCGGGAGGAAAAGAAGCCATCGAAAAACGGGTTAAGGAAACGGGCGAGCGGGAGCGCGACGAGCAACGCGCCGCGTCGGCTCTGCGCGAGATTCCGGGCGCGTGGCACGCCGGCAAGCTCTGGCTCCAGCGCGCAGGGTATTTGACAGACGATCCGTGGCCGCTTCCAACCCTTCTCGGAAAGGCGACCTCCGCGCTGTCCACCGACGCGCTCCCCTTCGTCAGGGCAAAGTGCGTGGTGGAGGGCTGGCTCGACGACGCGGACGCGACCGAGCTGCTGCCCTGGCTAGCGTGCTTCACCGAGCCCCTGCGCATCAGGAGAGACGCGACGGAAGAGATCTCCGAGCGACGCATGAAAGAAAACGGGATACGAACGCGGCTGTTGGATCGCGCGTACGAGCGCTGTCGGCAGCTGCGCGACGAGCTCGCCGGAGCGCACGCCGTGCACGAACAAGAAAATGCGGTGTACGAAGGCGGAGAAACCCGTCAGGATCCTTTTCTACGAACGCTTTCTAGCGCCCGGGACGATCTGGCACCCTTGGGCGGCGAAGATGGGAACGGAACGTTCGACACCGTGACGGGAGACGTGACGCGCCTTTGGATAACGAGCGGCGACTTGCGGGAGGTGTGCAAGTACGTCGAACCCGACCAAATAGGCGGGTTCGTGCGCTGTATCTTACGGGTTCTATCATTGGCGGAGGAAACGTGCACGATGCTGCTGGGCCTCGGCAAGTACGAGCTCCACGCGAGGCTCGCAGAGCGACACGCCCTGCTCCTGTCCGGCGTCGTGACCAACAAATCGCTGTACGTGTGTTCCGTACGGTAAATCATTACATGAGATGAGAGGGGAGGGGTCATCGCCCAGTTTCCATCCTGGAATCTCTGCCGACCGACCCACCGTCTCTTTTTACCCATTTTCAGACGACAGGGTTTTGTTTCCGTTGGGTGCGCAGACAGGAAAAGGACCGCTGCACCTCGTGTGCCGCTCGACGTGCACGAGTGCGTGCTGCCATTACGCGTCCAAGCCTCCGCGTGAAAAAGTCAGTCGTAGCGTTTAGGAAGGCAGTTTACATTATTTTCCAGTTCTGCGTTCGTTTTGAGGGTAGCAGCATCATGTTGCGTCGATTACCTGACGAACTGCTGAAAATCATTTACGATTTATTGAAAGATGACGAGAGCCGGAAGGATCTTCTGCGCGTCGACAAATCGACGTACCGCCTTTTTTGCACCACCTCATACACGATGACCGATGACGGAAGAGACTGTTTCAGAATCTTCCTGTGTATGTTTAGGGTTGGCTGAAACCGTATGTTTCACCGTATATGTACGGTACTGTTTGCACGGAAACCTCCAACATACGGCGTATATATACGGTTTCAGCCAACCCTATGAATGTTGAAAAACTGCCTGATCCGCACCATGGCGAGGTGAAATACGGGATCAGACATTCGAATGAATCCCATTTTTCAATGTTTTAGCGATACGGAGAAAGAATCATCGAGTAGACAAGCGCTCGCTGGACGCCATTGTTCCTATTTCGTTTGTGCACGTTCGGAGTCTCATTTTTTTTACCTCGTACATCATCAAAAACGCAACGCACGTACACGGAGGCTTTTAATTTATCCAGCTGCGTGTTGGATGAGTTTGAGAAACGGTCCGTGTAAATCGGGTGATGTGCGCGAAGAGACGGACGAAGAAACGCACACGCGCGTCGTCATCGACAGCCGGGATCGCAACACGCTGTTTTACCCCCGTCCTAACCGTTACGAAATCCCGCTCGCTTACGACGTGCGCGACGTGCACCAAGTCAAGCTAATTTTGGCCGTCATTCCTTTTACGGCGTATTTAATCCCCGAAAATAAGCGGTCGATTCCGTACGCCGTGTACGACAGCGACAAGGACGAGTGGAAGAGGCGGAGGGCGGAGCTCGAGGTCGGCAACTACTCTTCCGAGGAGTTGGCGACAGAGATAGAGCGCGCGATGAACGCGGATTTCGAGAAGGAGGAGGAGGGAGAGACCGATTTTTTCGAGGTTCTCTACAGCTCGCGCCAGGACAAGTACGAGTTTCGAGCCAAGCGTGAGTTCAGGTTGGACTGGAAAGGGCCCGAGGTGCCACACGGCGAAAACGGTCAGCTCACGAGGGCGTACGCTCCTGGATCCGTGGGACGCATTCTGGGGTTCGACCGAGTCGACGCCGAGTCGCGCGACGACGGAGAGGGCTCGAATCGCTCGCACTACGTTCGTGCGCCGTTTCGCAAAAACTTCGACCACCCGAAGTACGTCGTTATGCGCTTGGATGGGGCGGAAGCCAACGTCAGCCCTAACCCGGTGCTGGATCGCAGCTTCGCGCTCCTGGTCGAAAACAGGGCCAAGGACTATGATAACACCGCGATGCACACGTACGACCCTCCGGTATCGAGGTTCAACCGCGTCAGGGTGGCCTTTTTTGATCACGACGGGGAATTATACGACTTTCAAAACCACGACCACCGCCTAGAGCTCCTACTGGTGAGCAGGAAGCAGAAGAGGCTGTGTGCGGCTTGAATGGGCCTCTGTGTTTTTGCGCTGTTTCGATTGGTGCACTCGCTGTCAGAGGGGTGCAGGTTCCTGTAAAAAAAATCGCATTTGAAACATTTTTCGATCCTTCAACGCGGAGTTCAAAAAGACAGAACCATCGCTGTTCACTTTTCATTATCAGCGTCGTCGTCCGAATCCGGGTCGCTGGCCTTTCCGAGGCGCATCTCCCGCACCTCTTTTGCGTAATCGAGAGACTGCTCCCTGCTGTACTTATCGGCCACTACCGCTTTGAGCGCCCTGATCATCTTCTTGCGATCCCTGCCGTGATATTTCTCAAACTCGGCGTCGCTCTTAGGTTCGCCGATGGACATGCCAAAGTCCGTGATGACCAACTTACCGTCGTCATCGACGAGGATCTCGTGACGTGTCAGGTCCCGCTTACATATGCGGGCTCTCCTCAGAAAGGCGAGAATGCTCTCGGCCTGTTCGAGCGCGTTGCCGGGGATGGTTTCGTAATTGACGGGCTTGCCCCTGTTTCGGAACACGATCTTACCGTCCTCGCTAAAGTGCAGCACGCGCGGAAAATGGTGTTTGTCTTCCTTGGACGTATCGGGGTCCGTGAAAGCGTGAAGGCGACGGAGCACGTCCACCTCGTTTTTTGCCTCCTTTAAGGAGGTGGGCCACTTCAGGAAGTACTTGCCGCCGTCGTCCATGTAGTACCAGGCCGAAAACCCGATCTTGTTGACGCGGCGAAAACGTACCTGTTCCTCGGAATCGTCGAGGACGATCGTGAATTCGGACACGGGATCTTTCATAGATGCCATTTTACTCTAACCGACGAAAGGATTCTCGCATGTCGCGAAATTTTAATTTAATTTTTATCAAGGAAGAGTTCCGCGTTCGAGCTCTTCCGGAGACGGCGGTACGGGCGCATGTCCGCCCCTCGTCGTGGTCGTCCTATTTAGACGGGTTATCGTATCGGACGACCCCCTGCCGGTCCGATAATCCGCGACGTGGACGAAGCTTACGAGAGGGAGGACGTAAAACCGAAAGACCGCCGCGTAAGCCAGCACTACGCCCACGCGAAAAATGCAATACACGTGAGACCTTTCCAGGAGCGCTCGCGGGTCGTGATAGACAAACCCCCCGAGCGCTGACATTATCAGGCCGACAAACCCACCTATCACCAGAGCCATGGCCTCGTTCCGATCCAGTAGAGATCTGGACCGTCTCCCGTCGGGACCCGGACCCCAGGCTCCCGCTGCCCAGCAGGTCGCCCACCCTGTCGTTGCTCCTCATCTCGTAAATGGCGACGTCGAAGTTGGAAGAGGTGGCGCTCCCTATGATGGCGGTCACGGTGGTTCTGGAATAAATGTACCCGCCGCCATTCGTAGTCGATACAGAAAAAATCGAGGAATCACGCGTTTTCAACGCATTGCCCCATAGAGTATATGGACGTGTTCATGGATCCACTGGCACGACATTCTCGTGCGGGTGATGTTCGGAAAAAGAACGGATCTCAATGTCCCCAATCGAAAAGTGTTCGTGCCATCCCAGTAATGTAAGGATCACGACGTCGTCGAGTGGCGTTTTTCGGACAACCCTTGTCGACACCAAAAAAATTGAGAGGCTCATCGACGACAAAGACACGAACGCGAAACGTACACGAAATGAAAAAGTACGTGACATGCATCTCGGTGTGCGTGTGGGCAACTGGTGTAGCCTCTGTGATTTCATTACTGGATGTTTGTCTCACGGGGAACAATTCATGGCTATGGGGAATGGTGGCAGTTGCTGCGTTGGGCACGTCATGTGCGATCGTGCTCAGCTGTATCCGTATCTTTTGTCACGACTTGTGATCTTCACCTGTGTTTTTTCTCGAGAATGGACGTGTTCCATTCTCGAGTCTTCATGTATCCAGGACAAAAATCACGTGATTTTTCTGGGAATCGACAATATGAAAGACGCACGCTCGTATTGAAATCCCAGAAAAAATCAAGTTGACTTTTCGTCGTCGTCTGCAGTTGTCTGCGCGCGCCCTACCCGTCGCCGTGTCCCTGCAGCGCCAACAAGCGAACGGCTCCGGCATATAAGAAGATGCTCACTACTTATTTACCGCCTATCTGTTGCAGTATCAGGAATCGTCACATATCTTATGACCACTTCGCCACGAACTGCTCAAGGGACGGATGATGCTGCCATAGAAAACGCCGTACAAAACGATAAAAACATGTACAATGATTTGCATCAAAAACCACTTACTCCAATGGGGATTGTTGCGATTGAAGCTCTGAAGATTCTGCTGCGTCGCTTGTCAGATCTAAACCAAAGTGCCCTTGTTGAAGCACTGATTCGGCACGTTTACAGCTTGGCAACAAAGGGCGAGCAATTTCCCTTGACATTGTTGCACGCGAAAAACCCATCGAGCAAAATGTTGTGCAAGGCAATTCGTTCTGCTCCCAAATTTGATGACGACATACTAAATGTGGCAGCTGACACAATCAAGTATCATCACTCAAAAGTTTATGACTTCACACCTGATTACCTGCAAGACGGAGAATCACCATCTGAAGATGATAGTTCTCTGGCCGTCCCCTGCGGAGGAGGCAATGGAGCCCCGGGGGTATAGGGGGGCGCATCGTCGACGAGCTTTTACGATACCGCGGCGGCGATATGAGCGTGCAACTGAGAGGTTCGTTTCGAAAGCGCGGAGGCGCACTTGATGACCATCTTAGTGCTTGCTCCCTGTAAAAGGTGGACGGCGGCAACGTGTACTCCGTGAGCGGCTCGGGATTGTCGGGGCGGGAGAACGAAGCGTTGTGTGCGCGCGTGCGATGTGAGAGACCGCGTGTATATCATCGAAAAGGTGAACCCGTTTTATCCCGATCGATCACCGGAGTATCGTCTGTGCTTGGACCAAGAAGCCGCGGATGATTACAGGGAGGCGCACGCCAGGTGCGCGACGGAGCACGTGCCGATGAGAGCGCGCGTGGCGCGGCAGATAGACTTTTACGTGAAGGACGTCCACGCGTATCAGAGAAACGAAAGCGACGACCTCTACGTAAGGAGTGCATAAAGACGAACACGTACGAAAACAGGCCGCGCTGAAGGAGGCCGTCCAGCTGTTATAACTTTTTCGCCCTATTCTTCTCGTCTTTCCAAAAAGGCTCGCACTTTGAACACGCACGCTCCTATGCGGTGGTTTTCGAACACGTAGCTGCTGGGATGGGATAAACATGCCGCCATTTCATACATGGAGGCCAAATCTGTAAACATGTCCCCCATGCTGGGGTACACGTAAGCGTCGAGGTCGGAGTCGTAAAATCGGTCGTAGGCGAGGGTGGCCCCCACCTTGCCGAAAGGCCACACCTTATCGGCTTTCAAAATCAGCGAAGCCCGTAAGAGAGAAGCCGTAGATAATTGCGCGAACTCTCGCGTGTCCCGCACGTCCTCGATCCGGGAGGCATGCGCGACCAGGTTCACAAAAGGCCAGAACACGTCGCTGGCGTCGAATACGATGTCGTTGGGACGCCGATCGTTGAAGTCGGCCACGAACGAACCGGTCGACGACGACATCGACACTTCATGTTGTTTTAGTCCATAAGCATGGAGTTTTTCGGTTTATGTACTAGAGGAAAAACGACGAGCGACGTGATATCTGTCGCTGAATTACGCCGTCCTAGATAGCGTTCTCGTTTCCGCGGTGTAACATGCTACGTATACGCGTGCGGTATGCCTCCATGTGCTGCACGCCCATGTCCCTGTTGCACGTCTTGCACACCGGCATGAGGTTGTCGATGGTGTCCGGCCCCCCGAAAACCCTGGCGATCACGTGGCCGCACTCCATGTCGCGAAACCCCAGGTCGTTGTCGCACGCGTAGCAGGCGCCCACCATGCGCGTGGGGTCGTTCGTCTTGGCCCACACGCGCGCGCGCACCTCGTATGGGATGGGAGAGCGTTTAGGGTTGTATTTCGCGTGCACTCCATCAACGGAATTTTCATCCGCACGACCGATCGAAGATGTCGCGCAGTCCGGTCCTACGAGCAGCAGCGCCCAGCACGTAGCTACGTCCACCCTCGCGCCTACCTTGATGCGTTCAGCGCACACATCGAGCCATTCGAATCGACGAAACGCGCCGAGAAAACACGGTTCGATCGAGATACCGTTTTTGACGGCAAAAGTCTTCTTTCTCGGCCGTTTGTTAACAACGCACACGGGATCGGAAGGAGGATCGACGTCCATCCCTCCTTCCATTATACGCGGCTTACCTATTGCGGCAACTTTTTCCAAACAATCACGAAGCCTCTTTTTCATGACGGGATCGATATCGGCGACGTCGCGAACGTCATCATGGTCGCGCGAAGATAGGTCCGGCACGCTCGAAACGACGAGGGCCATGCTGTCGTTGAAATCTTTGACCGCGGCACACAAAAGCCCAACGTCACCTCCGCAAACATCGAACAGATCGTTCCGGTGGCCGAGCTCGGTCTTCAGTTGCTCCGTGCCGATATGCGGACATCTCGTCGTCGGTGCGCGCGACGAAACCGTCTTTCGTTTGTTTCCGTCTTCTTTTTTGATGTAAACGGAATAGTTGTGCGTTAACCATTCCAGGAACGGTCTCCCGAACGTCTGCCACGCGTCTTCGAGCTCCAAAGGATGCACGGGCATGTGTTGGTTAATGCGGTTGTAGTAAGCGAGAAGGTCCGCTCGATCGTTCACGGCGTAATGGACCACCGGAAGAACTACTCCTCCTACGGGAAACCCTCTGCCGGCCAACGCCTCGTACGCACGTATGCGGTGTTGACCGTCAATAACGTAGACTTTCCCCGCTAGAGCGGCTACGGTGATGCTCTGCAACAACGAAAAACAGCCCCGGCTCGAGTATTCGGCCTCTTGGTCGGCGACCATGCAATCGACGTGCCCCTCGTCGACTCCCCTCTGTATAGCCGGGAGAGTGAAGGTGAGAACCGTGTCGATCGTCTCCAGAGAAACGCGGTGCTTATCTGGATGTAACATGATAGCCGTATTTTTAACCGTATGATCAATTTATGACGGATCATTTTATACGCGGATACGTATCGTCACGCTCGAAAAAATTTGAAGCACGTTTACCAAAAAAAGGAGGGCGTGAGCGCTCAAACTCAATAAATAAAGACGCTACCCTCCTCATCCTCCTCCTCCTCCTCTATCGTCGTCGTTGACGATTGAAGATGCAACAAGCTCGTACTAGTCGCCCGCAAGTGGATGGCGACCACATGGAAGAAGACCACGAGGAAGAGCAGGAGCAGGATGTGCGAGAGGAAGGAGGAGATGACGACGAAGGGTGCGATTACGATGAGGAGGAGGAGGATGAGCTGAGGAAGATCGAAGAAGAAACGCTCCTTCTCATGCAAGCACAACAGGAGCTGACACAAAGGAAGCAAATGTTCTCAGGCCAAAACGCCATCGACAACCAATTCTCATTGGATAACGTCATCGAACAGACCCACGAGATCGAGAAGCAGCAGAGGATGTTGGAGAAGCGCCTTTCAAAGCTGAAACACAAGTCACCACTGGCGCCGCCTACGTCGTCCAAAGCGACACGCACAGAATCCGCCGTGCCCAGAGGCTCCAGAGTAGCAGTAGCCGTCACTACGGGGGGTCGAGGACGAGGACATCACCACCCACGCTCATCGAAAAATAAGGCAAGAGTCCCGCCTCCCAGAGGAGGCGTCACGAAGAATCACCGTAAAAGTGAAGGCACCCACAATGGTCAACACG
>LKMJ01003616.1_pt1 | contig 14421 bp, 16 predicted proteins | sample 643391 | NCBI WGS metagenome assembly LKMJ01 (sample SAMN04112250, study PRJNA286221) | soda lake metagenome | biome: soda lake; feature: Kulunda Steppe; material: water; isolation source: sample PL-Br10 brine of Picturesque Lake | place: Russia: Kulunda steppe | collected 2010-07
CCGCGTCATGCGGAAGGATCACTCGCCGAGATCGACGTCGTAATCGTCCTCGAGCATGCGCACCACGCGCTCGCGCACATCGTCGCTGATCGTGGTGCCGGCGTCGAAGAGCGCCATCGCGGCATCGTCCGTGACCTGCTCATAGGCGCCGAGCACATCCTCCACGGAGTCCTGGTAATCCGGGTCCTCGAAGATGTCGCGGAAGGCCTGCCGGTATGCCTCGACGATCTCCTCGTCGGTGCCTTCGGGCAGGAAGACCATCTTCTGCGCGGCGAACCCGGCGATGTTGAAGGCGCGGTAGGCGTCATAGGCGTCGCCCTCGGGCGGCTCGCCATGCATCATCTCGTAGACTTCCTCGAGCGTGGGCAGATCCGGGAAGGTCGGATCGCGCTGCATCTCGCCGTCCTCGTCGAGCACGCCCCAGGTGAAGAGCGGCACCGCCTCGCCAGCTTCCACCATCGGTTCGACATTGGCGAGATAGGCCGAGGAGGTCTGGTAGTCGATATTGGTCTCGCCGCGCTCGAAGGCCACGCGCCCGTCGCCGCGCCCGCTGAAGCCGAAGACGTAATTGACGTCGAGGCCCAGCAGATCGAAGCCCAGCATCGGCACCAGATCGAGCGAGGTCGCGCCCTGGCTGGCATAGGTCAGCTGGATTTCCTGCAGTGCCTCGATGTCCTCGACCGATTCGACGCCGGTATCGGGCGTGGTGTAGACGACGCCGCCGGTGGGCGCGACCATCACCACCTCCCAGTCCTGGTATTCATACTGCACCCGCGGATCGTTGAGCAGATAGGGAAACTGCGTCGATCCCGAGGTGCCGAGAATCGTCAACCCGTCGGGCTGGGCGCGCTGCGTGAACAGGTTGGTGCCGCGCGTCGAGCCGCCGCCGGATTCGTTGACGACGACGACATCGGGGTTGCCGGGCAGATGCTCGGACATGAACGGCGCGTTGAAGCGCGCCCAGGTATCGGAGCCGCCACCTGTGCCGAAGGGGATGATCCATTCGATCGTCTCGCCCTCGAAGGAAACCTCGGCCTTTGCCGGCGCCGCGAACGCCATGCCGGCCGCCGCGAGCGCCGCACTGCCGAGATAAGCCGCACGTCTGGATGTCATGATCTTTCCTCCCCTTAGCCCGCCCGACGCCATCATTGCGATGGTCAGGATCGGGACAAGTCGCGTAAATGAAACACAACTGTTTCACAATGTCACAGGTCGGCGCAAGCCCGCCGGCGCCGCGCAACCGCGCTGATCATTGGAGCGTCGCCCCGATGCGGCCGAGGCATTGCGCAAAGGGCGCGTCGCGTGCCACCCGCGGCGCTGCGCAGGATGGCGCCGCGGCGTCCGAGCTCCATCTTTGTTGCGACGGCCGGTTGCACTTGCATCGGTCGTGGTGAAAGCTCTCCGGGCCAGGGCGCACTGCAGGCAGGGAGACAGCGACGATGACGATGACGAGGATTGTGGGCCTTGCGGGCTGCGTCGCGGCGAGCCTCGCCGCATCCGGCGCCGCCGCGCAGGAGCGTGAATTCCGCCTCGGGCTGATCACGCCGCCCGCGCATGTCTGGAACCAGGAGGTCGAGGCGCTCGACGAGACGCTGCAGGAGATGTCCGATGGCCGCCTCAGCGTCGCGCCCTTTCCCTCCGGACAGCTCGGCAGCGAGGGCGACATGGTCCAGCAGTTGCAGACCGGCGCGCTCGACATGGCCTGGCTGACCACCGCCGAGATGACCGAGCGGGTCCCCGACATCGCCGCGCTGCACGCGCCCTTCCTCGTGGACGATATCGACGAGGCCGCCGCGGTGCTAAGCAGCGACGTGGCGCGCGAGATGCTCGAGGAGCTGCCCGGCGCCACCGGCACGGTGGGCATCTGCTACGCGATGACGGGCATGCGCCAGCTCATGACTCGCAACGAGATCGACGCGGTCGAGGATCTCGATGGCATGCGCTTTCGAATCACGCCCGCGCCCGCGATCCGCTCCTTCTTCGAGATGCTCGGCGCAGCACCCGCGCCGATGCCGCTCACCCAGGTCTATGACGCGCTCGCCAACCGGCAGATCGACGCCATCGACATGGATTTCGAGTCGATAATCAACTTTCGCTACTACGAGCACGCGCCCCACATGATGGTGACCAACCACCACATGTTCGGCATGGTCGCGCTCGTCTCGGCGCGGGTCTGGAACGAGCTCTCGGAGGACGACCGCGCCATGATCGAGGAGGCGACGCAGATGCATTGCGACAGCACCATCGACCGCTTCGTCGCGGAGGAGGACGACAAGCTCGCCACCCTGCACGAGGCCGAGGGGCTGACCATCACGGAGGATGTCGGCCCCGAGTTCTTCGGCGATATCGTCGAGCGCTGGGACGCCGAATGGGCGGAGGTGACGCCCTATGTCGGCTACCTGCGCGAATACGTCGCCGATCTGCGCGACTGAGACCTGCAAGAGGGGCCGCCATGCCCATCGCCCGCCTGCTGCGCAGGGTGTCGGAGGTGTTGATGACGATCGACCGGTGGCTGATGACGCTGCTGGTCGCGGTGCTCGCGGTTCTGGTGCTGTTCAATGCCGGGGCGCGGGCGGTGGGCTACACGCTGGCCTGGGCTGATGAACTGGCGACGCGCTCGATGATCCTCGCGGCGTTTCTGGGGGCAGCGCTTTTGTTTCGGATGCGCCGCGACCCGTCGGTGCAGATCCTGCAGGATTTCGTGCCCTCGGAGGTCGCGCGGGCCCTGCGCATGGCCGCATCGTTCGCGGGGCTCGTCTTCGCGGGCGCGCTGCTGTGGCTATGCTGGCGCTGGTTCGACCCGCTGGCCTTCGCCGCGGCAGGGTTCGATGTGCGCGAATTCCAGATGGCGACGGGCAACTTCATCTATTCCGACACCACGCCGGTGATGGGGCTTCCGGCGGCGCTATTCTATGTCGTGGTGCCCTGGTTCGCCTTCACAATGACGGTGCATGCGCTCGCGAGTCTGGCCGAGGATGCGGGCCTGCTGCCCGACCGTGCGGCGGATGGGGACGTGGAGTTGCGCCAGTGACGGCGCCGGTGTTTCTCCTCCTTCTGCTTGTCGGGGCGCCGATCGGCCTCGTGCTCTTGCTCGCCGCGATGCTCTTCATCTTCGAGACCGGCAACCTCATCCTGCTGGAGAGCTTCCCGCGCCGGCTGTTTTCCAGCCTCGACAATTCCGGCCTCGTGGCGATCCCGCTCTTCATCCTGATCGGCGAGGTGATGAACTCCGCGGGCATCACCACGCGGCTGGTGCGGCTCGCGGCGGCCTTCGTGGGCGCGGTGCGCGGCGGGCTTGCGCATGTGAACCTGCTGGCCAACATGTTCGTTGCCTCGATCCTCGGCTCGGCGACGGCGCAGATCGCGATGATGAGCCAGGTCATGGTCCCCGAGATGGAGCGCGCGGGCTATGACCGCGGCTATGCCGCCGGGATCACCGCCTATGGCGGGCTGCTCGGCCCGATCATCCCGCCCTCGATCGTCTTCGTGGTCTACGCGGTGCTTGCCCAGGTCGCGGTGAGCGACATGCTGGTCGCCGGGATCATTCCGGGGCTGATGCTGACGGGGCTGTTTCTGCTGACGGTGGCGATACTGGGGGCGTGGCAGGGCTTTCCGCGCGGCGAGCGGCTCGGCTGGGCGGCGCGGCTCGGGGCATTGCGCGCGGCGCTGCCGATGCTGCTCATCCCTGTGGTGATCGTGGGCACGATCCTGGCCGGGTTCGGCTCGCCCACCGAGGCCGCCGCGCTCGGCGCGCTGGTGTCGGTCCTGATCGGGCTGTTCTACACGCGCACGCTGCGGCTGCGCGATTTTCCGGCGATCCTGATGCGCTCGGGGCTCAATTCGGCGCTGGTGCTGTTTCTGGTGGCGGCGGCGGGGGTGTTTTCCTGGGTGCTGACCTTCGCGCAGGTGCCGCAGGCGGCGGCGCGCTGGATCCAGGAGATCGCAACGACGCCGATGGCCTTCATGCTGCTTGTGCTGGTGGCGCTTCTGATCGTGGGCACGGTGATCGACGGCATCCCGGGACTGATCATGACGGTGCCGATCCTGCTGCCCATCGCGACCGATGTCTACGGTATCCACCCGGTGCATTTCGGCGTGGTGGTGTCGATCAACCTGATCCTGGGGCTGCTGTCGCCGCCGGTCGGCATCGGGCTGCATGTCGCGGCGAGTGTGACGGGCACCAACGCGCTGCGGGTGTTCTGGGCGACGCTGCCCTTCTTCTTCGTCAGCGTGGTGGTGCTCATCCTGCTCGCGCTGGTGCCGCAGCTGAGCATGGCGTTCCTTTAGGGGTCAGCGCAGGGTGACGGTGACGGGCGCGTCGAGCCAGTGCTCCTCGAGATTGGCGCCCGGCCCGATGCGGTCGATCACCGCGAAGAGCCCCGGCGCGTGCAGCGGCGCGAGCACCCCGTGCCAGACCCCGCGCAGGTAGTTCACCCCCTGGCCCGGCCTTGCGACGAAGGCGTGCGGCGCGCCGGGCGCACCGCCCGCATCGGGCGCGACGAAGACGAGAAAGGGATGCTCGCTCATCGGGATGAAGGCCTGCGTTCCCTCTGGGTGACGCTCGAGCATGTCGAGCGCGTAGGGCAGGGCGCGCGGCGCGGCGCGAAAGATCGACACCCCCGCGCGCCCGTCGCCGAAATCGAGCCGCGCGCGGTCATGAAAGCGCCCGCAGCGGCCCTGGTTGATGATCCGGTCCGCCTCGCCCGCGGCCTCAAGCACGTCGCCGAAGGGCGCGAAGGCGGCCGCCTCCAGCGGCGCGGCGCGGATCATCGCAGCACCGGGTGGCGGTTGACGTCCTTGTAGAGCAGGTAGCGAAACGGCCCCGGCCCGGCCGCATAGCACGCCTGCGGGCAGAAGGCGCGCAGCCACATGTAATCCCCCGCCTCGACCTCGACCCAGTCGCGGTTGAGCCGGTACACCCCCTTGCCGTCGAGCACGAACAGCCCGTGCTCCATCACATGCGTCTCCTCGAAGGGGATCGTGCCGCCGGGCTGGAAGGTGACGATGTTGACATGCATGTCATGGGCGAGGTCATCGGGATCGACGAAGCGCGTCGTCTCCCAGCGGCCTTCCGTGTCCGGCATCGCGACGGTGGTGGCGGCGTCCTCGTGCGTGACGAAGGGCGCCGGCGCCGCGATTCCCGGCGCCGCTTCGTAGCGCTTGCGCAGCCAGTGAAAGCGCAGCGTCCCGCCTGCCTCCAGCGTCCAGCCGCAGCCCGGCGGCAGGTAGGCGTAGCTGCCCGGCCCCAGCGCGTGCTCGGTACCTTCCAGGCGCAGCACCCCGTCGCCGCCGGTGACATAGAGCACGCCCTGCGCCGCCGGGTCGGGCTCGGCCGCGTCGCTGCCGCCGCCCGCCGCGACTTCCATGAGGTAATGCGCGAAGCTCTCGGCAAACCCCGAAAGCGGGCGCGCGAGGATCCAGGCGCGGGTGCCGCGCCAGCCGGGCAGGTTCGAGGTGACGATATCCGTCATCACCCCGCGCGGGATCACGGCATAGGCCTCGGTGAAGACGGCGCGGCTGGTATGCAGCGCGCTTTGCGGCGGCAGGCCGCCCGGGGTCGTCATGGCAGCATGTCCTTCAAACGCAGCTCGGCGATGCGCTCGACCTGGCGGCAGGCCTCGTCGAATTCGGCGGCGCGGTCATTGTCGAGCCGGCGCTGCATCGCGGCCATGATCCCCGGCTTGTCATGATCGCGTACAGCGATGATGAAGGGGAAGCCGTGACGCTCGACATAGGCAGCGTTGAGACCCGCGAAGGTCTCGCGCTCATCGTCGGTGAGCGCGTCGAGCCCGGCGCTGGCTTGCTCGCGTGTGGACTCCGCCGTCAGCCGAGCGGCGGCGGCGAGCTTGCCGGCGAGGTCGGGATGCGCCGTGAGCACGCCGAGGCGTTCGTCCTGGGCGGCGCTGCGAAACACCCGCGCAAGCGCGTTGTGCAGCCCCGCCGCGCTGTCATGGGCGGGTCCGAGCTCGAGGTCAAAGGCCCGCTCGGCGATCCATGGCGAGTGCTCGAAGATCCCGCCGAAGACTTCGACGAACCGCGCTCGGTCCATTTCGCTTGGGCGCTCGCGGTGCGCGGGCGGATGCGTGGCTGCCCAATGCGCCGCGATGTCGCCGCGCCGCGCGAACCATACCCCCTCATGCGCCTGCGCATACTCCAGGAATCGCTTGAGCCCCATCAGCCGGCCGGGCCGCCCCGCGAGCCGGCAATGCAGCCCCACGCTCATCATCTTCGCCGCCCCGGCGTTGCCCTCGGCATAAAGGCAATCGAAACTGTCCTTGAGGTACTCGAAGAACTGCGCGCCGGAGTTGAAGCCCTGCGCGGTGGCAAAGCGCATGTCGTTGGCGTCCAAGGAGTAGGGCAGGATGAGCTGATCGCGCCCGCCGAGCCGCATCCAGTGCGGCAGATCGTCGTCATACGCGTCCGAAATCCAGTCGAAGCGCCCGAGCTCCGCCGCCAGCGGCACCGAGTTCATCGAGGCGCGCCCGGTATACCAGCCGCGCGGCGGCGCGCCGGTGACCGCGCCGTGCAGCTGGATCGCCTCCGCGATCTGCGCGCGCTCCTCGGCCTCCGGCATGTCCTTGTGCTCGATCCATTTCAGCCCGTGGCTCGCGATCTCCCAGCCCGCATCGGCCATCGCGCGTGTCTGTTCGGGCCCGCGCGCGAGCGCGGTGGCCACCGCGAAGACGGTGACGGGGATCCCGAGTTCTTCGAACAGCCGGTGCAGCCGCCAGAACCCGGCGCGCGCGCCGTATTCGTACATCGACTCCATGTTCCAGTGCCGCTGCCCCGGCCAGGGCTCGGCACCGACGATCTCCGACAGGAACGCCTCCGAGCTCGCGTCGCCGTGCAGCAGGCAGCGCTCGCCCCCCTCCTCGTAGTTGAGCACGACGGAGACGGCGATCTTCGCGCCGCCGGGCCAGGCGGCGTCGGGCGGGGTGGGGCCGTGGCCCCGCATGTCGCGCGGATATCGGGTCATGGCGCTCCTTTCCGTGGCCTGACTATCGCATTCATGCGCCGGGATTTGCAAAAAAATGCGAAAGGTCTTACGCCGGAGACGGATCATGACGGAGGCGACGATGGGCGAGGGGTTCCTGACCACGCATGTGCTCGACACGGCACGCGGCATCCCGGCGCGCGGGCTTCGCATCGAGCTCTACCGCATCGATGGCGCGTCGCGCGATCTGCTCGCCACCCGCGTAACCAACGAGGACGGGCGCACGGACCGCCCCATCCTGCCCGCCGTGGATTTCGCGCCCGGCAACTATGAGCTGGTGTTCCACGCCGGCGACTACCTCGACGCGGCGGGTGCCCCGCAGGAGACGCCGCGCTTCCTCGATGTGATCCCGATACGCTTCGGCATCTCGGACGCTGACAGCCACTATCACGTGCCGCTGCTGCTCTCGCCCTTCGCCTACGCGACCTATCGCGGCAGCTGAAGCCCCTCGGTCTGGCGCGCCATCTCGGCGCGGCAGCGCGCGATCATGAAATCGCTAAACAGCCGCGTCTTGGGGTCGCTGAGCCGGCGATGCGGCGTCAGGCAGGCCAGCCGCACCGGCAGCGGCGGCGTGGCCCGCGCCACCGGCACGAGCGCGCCGGAGCGCAGATGCTCGGCCACCTCAAAGACCGGCTTGAGCACCACCCCGCGCCCTTCGAGGGCCCAGGCCGTGAGGACATCGCCGTCATCGGACTCGAATGGCCCCGAAATGTTGAATTTCTGCAATCCATCAGGTGTCTGAAGCGTCCATTGGAACTCCTTGGCGCCCGGAAAGCGCAGATTAAGACAATCATGCGCATCGCGGATAAGTGCTGCGCCATCCGTCGGATGGCCCCGCCGCGCGATATAGTCGGGCGCCGCGCACAGAAGCCGCGGGCATTCCGCCACCACCCGCATCTTGAGCGCGCTGTCATCGAGCGGGCCGAGATGAAACGCCACGTCGAGCCCCTCGCCGGTCACGTCGATGCCCCGGTCCGACAGGCGCAGCCTCACATCGATGCCCGGATTCGCGTCCTTGAAGGCGGGCACATGCGGCGCGATGAAGCGCCGCCCGACCCCGAGTGGGGCGGCCACGAAGATCGTGCCCTTCGGCGTGCGCGTGACATCGACGACCGCGGCCTCGGCGGCCTCGATCGCCTCGAGCACCCGCAGCGCGCCGTCATAGAATATGCGCCCGCTTTGCGTGGGATGCAGCGAGCGCGTGGTGCGGTTGAACAGCCGCACGCCGAGATGCTTCTCGAGCTCGGCGATGCGCGACGAGGCCACCGCCGGCGAGGTGCGCTGATCGCGCGCCGCCGCGCTCATGCTGCCGAGCTCATAGACCCGGACGAACATCCTCAGATTTCTGACATAGGCCATGCGGATTGTCCGGCGGAATTTGAAAGTCCTCTGCGATTGCGTGCATTATCAGAAAGCCCGGCCATGTTATAGCGGCCGCGCAAACACGGAGCCGCCTCATGTACGACCTCGCCGTTCTCGGAGAATGGGCCGAATTCGCCCTGCGCTGGCTGCATGTGATCACCGCGATCGCCTGGATCGGGTCGAGCTTCTATTTCATCGCGCTCGATCTGGGGCTGCGCCGCGCGCCGGACATGCCCGAGGGCGTGCATGGCGAGGAATGGCAGGTCCATGGCGGGGGTTTCTACCATATCCAGAAATACCTCGTCGCGCCCGAGCGGCTGCCCGAGCACCTGACCTGGTTCAAATGGGAGAGCTACGCGACCTGGATGTCGGGCTTCGCGCTCTTGGTGGTGATGTATTACTGGGGTGCGGAGTTCTACCTGATCGATCCGAACACCGCCGATCTCGCGATCTGGCAGGCGATCGGGATCTCGGCGGGCTCGCTCGTGCTGGGGTGGTATTTCTATGACTGGCTGTGCCGCACCCGGCTCGGCGAGAGCGCGACCGGGCTGATGCTGGTGCTGTTCGGGTTCCTGGTGTTCATGTCATGGGCCTATGCGCAGCTCTTCACGGGGCGCGCGGCGCTGTTGCACACCGGGGCGCTGACGGCGACGATCATGTCGGCCAACGTGTTCCTGACGATCATCCCGAACCAGAAGATCGTCGTCGCCGATCTCAAGGCCGGGCGCACCCCCGACGCGATCTATGGCAAGATCGCCAAGCAGCGCTCGACCCACAACAACTACCTCACCCTGCCGGTGATCTTCCTGATGCTGTCGAATCACTACCCGCTCGCCACCGAGACGGAGTGGAACTGGGTGATCGCCAGTCTCGTCTTCCTGACCGGGGTGACGATCCGGCACTACTTCAACTCGATGCATGCCGGCACGGGCAAGCCGCACTGGACCTGGGCGGTGACGGTGATGCTGTTCATCGTGATCGCCTGGCTGTCCACAGAGCCCGGCGCGCCGGGGCGCGCGGATGCGGCCGCCGAGCTGCGCGGATCGGCGCTGCGGCTGGCCGAGGCGGACGGATTTTCCGAGGTTCATGATATCGTGCAGGGCCGCTGCGCGATGTGCCACGCGGCCGAGCCGGTCTGGCCGGGGCTGCACTGGGCGCCGAAGGGGGTGCGCTTCGAGACCGAGGCCGACACGGCGGGCCATGCGCGCGGCATCTACACGCAGTCGGGGCTGAGCCACGCCATGCCGCCGGGCGGCACGGTCGAGCTGCCCGAGGATGATCGCGCCGCGATACGCGACTGGTATCGCGGCGCGTCGGGGTCGTGATCACTCTGCGATGACGCAGTCGGCGATCTGCGCGGCCATCTGCGTCATCAGCTCGCCATAGAGACCGGGGCCGTAATCGAGCATCATGCCCGCCGGGTCGAGATCGGCGCCGACGCGCACATCGGTGCCCTCGACGACGACATCGACATAGCGCGAGCTGTGATTGACCTCGGGGAACACGCACACAGCGCCGGCATCTTCGAGCATCGCCTGAAGCTCGCTGATGCGCTCGGCCCCCGGTGCGGCGGCATCGCCGAGCGCGATGGTGCCGGCCACGTTCACGCCGAACTGCTCGGACAGGTAGCCATAGGCGTCGTGGAACATGATCAGCGGCGCATCGCCCACCGGCTCCAGCGTCGCGGTCACGTCGTCGGCGATCGCGTCGATCTCGGCGCGCGCGGCCTCGGCATTGGCGGAGTAGGTGTCGGCGTTGTCAGGGTCGTGCTCGGCGAGCCGCTCGGCGATCACGTCGACCCAGATCTGCGCATTGCCCGTGTTCATCCAGGCATGCGGATCGGTGCCGTCATGGGCATGGTCGTGGTCGTCGTGCCCGTGGTCATCATGCCCGTGATCGTCGTCGTGGCCGTGCTCATCGTCGTGGCCATGCCCGTGATCGTCGTCATGGCCATGGTCATCATCGTGATCATGCCCGTGATCGTCGTCGTGCCCATGGTCATCATCGTGATCATGCCCGTGGTTGTTGTCATGGCCGTGGTCATCGTCGTGATCATGCCCTTGGTCGTCATCATGGCTATGCTCATCGTCATGATCGTGGTCATGGTCGTGGCCGTGCTGGAAGTCCTGCAGATGCAGGCCGTCGACCTCGATCAGCGTGACGACCTCGCCGCCGCCCTCGATCCCGTCGATGGCGCGCTGCATCCACGGGGTAAAATCGGGGCCCACCCAGAAGACGAGATCCGCATCGGCGAGCGCCTGCGCCTGCGCCGGGCGCAGCTGGAAGCTGTGCGGATCGCCCCCCTGGTCGAGCAGGACATCCGGCGTGCCCAGATCCCCCATCACCTTCGCGACGAGCGACTGCACCACCGGCGTTCCGGTCACGACGGAGGGCGGTTCGGCGAGGGCGGGCGCGGCGGCACTGGCGAGCAGGAAAGTCATGGTATAACGCATGCGGGACTCCTTCGGTTGCGACACTGCCGGGGGTCATCTATGTAATGAGATAACATGTCAAGCAAGATGCCGATGCCCGACCACAATTCGCCCGAGATCGCCTTCGTCGAGCATGACCATGCCGGCTGCGCCGCTGATGTGATGGCGCGGGCCGAAGCGCTTGCGGCGCGCGCAGGGTTGCGGATGACCCCGGTGCGCCGCCGCGTGCTCGAGATCCTGCTCGAGGCGCACCACGCGCTCGGGGCCTATGACGTGCTCGACCGGCTGGCCGCCGAGGGCCATGCACGCCAGCCCCCCGTGGCCTATCGCGCGCTCGAGTTCCTTGTCGCCAACGGCCTCGCGCACCGGGTCGAGCGACTCAACGCCTTTACCGCCTGCATGCACCCCGACGCCCCGCACAGCCCGGTTTTGCTGATCTGTCGCGACTGCAACGGCGTGGCCGAGGCGCCGGCGGAGTCGGTGCGCGCGGCGATCGGGGCAACCGCCGCGCAGGCCGGCTTCGAGATCGAGCGCACCAGCGTCGAGGCGATCGGCCGCTGCCCGGCCTGCCGCGAGCGCTCATGACGCTGATCGCGGCGGAAAACCTCTCGGCCAGCTTCGGCGGTCCGCCGGTGCTGCGCGATGTCGATTTCGCCATCGCGCCCGGCGAAATCGTCACGATCGTGGGCCCCAACGGCTCGGGCAAGTCGGTGCTCCTGCGGCTGCTTCTCGGCATCCTGGCGCCGTCGCAGGGGCGGGTGCGGCGCAAGCGGGGGCTGCAGGTCGGCTATGTGCCGCAGCGGCTGCATATCGACGCGGCGCTGCCGATGCCGGTGCGCCGGTTTCTCAGCCTGCCCCGGCGGCGTTCGCGCGCCGAGATCGCGCAGGTGCTCGATCGGGTCGGGGTGCCCCATGTCGTCGATCAGCAGATGACGACGCTGTCGGGCGGACAGTTCCAGCGCGTGCTGCTGGCCCGCGCGCTGCTGTCCGAGCCCGAGATCCTGGTGCTCGACGAGGCCGCGCAGGGGCTCGATCAGCCCGGCATCGCGGCCTTCTACCGGCTCATCGACGCGGTGCATCGCGAGCTGGGCTGCGCGGTGCTGTCGGTCAGCCACGATCTGCATGTGGTGATGTCGGCCTCGGACCGGGTGATCTGCCTGAACGGCCATATCTGCTGTCAGGGCGCGCCGAGCGTCGTGTCCTCGGCGCCCGAATACCGCGCGCTGTTCGGCATCGGCACCGAGGGTGCGCTCGCACTCTATCAGCACAGTCACGATCACGGCCATGACGGGGCGCGCGATGCTGGATGACTTCTTCACGCGCGCGCTGCTCGCCGGGGTCGCGGTGGCGGCGGCGACGGGGCCGCTGGGCTGTTTCGTGGTGTGGCGGCGCATGGCCTATTTCGGCGACGCCACGGCGCATGCCGCGATCCTCGGAGTGGCGCTGTCGCTGGCCTTCGCCTGGTCGATCTATGTCGGAACGCTGCTGGTGGCGTTTACTATGGCGCTGCTGGTCTCGACGCTGGTGGGGCGCGGCTGGGCGATCGACACGACGCTGGGGGTGCTGGCACATTCCGGGCTCGCACTGGGGCTCGTGGCGGTGTCGTTCCTGCCCAATGTGCGGGTGGACCTGTCGGCCTATCTGTTCGGGGACATCCTCGCCGTGGCGCGGTTCGATCTCGCCGTGATAGCGGGGGGTGCGTTGCTGGTGGTGGCACTGCTGGCCTGGCGCTGGCAGCGGTTGCTGACGGCGACTGTGAGCGAGGATCTCGCCCATACCGCCGGCATCGATCCGGCGCGCGAGCGGCTGGTTCTGACCGTGGCGCTCGCGGTGGTGGTGGCGGTCGCGCTCAAGGTGGTGGGGGTGCTGCTGATCGCGGCGATGCTGATCATCCCGGCGGCCACGGCGCGCAACTTCGCCCGCGCGCCCGAGATCATGGCCGTCCTCGCCGCGCTGATCGGCGCGGGCGCGGTGATCGGCGGGCTGCACGCCTCGCTGATCTGGGACACCCCGGCGGGCCCCAGCATCGTCTCCCTCGCCGCCGCGGTCTTCGCCGCGACCGTGATCGGCACAAGCCTGTGGCGCAGCGTCGCGGCGCTGCGGCGCTGATCGGCGCGGCGCTGGATCTGGTCAGCCGGGACCTGCTGCGTTATCTGCGGGGGAGAAACAGGAGGACGTTCAATGCCCGAAATCGCGCAGAAATCCCCTTATGCTGTAGAGGTCGAGGCCGGTAAACGCTATATGTGGTGTGCCTGCGGACGCAGCGCCAGCCAACCCTTCTGCGACGGATCGCACAAGGGGACCGGCGACGCGCCGCTGCCCTTTGCGCCCGAAGAAAGCGGCACGGCCTATTTCTGCGGCTGCAAGCACAGCGCCGCGCGTCCGCTATGCGACGGGACGCACGAGAAGCTGTGATCCCGGCCGAGGCGCTGACGCTGCCGGGGGTGCCGGCGGTGACGGTGGCGCTGCGCCGCTCGGCGCGGGCGCGGCGGATGTCCCTGCGGGTCTCGGGGATCGACGGGCGCGTGACGCTGTCGCTGCCGCGCTCGGTGGCGCGCAGCGAGGCGATGGCCTTCCTGCGCGCGCGCGAGGACTGGCTGCGGCGTCATCTCGCGGCGGTGCCGGAGCCGACGGTGGTGGCACCGGGGGTGGCGCTGCCGGTGCAGGGGCTGGTGCATCGCGTGACCGCCGCGCCGGTGCGTCACGTCACGGCCGAGGGCGGGCAACTCCTCGTGCCCGGGGATGCGCCGACAGGGCCGAGGGTCGCGGCCTGGCTGCGCGGGCGGGCGCGCGAATGCCTGTCGGCGGCGATCGCAGCGCACGCAGAGGTGCTGGGGCGCGCGCCGGGGCGCATCACCCTGCGCGATACGCGCTCGCGCTGGGGGTCCTGCACGGCGGCGGGCAATCTGAATTTCTCCTGGCGGCTGGTGATGGCGCCACCGGAGATCCTGGATTACGTCGCCGCGCATGAGGTCGCGCATCTCGTGCAGATGAATCACTCGCGCGCCTTCTGGGCCGAAGTGGCCCGGCTCTGCCCCGACCACCGCGCGCGCGCGCGGTGGCTGCGCGCCAACGGGGCGGCGCTGCATCGCTGGCGATTCGAGGCATGCTGACGCCGCGCGCCGATAGCGGCGCGGCGCATGAGCGGGTCTACAGGTCGTTACGCAGCCGCATCATGCATGGCGAGCTCGCCCCCGGGCAGCCCCTGACCCTGCGCGGGCTGGGGCGCGAATTCGGCGTCAGCATGACGCCGGCGCGCGAGGCGGTGCGCCGGCTCGTGGCCGAAGGCGCGCTGACGCTGTCATCCTCCGGGCGGGTGACAACCTCGGAGCCGGGCGCGGAACGGGTGGAGGAGCTTGCCGCGATCCGGGCGCTGCTCGAGCCCGAACTCGGCGCGCGCGCGCTGCCGCGGGCGCATCCCGCGCTCATCGATCGGATGCAGACGATCACCGGACAGAACGCCGAGGCCATCGACCGGCGCGACGCGGTCGCCTATATGCGCACAAATCTCGAATTTCACCGCACTCTGTATCTGCGCGCGCAGGCGCCGGCGATGCTGGCAATGGCGGAGACGGTGTGGCTGCAGCTCGGCCCGACGATGCGGATGCTTCATGCGCGCGCGGTGCGCGCCGG
>LKMJ01003617.1_pt1 | contig 14417 bp, 17 predicted proteins | sample 643391 | NCBI WGS metagenome assembly LKMJ01 (sample SAMN04112250, study PRJNA286221) | soda lake metagenome | biome: soda lake; feature: Kulunda Steppe; material: water; isolation source: sample PL-Br10 brine of Picturesque Lake | place: Russia: Kulunda steppe | collected 2010-07
CCCGCGGCCGTCGTCGGCGCGTCGATGCTCTCGAGGGCCCTGCGGATCTCCCGCCAGATACCCCGGTCGCCGCCGTGGAGGTACGCGGTCATGATCGCGCCGACGCCGACCTGGTGGCCGTGTAAGGCCGCCCCCGGGGCGAGCGTATCGAGCTGGTGAGAAAAGAGGTGCTCGGCGCCGCTGGCCGGCCGGGAGGAGCCCGCGATCGACATCGCCACCCCCGAGGAGACGAGCGCCTTGGTGACGATCCAGGCGGACTCCTCGAGTCCCGGCCGGATGAGGTCGGCGTTGTCGACGAGGATCTCGGCGGTCATCTCCGAGAGCGCGGCGGCGTACTCGGAGTACTCGGCGTCTTTCAGCCGGTGGGCGAGCCGCCAGTCCATGACGGCGGTGTAGTTCGAGATGATGTCCGCACAGCCGGCGGTCGTCAGCTCCCAGGGTGCCTCGGCGAGCAGTTCGGTGTCGGCGATCACCGCGAGCGGCGGCTCGGCGGCGACGCTGTGGCGGCTGTCGCCCTCGGGAACCGAGCCGCGGCTGCTGACGATGCCGTCGTGGCTCGCGGCGGTCGGCACGGAGAGAAAGCCGATCCCGAGGCGGTCGCTCGCCATCTTCGCGATGTCGATCGGCTTGCCGCCGCCGACGCCGACGAGGAAGGCGACGTCCTCGCGCTCGGCGGTTTCGATGACCCGCTCGACGGCCGCGAAGCTCGCGGTCTCGACGGTGACGATCGCCGGCTCGACGCCCGCGGCCCGGAAGTCCTCGGCGATCGGATCCGCCGCGATCCGTTTCGGGGTCGGACTGGTGACCAGAAGCGGCCGTCCCTCCAGGTGGAGGTCCTCGATCACCTCGACGGTGCGCCCCAGGACGCCGTGGCCGACGACGACGTTCCGGGGGAGACGGATCCAGGTCGACTTCTCGAACATGGGTGGAGTTGCCCACGAACCCATTTAAGCGATGAGGCTCGAATCGGAGCGCCAGTCGTCAGTCGCCGAACGGGGACCGGGGCGTCAGCCGCCGGTCGCCAAATGCGGATCAGGGCGTCAGCCGCTCGACGGCGAGCCACTCGATCCCCTCGCCGACGAGTGCGAACACCATCCGCTTTCTGACGCCGTGGGCGAGTCGGACGTCGAGCGCCAGGTCCCGGGGCTCGAAGACGTGGTCGGTAGGGAGCACCCGAACCAGCAGCTCGGAGTGTCCGAGGGCGTCGACGCTCTCGACGTGGGCGTACGTCCGGAAGTCGGCACCGAACTTGTAGCCGGTCTTCGGGACGACTCCGCGCTCGCGCAACTCGGCGTACACCCGCAGCCGGCGGTCGAACCGCTCGCCTTCGACGGCCCGCCCGCGCTCGCAGGCCGCCGTGACCGCGAGGTCGATCGCCCCCGCGGCCGCCAGGTGGGCGGCCTCGACGAGCGAACACTGCAGGGTCGGCTCCTCGTACTCCCGCCCCTCGAGTGGCTGGCCGAAAAAGCCCCGTTCGTACAGTTCGGGCGGGGGCTCCCAGAGGACGACCCGATCGGAGAGGAGATCCGCCTCGACGGCCGTCGGGAGCTCGTAGACCGTCGTCCCTTCGGGGTCGGCTCGCTCGACCGAGAGGTAGGTGATCTCGCTTTCCTCGTCGACGATCGCGAGCGTCCCCGGGCGCAGCGTCGCGGCGGGAACGTCGGTTCGCTCGCCGACGATCCGCAAGGCGTAGGCGACCTCGCCGTCGCCCGGCCCCTTCCCGCGGGGGAAGACGGCGAAGTCGGCGTCCGGAGGATCGGCGAGCCACGGCTCGGCGGCCGGCGCGAGGTAGAACCCCCGCGAGCGGAGGTCGGCGTAGACGAGAAACCGGAGGCCGAACTCCGTGCCGGGCTCGCGGGCGGCGAACCCCCGAAAGTCGAGCCGGTCGCCGTCGGCGACGACCGCCGCGAGATCCCCCCGGAACAGCAGGTGGGCGGCCTCGACCGGCGAGAGGGCGATCTCGTCGCCCGAGAGCGGGTAGCCGTAGCCCCGGGCGTCGTGGTACCGCTGGCGGGCGTCGCCCCCGACCCGGACGAGCCCCCCCTCCAGCCGCCCCTCGAGTGCCATACCGGGGATCGGTCGCGGGAACACTAATGGGCTCCGGATCGGCCGGTCGCCGACCGACTGTGTGTCAGAGCCGGCTCACGGCTCCGGCCGCGTGGGTTCGGGTGCCCGGAGGCGCTCACAGGTCGCGTCGAGACAGCGCCGGCCGCCGGGGGTGTCGAACGTCGGGAGGCCACAGGGACACTCGCCGTCGACGGTGCCCGCGGGGATCGCGAAGCCGGTGTCACACTCGGGGTAGTTCTCACAGCCGGCGATCAGCCCGCCACGCCGGAGGATCCGCAACGCGCCGTCACAGTTCGGGCAGGCCCACTCGCGGTCGAACGCCTCCCGGACCGCGTCGTCGAGGGACTCACACGAGCGGTCGAGACAGAGCCGGAAGGCGACCCCGCGCTCGACGCGCATCCGCGGGAGGCCACACTCACAGCGATCGGTGAGCATCGTCGCGTCGGCTGGCACGGGGTATCGGCTCCCGCAGTCGACACAGCAGACGTCCGAGCCGTGGACGAGCGCGCCGCCACACGCCGGGCAGTCGCCGACGGGGACGCCGGCGGCCGAGGCCGGATACTGCCCGAAGCCGTCCCGGTCGTGGGCGGCGATCCGGAGCGTCTGGTCGTCCTTCCTGGCGACCAGGGTGAAGCCGTCGACGGGATCGCCGGAGACGCTGTCGGCGCGGGTGAGCCAGGCGACCGGCTGGTAGCCGTCGACGTCGTGGACCAGGACGGTGTTGTCCGGCTTGACGATCGTCGTCAGCCGGCCGCGGTACTCGTCGCGGTCGGCGCCGTCGACGATGACCGTGCAGTCGCCCGCGAGCACGTGAATCGAGTCGTCGATCATGCCGGTCCTGGCCGCGCTTTGGCATATAAATCCGCGGAGAGGAGACCTCCCCTAGCGGCGTCGACCGGCGGATCGACGCCCAGTCTTAGCCGGCGTCGGCCGGCGGATCGACGCCCAGTCGCTTCTCGACGAACGCGGCGACGTCGGCGGCGAACGCCTCGACCTCCGCCCAGTCGGTGTACTCGTAGTCCCGGGAGCTGTCGGTGTCGCCGGTCGCCCGTTTTGCGATCCGTTTCATCACGATCCGTTTCAGGAAGCCGTACTCCGAGTACCGGAGTGCCCCGCCGAAGCGGGCGAGCCGATCCGGTTCCCAGCCGGTCTCCGCGAGGAACTCCTCGACGTACCGGGCCGCCTCCGCCCGTCGGCGCTCGTCGTCGACCGCCGAGGACAGCGAGAGCTGGAAGAACGCCGTCGGCCGTTCCTCGAGGCGCTCGCGGTGTTCGCGGGCGAACGCGACGATTTCGGGGTGATGAGAACCCACGTGGATCGACGAACCGACGAGGACGGCGTCGTACCCCTCGAGCAGCTCCCCTCCGGCGTCGACCGTCTCCACGTCGACCGTCTCCACGTCGTGGCCCCGGCCGCCGATCACGCCCGCGATCCGTTCGGATACGGCCGCGGTCTGTCCTTCGCCGGTCCCGTACAGGACGAGAAACGAACCCATGGCGTCGCTCCACACCGTCGAGTCACATATGGCTGTGGGGGTGTGGATCGTTACGGACGACTGCGGGAGTGTGGGTCGTCACGGACGGCCGTGGAGGTGTGGGACCGTCACAGCCACAGGAGCTGGGCGTGGTGGGTGCCGTCGACCTCCAGGACGTTCTCCTCGTCGACGAACCCCTCCGCCACGGCCAGCGCCACCGCCCGCCGGCCGACGATGTTCGCGACGGTCGCCCGTGCGAGACTCTCCGCGACGGCGGCCTCGTCGACCTCCCGGCCGCCGTAGAACTCCTCGGTGACCGTCAGGGAGATCTCCCCCTCCTCGAAGGTCTCCCCGAGGATCTCTCGGTCGCAGACGGCGACCAACAGCCCCTCCGGCGTCTCCCGTTCGTTGACGATCATTCACTCGGGCCCGTCACGGGCCTCGACGAGGCGCTGTTCGGCTCGCTCGCGCAGTTCGTTCGCCTCCTCGGCGACGGCCTCGGCCTCGTCGTACTCGCCGAGTGCCTCGAGGATCCGCGTCTTCTCCTCGAGTGCGGGCGCGTCGTGCATCCCCAGGCGGATCGCGTTGTCGATACAGCGGAGGGCTTCCTCGTCGAGTCCACGCTCGTGGAGGAAAAACGCCCGGTTGTACCACGCCCGGTCGAACCGTTCGTCGATCTCGACGGCGCGTTCGGCGTGTTCGAGCGCCTCCGTCGTCTCCCCGAACTCCCAGAGGGCGTACGCGAGGTTCGTCTCGGCGGTGGCGGCGTGCTCGCTCGCGTCGTCGATCGCCAGCGCCTCGCGGTAGGCGCCGATCGCCTCGTCGTACTCCTCGAGTTCGGCGTGGGCGACGCCTTTGTTCACCCAGGCCTCCTGTTCGATGCCGTCGTCCTCGGCGAAGCGAGCCGCCCGCTCGAACGCTTCGGTAGCCTGTTCGAACCGGTTTATCTCTATGTAGCCGAGTCCGACCTCGAGTAGCTCCTCGGCGTCGACCGCGTCGCTCGCGAGCTGACGCTCGTCGAGGAGGTCCGAGACGACCCGGGAGTCGACGGGGTCGACCTTCGACGGGTCGACGTCAAGCTCGGGCGGATCGAGGTCGAACTCCTCGTATGGATCGCCAAAGCCACCGCCCTCGGAGAAGCGGTGGTCGGGATCGTCCTCACGGTCGGTCATCGTACGGGGTTGGACCGGCCGAGGGTTAAGGGCTGCGTTCGTTCCGTACCGGACCGTCCGTTCCGGCCGGGTGGTCGGCTGCGGTCGTTCCGGACGGAACTCAGGACGCCGTCCCGTCGGAGCCGTCCGCGGTGACCTCCTCCGTCGTCTCGTCGCCGGCGCCGTCTCCGCCACCGGTCGTCTCGTCGTCGTGATCGGAGCCGTCGCTGGCGTTCGCCCCGTTCTCGTCGCCCGTTCCGTCTCCGTCCTCGCTCCCGTCTCCGCCCTCGTCTCCGTCGTCCGATCCGCTCTCGTCTCCGTCCTCGCTCCCGTCTCCGTCGTCCGATCCGCCCTCGTCTCCGTCGTCCGGTTCGGAACCGGTGCTCGGTTCGCGATCGTCCTCGTCGTTCGCGCTATCCTGTCTGTCGTCGCCGGTCGACTCGCCGTCGGCCACCTCGCCGCCGAGCGCGACGGCTTCGTCGGCCCCGCCGTCGGTCTCGTCCTCGCCGTCGGCCCCGTCGTCGGCTCCATCGTCCGTTCCCTCCTCGGCTCCGTCCGGGGTGGCCAGCTCGCCGTTGCTCACGGTCACCTGGGCGCTCTGGATGACCTTCCCGGCCATCTCGTAGCCGGGGGTGAACACCTCCTCTATGGCTCCCTCCGGACGGTCGCTGTCGACTTTCATCATCACCTCGTGGCGCTGGGGGTCGACCGCCGAGCCGGGATCGGGGTCGACCTCCTCGACGTTCTCGGCGGCGAGCAGCCTGTCGAACTCCCGGAGGATCATCTCGACGCCGTCACGAAGCCCCTCGACGTCGTCGTACTCCTGTTCGAGCGCCCGGTTCAGGTCGTCACGGACGCCGACCAGCCGCGAGACGAGGTCCTCGGTCGCACGCTCTTTGATCCGCTCCTCGCGTCGTTTCGCACGCTTTTTGTAGTTCTGGAAGTCCGCCTTGCTGCGTTTGAGCGCACTCTCGAGCTCGTCGATCCGCTCTTCGGCCTCCTCTAGCTCCGTCCGTCGTCGCTCGAGTGTTGCCTCGTGCTCTTCTACGGTCTCCGCTAACGCTTCCCGGTCGGCCTCGAGCTCCTCGATTCTCCCCTCGCGGTCGGTGACCGCCTCCCGGAGCTCCTCGATCGTTCCTGCTTGCTCTTCGATGCGCTCTTCGAGGTCCGACAGCTCCTCGCGCTGGGCCCCGACGGTGTCGTTGAGCTCGCGTGCGGTCTCGACGATCGAGCCGACCTCGCGGGCGAGCTCGTCGTCCTGCTCGGTGAGCCGATCGAGGATCCGCCGGATGTCCTCCGTCGTCTCCGGGCCCGTCGTCTCCGCGTCGGCCCCTGCGTCGGGCTCGTCGCCCTCCGCCGTGGCCCCCTGGGCCGGGTTCGTCCCGTCGTCTTCGCTCATGTGCCGGAGAACGAACACCGGAACTAAAAGGGTTGAGGTACGCTGCCGACGGCCCTATGTGTCCCGCCGATACAGGTGTGGACGTGGCGCCGACCGAACTGCGGTACGAGGACGGCACGATCCGCGTCGAGGGGCCGCTCCCCGAGCCGATCCCGGACTGGCTCGTCGACGATCCACGGACCGGCTGCCGGCGCGCCCCCGCCTTCCGGTACGTCTCCCTCCGGTCGTGGCTCGCGGACCGCCCGGTCGACGACCGCGTCCTCTCGCTCGACCGCCTCGAAGGGCTCGCCTCGGCCTACGAGCTCCGTCCCTACCAGGCCGACGCCCTCGCCGACTGGCTGGACACCGATCGGTGGGCCGGGACGGACGCGGCCGACGGCGGTGGGAGCGAGGGCGGGGGCGGAACGGTCGACATTGGCAACACCCTCGGCCGTGCGCCGGCGGGCGTCCTCGAACTGCCGACCGGCAGCGGGAAGACCGTCGTCGCGCTGAAGGCGATCGAACGGCTCGAGACCCCGACGCTCGTGGTCGTGCCGACGATCGATCTGCTAGACCAGTGGGTGGGCGAACTCGAACGGGAGTTTTCCGTGCCCGTCGGCCGCTTCGGCGGCGGCGAGCAGCGCCGGGAGGCGATCACCGTCTCGACGTACGACTCGGCGTACCTGAAAGCCGACGCCGTCGGCGACCGGTTCGGGCTGGTCGTCTTCGACGAGGTCCACCACCTCGGCGGGGAGGGCTACCGCGAGATCGCCCGGCTGCTGGCGGCGCCGGCCCGGCTGGGGCTGACCGCGACGTTCGAGCGGCCCGACGGCGCCCACGAGGTCGTCGCGGAGCTGGTCGGTCCGCGCTGTCACCGGATCGCGATCGACGAGCTCGCCGGCGACCACCTCGCCGCCTACGACCTCAAACGCCTGGAGGTCTCTCTGACACCCGAGGAACGGGCGGCGTACGACGAACACCAGGGCGTGTTCGCCGACTACCTCGCGAGCTCGAACATCAGCCTCCGGAGCGGCGCGGACTACCAGGAGCTCGTCAAACGCTCGGGGACCGATCCCCGGGCGCGGGAGGCGCTGCTGGCCAGACAGCGCGCCCGGGAGATCGTCTTCGGCAGCGAGGCGAAACTCGACGCGCTGGCGGGGATCCTCGCCGACCACCCCGGCGATCGGACGATCGTCTTCACCGCGTACAACGACCTCGCTTACGACGTCGCCGAGCGGTTCCTGATCCCCGCGATCACCCACCGGACGGGGACCGACGAGCGACGGGAGATCCTAGAGCGGTTCCGGGAGGGCACCTACTCCCGGGTCGTCACCTCGAACGTTCTCGACGAGGGCGTCGACGTCCCCGACGCCTCCGTCGCTGTCGTCCTCTCGGGATCGGGGAGCGAACGGGAGTTCACCCAGCGGCTCGGTCGGATCCTCCGGCCGAAAGCCGACGGCGGCCGGGCGCTGCTGTACGAGGTGATAAGCGAGGAGACCGCAGAGGAGCGGGTCGCCGACCGCCGACGGTAGTGGGGTCGGCCGAACGTATAAATAAGATGGGGCGGCACGAATGGAGTGTTATGGACGATTCGGGTCGCACAGCAACCGACGACATTGCCCACGACGTCGTCGAAAAGATGAGGGACGTAGAGGAGCCGGCGAGTCTGGACACGATCGTACGCGAGACCGATATCGAAGACAGGGCCGAGGCGAAGGTCGTGATGCGTGGGCTGATAAACGACGGGAAGGTGTCCACGACACCCGACTGGGACTACAAACTGGCCAGCCGTTTCCGTCGGTAGCCGACCCATCCGCCGGCCGAACCGAGGAGAGCCGAGGGCGACGACCCATAGGGAGTACCGTGGCCAGCCGGAAGCATCGAAATCGGGCCTCCGGCGCCGTCTCTCGGTTCTCCGAAGGGGAGTTATCAACACCTACGATACTCCCCGTCAGTACACCACGTACAGGAGCAGGTAGACGACGACTCCGAGGGCGAACGAGACGAGCCACAGCGAGGCCGCGACGCGGCCGACGGCCGCGTGGGGACTCCGCCGGAGGTCGGCGATCGGACGCGAGGCCGCGAGCAGGAGCACGTAGTACAGAAGCGGCACGCAGATCACCGCCAGCCCGATGTGGACGGCGAGTATGGGGAGGTAGACGAACCGCTCGACCGTCGCGGGACCGGGGAAGGAGGCCGGACCGCCCATCGCGATCAGCCGGTAGAGATAGAGGACGAGGAAGGCCACGAACAACACGAAGGCGCTCACCATCGCCGCCCGGTGGCGGGCGACGTTCCCGCGACGGATCGCCCGCCAGCCGACGGAGATGACGGCGATCGCTGCGAGGCTGATCGCCGCGTTCGCGTGGGGGATGGCCGCGAGCAGCCACTCCGGCGTCGCCGGCAAGACGCTGCCGGGGATCGCCCCGCCGGCCGCACCGAACACGAGCGCGAGGGAGACGATCGTCAACAGCCCGGTCAGCTCCGGGACGCGATCTCGGGGGACGAGCTCCATGTTTCGGGATTCGGCCGCGCGAACAAATCCGTTGTGGATCGATCGTCGATACGCCGGGGGCCGGACCACGACCGGCGGCGAACGACCGAACCACGACCGGCGGCGAACGACCCGTCGGTTCGCCGTCGAGCCCGTCGGATCGACGGGCCGTCGGAACGTCCGCGGTCCCGCTGTCGGTGGCCACGGGACCCTCGTGGGTGGGTTTAAGCGGGTGGGACGAGTGGATGTGCCATGGCACGTCCAGACGACACGCGACAGCGTTCGGAACGCCGGGGTCGGCCACGACCGGCGGGGGTGAGTCCATGAGCGACGGGAAGACGATCGCGTTCTTCCCGGAGGCGGCCTACGGGCCGGCACTGAACTCGGTGGGGATCGCCCAGGCCTGTCGCGAGCGGGGCCACGAGCCGGTGTTCATCACGGATCCGGGGATGGAGGGCGTCTTCGCGGAGTACGGCTTCGAGGAACACCACGTGAACATGTCCGAGCCGATGCCCCCGGAGGAGAAAGCCCGCTACTGGGACGACTTCATCAACCGCCACATCCCGAACTTCGACCTCGAGCCGATCGAACAGCTCGACAACTACGTCGTCGAGTGCTGGGAGGCGATCGTCGACACGGCGGTGTGGGCCGAAAAAGAGCTCCCGGAGACGCTCGCTGAGATCGACCCGGACCTGATCTGTGTCGACAATGTCGTCCTGTTTCCGGCGACGAAACGGTACGGCGTCCCCTGGGTCCGGATCGTCTCCTGTACGGAAAACGAGATCCCCGACCCGGAGATCCCCCCGCAGCTGTCTGGCTGTCGGGCCGACGACGAGGCGTGTTTCCGGGCGTTTCGCGAGCGGTTCGAGGAGGTCGTAGAGCCCGTCCACGAGGAGTTCAACGAGTTCCTCGAGGAGTGTGGCGAGGAGCCATACCCCCTCGGCCAGTTCTTCGAGCCCTCCCCGCACCTGAACCTGCTGCTCTACCCCGAGCCGCTGCAGTGGGAGCGACGCGATCCGCTCGATCCCGACCGGTTCCAGTATCTCGAGGGCTGTGTGCGCGAGGAGGAGTCCTACGAGGTTCCCGCGTTCGAGGGCGGCGAGGACGATCCCCTGTTGTACCTGAGTTTCGGCAGCCTCGGGGCCGGCGACACCGAGCTGATGGCCCGGCTGATCGAGTTCCTCGGCGGCCAGCCCTACCGGTGTCTGGTCAACGTCGGCGAGTACGGGGACGCCTACGGGGAGCTGCCGGACAACGTCGTGATCGACTCCTGGTTCCCCCAGCCGTCGGTGATCGACCAGGCCGACGTCGTCGTCCACCACGGCGGCAACAACACCACAAACGAGTGTCTGTACTTCGGGACGCCGGCGATCGTCATGCCGTACGTCTGGGACGGCCACGACAACGCCACCCGGATCGACGAGACCGACCACGGGATCAAACTCCACCGCTCGGCGTGGACCGACGGCGAGCTGGCCGGGGCGATAGAGCGCTGTCTCGCCGATCCGACGATCCGGGACACGCTCGCGGAGACGTCGGCGCACATGCAGTCCGCCGACGGCCCCCGGAAGGCCGCACGCCTGCTGGAGGGGGTACTCGATGACTGAGTCCGACGCCGGCGTGACTTCGGTCGCCGGCGTGGCCGCGATCGCCGACGCGGTGGGCGTCGACGCCCTCGAGGACTGGGGGCCCGTCGAACGGCCGATCGAGGGGGAGTCAGACACCTCCGGGCTGGTCCTCCACCGTGATCCCGACGGCCGGTTCGAGTGTGGCGTCTGGGTGTGTACGCCCGGTCGCTGGGAGTGTCGGATCGAACGCGGGGAGTTCTGTCAGTTCCTCGCCGGCCGGGCTACCTACGTCCACGACTCCGGGGACCTCCTCGAGGTCGAGCCGGGAACCGCCGCCTACTTCCCGGCGGGCTGGACCGGCGAGTGTACGGTCCAGGAGACGGTACGGAAGGCGTACGTGATCGAATGACCGCAGCGGGGTTCGATCCGTTCGGCCGTCAGCTGTTCGTCGACGGGGCGTACCGCGAGAGCCAGTCGACGGAGGCGATCGAGGTTCGAAACCCGGCGACGCTCGAGGTCGAAGGCGAGATCGCCGTCGCGACCGACGGGGAGGTCGACGAGGCGATCGAGCGCGCGGGGGCCGCCCAGCGGACCTGGGGCGAGCGGGACGCGACGGACCGCGCGGCGGTCCTCCACGAGGTCGCCGACGCACTCGCCGATCCCGATCCGGGCCTCGCCGAGCTGTTGAGCCGCGAACACGGCAAACCCTATCCGGAGGCGACCGGCGAGATCGCCAACGTCGCCGGGGTCTTCCGGTACTACGCCGAGCTGGCCCGCCACGACGCCGGCACCCAGCCCGGCGCCACCGCTCCCGCCAGCCACCAGTTCGCCCGGACGTTCCCCTACGGCGTCAGCGTCCACGTCGTCCCCTCGAACTACCCGATCCTGCTCGCCTGCTGGACGGTCGCCGCGTCGCTGGCCGCCGGCAACGCCGCGATCGTCAAACCGAGCGAGGAGACCTCCCTCTCGACGCTCCGGTTTCTCTCGAACCTCGGGGCGCTCCCCGACGGGCTGGTCTCGTGTGTCACCGGCGACGGCGGGGTCGCCCAGCGGCTGATCCGGTCGCCGGGGACCGACGTCGTCGCGTTCACCGGCGGCGTCGAGACCGCGAGGGAGGTGTACGCGGCCTGTGCGTCGGGGCTGAAACCCTGCGTGATCGAAGCCGGCGGCAACGATCCGCTGATCGTCACGGAGAACGCACCACTCGAGGTCGCGATCGCCGGTTCGGCGACGGCCGCCTTCCACCTCTCGGGGCAGGTCTGTACGTGCGCCGAGCGACTCTACGTCCACGAGGCGGTCTACGAGGAGTTCGTCGACGGCCTCGTCGAGTTCGCCGAGGGGTTGCGGGTCGGGGAGGGGCTGGGGGAAAGCGAGATCGGCCCGCTGGTGAGCGAGCGGGCCCGCGATCGGGTCGCCACGCTGGTCGAGGACGCCGTCGAGTCGGGGGCGACCCTCGCCTGTGGCGGCCCCTCGGACCGCGAGGTCGGCTGGTTCTACGAGCCGACGGTGTTGACCGATGTCGACGACGGGATGGCGGTGATGAGAGAGGAGGTGTTCGGCCCCGTCGCCCCGGTCCGTCGCGTCTCGACTCTCGAGGAGGCGATCGAGCTCGCCAACGACTCCCGTTTCGGCCTCGGAGCCTCGGTGTTCACGACCGATCTGGCGGAGGCGATGGGCGCCTACGAGCGTCTCGAGGCCGGGATGGTCTGGATCAACGATCCGATGATCGACAACGACGCGATCCCCTTCGGCGGCTGGAAGGACTCCGGGGTCGGCCGGGAGCTCGGTCGGCCGGGGCTCGACGCCTTCCGGCGGACGAAGATGGGCGTCGTCGACTGGGATCCGGGGGTGAAAGGCTGGTGGTATCCGTACCCCGAGGAGTGGTTCTACGACACCGCCGGCCGGCGGTTCTAGAGCCGCTGGCCGTCGGTTCTAGAGCCGTCGGCCACAAGCTATTTTTCCGGGGCGCCCGTCGGTCCGATCGACGGGGGCTGGGGGGATCGGCGTCCGTCGTTGCCAGCCGGACTGCACCCGATCACCGTCCGATCGCTCCCGTCACAGTTTTGTCCGAGTCGACGCCCTCTGGTTTCACTTGAGAGTGGCGACGCCCGGACTTACTGGTGGGGATTAGCGTGGATCATCGTACGTGTCCAGTGTGGCAGATCACGGATGTGTTGAGATCGACGTGCAAGATAGAGCGGATATATTCATCACCCAGGCGAACTTAGTGTGGGCGCACACTAGAATTTATCAACGATGGAATCGTAGTTTCATATATGGGTAGTGAGAGCGTCGACTCTGAGAGCAAGGTGTCAGGGAATCAGGCGAACATTCCCGCCTATATCCGCCGGGAACTCGACATCGACGACGGCGACAAGCTGCGCTGGCACATCGAGGACGACGGAACGCTCCGAGTCCATGTCGTCCAGCAACGGACCGGTACGTTCAGTGACTTCGACGGCTACGACGGTGACGAAGAAACAGTGGTTATAGACGACCACGACGCGTGGGGCGTCGACGACAATTAAATGCCACGGGCACTCATCGACACGACTGTTCTCTTCGCCGCGACGTACCGGCAGGACAGTGCACACGACGAAGCTCTTCCCATCCTCTCCGGTATCGATACTGCCGCCCTCCCAGAAGTAGTGATTCTCGACTACGTGCTCGCGGAGACGCTAAACGGCCTCACCACCCACGCCGGCCACGACGCCGCTGTTGACTTTCTTGACCGTGTCGAAGGGAACGCACGATTCCACATCGAAGCGCTGACCGCGGACGCTTTCGCCACAGCGAAAGCACTCTTCCGCCAGTACGAGCGGTTCTCGTTCGTTGATGCCTGTATCGTCGCCTATATGCAAAGCGAAGGGTTCGGATATCTCTACGCGTTCGACGACGACTTCGATGTCGCATCAGATGTTTATCGCCTCAACACTGCAACAAACCCCTATCATCCGGAGTGAACCCCTCTCGCGACCGACCCGCGCGTTCTATTCAGCAAATTCTATCTCTCAACTACTGGAGAGATGTGAAACAACCGATGAGCTGGGTCGCTACTCCCGATCAACGACCAGGACGACGACGTCCGAACTCACTGAGCGACGAGGACGACGGCGACGCCCGCGAGCAGGAGTCCCGCGGCTCTCGTCGTGGTGAGTTCGTCCCCGAGGACGGCGATTCCGATGAACGCCGCGACGACGAAGTACATGGCACCGAGCGTCGAGACGACCGTCGTCGAGCCACGCGAGAGGCCGACGTACATCGAGACGAAGCCGATTCCGGCGAACAGTCCGGCCACGCTGGCGAGCGTCACGCCCCGTGGCGTGACGGACAGGGAGGCACCCGACACGAGAACGAATCCGACCGCGAGGAGGGCCGCGACGAGATACGATATCGCGGCAGCCGTCCGCGGGTCCATCGATTCCGAGGCCGCGTTCCCCACGACGATCCAGACCCCCCACGAAACCATCGTCAGCAGTCCGAACGTCACGGCCGACTGCACCTCGAGGGCTCCCATTGGCACACGTTGTGTCCTGTAACGCTAAAGGGCACCGCTCGTAGCAATTCCGGCAGGGTAGAGGGGGCGACCGCGAGTGGCCACGCTGTGGGTCAGTCCCAGGTCACCCACAGCAGGAACACGAGCGCGACCGTCTGGAGGACGTGGACGACGATGTTCGCCTGCCAGGCCAGCGGCGGCATGTCGGTGGCGAACCAGCCCGCCAGAACGGGGTGGAACAGATAGAAATACAGCGAGAGCACGTTCTGTGCGAGCAGGACCACGCCGAAGACGGCCAGCCCGAGGGAGTGTTTCGAGCGGAACGCCGTGACGTTTCGCCCCCAGATCCACACGAGTGCGAGCAGCATCGCTACGTTGAGCGTGACGCTGACCCGCGCGACGTCTATCCAGTCGATCATGCTTCGTTCGCCCCCGCGTGCGTCGTGTCGGTCATAGTGGTAGCTCGTCGGCGATCTCCTCTATGAGATCCCAGTTCTGTCGCGTGTATTCGCTCGGGTAGTACACCGTGCCGTACTCGTCGCCCGTCCGTTCGACGATGTCGTGTTTCCTGAGCACCTTCAGGTGGTGTCGGACGGTCGTGTAGTCGAGATCGAGGTGCTCGGCGAGCCGGTTTGCGTTCCGTGGCCGCTCGTCGATCGCCCTGAGAATCCGAACCCGGTTGGGGCCGCCGCGGGTGCCGGTTAGCACGTACCACAAGACGGCCTCCATAGCGGTAGAAACGAAGGGTCGTCGCCTAAAAGTATCGCTACCGGATCCGATCGGACCGAA